>Ga0182738_1002872_pt1 | contig 20138 bp, 19 predicted proteins | sample eDN5th30CBELigMG_FD_128876 | JGI IMG/M metagenome (GOLD analysis project Ga0182738, IMG submission 128876) | Enriched Miracle-Growth compost microbial communities from Emeryville, California, USA - eDNA 5th pass 30_C BE-Lig MG (version 2)... ... | reverse complement strand
GGCGAGCGCCCGTTCGCGATGCCGCGCGGCACGTTCCTCGCCGTGGTCGCCGCGGGGGCTTTCTTCGCGATGGATCTCGCGAGCTGGCACATCGGCATCGGCATGACCCGGCTCGGCAACGCGACATTGCTTGGCAATGCCGGGAGCCTGATCCTGATGGCGTGGGGCTTCATCGTGCTGCGCCGCCTGCCCCGCGCGCGAGAATGGGCCGCGCTGGCGGCGGCGGTAATCGGGGTCGGAGTCCTCTTGGGACGAAGCCTCGAGGTTTCCACCGAGACGCTGGTTGGCGACCTGCTGTGCCTGCTCGCCGGGCTGTTCTACGCCTTCTACCTGATCCCGTTGCAGCGCGCGCGGACAACACTGGGGCCGTGGGGCTTGCTCGCATGGTCGAGCGCCGCCGGGTTGCCTCTGCTGGCGATCTTCGCGCACGTGATGGGAGAGCCGTTCTGGCCGCAGAACTGGACCCCGGTGATTGTGCTCGCCCTCGTCAACCAGGTCTTCGGCCAGGGACTACTGATCTACGCGCTCGGCCATTTCCGCCCGCTGGTGATCGGGCTTGCCCTGCTGACACAGCCCGCGCTGGCCGGTCTCGCCGGGTGGCTGGCGTTCGGGGAGCGCCTTGGCGCGCTCGATGTCGCAGGCATGGTGCTGGTCGCCGGGGCGCTGGTCCTGGCCCGTACCGCAGGGGTATCGACGGCACCGGAGGCGGTTGATAGAACCTCTCCCTAGGGGAGCTGCCGCGCCGATCGGTCGGCGGGCATATTGGGGGGAAATCATGCAGCAAGGCGCCGCGGCGAAGAGCTGGGACACCAGCTATGAGTGGAAGATTATCCTGATTCTGAGCCTGACGTTCGGCCTCGTCGGGCTCGATCGTTTTATCCTGCCGGTCCTGTTCCCGGTATTCATGGACGAGCTGAACCTCACTTACGAGGATCTCGGCAATCTCGTCGGCATCCTCGCGGTGTTCTGGGGCCTCTCGGCCTTCGCGATGGGCTTCCTTTCGGACCGGATCGGGCGGCGCAAGGTGCTGATCCCGGCGGTGATCATCTTCTCGCTGATGTCTGCGTTCTCCGGCATGGCGGGCGGGCTGGTGAGCCTGCTGATCATCCGCGCGATCATGGGCTTTGCCGAAGGACCGGTCGCGTCGACAGGCGTGGCAGTAGCCGTCGAAGCTTCGCACCCCAAGCGGCGGGGCATGAACAACGGCATCTTCCAGTGCATGATCTCGCTGTTCGGCAACGCCATCGGCCCGATCATCGCCACCCAGCTGCTGCTGGTGACGGACTGGCGAACGGTGTTCATGGTTGTCGGTATCCCCGGCCTGATCATGGCCGCGGTAATGTTCTTCGTCGTGCGTGAGCCTGCACACCACCAGCCCGGTGCGGCGACCATCGAGCGGCCCAGCTTCGCGGAACTGTTCCGGCACCGCAACGTGCCGCTGGCCATGCTGACGTTGATGTGCGCGATGGGCGGCATTTTCGTGATGGGCGCGATGATGCCCAACTACCTGACGGATTACCTGGGCCTCTCGATCCAGGACATGGGGTTCGTCGCTTCGGCGATCGGGTTCGGCGGCTGCATTGGCCAGTTCCTGATGCCGACGATTTCGGACTTCATCGGCCGCAAGGTGACCACGGTGGTGTCCTACGTCCTCGCCGCCATCTTCATCTACCTGTTCACGCAGACGGGAGCGGAGAGCCTGGGCACACTGTTCTGGCTTCTGTTCTTTGCTGCCCTGTTCAACTTCTCGGCACTGGCGACCCTTGCCGGGCCGGTCGCGGCCGAGGCGGCTCCGCTTGGCATGGTGGCTTCGGTGGCCGGGTTGATCATCGGCGCGGGCGAAGTGTTCGGCGGCGGTGTCGCTCCCGCGATCGCTGGCCAGATCGCCGGGTCGAGAGGGATCGAGCACGTCTTCACATTCGTGATCGCGAGCCTGATACTCGGCTTCGTCGTGGCCCTGTTCCTGAAGGAAACGGCGCCGAGGAAGACGGGAGCCGTATAACGCCCGGCAGGGCGGTTGTTGGGGAGAGGGTGATGCACAAGCCGGTTGTGGCGTTGGTGGCGGGCTTGCTCGCATTTGCTCTCTCAGTCGTGGCCGGAGCCCCCGCATCCGCCCAGCCAGCAGACTCGGCACGGGTCGTACTGGAGGAGGCCGCCGCCGCGATGGGCGGTCTCGATCGATTGCGGCAGCTCGACAACGTGGTCCTCACAGGCTTCGGCCAGCGCGTCTATTTCGAGGGCGGCGGCTTCATCACCGGCGAGAAGAACGCCCCGCCCAAGTGGCAGGCAGTCGCTGACGCGCAACGCACCTTCGACCTGCGCGGCAAGCGTGCGCTGAACCAGGAGCGCCGGGCCTACGAGTTCCCGTTCGCAGGCTTCTTCGGGCTAAACTTCGACCGCAACGCGACAGTGCAGACGGGCGACCAGTTGCTCGATCACCCGCTGCCCGCGCTGCTCACGGCGCTGGAACCGGACACGAGGCTCGGAGCAGTCACCACGGACCAAGGCACGATCGTGGTCGAGTTCTTTCGCGCGGGGGCGGCCAGCCCGGCATGGATCGGGATCGATCCCAAGAGCCACCTCCCGGCCTTCTCCCGCTGGATCGCGCCGAGCCCCAACCTGGGCGACGTGACCCACACCGCATATTTCACCGGCTACCTGCCGTTCGAAGGCGTGCAGTTGCCTATGGGGCTGATGAACAGGATGGACTGGCGTGAGCAGGTCAGCCTGATGTTCCAGGTCGATTCCTACCGGCTCAACGTGCCTGCCGCGAACCTGCCCCAGTTTCCTGCCCCGGCCGGCCCTCCGCCCGCCGCTGCCCCGCAGGCCAAGGTGACGAAAGTGGCGAACGGGGTGTGGGACGTTCGTGTGGGGACCGCCGGCGGGCTGGTGATGGAGTTCGACCGTAGGCTGGTGATGTTCGAAGCCTATGGCGGCGAGGCGCAGACGCTCGCGCGGATCGACGCCGCCAACCGACTCGTGCCCGGCAAGAAGGTGGGCGCGGTGATCGTCTCGCACCACCATTTCGATCACACCGGCGGCCTGAGGGCAGCGGTGTCGCAGGGATTGGAGGTCATCTCCCACCGCGCGAACGAGGGGATCATCCGCGAGATGGTGACGCGCCCGGCGGTCTATTACCCGGACGCACTGGCGGCGAACCCGCACGACCTCGTGTTCGTGCCCGTCGACGAGAAACTGGTGCTGGAAGACCGCACCCGCCGCCTCGAAATCTATCGCGTGATCGAGCACAGCCACATGCCCAACGCGGTCTTCGCCTACCTGCCGAAAGAGCGGATCATGATGGAAGGCGACCTCGGCGACGAGGCATGGCAACTGCACTTCTGGGGCAGCGCGCTGGCCGCGAACATCCGGCACTACGGCATCAAGCCGGAAACCACTGTCGCGGTCCACGGAACCGGCCCGCTGTCGATCGAACAGACTCTGGCCAACAATCAGCGCCAGATCGAAGCGGCGGTCGAATATTGCCGCCAGACCGAAGCGGGCGGACGCTACGTCTTCGGCTGCCCGGTGCAGTATGATGTCGAGGGAGCGCTGCCGTTGAGGCCGCGGTGAAAGCGGGGAATGTTGGACCCAACTCCGGCATTTACCTCTTTTGGGCGCGTTACTGCGTCAATCGCCGTGTGCGAAGAGATAATGCGTTTGGCGCTAGTCCACCGGGAGTTTGAGGCTGCGGTTCGTATCGACAGCGCTGGACCCGATCGGTTCTCGCCCTTCGTTCACAAACTTATGAAGTGGGACTTCGGCCAACTTTCGCACAGGTTCCGAACCCAATTAAGGTTGCCCGACGACCCATGGCTGCAAATTTTCAAAGACGCGAAATATTTGCGCAACTCTGTCGCTCACAACTTCTGGGCCCCAAATTATGGATTGCTACGAAGTGAAAGGGGCGTTGAAGTCATTGTTAGACACTGCGGCACCCTAGAGCGTCATTTCTCGCACTTGGCTGACGGGCTCATGTTAGTCGCTGATTTGAATCCTACCGCATTTATTGAAATGGTCAGTGAAAAAGTCCGGGTTGACGAAGCGATTAGAGGGTTTGAAGCACTTCTTGCCGACGCTGAGGCGGTGCAACTCCCGCCGTGGCGATGAGCATTCGCCAACCGGAACGCACGTTCGAGTGAAGGTTTTTACCCGATCTTCCCCAGATCGCCCTTGCCGATGGTGCCGCTCGCCATCTCAAGCATCCGGTCGAGGCTCCGCTTGGCCGCGAGGCGCAGGTTTTCCTCGATCTCGATGCGGGGCTCCAGGTCGCGCAGGGCGGTGTAGAGCTTCTCCATCGTGTTGAGCGCCATGTAGGGGCAGATGTTGCAGTTGCAGTTGCCGTCCGCGCCCGGCGCGCCGATGAAGTTCTTTTCCGGCAGCGCCTTCTGCATCTGGTGGATGATATGCGGCTCGGTGGCGACGATCAGGGTGTCGCCCTCGAACGTCTTGGCGAACTGCAGGATGCCGCTGGTCGAGCCGACGTAATCCGCATGGTCGATGATCGAGGGCGGGCACTCGGGGTGCGCGGCGACCGGGGCGCCCGGATACTGCGCCTTCAGCTTCATCAGCTCGGTTTCGCTGAACGCCTCGTGCACGATGCACACACCAGGCCACAGCAGCATGTCGCGGCCGAACTTGCGGTTGAGGTAGCCGCCGAGGTGCCGGTCCGGCCCGAAGATGATCTTCTGCTCCGGCGGAATCTGGCTGATGATCGTTTCCGCGCTGGAGCTGGTGACGATCACGTCGCTGAGGGCTTTCACCTCGGTCGAGCAGTTGATGTAGGTCAGCGCGATGTGATCGGGGTGCGCCTCGCGGAAAGCCTTGAACTTCTCCGGCGGGCACGAGTCCTCGAGCGAGCAGCCCGCATCGAGGTCCGGCAGCACCACGATCTTCTGCGGGGAGAGGATCTTGGCCGTATCGGCCATGAACTTCACGCCGCAGAACGCGATCACGTCCGCATCGGTGGCTGCCGCCTTGCGCGACAACTCCAGCGAGTCGCCCACGAAATCCGCGAGATCCTGGATCTCCGGCTTCTGGTAATAATGCGCGAGGATAACCGCGTTGCGCTCCTTGCGGAGGCGGTCGATCTCGGCGCGCAGCTCGGCACCCGTGGGCAGCTTGTTTTGGACGCTCATCGTTCGGCGCAGATAGTCGCTGCCGGGCCGGTGAACAACCTCAGGCAGGCGGAGCGGGCGGGAAGAATGCTTCCATCGCACGTTCGGCGCCCGGCGATCCCGCGAGGAATTGCTCGGTGACGCTTGTTCCCCACGGGCTGGAAGCGACGAGCGCCGACAGAACCTGCAGCGCCAGCATCACGCCGACGCCCCAGAGCCACGCCGGATGGACGACGCCATAACGGCGCTTGTCGGCCAGCATGCCGATCACCGGGAACAGCACGGCGGGGAGTATGGCGGTCAGTTCCCACGCATAGGGGATGAGGAACGCCGCCGGCACCAGCCGCCCCACGCTGGGCCCGGTCAGCATTGCCATCGCGCAGAACATCAGCCTGCGGTGCCATCGGGTATCGCGCCGGACCGCGATGGCCCATGCGGCGGTTCCCGCGAATGTGAACAGCATGACCGGGTTGCTGAACAGGAACTCGTTCTGCCCGAAAAACGGCGGGCCACCCCTCGTTCGCAAGGGCCAGCTCGTGATCTGGAGGCCCATCACCACAACGACGGGGACCAGCACGACTGCACCCCAGCCAAGCCGCCGGTGGAGCGCAATGTCGCCGGTGAACACCAGCATGTTCTGCGCGAGGTAGAGCCCGACCCAGCTTACCATCACCAGGGCATGGACGTGGACCAGCCATGGCACGTCGAAATTCGACAGCCCCGTAACGATGTTCAATATGAATCCGGCCAGGATCGTGGCCGCCAGGACGCAGGCCATGATGAAGAAGAACCGCGTTTCGCCCCGGTCCGCTCTGGCCGAAAACGCTATCGTCGCCACGGCGAATCCCTCTCAGCCCGCCAGTTTCGCCGCAAGGGCGACTACGGGACCCAACGGCGCAAGCGCGAAGCTCAGTGCGTGCCACGCGACCAGTGCGCCCGCTCCCCACCAGTAGGCCGGATGGACCGCTCCGCGGGTGCGCCGGTCGTAGAGCATCGCCACACCAAAATAGCAGAGCAAGGCGAGGGCGATCAGCCAGACGCCTCGCTGGTCCCACACGATCGGCAGGACCAGGCGCCCCCATGCGGGTGCGGTGAGGTTGATCATCGCCCCCAGCATCAGGCGTTTGTGCCAGTCGGATTTCGCGCGCAGCCGGATCCCGGCCCATACCAGTCCGGCAAAGGCGGCGACGTTGAGCCAGTCCATCACGAGGAAGAAATTCGGCTCGAAGAACGGGGGCACACGATTCGCGCTCACGTCCGCCGCGGTGAACACGATGCCGAGCGCCACGATCCAGGCACTCCATGCAACGGTGACCACTCCGAGCTTGCGATGCAGCGCGACATCGCCGCGGAAAACCAGCGCATTCTGGGTCACGAACAGCAGCACCCACGCGGCCATCGACAGGGCGTGGAGGTGGACCCACCACGGCGCGTCGAAACTCGATGCACCGATCCCGAAAAAGAAGCCGAAACCGGCGATAATGTTCACCAGCAGGGCCAGTGCCATGTAAAAGAAGAACGCACGCTCTCTCTGGAGCGGACTGGATTGTGCAATATTTGCTGGCGCGATGCTTGCCATGCTGCCTCCCCAACGGCAGCGACCCGGGCGCGGTTTATCAGCGTTTTACAGTGCTTGCCACACTTCGTCGTCGTGGAGGACTTTGCCTCTCCGCTCGAGGTCTATCAGGTGTGCGAGGACCGATTGGCCCGCTGCCGGCCACAACCGCCTGTCGATGCCTGCGTACATGAGCGGCACCATCTCCGGGACCGTGCGGGCCTCCTCGCTAAGCAGTTTGAGGATCTGCCGTTCTCGCTGGCGGCGGTGGCCGATCATACCGCGCACCAGTTGCTTCGGCTTCTCCACCGCGGGGCCGTGCGCCGGATAGTAGACGCGGTCATCGCGCGCGTAGAGCTTGTCGAGGCTGGCCATGTAATCGGCCATGTCGCCGTCCGGCGGCACGACGACGCTGGTGGACCAGCCCATCACGTGGTCCCCGGTGAACAGCGCGCCGCTTTCCTCCAGCGCGAAGCACAGATGGTTCGAGGTATGTCCCGGCGTGGCGACGGCGGTGAGGGTCCAGCCCGGCCCGGCGATCTGCTCCCCGTCCGCCAGTACGCGATCGGGCCGATAGTCGAAGTCGAACGCGGCATCCGATCGCGGGCCGCTGGCTTCCAGAGCGAGCGCCGCGCAGCCGATGATCGGCGCGCCGGTTTTCTCCGCCAGCGGACGCGCGGCAGGCGAATGGTCGCGGTGGGTGTGGGTGCAGGCGATTGCCACGACTCTCGCGTCGCCGATGCAGGCTTCGATCGCGTCCAGGTGCTCCGGCAAGTCCGGCCCCGGGTCGAGCACGACCAGCGCCTCTTCGGTGCCGATCAGGTAGGTCTGGGTGCCGGTGTAGGTGAACGGCGAGGCGTTGGGCGCAAGGACGCGTCTCACCAGCGGTTCGAGCTGTTCACATTGTCCGGTCGGCCAGGGTTGCGGGGGCAGTGCCATGCCCTGCATATGGCGAGCCTCGAAGGGGATGGGAATGGCGGAAAAATTTGTCCTTGTACTGGATGAGGGAACCACCTCGACACGGGCAATGCTGTTCGGCCCGGACGGCACCTTGCATGGCACGGTCCAGCGCGAGCTGACGCAGTATTATCCGCAGCCCGGCTGGGTCGAACACGATGCCGCCGAGATATGGAGCCGCACGCTGCAGTGTGCCCGCGAGGTGATCGAGAAGGCGGGCGGCGCAGGGCGGATTGCCGCGCTCGGCATCACCAACCAGCGCGAAACGGTGGTTGCGTGGGACAAGGTTACTGGCGAGCCCCTGGCCCGCGCAATTGTCTGGCAAGATCGTCGCACCGCGGCATTCTGCGCGGAGCTGGAGGAAACGGGGTACGAGCCGGAAGTCCAGCGCGTAACCGGCCTGCTGCTCGATCCTTATTTCTCCGCCACCAAGATGCGCTGGCTGCTCCGTAACGAGCCCGCGGTTGCCGATGCCGCCGCGGCGGGGCGGCTGGCGTTCGGCACGGTGGAGAGTTGGCTCACCTTCAAGCTCACCGGCGGCGCCCACATCTCCGACGCAAGCAACGCCAGCCGGACACTGCTGCTGCCGCTGGCCGGCGCCACGTGGGACGAGAGCCTGTGCGACCTGTTCGAAGTGCCGCTCGCAACGCTTCCGCAGGTGGTCGACACGAGCGGTGCACTGGGAACGACCGACCTGTTCGGCGAGCCGATCCCGATCTGCGGCATGGCCGGCGACCAGCAGGCTGCAACGATCGGGCAGGGCTGCCTCGATCCCGGCGACGTCAAGGCGACTTACGGCACGGGCGCGTTCATCCTCGCCAACATGGGGAGCGCGATCCCGCATTCGGCCAATCGCCTGCTGGGGACGGTGCTGTGCCAGCAGGATGGGGAGCGGGTTTACGCTCTGGAAGGCTCGATCTTTGCCGCGGGGAGCCTGGTGCAATGGCTGCGGGATTCCCTCGGCCTACTCGGTAGCGCCGCCGAGACCGAGGCGCTTGCGCGGTCCGTTCCGGACACTGGCGGAGTGGTGATCGTGCCGGCGCACTCGGGCCTTGGCGCGCCTCATTGGCGGCCCGATGCTCGCGGGGTGATCAGCGGGCTCTCGTTCGCCACCACGCATGCCCACATCGCCCGCGCAGCCCTTGAGGCCATGGCGCACCAGACGCACGATCTTGCCGAGGCCTTTGCCGCCGATGGCGCGCCGTGGAAGGAACTGCGGATCGACGGCGGGATGAGCGCGAACGACTGGATGGCGCAGGATATTGCCGATGTGACCGGCTTGATCGTCGAGCGTCCCCATTTCGTCGAGACGACCGCGCTCGGTGCGGCCCTGCTCGCAGCGACAGGGGCTGGCCTGTTCGGCTCGTTGAACGAAGCCGCCACCGGGATGATCGGTGAAGCGCGCCGGTTTAAGCCATCGATGGCCGCGGATGTGCGAACCGCGCGGATCGCGCAGTGGCGCGCAGCGCTGGCGCGTATCTAGCAGCTAGAGGGCGCCGACCGCCTCGCCCAACCGCTGACGCAGGCGGTGGATCGCGGCTGGCTGCATCGCGAAGCGGGCGCGCCAGCCTTCGTCAATTCGTGCGATCCGATCGTAGAACAGCCGCGTACGCTCGACGAGGTCCCGTACGTCGGGGCCCAGATGTGCGAGATGTTCCGGATCGCTGGCGGGCTGGACTGGCAGGCGTCCGTGGCGGCGTAGCTGGAACTCGGTCATCTCGCCGCGGAAATAAGCGCGCTGGTTGAGCAGCCAGGCGAGCGCACGCATCATCCGCGTCGTGGTCCGCAGCGCTTCGCATGAAAGCGCGATCCGCGCGAAATCCTCGTCGATCTCGGCCTGCTCCATTCGCGCGGAAAGATCGAACGCAGCCCGTGCCTCGTCCGCCAGGACGAGCGCGTCGCAATAGAGCGCTTCCACGATCGGAGCGGAAATGTCGGCCGGCTCGGTCATCGCCGCGGGGCTAGCGCACAATTCGCGAACCGTGGAAGCGGCGTGATCGGGTTATCCCGATTTCGGTCATGTTGCAGCTGCGAACAGGACGGTCAGGCGATGATATCCGGCAGCAGGCTGTCCTCGATGATGGCGATCTGGTCGCGCAGCCGCAGCTTGCGCTTCTTGAGCCGTGCGATCTGCAACTGGTCCGCTGAGCCCGAGCCCCCCAAGGCGTCGATTGCCGCATCTAGGTCGCGATGTTCGATCCGCAGGGCCTGTAGCCGCTGACGCATCTCTTCCTCGCTCACGCGTCGTTTCTCCCCCGGATGCCGGAAAATTTCGGTTCGTCGCGCCCCGTCGCGTGTCCATCGCAACAGCGGGCGCCGTTGCCGATCTATGCCTATTGTGGTTCTATGACAATCACGCGGCTCCGCCGTGTTGCGGCGAGTCGCGTTTCGGGAGACCCCGACGGCCGACCCTTGGTGGGTCTGCCGTTTACGCGAAGGAGGACCGCATGCAATCGTCCCACGTCCAGGCACTGCAACAGAAGCACGAAGGGCTCGAGAGGCTGATCCACGCCGAAATGAGCCGACCGCAGCCGGACGAGGCAATGCTTGCAACTCTCAAGCGGCAGAAGCTGAGGATCAAGGATGAGATTTCGAGCGGCTGATAGTCTCTCTTACACCCCGCTCTTCCCAAGACCGCGCGATTTGCGATAGTCGGACATAATGTCCGCCGTCGCTGCCGCTCGCTCGATCCTGACGCAACTCCATGAGTTGATGGCTTCGCGCCTGCACGCGCAGGGGAAGCTGGACAAGGTCGTCGACATTATCGGCGAGGCCCTCGATAGCGAGGTGTGCTCCGTCTACCTCCTTCGGGAGGGGATGCTGGAGCTCTTCGCTACCCGGGGCCTCAACCAGGAAGCGGTCCACGTCACCAAGCTCGGTATCGGCGAGGGCCTGACCGGCACCATCGCCGCCAACGTCGAGACCCTGAACCTCGCCGAAGCGGCCACGCACGTGGACTTCCAGTATCGGCCTGAAACGGGTGAGGAAAAATTCCACTCCTTCGCTGGCGTCCCGATCGTCCGGCGGGAGCGTGCCATCGGCGTGCTCACCGTCCAGCACGTGGAGCCGCGCAAGTACGAGGACGTGGAGATCGAGGCGCTCCAGACGGTGGCGATGGTCCTCGCGGAACTGATCGACAACGCGGGGCTGGTCGATTCCGAAGACTCCCTCGGGATCTCGCAGGCGCTTACAGAACCGGCGCAGCTTTCGGGGCTGGTGCTGGTGAAAGGCCTGGCGATGGGACAGGCGGTGCTGCACCAGCCGCGCATCACCATCGAGCAGACGGTCGCCGACGATCCGGAAGCCGAGCGCGCCCGCGTCTACATGGCGTTCGACCGGATGCGCGAGCAGATCGAGCACATGGCGCGCGAGGCCGAGTTCGGTGTCGGCGGCGAGCACGAGGAAGTGCTCCAGACCTACAAGATGTTCGCTTACGATGAGGGTTGGAGCCGCCGCATCAACGAGGCGATCGATTCCGGCCTCACCGCGGAAGCGGCCATCGAACGTGTCCAGCAGCGCACCCGCATGCGCATGCGCGAGATCGACGATCCGCTGCTCGCGGACCGGATGCACGACCTGGAGGACCTGGCGAACCGCCTGCTGCGGATGGTGTCCGGTCAGCTTGGCACCGCGGCGACCAAGGGGCTGCGCGGCGATGCTATCCTCATCGCCCGCAATCTCGGCCCTGCGGAACTGCTCGAGTATGACCGCCGCCGCCTCAAGGGCGTTATCCTCGAAGAAGGCTCAGCGACGGCTCACGTGGTGATCGTAGCCCGCGCGATGGGTGTCCCCGTCATCGGGCGCGTACGCAACGCCCGTGCTCTGATCCGCGAGGGCGACACGATCCTGCTCGACGGGGACCTCGGGGTGGCGTTGGCGCGGCCGTCCGAAAGCGTGATCAACTCGTTCGAGACCCGTTTCGCGAAGACCCGCGAGCGCCAGGCTACCTATGCCAAGTTGCGCGACGTCGAGCCGTTCACGCGAGACGGCGTTCGCATTCAGGTGATGATGAACGCGGGCCTGCGTGACGACATCACCAACCTGAATCTAACGGGCGCTGACGGCATCGGCTTGTTCCGTACCGAGTTCCAGTTCCTCGTCTCGGCTGCGCTCCCGGCGCGCGACCGCCAGCAGCGGCTGTACCGCGACGTCCTCGAAGGCGCGGGCGACAAGCCGGTGATCTTCCGCACGGTCGATATCGGTGGCGACAAGGCGCTGCCGTACCTGCGCAACGAAGACGGCGAGAACGACGAGAACCCGGCAATGGGCTGGCGCGCCCTGCGCCTCGCTCTCGAACGCGAAGCGCTGCTCAAGTCGCAGGCCCGCGCACTGATCGAGGCGGCTGCGGGGCGGACGCTCAACGTGATGTTCCCGATGGTGTCCGAACCGTGGGAGTTCGATGCTGCCCGGACGATGTTCGAGCACCAGGTGCGCTACCTCGCCGGGCGAAAGAAGAAGCTGCCCGATGCGATCAACTACGGCGTGATGCTGGAGGTGCCGTCACTGGCGGAAGTGCTGGACCTCTTGATGCCGCGAATCTCGTTCCTCTCCATCGGCACCAACGACCTGACGCAGTTCCTGTTCGCCGCGGACCGCGCCAATCCGAAGCTGGCCGAACGGTATGACTGGCTGAGCCCTGCGATCCTGCGGTTCCTCGACCGAGTGCTCAAGGCGACCGCCGGGCACAAGGTGGATGTCGGTGTGTGCGGCGAGATGGGCGGTCGTCGGCTGGAAGCACTGGCCCTGCTCGGGCTGGGGGTCCGGCGCCTGTCGATCACCCCCGCGGCGGTGGGACCGATCAAGGAACTGGTGCGCAAGGTCGACACCGAGGAGATCGGCGCGGCGATGCGCGGGTGGTTGTCCAACCCCCCGCTCGACATGCGCACGGCGCTGCGTGAATGGGCAGACGAGCGCGGAATCGAAACCGACTAGCGCGTTTCCCGTTCATTCACCGCATCTTACGTCCGTTCTGTCGCTCGGCCTTTTTGTGCACGGGGCGCTCGCTTGACTTGGCCTAAGGGGCTATCTTTGGTGCGCGCCGCCGACGGGAGTGGGAATGGACGAGCCAGCCGAAACCGATCTGTTTGGAGAGCCGACGCCGGCCGCGTTGGCCCCGGGCGAGCGCTTGCGCCAGGCGCGCGAAGCTGCGGGGATGAGTCTCGATCAGGTGGCTGCCGAAACCCGGATTCCCCAGCGTCACTTGCAGCTGATCGAAGCGGGCGACTTTGGCGCATTGCCCGCGCGGACTTATGCGATCGGCTTTTCGAGGAGCTTCGCCAAGGCAGTCGGCCTCGATGAGCGGGAGATCGTCGGCGAAGTCCGCACCGAACTGGCAAGGCTCGAGCCTACGCCAGTCAGCCGGGCGACGCCGTTCGAGCCGGGTGATCCGGCGAGAATTCCCGGCTCGACCGTCATCTGGATCGCGACAGCGGCAGTTTTTGCGCTGCTGGTGATCGGCTACTTCGGCTACAGTTCGATGTTCGCGCCCGCGGCCGAGCTTCCCTCGTTGCTGCCGGACGACCAGCCCACCGCGCAGGCGGATGCTCCGAAGCCCAGTCCATCTCCATCGGCCGCGAACGATGGCCCAGTGGTGTTCACCGCCACGTCGCCGGGCGTGTGGGTCAGGTTCTACGACGCCAATGGCACGCAGTTGCTGCAGAAGGAACTGGCGCTAGGCGAAACCTACACCGTCCCGCCAAATGTCGATGGGCCGCAGTTGCGGACCGCCCGGCCCGATGCGCTGAAGATCACCATCGGTGGACGCGAAGTGCCGCCGCTCGCCACCCGGCAGCAACTGATCAAGGACGTGCCAGTCAGTGCCGCTGCGCTCCTTGCACGGCCGAGCCCGACACCGACGCAAACCTCGGCACCGGCATCTCCCGCCACGCAGGCGCAAACCCGGGCAACCGCTCCGACACCGGTTGCCACGCCGACCGCTCGCCCGCAGCCGCAACCGACGCGGGCTGCACCACGGCCTGCGCAGAGTCCCGATCGGAGTCCAGTCGAGAGCGCAATCGAAGCCGCGATAGGCGGTGCGCCCACAGATTAGGACGCGCCGCGCCTCGACAAGAGAATCGCGGCTTCGTAACCTTGTTCAGCGGCTGTTTGGCGTCACTCCGCCAGACCCGCACGGGATCATGATTAATTGGACAGGAGGATGGCCGCCAATGGCTCGCCACCATTTGACTATTCGACGCTTCGCCATGGGCCTCGCGCTCGCGTCCACCTGTATCGTGAGCGTACCGGCGCTGGCGCAGGCGCAGGACCCGGAAGCGCGGCTTCGCAAGATCGAAGGTGAACTGCGCGCGGTGCAACGCGCGGTGTTCCCCGGTGGCGATGGGCGCTTCTTCACGCCGGAAGTCGATGCCTCGCGCCCGGCCACTCCGACGACGACTCCGCCCACGACCTCTGCCGTGAGCGACATCCTCGTCCGGCTGGATTCGATCGAAGCACAGCTCGCACGGATCACGGCGATCGAGGAGGAGAACGCCAACACCATCGCCGATCTCAAGGCGCGGCTGGCAGCGCTCGAAGTCGTGGATACCGACGCGATCAACCCGCAAGTGCCGGTGGCAGGAGCTCCCGCGGGGTCCTATGGCCCGCCGCCGACGCCCGCTCCCGCTCCCGCACTTTCGTCAAATACCACCACCCGCCCGGCGACGACTCCCGCGGCTGCGCCAGCGCCTGACCGGGTCGCTGCAGTCGCGGCGATCGCCAAGCCAGACACCGGCGACGTCGGCGGCGACGAGTACACCTACGGCTACCGCCTCTGGGAAGCGAAGTTCTATCCCGAAGCACAGCAGCAGCTTCGCAAGTTCGTCGATGCCTATCCGCGCCACGCGCAGATCAGCTTCGGCCGCAACCTGCTCGGCCGCGCTTTCCTCGATGGCGGCCAGCCGCGGGAGGCGGCTACGTGGTTCCTGCAGAACTACCAGGCGGACAAGAACGGCGCCCGCGCGGGCGACAGCCTTCTCTATCTGGCGGAGGCAATGATTGCGCTGAAGGACAACAACCGCGCCTGCATCGCGCTTGCCGAATTCAGCGAAACCTATCCCGCCCTCGCAGCCGGTCGACTCAAATCGCAGTATGAACGCAATCGCGCCGCCATCACCTGCAACTGAGCAGGCGCCGCACAAACTGATCGCACGTTTCGCGGGCGATCTCGCGCGGTTGTGGCCGGAGGGGGACAGGCTCGGGCTCGCGGTATCCGGCGGGCCTGACAGCCTCGCCCTGCTCCTGCTTGCCGAGGCCGTGATGCCCGGCAAGGTGGAGGTGGCGACAGTCGATCACGGGCTGCGGCCTGAAAGCGTTTCGGAAGCGGCAATGGTCGCGGAGTTGTGCGCGGCGCACGGCATCCCGCACCGCATGCTGACCGTGAAAGTCGGTGCCGGTAACGTGCAGGACCGCGCCCGTGCGGCGCGTTATGGCGCGATGGCCGAATGGATGAAGGAGCGCGGGTTGTCCGCGCTGGCCACGGCCCATCACGCTGACGATCAGGCAGAAACCCTTCTCATGCGGCTCAATCGCGGGAGCGGCGTGGCCGGCCTCGCCGGCGTTCGTCCGCGTACCAACCTCCCGGGCACCAATCTCGTACTCCTGCGGCCGCTGCTCGGCTGGCGCCGCGCGGAGCTTGCAGAGCTGGTGACGGCGGCGGGGCTCGATCCCGCGCTCGATCCTTCCAACGAGGACCCGCGGTTCGATCGCGTACGCATCCGGCAGGCCCTGAAGGACGCAGACTGGCTCAACGTCGTCGGGATTTCCGCCAGCGCAGCCTTCCTCGCGGAAGCGGAGGGGGTGATGCAATGGACCGCCCAGCGCGAATGGCAGGAGCGGGTCGAGGTGGGCGAGGGCGAAATCCGCTACCGCCCGTTCGCGCCCCCGCCGATCCGCCTGCGCGTGGTGATGCGGGCGATCGCGATGCTCGGCGGCAATCCGCGCGGCTCGTCGGCTGCGCGGCTGATGTCACGGCTGGCGAACGGCAAGGATTCGAACCTAGCCGGGGTGATTGCGCGTGTGGACGAAGACCAGTGGACCTTCCGCCGCGAACCGGCGCGGCGAGTGGAAGGGCCCTAGGCCATCCTCAGGTCAGCCGGTCGCCCAGCGAAACGGTCTTGCCGCGGGTGATAATCACCTTGTCGCCCTTCTTGGCGATTGCGTAGAGCTTCGAGATGAAGTCGTTCGGCGCGCCGATGCAGCCATGGCTGGCGTACCCGCGCTCGACGTCGGCACCGCCGTGGATCGCAATGCCGTCCCATGTGAGGCGCAGGGTCCACGGCATTGGCGCGTTGCCGTATTTCTCGGAGACGTTGTGTCGCTCCTTGGTGAGGATCGGGAACACCCCGAGCGGCGTCGGGTGCTCATCCGTGCCGAGCATCACCGCCGCCGCGCCGATCTCGTATCCGTCACGGAAGACCGAGATTACCCGCGCGTCGAGATCGACGGTGATGACGAGCGGCCCATCCGGCACGCCTTCGGTGTCCCAGTGCCATTCGCCGTATTTGATCGAGCCGTTGATCGGCAGGATGCGCTTGATGACGAACGGCTCTTCCTTGGGCGCCGTCACGACCGCGGGGGTGACAGCCGCCGGTTCCGCCGCCTTGGCAGCCGCCTTCTGCTCGGTTGCAGTAGTGGGGATGGCAAGCGCGGTGGCCAGCGTCTCTCCGCTTTCCGCCTGCGCGGCCTTGCCGGTTCGTGCGTCACGCGCGTCGAGGATCGCCCCGGTCACGCTTGCCGAAGTGAAGAACAGCACGACTGCCGCACCGGCAGTGCCGATCCATTTATAGGCGGTGTTCATGCTGCGGAGTTTGCCGCAAAACATGGTTAATGGCTAGCGTCCCCACAGCGGCGTCCCGCGGCGACACGCCAGCGAAACAGAGGTTAACGCGATCAGGCCTGTTGGCGGAGATGTTCAGCGGCGAAGGCGGCGGCTGCGCCGTAGAGCCCCGGCTCCGCGAGCGTGATCAGCTTCACGGGAATTCCCGCCATCATCCGCTCGTACCGTCCCTTGAAACGGAAGCGTTCTGCGAAGCCCGAGGACGGCAGGATATCGCGCAACCGCTGGCCCAGCCCACCCGCGATCACGACCCCCGATGCACCGTGCGCGAGGGCATAGTCGCCAGCGACGCTGCCGAGCGACTGGCAGAACCGCTCGACCGCGGCGACGGCGAGGTTGTCGCGGTTCTCGAGCCCCGCCTGCCAAATCTCCTTGTCCTCAAGCTCCTCGATCGGCCGCCCCTCATAGGCCGCGAGTGCTTCATGGATTGCGACAATGCCCGGACCGGACACGACCCGCTCGGTGGAAACGCGGCGGTGGCGCTTGCGCAGGCGCAGCAGCATCGCGTCGTCGATCGCGTCCACCGGCGCGAAGTCGACGTGCCCGCCCTCGGTGGCCTGCACGTGGTAGCCGCTTTCGAAACGATGGAAGTGCGCCACGCCCAGCCCGGTGCCCGGCCCGATCACGCTGATCGTCCCGGTTTTCGGAAGCGGCCCGGTCGGCCCTGCGAGGTGGAGGAATTCGTCGTCGGGTGCGCGGGCGGCGGCATGGGCGACTGCGCCGAAGTCATTGATGACGGTGACTTTGTCGACCTTGAGCTGCGCGGGGAGGGCGGCGGGGCGGAACGACCACGAGTTGTTGGTCATCCGCACGGTAGGACCGCTCACCGGCCCGGCGATGGCAATAGCCGCGGCCGGCGGGAGGTCGCCCCCTTCCAGCTCCCGATAGGCGTCCCACGCCGTTTGGAGGGAAACGTAATCGTCGGTCTTCAGCGTCCGCACGTCGCCCAGTGTGACCGCGCCGTCTTCGGTGACCGTGGCGCGCGCGAAGCGGGCGTTCGTTCCACCGATGTCCACTGCGATCAGGTCGATCATGGCGTGCTCCGGTTCCTCCACTGGTGGGCGATCAACGCTCGGCTAGCACAGTCACCTGTTTGTTGCCGAATTCGGAGTTGCCGAAACTGGTCAGGAAGCTGACGTCGGCCGCGTCCCGGCCGACGCCGATTTTCACCATTTGCGACGGTTCGGCCATCTTCGTTGCATCGATCAGGTGCCATGCGCCGCCGCCGCTCACCGTCGGGTCGGCGAGGAACACCTCGGCAACCGCATGGAAATCGGGCGGTTCGACGCCCGGTGCATAAACACTGACGTATCGTGCCGGTATGTTCGACGCGCGGGCCAGTGTGACCAGAAGGTGCGCATAGTCGCGGCAGATGCCCCGTCGCGCTATGAACGTATCGAGCGCAGTGGTCGTGGCGTTCGAGGCGCCCGGCGAATAGGTGAAATGGTGGCTGATCCATTCGCACAGCGCGACGATCCGCGCGCCCCCATCGCAGTCGCCGAACTCGTCGATCACGAATTCGCAGAACCGCGAGCCGGGGCAATATCGTGAATCGAACAGGTACTGGACAGCCTCGCCCGGCAGCAGGTGCGGCTGCATCCGCGCCAGCTTCGAGAGGTCTGGTACCATCCGCGAGACTTCGATCCGCGCGCGGTAGGAGACATGGAACCGGCCTTCCGCCCGGATCCACATCCGCTCGCCGATCGCGTCCTGCGAGGGCACGCGCTGGCAATGCTCGCTGGGGGAAGTCTGGGTGTCGGTCTCGAGAATGCGCTGCTCGGGGATCGCCGCGGCCTCGAACTGGAGGAGGACGTCGGTCGGCTCCGGCAGGGTGAAATCGAATTCGGCGCGAATGGAGATGGGCATAGGTGCCTTGAACGTCGCAGGGCTGAGGGAGTTTCGGCTATTCGCCGATTGCGGTGAGAACGATCCGGCGGCTGTGAGGACGCTGCCGATGTTCCGCAAGGAACACGCCCTGCCATGTCCCCAGAAGCATTCGCCCTTCGCCGATGGGCACGTTGAGCCCGCTGCCTGTTACCAGGGTCTTGATATGGGCGGGCATGTCGTCCGGCCCTTCGCTATCGTGATCGTAGTGCCCGCCTTCCGGCGCGATGCGGTCGAGCCACGCGAGGAGGTCTCGCTGCACCGCTGCTGCGGCGTTCTCGTTGATGAGGATGGACGCCGAAGTGTGGCGGCAGAAAATCTGCAGCATGCCCGTCTGGATGCCGGTCTCGTCCACCCAGCGGTCGATGCGGTCCGTGATCTCGATCAGGCCGCGGCCCGATGTCTCGACAGTGAGGCTGGCTTGGGAGGTGCGCATCGCGTGCCCATATATCCGCCATGACCCATCAGGGCGAACTGTTTGCACCTGCTCCGCTCGTGCCCGGCCTGTCGCTGGTCGAAGAGGCCGTGAGTGCGGCGGAGGAGGCCGAGTTGGTGGCGCATCTGGATGCTGCGCCGCTCGCTCCGTTCCAGTTCGGTCAGTGGCAGGGCAAGCGCCTGACCACGAGCTATGGGTCGGGTTACGACTTCACACGGCAGCGAGTGGCGGAAGCACCGCGGCTGCCGGACTGGCTGCTGGATTTGCGAGCTGCTCTCGCGCCGCTGGTCGGCAGGAGACCGGAAGATTTCGTCCAGGCTTTGCTGATCCGTTACGATCCCGGCGCGGGTATCGGCTGGCATCGCGACCGCCCGCAATATGGCGAGGTGATCGGCCTCTCGCTCTCAGCGCCGACGACGTTTCGACTGCGCCGGCGCAAGCCGGGCGGCTTCGAGCGGCGGAACGTCGAGCTGCCCCCGCGCGCGCTCTATTTATTGTCCGGAGAAGTGCGCCGGGAGTGGGAGCATTCGATCGCTCCGATGGATGTCACGCGCAGGTCGATCACGTTCCGCACGATAGCTGCGCAATGACGCGAGCAACATTTGTTAGTGGAACCATAAGTCATTTCAACCGCTTGCCTGCCAATCCACATTTTTCGGCAGGAATTCAATGGCCAGCAATCCACTCATTCGCGAGCGACGCTCGCAGTTTCTCAACGACAATTTCCAGCAGCAGCTGGCGCACTGGAACCGTGAGCGCCTCGCGCCGCAGTTCCCATCCGAAGACTGGCAGCGACGTATCGCCGCCGATGCTACCATGCTCCGCCTCGAAGGCGGCTTCCTAGAAGAGCTTCGGCAAGAAATAATCGACGAAGCTGCCGCTGCACCGACCGATCCGGACGGCTTCATCGAATGGTTCGAGGAATTGAAGGCCAGCGGTCCCGGACAGGGCGATCCGTTGTTCCCCTGGCTCGCCGAACACGCGACCCGTGACGAGCTGCGCTGGTATCTCCAGCAGGAAGCCGCAGGTGAGGCCGGGTTCGACGACCTCGTCGCGATGACGCAGGTCAAGCTGCCGACCCGACCGAAGCTGGAATTGTCCCGCAACTACTGGGACGAGATGGGCCACGGCACCGAGAGGGGCATGCACGGCCCGATGCTCTCAAGCCTGATCGACACGCTGGACCTTGATCCGCGCATCGAAACGACGGTCTGGGAAAGCCTCGCCTTGGCAAACGCCATGACAGCGATGGCGAGCGCCCGTCGCTACACGTGGCACAGCGTCGGCGCGCTGGGTGCGATCGAACTGACGGCTCCGGGGCGTTCGGCCGCCGTGGCCGAAGGCCTCAAGCGGATC
>Ga0182738_1002870_pt1 | contig 20138 bp, 19 predicted proteins | sample eDN5th30CBELigMG_FD_128876 | JGI IMG/M metagenome (GOLD analysis project Ga0182738, IMG submission 128876) | Enriched Miracle-Growth compost microbial communities from Emeryville, California, USA - eDNA 5th pass 30_C BE-Lig MG (version 2)... ... | reverse complement strand
GCGGTCCGAGCGATCCACCACGTTGCCATCGTCGTCGATGTACTGGCCCGACGCGTTGGTCATGTAGTAGTGGTACTTCGCCCAGTTGATCTTGCCGCCGAGCGAGTTGTCGCCGTACTCGGAGCGGAGTGTCACACGCGGCGCGCCCTCGGGAAGGGACGAACCGCGCTTGGTCTTGATGGAGATGACGCCGGCGGATGCACGCGAGCCGTAGAGCGACGCGGCTGCTGCGCCCTTCACCACCTCGACGCTCTCGATGTCGAGCGATTCCAGATCCGCGCTCGAGCCGCCGAATGCATCACTCTGGATCACGCCATCCACGATGATGAGCGGCGTGTTCGACTTGTTGATGCTGGTGGGAGAGCGAAGCATGATGTTGGTGCCGCTTCCCGGCTGCCCGCTGGGTACCACGGTGACGCCCGCCACCTTGCCCTGGATCGTCTCGATCGCGTTGCTTGCGGGCACCGGCGCGTCTGCCGCGTCCACGCGACCCACGGTGAACGGCACGCGCGTGCCGCTGGTCGGATCTACCACACCGGTCGTCACCACCGCCTCGAGCGTGAGCGCGCTCGCCATGATCGCGATGTTCACGGTGACTGCGGATCCCGCGGTGACCTCGACGCCAGGGATCGTGCGCGGCGCGTAGCCGATGCGCCGCGTTTCCAGGGAGTGTGTGCCGACCGGGACCCGGTCGATAGTGTAGCGACCCTGTTCGTTGGTGAGGGCGCCGAGCCGGGGACACCGCCCGAGAGCGTGGCTCAGGCAGGCAGGACCGTAGTATTTTCAATCCTATTCGTGATGCGTTTCCACGCAAGTGCCTGGGGTCGGCAAATCGCAACTCGGTTCCGCATCCAGGTACATCTCCTGCGATGCCTGAACATGCGAGTGTGAGGCCGGTCCCCTGTCTCCCCGATTCGCGTTGTCAGTTCGCGTGCAGCAACGTGATGCCAGCCGTTTCCCCGGCCGCGCCCGCGTGCTAAGCTCTCTTTCAGTGCACGATCACCGCTTCACGAACCCCTGGCCCGGTGCGCAGCCGCCCCACGGCTGGCGCGACCTGCTCCGCTGGAGTCGCGAGCGCGGCTGGCGCCCGCCCGGCGGCAGCGAGCCACCCCCGCACTTCGAGCTCGCCACGCCTGCGTTCAGCTCGCCGCGCGCCGCACGCGACTTACTCGGCGCGACGTGGGTCGGCCATTCCACGGTGCTCGTGCAACTGGGCTCACTCAACATCCTCACCGATCCGATGTGGAGCGAGCGCGCATCCCCCCTTCGCTCGCTGGGGCCGCGACGCGTGGCGCCACCCGGTGTCGCTATGGAGTCGCTCCCTCCAATCGATGTCGTGCTCCTTTCGCACGACCACTACGACCACCTCGACGCGCCAACCGTGCGGCGGCTGGCACGGCTGCAACCCGAGGCGCACTGGATGGCGCCGCTGGGGCTCGCGCAGTTCCTCCGCCGCCTCGGCGTTCATCGGGTGACCGAACTGGGCTGGTGGGACGAGACGACGCTCGGCGAGGCGCGGATCGCGTGCGTGCCCGCTCGGCACTTCGGTGCGCGCGGCTTCACCGACAGGATGCGCAGACTCTGGTGCGGCTGGACTCTTCGAGTCGCCGATCACGCACTCTACTTCGCGGGCGATACCGCCTACCATCCCGAATTCGCGAAGATCGGCCAGCGCTACGGACCGTTCGACATCGTACTTGTTCCAATCGGTGCCTACGACCCGCGCTGGTTCATGGAGCGCGTGCACATGGACCCGGAAGAGGCGGTGCGCGCATTCATCGAAGTGAGCGGCGGTGCGCCGCCGGCCGCGCAGGGGTCGCGTCGCGCACCGCGAGTGGCGCTCGGCATCCACTGGGGCACCTTCCGACTCACCGACGAACCGATGGACGAGCCCCCCAGGCGGATGCGCTCCGCCTGGGGGGCCGCGGGTCTCCCCGAAAACGAGCTATGGATACTGCGTCACGGCGAGACGCGGGAGCTCGACCTCAGTGCGCCGGATTCCCGGTATGGGGATGCTTCCCCAACTGATGCCAGTCCGACTCCTCCACGTTGAGGCCGTAGTGCTCGGCGGCCTTCTTTATGTTCGAGAAGGCCAGGTCGCGATCGTCGTCCGACACTCCCTCCACCTGATCGAACCTCGCCAGCGCATTCCGGACGTGCCTGGCATCCGTCAGTGGCTCCTTGCGCTGTTTCGGAAAAGCGAACGCGTCATCCGGCAGCGCATCGCGCTCCTTGCTGTCCAGCTCCCCATGTTCCGTATGCGGCTTCCATGTCGATTTGCGAGCCATACCACTCTCCTGCTGAAGTACGGTGGGGATGGGGATGCAGGGGGTGGGCCATGGGAAGAAGGAAACAGGGGACAGGAAACAGGAACTGCGCGCTAATCGCTGTCATGCCCGTGAGCGTGGCATCCATGTCACTCGGCCAAACACGGGTCCCCGCTTCCTGCGGGGACGACGTGGGCTCGTACGCAGTTCCTCTTTCCTGTCCCCTGTTTCCTTCTTCTCCTTCACCCCACGTACTTCACGTACAGCCGCTCCAGTTCGGCTGCGGGGTCGGAAGCGAGGCCGCCGTGGATGGGGGAGGACTGGATCACGTCGGAGCGGGGGGCGGTGAGCCAGTGGAAGCGCTCGGACGGCGGAGCGAGGGCGACGGGGCCGGCGGAAGGATCTCCTTCGGCGATCGCGCGGCACGAGTGGAGGTAGCGCGCCAGGAGTTCGATGTCGACTGCCGGAGCGATGGCGCGAAGTGCATCGCGATCCGTGATCACGCGCAGTCCGAGGAAGTTCGCCGTGCGCGCGTGCAGCACGACGCCCACCGGCGTGAATGCGCCGAGGTGCACGTGCGGTACCACCCGGAGCACGGCGAAGTCGTAGGCAACCCAGTCGCTGCGGCTCATCGCCTGGCGGAAAGGGGGCGCGGTGGCTCCGCGAGCACTCGCTCGCGCGCGGCGATGGCTTCCTGCACGAACGCGCGCGGTCCTTCGAGACGTCCGAGAAGATACGAGCGATAGCGCTCGCGGAGCGCATCGGGAGAGGATGCGTCGCTCCCCGGAGGCTCCGCGGCGAGGAGCGCGTCGGGAATCGCCGCGAGCACGTCGTCGATCACCGCCTCGTCGAGTTGCTTCGACATCGAAGCATCGGCCGCCCGGATGTCGCCGCTGAGCGCGAGAAGAACGTGTCGTTCGATCAGCGGGAAGGGGCTGCGCGTGCGCGCTTCGTCGACCGAGCTCCAGTCGTGGTGCACGTAGAGCGCGGCGCCGTGGTCGATGAGCCACGGCCTGCGATCCTGGATGAGGATGTTCGGGTTCCGATGCGTGCGGTCGGGGTTCGTGAGGAACGCATCGAACCACACCACTCGCGCGGCGAGGTCCGCGCTCACGAGATCGCCGGCCGCGGCGGGATCGAAGTTGAAGGCGCCGTCGAGATAGCGGACGCCTGCGTTCACCCCGTGGCTCGCTCGCAGGAGATCCTGGATCTCGGGGTCCGGTTCGCTCCGGCCGAACTGCGGCGGCACGTCGACGATCGCGAGCTCCGGTGTCGGCAGATCGAGCGCGCGAGCGAGGAGTCCCGCCAGCAGCTCGGCCACCAGCGCCTTCGCACCCTGCCCCGCGCCGCGGAACTTCACCACGAACAGATCGCCGCTCGACATCTCCACCACAGCCGGGAGCGAGCCGCCCTCGCGCAGCGGCTGGACGTAGCGCGTGGCGGTGAAGATGGGGAGCGGGGCCGGAGGCATGTGACGTGATGCGATGGCGGCGGCGCCCACCGCCGCACTCGCGGCGGTGGGCGCCCGGGATCTCACCGGGAGATCGTCACCGGCTGCACGTCCAGGTGCAGATTGTGATTGATGCGCAGGCCGGCGATCCCCGCCGACGGCAGCTCGCTCTTCGGCACCGCCGTCACCAGCTTGCCGTTCACGAAGAAGTGCGCGGTATCCGGCGCGAAGTGAACCTTGATCTCGTAGCTCGCCTTCCCCGTCGAGTCCTCGCTCGGCACGTTGGGGCTCGCCGTCCACGGCGCCACGGTGGTGATGCTGTCGCCCTGGCGGGACTTGATGAGGTACTCGCCGGTGCCGCGCACTATGAAGTACGCGTAGCGTTCGGCGGCGCGATCGTCGAGATGCTCGCCGCCGAAGAAGACTCCGTACGCTTCGGGGTGGGCGGGCTTCTCGAGCTGCTGGATGGTGGTGCTGACCGCGTAGACACCGCTCGCGCTGTCGCCGGCGGCGTACACGATGTGCGCGGGCCCGGTCTTCACTTCCCAGTCGTTCCCGGCCGCCGTGTAGCTCGCCGCGGAGATCTGCGCGTCGGGATTGTCCGTGAGCGCGATGTACCCCTGAGGTATGCTCCCTCCGCTCTGCGCGACATCGGGATCGCTCCCCCCCATCGCCGCCGAGTCACCCGCGTCCTTCCCCCCGCACGCCGCCAGCAGCAGCGCCAGTACGCCCAGCTTCAAGGTCGTCGTTCGCACCGTGGCACCTCGCTTTCTGAAGTTGGTGAGTGGGGGAATATAGGGGCAGGAGGCAGAAAGCAGAAAGCAGAGGGAAGGAAACAGGGAACAGGAGACAGGAAACAGCGACTGCATACCCTTGAAGCCATGCCCGCGAGCGCCGATACGAGCCGGTATGCAGCTCCTGTTGCCTGTTTCCTGTTTCCTGTCTTCTTGTAGTTCCCCCTCCCTCGCCCGAATATTGCCTCACACGATGTGGTTGCGCCGGTCCTGACTACTCACCAGGGGTAATCCTATGGCTACGACAAGAAAGTCGTCTCGCGGCAAACCGAGGGCGAAGTCGGCAGGGCGGAAGAGCGGAAGTCGTGCGGCAGCGAAGAAGAAGAGCGGGCGCACCATCATGAAGAAGAGCGCGAGTAAGTCCGCGACGAAGAAGAGTACGACCAGGAAGAGCGCCGCGAAGAAGGGCGCCACGAGAAAGAAGGCCGCAGCCGGAAAGAGCGCCGCTGGAAGAAAGTCCGCCGGCCGGAAGGCGGCGAGGAAGCGCGCGACGCGCAAGGTCACGTCACGCGTGAAGAGCGCCGCGAAGAGCGCGCGCAGGAAGCTCGCAAAGCCGGCGAAGCGCGTCCGGAAGGTCGCGAAGGAAGTGATGGAGCAGGCGAGGGACGCCGGGCGCGCCGCGATGGATGAAGCGAAGTCGCTCGGGGAGCGCGTCAGCGAGGCTACGAGCGACCTCGTAGAGCGCGTGACCTGATCTCTTCGCGCTCCAGGCGCGTCTCCAGCCACTCCGTCACCAGCTCCGCTACTCGCTCCTTGCAGTAGTCCGCGGTGATCACGTGGCCGCAGTCGGTGAGCCACTCGATCCGCTTTTCCGCCGCGCCGAGCGCCTCGAAGGAGCGCTCGGCCGCGGCAACGGAGATGCGGTAGTCCTCGCGCGACTGGATGTAGAGAGTCGGCACCCTGATCGCCGGAAGTCGAGCACGCGCGAGGTTGGTGAGGCGCACGAGTTGCGCGATCGTGCGCGGCGAAACGGCGCGATACGCGACGGCCGCTGCGTGCGCGGCGGGGTCATAGATGGAACGCGGATCTCCGCCGCGCATGTACGGCAGCAGCCATCCCGCGATCGGCGCGAGGGCAGCCATCACGCGCACCGAACGCGGCGGATCCAGGTACGGCGCCAGCAGCACCAGCGTGCGGACGGCGCTCGACTCGCACGCGAGGATCGCAGCCAGTGCGCCTCCCATGGAGAGCCCCGCGACCCCCACCCGTTCGTCGCGTGCGCGAAGCGCCTCCAGCGCGCGGCGAGCTTCGGCCATCCACTCGTCCGCACTCGATGCGTGGAAGTCGCGGAGCGTTCGGCCATGACCCGGAAGGAGCGGAACGCTGACGATGAAACCGCGCTCGTAGAGCGCGTGCGCGAGCGAGACGAGACTCTGCGGAGAGTCGCCGAATCCATGCAGGAGGAGCACGGCTCCGATGGGCGACGGCGGCTCGAGGTCGATCGGCTCGGCGCCTCTCACCGTTCCATCCGGACCGGCGGAAAGGCGCGCTCCGACCGAGCGCTCGACGTGGGCACTCCATGCCGTCCGCCACGCAAAGAGGGCCACGAGCACGGCGGCCAGCGCGAGCAGCATCATAGCGCGAATCCTGTGACGCTGAGCGCTTCTACACAAGCGGCTCGGTCGAATACATTCGCTCGCGCCCGACCATTCCGTGGATCATGCGTCGACGACGCGTCGCGCGCCCCCGTCTCCACGTTCGTCGTAGACCACGATTCCCCCGCGCTGCCCCGGCTGTGCGAGACGCGCGGCAAGGCGGTCCACATCTCCGATCACCAGCCCGTTGCCGTCGCGCTGGACCAGTCCCTCCGAGGCGAGCCGCCCGAGTACGAGGGAGATCGATTCGCGCGTCGCGCCCACGAGTTCGCCGAGCAGTCGCCGTGGTACCACCGTGGTGCCGGCGGATTCGAGCGAGTCGTCGTCGCTCCTGCTCTGTGCCATGCGAATCAGCGCGGCGATGAGGCGCTGTTCGACGGTGAGAGTCGCGTACTGGCCGAACTTCTCCAGCAGCGCCGTACGCTCGGCCATCATCTGCCGTATCAATGCGAGGGCGTTCGACGCCTGCTCGCGGAGCAGAGCGCTGAAGCGCGCGCTGCTCAGGTGCAGCGTCTCGCTCTCCTCCTCGGCCCGCGCGTTGCTCGCGTAGCGCGCACCGGATTCCAGCCCCTCACCGCCGAACGTCTCGCCCGGCGTGGCGATCCACGGCACGAAGCTTCTGCCGGCGCTCACCTGGTTGCGCAGTACGACCTGCCCGCGCAGGACGACGAACACCCCGTCAGCGCTCGCGCCCTGCTCGTAGATCGTGAATCCAGCGGGCCACGAAGTGGTGGCGCCGTACGCGCCGATCGACTCCCGTTGCTCGCGGGGCAATCGTGTGATTTCTTTCATCCGGACTGCAAGCACTGCTCATCTCTGCGGTAGTGCGTTCGACTATCGTGCGCCGAGCTACCTTTTGCCCGGCACCCCCGGCGGCACTCCCGCAATGTACGGGCCGTGCTGGACAGCGGGCTGATCGGCGGTGCATCTTCAGATGCACCTATCACGCTTCACGCTCCCACTCATGCCGCTCGGATCGAACCCGGATTCCCGTACTTCGTCGGTAGTAGTGCTGGGGAACGATGCGCTCCTCGCGGCGCTTCCCGCGACGCCAGTGCAGCTCGCGCACGCCTGCCGTGCGCTGGGCTACGACATGGCATTCCCGGCAAGCTGGGGTGACGAGGTGGTTGCCGGCAACTGCCTCGACCGACTCGACGATTTCGGCGACGGGCCCGTGATACTCTGCAGTTGCCCGCTCACCCGCGAACGTCTGGAGAAGTCGGGCGACGAGCTCGCGCCGTTCGTCATGCACACGGTCTCGCCGCCGGTTGCAGCGGCGCGCTACCTGCGCGCGCTCTACGGCGAGCGGCCGCTGCGCATCACGTTCGCGGGGAGCTGCCCGGGTGCAGCGGATCCCGCGATCGACGCGCGCATCTCGCCGGCGGAGCTGCTCCTCGCATTTCAGGAGCACGGCATCGTCGCCGCGGCGCAGCCCGAGTACTTCGAGTCCGTGCTCCCGCCCGACCGCCGCCGCTACGCGTCGCTCCCGGGCGGTGCGCCTGCGCCGGAGCGCATCCACGAAGCGGATTCCGGTCGTACGCTCACGGAGCTGAACTGCCCCGATGACGAGCTGGCGCTGGAGATCGCGCAGCGACTCGTCTCGAGCGAACGCGAAGTGGTGGATCTGGGACCGCACGTCGGATGTGCGTGCTGCGGCGCACTCGCGCTCGGCGCGCAGTCCGCCGCGCGTTCGCGCATCGCGGCTCTCGAGCCGCCGCGCGCCGCGCTGCCGGTGCTCGATCCATCCATCCGCGTCGAAGTCGCCCTCTCTTCGGGCGTCGAGCCGGCGGGATCGCCGCGCTACGCGCTCGCGCGCTCGCGTGTGGAGGCCAGCGACGACGCGAAGATCGACGCGAGGACAGGAATACACGCTGCCGACGCGCAGCTCGCATCAGAGAGCGCCGAATCGACGTTGGCTGCTCCGACGGCGCATCGCCGCAGGACTGCCAGCATCCGCCGCAGCGCGGGACGCGGTCCGCTGATGGCGGGTGAGGATGGCGCGGTGGTTCCCCGTGCTTTCGCGGTGCACGCGCGTCGCGCGAAGAGAGTCGACCCGCCGGTGCCTGCCGATCGCGGACGCGCCGGCGAGCCGCTGGGCATCACAGCCGACGGAGCGAGGCGTACGCGGCGAGTCACCCGACCAGTGGTGATACCGCTGTCGAGCGAGCTGCCGCGCGTCGTGCCTCCGCCGCCGTCGCGGCCGCACACCGGGCTGGACGATCCGGAAATCGGCGCGGCTGCAGGCGACATCTGACGAAAAGGCCGCACCGATGATCGGCGCGGCCTTTTCGCGATCCCGCTTCACATCGCGGTCGACGTATCGGGCGGAACCGGACGCGCCCTGAGCGAATCGCTCGGCGGACGATAGTTCGTGTCGGTCACCGCACCCTTGGGCGGACGCTGGCCGCTGCGCGCCGTGTCGCCCGGCGCTGCGCTTCCCCTCCCCTCGCCCACTTTCACCGTTCCACCGAGAGCGCTCGTGGCATCGCGAATCGCCTTCGCCGCCGCCTCGAAGCGCGACGCGAGATCGGCGATCTCGCGCTCGGCGAGCGCGCGGTCGCCCGCACGGATCGCCTCGTTCACCGACGGGAAAACCATGTTGGCGTAGCCGTTGTTCTCGTCGGCAGCGTAGATGAGGTTCCGGAACCACGGACGCGTGCGCAGCCCTTCGGGGCGCGTGAGTGCACGCTCCACACGGAGGAGCGCCGCGTTGGTGTTGCCACGAACGCTCTTCGACGGAGTTCCGCGAGCGAGCACCGCGTCGCGCGCGGCTGCGAATTCCGTGGCCGCGCTTTCCATTCCGTCGATCGCGCTCGACAGTGCGGACGCGCTCGTGCTCCACCCCTTCTCGCCGATCGCCTTCGTGACGCGCGGAATGTAGCTCTTCATGGTACGCGCGTACTCGACGTAGTCGTACGGGAGGATGTCCGCGTTGGCGAGTCGCAGCACCATCGCTGCGCCGATCTTCGCCGACGTGGAGTGATACGCGTACGTGGGATCGCCGAACTTCGTCATCCAGTTGTAATCGTCGTAGAACGAGTGGTAGACGCCGCCCGCACCGCCGAAGCCCCATTCGGCGATCGGCATGCCGAGATGGTTGTAGAAGCCGGCGAAGTCGCTCCCGCCACCCGGATCACCCATGCGCGGCTCGGCCGTGTCGGGGATCGCCGCGTTGTCGCGCCACACCTGGTACACCGAGCCCTTCCCAGAGGGATCCTTCACGTTCTTCGCGATGCCGCGGAGCGTCGAGCGCAGCGACGGCGAGCCGCCGCCGCCGAAGTTCGGACCGGTTGCCGACACGTCCTGATTCAGGTAGGCGATGCCGCCGCGCTGCAGACGGAGCGAGTCGTCTTCCACGTACTCCGTGGAACCGAGGAGACCCCACTCTTCGGCATCCCAGGTGGCGAAGATGATCGTGCGCTTCGGACGATGGCCGGCCTTCAACGCATCGGCCACCGCGTGCGCAGCCTGCATCACGCTCACGGTACCGCTCACGTTGTCGGCGGTGCCGGGGCCCCACGCATCGCGGTGGCCACCGATCACCACTACCTGATCGGGGAACTCGCTTCCGCGCACGATCCCGAACGTGTCCCATATCTGCTTGATCGCCGCGGTGGCCGTGTCGGATTCCACTAGCAGGTGCGCAACCACGGGGCCGGGGCCCGCGTGGTAGTGGAAGGGAAGTCCACCCTGCCACTCGCCCGGCACGCTCGCGCCGCGCAGTCCGCGCAGCAATTCGGCCGCATTGCCGTACGACATCGGAATGACCGGAATGTGCGCCACCTCGAGTTCCGCGGTGGGCACGCGCTTCGCGCCCGGCTTGCTCGGATAACCCGGCGTGCTCGGATCACCGTCGCCGTTCATGATGCTCCCGCGCTGCACGCCGTGCGACGGCCGCATGGGACCTTCGGGATAGACATCGCCGCGTCCGAAGCCATCGTCTTCGGGATCGCTGTAGATGATGAGCCCGACGGCCCCGCGCTTCTCCGCCTCGCGTGCCTTGATCCCTCGATAGGAGCGGCCGTAGCGGGCGATGGCGATCCTGCCCTTTACCGACACACCGATGGAATCGAGCTGCGCGTAATCCTCGATGAGCCCGTAGTTCACGTACACCACGGGCGCCGTGACACTGCCCGTTCCACTGTAGCCGTTCGCGATCACCGCTTCCTTCGCCGTCCACGAAGTGGAGTCCTCCGCGATCGGTCCCTCGGCGAGGTGCAGCATGAGAGTGTCCGGCGCCACGCGCCACGCCTGCATGTTCGTGGTGTGCGGCATCCAGACGTCGTAGGTGCGAACCTCCGTCTGGAGTCCCCAGCGCTTCATCGCGTCTATCACGAAGTCGCGCGTGCGTGCCTGCTCCGGAGTGCCGGCCACGTGCACTTCACTGGAGAGGAAGCGCGACCAGGCACGAGCGCTGTCGTTGCTGGGACGTGCAATGACGCTGTTCTCGAGCGCCTTCTGCTGTTCGGACGCCGCGCGCGTGTAGCCGGGAAGCACGCCTTCCTGCGCGCGGAGCGGGAGAGCGGCGAAGAGCGCGAGCGCCGCGGCCGTGGTCGTGCCGGTGATGAATCTCCGTGTGGTCATTGCAGGTCCGGTATGGAGTCGAGAGGACGGCTCAGGGTTCGGTAGCTCCGGAGTCGGTGCCGTTGTCCGCGTCTCGGCGGTCGCCGCCCCGACGCCGGTCGTCTTCGCGAGAGTCGCGCCGCTCGAGGCCGCGACCTCGCAACGTGTCGAGCTCGCGCTGGTAGTAGCCGCGGAGCGTGTAGCCGATGGCGTCGTCCACGAGAACATCTATACGTCTCGTCGCGTCGTCCGCGAGGGGGCCGACGAAGCCGTGGCGCGCGAGCACCCGCCTGCACGCCTGCTTCACGGCTTCCCATTCCGCGGCGAGCTGTTCGACCGGCACCACGTCCTCGCGCCGCGCGAAGCCGTGATCGGCCGCGATGCGCACCTTCAGACGATCGCCGATCCCTTCCGCGCCGGAGCGAGCGAGGGCGAGAAGGCGGGGGAGGATTTCGGGAAGTGAATCGAGGAGGCGCGCCGGCGAGACGTGGGGACCGAGTTCCGGTTCGATCACCGAGCGCCACTCGCCGAGCACCTGATCCAGCTCCGCGAGGAGAACATCGAACGCGCTTTGAGAAGACTCGGACATGACGGGCTCGCTCCCCCCGGAAGCCGCGGCGGGGCCGCGAGCCCTGCCGATTGACGGATTCGCAAGTCTATCATCCGCCCCATCGGCGCGACAGGTACCAGCGCGCGCTCAGCGCTCGTCGTACTCCTCGAGGAGCAGCTCGAGCGCGATCTTCAGTCGCTTCTCGCGGTCGGGACAATCGGGAATGCCGCGTATCGCGAACGACAGTTGATCCAGCATCTCGCGCTGAACGAACGGTTCGGGATCGCGGATACCCAGCTCCTCGAGCGCGCGCCAGGCGATCCTGCGCAGGAGATCGCGAGTTTCGACGGAGAGAGCCGTGAGCGAAGCGGGATCGCTCGAGCGATCCGGCGGCGCGGGATCGCGTCTGCGGCGTGGCGCGTTGCGCAGCGCGGAGAGCGGCGCGAGAGTGACCACGAAGGAGCCTTCCGAGTGAGCGTGCGCTTCCTTCACCACACCGCCCCTGCGCAGACGCGCGAGCAGCCGGCCGACCTCCTGCTTCACCGGCGAAACACCGCTTTCGCTGTTCCGCCCGCGTCCGGTGATGACGAGAACTTCGGCCACGCCTCCCGCCTGCTTCTCGCGCAGCCACGCCTCGACCCGCGCCGCCGCCTGCTCCGCGGTCGGCCGCAACCGGTGCAGATCGAGCATCCGATCCGTCCCGAATCTCAGTTCGTCGAGTGCGCGGGAGAGAGGCAAGAGGTCAGACGGCAGTTGGAAGGAAACAGGGAGAAGGAAACAGGAACTACACACACCGCTCGTCATGCCCGCGCAAGCGGGCATCCAGGTTGCTCTGTCGAACATGGGTCCCCGCTTTCGCGGGGACGACAAGGATGGGTGTGCAGTTTCCGTGTCCTGTGTCCTTCTCCCTGTTTCCTTCCAACTGCCGTCTGCTTTCTGCCGTCTGCCGTCTTGCAGTTCCTCATCGCAACGCGTCCCACAGGATCACGCCATCCAGCTTCTCGGTGGGGCGGGTGGCGGTGACCCAGGCGAGGGTGGGGGCGAGGTCGGCCACGCGGGCGAAGCGGTCGTAGCGGCCGGGTTTGAAGGGCGGGCCGTAGAACAGGACGGGGACGTTGGCGTCGTAGTCGTACGGGCCGCCGTGGATGCCGGTGGCGTTGCCGCTTCCTACACTGTATTTGTCGAGCGTCACCACGAGCGCCACCGGAAGGTCATCCGGGATCTGGTGGTACCAGCGCCGAGCGATCGGATCGTGCAGCGAGTCGGCGGCTATCTGCGGATAGTGGTCGGCGCGCAGCACGCCGGGGATCTTCTTCACTTCCACTGCGAAGGCGTTCACGAGCGAGTCGGCGTCGAAACCGGCACGTTCGAGCGCGGCGCGATCCACGATCAGCATCCCTGACGAATATCGAAACGCGGAGTTGTCGACGCCGCGCGCGCTGAGCGCTTCGGTGAACGGCTTGATGACATCCGAGGTGCGAACGCGACGCGCGACGGTGCCGGTGCGCGCGGAATACACCTCCGGCGTGGGGGCCACACCGTGGTCTCCGGTGAGCGCGAAGACGATCTTCGTCGAATCGCGCAGCGTGAACAACGAATCCATGAACGCGCCGAGTGCGCGGTCGAGTCGCAGGATCTGATCGTGCAGTTCGCGCGAGTCGGTGCCGTAGCGGTGGCCTACGGCGTCGGTCGTCGAGAGCGATACCGCCAGGAGATCGGTCTGCGGCCCTCGTCCCAGATCGAGCGCGCGGAGTCCGGTGAGCGCCATCTGCAGCGTCACCTCATCCATCCACGGAAACTCGGGGAGCGCGCTCACCGCTTTCGCGGTGTCGGATGGAAGAACGTGCGGGAAGGTGAAGTCCTTGCCGTGGCTCTCCACCGGCTGGCTGTCCGGCTCGGGGTAGCCGGAGGAGAGCAGCGTGTTCCAGCTCTTTCCGGCATAGCTCTGCGGTATGCGGCGCGCATTGAAGTCGCGCACCCACTCGGGAAGCGTGTCCCGATAGTACGTGCTCGTGGAGAAGCGGCCGCTGGTTGGATCGTACCAGTAGACGTTCTGGTGCGCTCTGCCCACCGGCAGGATCGCCGCGCGATCCTTGCGCGACACCGAGAGCGCGCGGCTGCGCGCGTCCTTGATGCGAATCCAGTCTATGAGAGTGCCGCCGCGAAAGCGGAACGGCGATGCATTGAGCGACGGCGCGCCGATCACCGGCGACTGCGGGTCCTGCACGCCGGCGCCGTTCAGCACGATTCCCGTATGGCGCGGGAAGCGTCCGGAGAGGGTGGTAGCGTGGCCCGGTGCGGTCTCGGTGACGGCGTGATCCTGGAACGCGTTGGTGAAGAGCGCACCACCGTGATCGAGCCGCGCGAGTCCGCCGGTGAGCTGGCTCGCGAAGCGATCGAAGTAGTCGGCGCGCATCTGGTCGATGGTGATGAACACCACCAGCGTGGGGACTTTCGACGGGTTCGGCAGCGCGCGTTCGGCGCCCTTCGCGCCCGCCCCACTCGTCGTCGCGACGGCGGAGCCGCCCGATGGCGACGCACACGCGAAGAGAAGCGGCGCGACGCCGATGACGGCCGTGCGGATGAATCGTCGCATACTCTCGAAATCGTGTTGAAGATGACGGTACACGCCTAATATGGTCATCGCGAACCCGACTTCGTAAGCAGGAAATGCGAATCGGCTCCGGTGAGGATGCGCCGGAGCCGATTCGTGTCAGCGGGAAGCGAGGGAGCTCGCCGTCGATTCGGCGAGGCTCCGCGTACTCAGAAAGTGATGCCCACGCTGATGGGGATCATCTGCGCGTTCGATCCCTCGGTGAAGATCGTGTGCCAGCGCGCCTCGACGAACGTCGCGAAGCCTGTGAGCTGGAAGCGGAACCCGGCTCCCGCGTTCAATCCGAACTTCGTCTGCGAGCTCGATTCGCTGCCGAAGTCCACGATCTGCCTGGACGGCGGCGCGATGCGCACCGCTGCCGCCGCGGCATTGTAGCGGAGTCTGCGATCCGCCTGCTGAAATACGACCTCCGAACCCTCCACTTCCGTCTTCATGTGATAGACGCCGAGTCCACCGATGAGATAGAACTTCGTGGTGGAGAGCCCGCCGAAGGAGTAGGTCGCGTTCAGCGTGCCATCGATTATCCGGTTCTTCACGGTCCCGAAGCCGGTGTCCTTCTCGCCGAGCTGATTCCACGTTGCGTCGAGGCGGAGCCCCCACGGGAAGAGCGGCACGCCGGCTTCCACCAGCGCTCCGGCGTTCCAGCCGGTGCCTGCGATGTTCTTCATGTCGCTCACCGGCACCGTAGCGCCGCCGGTGATGCCGAATCGGACCGGCCTCGTGACCATCACCTGCGCGGAGAGCGGTGCGCCCACCACGAACAGCACCGCGCACGCGATGGCTGCTCTCCGAAATGCCTTCTTCATCACGACCTCCCCATTCTTTCCACGATTATCACTCTGTTGGAACGACGCACCTGCGCGGCGGCGGCAACGTCACCGCGAACTGCCCGAGCCGCTCGGGATCTGCAAGAAGCAGGCATCCGCGCGTCGAAGTGCCACGATGCACTGCTGCCCCGCCTGTCGGCGGGGCAGCAGCAGTATAGCCATGCGGACGGCACTCGGCCGACCGCGATCGTCGATCTGCGCCTCGCGGCGCGCGATCAGAAGCGGATTCCGACGCGAATCGGGATCTGGTTCAGCGACGAACCCTCGGCGCGGACCGACTGCCAGTTCGCCTCGATGAACGTGTTCATTCCGCTGAGCTGGAAGTCCAGCCCGGCGCCGAAATCGTAACCGAACTTGTTGTCGCTGGCCGACTCATCTTCGAAGTCCATGGTGAGATGGAAGTAGCCGACGCCACCGGTGAGGTAGGGCCGCACGGTGCTCTTGGTGGGGAAAGCGTAGACGAGGTTGGCGAGACCACCGATCGTCTTCGCAGTCGCATCGATGCCGTCCTTGGCACCGAAGTTCTGATACTGCGCCTCGACACGGAGCGCCACCGGCCAGGTGGGCTGCTGGAACTGGAAGAGGCCGGACACGTTGTAGCCCGACTTGAAACCCGTGCCGAAGTCACCCGTCGGCATGCTCATACCACCGGCGATCCCGAAGCTCACGGGCTTTACTGCCGATGCCGCGGACTGGGCGTTCGCGGCCGTGGCCACCAGCGCCAGGGCCATGGCGACGCCGAACACAGAGCGCTTCATACTCGACTTTCTCCGTTCAGGGTATGGTTTTCAGCCCCCAATGGGCCGAGTGCGTCGCTCGCCATGGCGCTCATTACGAGAGCCGAAGGCGAGTCCCGCAGTCCGAGCGATACGGACCCTGCAACTGTCTTGTTTCGTAAAGACGCTCCAGCCACGGGGAGGAAACGGAATCCTGCCCACAAATGTTTCTCGCGCGGCTGCCCGCACCTTGACCGGCTCACCCACAGACACGAAAAAGCCCGCTCGTTCGACATCGTACCTTCCAGTACGATGTCGAACGAGCGGGCCGCCGGACGATATCAGAAAGTGACTCCCCCCACCACCGACCAGGTGCGGTTCTTGATCGAACCGTCCTGCACCACGTCCGTGAGTCCATGCTCGTAGCGAGCACCGACCATCAACGTCGTGCCACCCAGCTCGAAATCCAGACCGGCACCCGCTACACCGCTCAGGTCGAAGGACTTCTTCCTGAACTGGATCTCGCTCGACTCGTCCACGAGATCGCAGTCAGCGGAAGCGCTCACTCCACTCCCCTCCGCCGCTATCGCGCACTTCACCTGCACCCCGAACGCCGGACCCGCCACGAAGAACGGCCGGATCGGACCGGTCACGGGGATGTCGAAGCGAAGCAGTACCGGGAAGTCGACGTAATCCATCTTGAACGTCGCCTTGAAGTCCGGATCGCTATTGTCGCTCGCTCCCTTCTGCGAGTAGATCGCCTCCGGCTGGATCGCGAACGTGTTCGTGACATGGAACGTCAGGAACACCCCCGCCAAAAACCCGGTCCGGTTGTCGATCCCCGATATGTCCTCTCCACTGATGCTGGCCAGGTTGACGCCTGCCATCACTCCCACGCTCGGCCGATGCGAAATCCCCTGCGCAAGCGCTCCCGCGCTCGGCAGCCCGACCATCAGCACGCCCGCCACCACTGCCGCGACTCGCCTGTGCATTCGCCGTATCTCCTGTCTCGATTTACACACCACCATCTCTGTGTAGGGGACGAAGCTGGCGTATGGAGGAAACGAAGGGAAGGGGAGTGCAAGGCAACAGGACACGGGAGACAGGAAACAGCAACCGCACACGCACTTGGTCATGCCCGCGAAAGCGGGTATCCATGGCGGTCGGTCAAATTCGGGTCCCCGCTTTCGCGGGGACGACAGCGACCGGTATGCAGTTCCTGTTTCCTGTCTCCTGTGTCCTGTTGCCTTGCTCCCTCCCCCTACGCCGCTGCGAGGAGTTCGGCGGCGAGGGGGCGGCGCATGCACGCTTCGGGGCAGCCGACGCGGCGCGGGCAGATGGAGCAGTCGCGACGGAGTTTCTCGGGATAGAGAGCGCGGTCGCTGCGCTCGTAGCCGAGCGAGTCGAAGAACTGCGGCGTGAGCGTGATCGCGAACAGCTCGGCGACTCCGCGCACGCGGGCGAGCTGCTCCACCTCGGTCACCACCATCGAACCGAGCCCGCGGCCGTGCATGTGGCGCGCGACGGCCACCGAAGCTACCTCGGCGAGCGATGGCGAGTACATCTTCAGTGCGCCGCACGCCAGCACGTGACCGTGCGCGTCGGTCGCCACCACGAAATCGTCGAGCGCGAGCTCTATCGACTCGGCGGTGCGAGGAAGCATCAGCCGCTCGGCGGCATAGCCGTTCACGAGCGCCTCGATCCCCGCCACGTCGCACATGCGCGCGGAACGCAGCACGATGACGTCGCCCATCACAGCACCTCTTCCAGGATGGCAAGTCCGCGCGCGAGATCGTCGCGACCAGCGATCAGCGGCGGGAGAATCCGCAGCGTGTGTTCGCCAGCGCCGCAGATGAGCAGCCCGGCTTCCCTCGCGCGGGCGGCGACATCGCCCGCCGGCTGCATCACGTCGATTCCCCACATGTAACCGATGCCGCGGATCGCGCGGATCCGGCCCGTCCGCTCCGCGATCGCGCCGAGCTCCGCGCCGATCCACGCGCCGGTCTCGCGCACGTGCGCGTGCAGCGCGGGGTCGGCCAGCCGCTCCACGACGTGCAGCGCCACCGACGCCACGAACGGACCGCCGCCGAACGTGGTGCCGTGGTCGCCCGGATGCATCGCGCTCGCGATCTGCCCGGAGAGGAGCACGGCGCCCATCGGCAGCCCGCCCGCGAGCGGCTTCGCGAGCGTGACCATGTCCGGCACGACGCCGGCCCGCTGATGCGCGAGGAACCAGCCGGTGCGACCGAGGCCGCACTGGATCTCGTCGAAGATGAGCGCGATGCCGCGCTCGGCGGTGAGCTCGCGAAGCTCGAGCAGGAACGCCGGCTCGAGTACGCGGATGCCGCCCTCGCCCTGAACCGGCTCCACGATGAGCGCCGCGGTGGTCTCCGCGTTCAGCGCCGCATCGAGACTGCGCGGGTCGCGCTCCACCACCCGCACGCCGCCGGCCAGCGGACGGAACGGCGCGCGATACTTCGGACGATCCGTGGCGGCGAGCGACGCGAAGAGACGACCATGGAATGCACCGCGCAGCGCCACGATCTCGTGCTTCGCCGCGCCACCGCTCTCGCGCGCCCAGCGACGCGCGAACTTGAACGCTCCCTCGTTCGCCTCCGCGCCGGAGTTGCAGAAGAACACCTTTTCGAGCGTCGAGAGTCGCGCCAACTCGGCGGCGAGCCGTCCGGCCGGCGCGGTGAAGTACAGGTTCGACGTGTGCAGCACGCCCGACTCCAGCGCGTCGCGCACGGCCTGCTCCACGCCGGCATCTCCGTAGCCGAACGCGTTCACGCCGATGCCGCTCGTGAAGTCGACGTACGATCTGCCATCGGCGTCGTACAGATCCACGCCCTCGCCGCGCACTATGGTCATCGGCGGCTGACGATAGATACCGAGCAGTGCGCTGTCGTCCGCGGGGAGATGTGCGGCCGCCGATGCCACGCTCGGCGCGCCTTCGTGTATGGAAAGAGCCGTCATGCGAAGCTCCGGGTTGGTACGAGCGTCGTTCCGGCGTCGGGGTCCAGAATCATCCCGAGATCGCCGATGCGGACGCGCTCCACGCCGTGCGTGAGCGCGGTGACCGCGGCCTGCAGCTTGGCGGCCATGCCGCCGGTTGCGATGTGGCGTTCGATCCAGCTATCCGCCGATTCCGCGTCGAGCGTGCGCGCCACCTCGCCCTCCAGCAGCACGCCGGGCACGTCGGCCACCAGGAGCAGCTCCGTCGCGCCGACCGCGGCCGCGATCGCAGCGGCCGCGTCGTCGCCGTTCACGTTGAGCGCGCGGCCGCAGAGCGAGTCGATGTCGCGACTGAGCGGCGAGAGCACGGGGAGGTAGCCGCCATCCAGGAGGTGCCGGAGCAGCCGCACATCCACGCGCTCCGGCGCGCCAACGCAGCCGAGCGTAGCCTGATCGACCGCGCGCGCGGTGATGAGCGCGGCGTCCTCGCCGGAGATCCCGATCGCGCTCACGCCCGCCGAGATGAGCCGCGCGACCAGGAGCTTGTTGGCGGAGCCGGAGAGCGCCATGCGCACCGCGGCGATGTCGCCCTCACTGGTCACGCGGCGGCCGCCCGCGAACGCCGGCTCGAGACCGAGCGCGCGCTGCAATTCGGAGATGCCGTCGCCGCCGCCGTGCACCACGCACAGCGAACCAGGCGCCGCATTCCACGCTGCAGCGATGGCGGGTGCCAGCCGGGAGTCGTTCTGCGCCCGGCCGCCGATCTTGATGACGCGCATCAGAGTGGTAGTCCGAGAGTCTCGTCGAGACCGAGGAGGAGATTCGCGTTCTGCACGGCCTGGCCGGCGGCTCCCTTCACGAGATTGTCGATGGCGGAGACGATGATCAGCGTCGGCGTCCGCACGTTGGCCGCCGGGAGCGCGGTGATGCGCACCACGTTGCGGCGAACGACGTCGCGGAGCGTGGGCACCTGCTCCGATATCTCGATGAACGGCTCGCTCGCGAAATGCTCGCGCCAGAGGTCGAGCGGCTTCGCGACCGGCGCGGCGAGTGGAACGGTGATCGTGGCGAGGATGCCGCGCGCCACCGGCAGCAGGTGCGGAGTGAAGATGAGATCCGCATCGCAATCGAGACCGCGGAGTACCGCGTTCATCTCGGCCAGGTGCCGGTGCCCGTTCCCCACGGCGTACGGCCGGAAATCCTCGGTGACTTCGCCGAAGAGGAGATCCTCGCGCGGTTTGAAGCCCGCGCCGGTCACGCCGCTGGCGGCCATCACGGATATGGTCCCTCCGGGCGCGACGAGTCCGCGAGTGAGCAGCGGGAGGAGCGCGAGGAGGATGGCCGTGGGATAGCAGCCGGGGTTCGCGACCACGCTGGCCGAACGCACGGCCTCGCGCTCGTACTCGGTGAGTCCGTAGGGCGCAGCAGCGAGCGAGGCGCCGAGCGTCGTGCCCAGGGCAGCGACATCGAACGCGCCGTTGCCCGGGCGCAGATCGGCCGAGAGGTCCACGACCTTCGCGCCCGCCTCACGCGCGCGCGCGACCCATTTCGCGGACTCCCCATGCGGGAGAGCGCTGAAGACGAGCTCCGTATCACCGAGCGGCGCATCGTCGCCGGCGATGAAAGTGACCTCGCGTCCGCCGATGAGACTCTTCTCTCCCCGCCGGGAATGAGCGGCCGCGAAGGCGAGCTCCGCCCCCGGGTGCCGCGCGATGAGCGCGCACAGCTCCCGTCCCGCATACCCACTGGCCCCGAGGACCCCGACAGAGAATTTATGCACGCGGAATGCATAAATAGACACGGGGGT
>Ga0182738_1002867_pt1 | contig 20143 bp, 15 predicted proteins | sample eDN5th30CBELigMG_FD_128876 | JGI IMG/M metagenome (GOLD analysis project Ga0182738, IMG submission 128876) | Enriched Miracle-Growth compost microbial communities from Emeryville, California, USA - eDNA 5th pass 30_C BE-Lig MG (version 2)... ... | reverse complement strand
ATTGAAATTGGCGCTAAATTATTTGGTTTTGAGTTTAAGGAAAATCTGAATGGTACGGACTTTATACCTGCCTTTTTCCATAGATTAAATGAAGAAATGGAACAGAAGTATCGTATTTTCCTCTTAGGAGCGAAACCTGGCATTGCCGAAAAAGCAAGGGTTAAACTACAAGAGCAGTTTTCCAATCTTCAATTTGTTGGTGCACAGGATGGTTATTTTAAGGAAGAAGATACTGATCATGTAATTGAGGAAATTAATCAATTGCAAACAGATATATTGCTAGTTGGATTTGGAATGCCTTTGCAAGAGATGTGGATTAATGAAAATAGGGATAAGCTGAATTGTTCGTTAGTCTTTGCTGTAGGAGCATTTCTAGATTTCTCTTCAGGAGTTGTTCAAAGAGCTCCAAAATTATTTATAAAATTACGTTTAGAATGGCTATATAGAATGTTAAAAGAGCCAAGACGACTTTGGAAAAGAAATGTAGTCGGCCATCTTGCCTTTTTTTATTCAATGTTTAAACAGAAAAGAAGAAAACAAAAAGGAATCTAAAAAAGGTGCAGTTCACCTTTTAGATTCCTTTTCTTTCTAGGTTGAATTAGCCCGTTTATATAATTGCAGTACCTTATTAAGATTGTTGTCTGTTTTGTAAGGAAAGATGGTTGTCCTTATTTTTCGGAGGCTATATTCAATTGATGTAATAATTGTGTAATTGTCTTATTTATTTCCTTTAGTTCCTGCTCATTCATACCAGAAGCGTCAAGTAGAGATTGAGGAACACAAGAAGCCTTTTCTTGTAGTGCATGGCCTTGATCTGTAATGTGGATGTTCACAACACGTTCGTCTACTGTGTCACGACGACGCTCAATGAGACCAGCTGCTTCCATACGTTTAAGTAAAGGAGTTAGTGTTCCAGTATCTAAACTAAGTGCTTCCCCAAGCTCTTTAATGGTGCAGTGCTGTTTCTTCCACAACGTCACTAGAACAAGATACTGAGGATAAGTTAGTTGTAGTTTATCTAAATAAGGACGATAAAGTCGTAAGATAGCCCTTGAACAGGCATATAATGAGAAGCATAAGTGATCCTCTAGATCAAGATTATGCTGGTTAGTCTCCATAAATAGCACCTCAAATAATCAGTATATTTTTTATTAATAGTTTAACATAACCTCGATGTAATGAAAAATATTTTGTGAAATTGAGTTGTTAGCAATATTTATAGTAGTGGGATGCAATCATAGATATATTTACTAAAGAAATATTAACGTAAATGGAGAAAAATGGGGAAAGACTGTGCTAAAATAAGAAAAGAATGAAATGGAAATTAAGATAAAGGGGTTTTTTGATGATATTAGTAGTTGGCGGTGCCGGATATATAGGTAGTCATCTAGTTAAAGAACTAGTAGAGAAAGAAAGTGTAATAGTATTAGATAATCTTGCTACTGGACATAGAGAAGCAGTAGATTCACGTGCTACTTTTATTAATGGAGATTTAGGAAAAGTAGAAGATTTGGAGCCAATCTTTAGCAAATATCCAATAAAGGCTGTTATGCACTTTGCGGCATATAGTCTTGTCGGAGAATCGGTGCAAGACCCTGCAAAATATTATGAGAATAATGTTGCAAACACATTGACACTATTGAAAGTGATGATGAAATATAATGTGAAAAACTTTATTTTCTCTTCTACTGCAGCAACCTATGGTGTTCCTGAAGAGGAAATTATTAAAGAAAGCTCTTTAACTTCCCCAATTAATCCATATGGTAGATCGAAGTTAATGGTAGAACAGATGCTAGCAGACTTCCATCAAGCATATGGCCTTAATTATGTGGTTTTACGTTATTTTAATGCAGCAGGTGCTCATGCTTCTGGAGAAATTGGAGAAAACCATGATCCAGAAACACATTTAATTCCAATTATCTTACAACAACTTTTAGGTCAAAGAGATTCTATTTCTGTTTTCGGTACAGATTATCCAACAGAAGATGGAACATGTATCCGTGATTATATCCATGTAACAGATCTAGCCTTTGCTCATATAAAAGCACTTGAAGCCCTTTTATCAGGACAAAAAGAAGCTGAAACCTATAATTTAGGTAATGGAGTTGGCTATTCTGTTAAAGAAGTGATTGAGACTTGTGAAACAGTAACAGGCAAAAAGGCAAATGTAATTCTTGCAGATAGAAGAGCTGGCGATCCTGCACAACTAGTTGCTTCCTCTGATAAAATTTATAAAGAGCTTGGCTGGAAAGCTGAAAGAGGCTTAGAAACAATTATTCAAAGTGCTTGGAATTGGCATAGTAAATAATTAAAAATTGCGGAGGAATAGAAACTATTTCTTCGCTTTTTTATCTTGATGAGGAGGTAAATGAATGTTAAAAGTAAATGATATTCATCACATTGCAATAATTTGCAGTAATTATGAGGTTTCTAAAAACTTTTATGTTAATATATTGGGATTTAAACCTTGCTTGGAAGTATATCGAGAAGAACGAGATTCCTATAAACTCGACCTTATGATAAATGATGTATATAAAATAGAGCTTTTTTCTTTTCCAAACCCAAAGGAAAGGCCGAGTTATCCTGAAGCTTGTGGTTTACGTCATCTAGCTCTAGAAGTAGATAATATAGAAGAAGCGATTCAATCATTGCAGGTTCATCATATAAATGTTGAAGATATTCGAATTGATCCATTTACCCAAAAAAAGTTTACCTTTTTCGCAGATCCTGATGGGCTACCAATTGAATTATATGAGTCTTAATGAGAGTGGAATTTACCTTTTAATTGAGTTAGACTAGAAACAGTTTGTAAGATAAATTGTTTATCTTGTGCACTTAATAGTCTCCAACTACCAGCTTTAATTTTCATAAATATCATCCTTTCATTTAAAATGTTGGTTGTACTATATGTATACCGCTTTTTTTCTAATTAAAAACAAACAAAATAACTACAAAAAAAGACAAATTATATAAAAAAGGTAAGCACTCTTTAATGTGTAGAGTGCTTACCTTTTATTTTTCTTTATCTATCATATCTAGAATGAATGCAACTACATTCTTACTTGATTCCCCAATGGAGTAGGTATTCCATTTTTGATGGAAGTAATCTAATTGTTCCATATTGAATGAAGAATTGATGATATTTTCCACAATATCTTCCGTATTATACGCGACTGGCCCTGGAACTAAAGAATCGTAATCAGTCCAAAATCCTCTTGTTCTTGTATATTCTTCTAAATCATATGGATAAAAAATCATAGGTTTTTGTAGAAATGAATATTCAAATGGAATCGAAGAATAATCTGTAATCAAAATATCTGATATGAAAAGTAAATCATTAATAAGGGCATAATCTGAGAAGTCATAGACAAATCCATCATATTGATTTATATTCATCTTTTTATTTATACTCGGATGAAGTTTAATAAGAAGGATGTAATCAGATCCTAATTTTTGTTTTAAGTAAGAAATATTTAAAGGGAAAACTTCGGATATATCCTCTTCATTTTCTCGAAAGGTTGGTGCATACAATATAATTTTTTTGTGTTTGAATATAGCATATTTTTTATACAATTTTTCTTTTGTCGATTCGATATATTGCTTATCGAAAAAAATATCTGTTCGCGGAATGCCAGTATGTATTATCTTTTCTTTAGAAATTGAAAAAGCCTCTTGAAAGATTTGTGACATTGTCTCTGAACCGGAAATGATATAGTCAAATTGGCTATATACTTTTGCAAATCGTTTCTTTGATTGCTCTGATCTTTTTTCTACACTTGCATCTTTCCATCCAAATGTTTTTATGGCGCCATTTGCATGCCAAATCTGTAGTTTTTTCACGCCTTCTTTAAATTGAACTGCAGACAAAAAGCCAAAATAATTATCTAACACAATAGCAGGGGATGTTGCTAAGTGATAGATACTTTTAATAAATGAAATAGGCTTTTTAGGTATGAATTGTATGACCTTGTCACCGTCATGTACTTTATCCTGAAAAAAAGAGTACGTTCTATTATCGGCTAAAATGATACATGAAGTACTAGACTGTTTCTTTAATTCTTGATAAATATACATATTATTTTCAATAAAAGACACACAAAAAACTATTTTCTTCTGCATAGGGAATAGTTTCGCTATTATAAACAGAAAAGAAAATAGTTTTAAATATAAGTAAATGGCTAATTCCCTAGCCATTTACTTTAAATAAATCCTTTTTAATTTGAGTTGTAGAAATTCCTACTGTTCTTGGTAAATAGACTACTTCACAATAATCTTTTAAGAAGTCAAATTTACCTTCCCAATCGTCACCCATAACAAAGACATCGATATTATGGTCAACTACGTCTCGTATTTTTTGATCCCAATCATGTTCTGGAATCACTTCATCCACATAACGGATAGCTTCAAGAATCATTTTGCGATTTTCATAACTATGGTATGCTTTTTTATTTTTAATGGCATTGAATTCATCACTGGAAAGAGCAACAGTTAAATGGTCCCCTAATTCTTTCGCTCTTTTTAAGATATTTATATGGCCCCAATGTAATAAATCGAAGGTACCATAAGTAATAACCTTTTTCATTTTTTTCCTCCTAAAATATATAGAGAGTATTTTTTATGAATAAAGAAATCCTGAGTTCATTTCGAAAAGTTAATTCTAGCTTTCCCTATTTTTTTATTTTAAAACTTTTTACGTCTATTGACAAGCTACAAATAAGACTGTTGAAATTTGTAATAAAACTGCAATATTTGTTGAAAATAATATAAAGGATAAAAACTATTTAAATTAACCTTACAACATTTATCGTATTCACTCATTAGGCTTCTATTCATGGTAGATTGAATTCATTAGAATTGTTATATATAATGTGGAATAGAACTTTGTCTTGTCTATAGCGAATAGCGTTTAAGACAATCTTTAAATGAATACATAAATAAAAATATTATAATGCATTACCTTATGATTTCGTGACCAACTTTTATCGGATGGAATCATTTGGCATTGCATATTTGATTTTGCAAAATTGGGAAGGGGATTCTGATGAGTGAATCAGGCTATTATCATAAACAAATACAGACCGTAAGTATAAAGAATAATATACTACGAATTGAATTTGGGTTTAAACAAAGGTTGTTAGAGGGGAATAAAGGAACTTTTCTTTTTATAAATAGAAAAACGGAAAAAGAGAAAGAATACTTTATCAATACGGTAGAAGATGACGATAGCATTGGTATTTATGAAATAACAGTTGATTTAAAAGAGGATAAAGAGGAATTTTCAACTACTGGTGTTTGGGACTTATATATAAAGGTAGAGGATCCTGAAGAAGACGAAGAGAAGAAATATCGATTAAAAAGTAACCGTCAAGAATTGAGTCTAATCTATCATAATTATAAAAATGATGAAAACCATGTTTACTTTTATCCTTATACTACAAATAAAATGAATGTCTCTTTTAAAACAACGAAAAGACCATTTATTGCAAAAGTGGAAGAAGCTTATGTTGATAAAGGTGGACTATTAAATATAAGAGGTTTTGTATTAAACGCTGAAGCGTTAAGGAATAATGTTAAAAATATAAAGAAGACATTAATTATATCGAATCACTTGGATGATGAGCGACATCGTATTGAATTAGAAGATGTAGAAAGAGCAGATTTAACTGAATTATATGGGGATCAAGTACGTAACTATGATGAGGTTGGTTTCAAAGGGACAATCCCTCTTAAGGATTATTTACACACAACCGAACTAATATACTTACGTTTCTATATAGAATTATCCTATAAAGATGGAGATAACAAGGAAGTAGTTACAGTTACTCCGAGACTTACCTTTAATCCATTTAATCCTTTGCATGCTAAACGAATGATCATTACGAAGGTTGATGGCGTTAATCGAAAAATTTTAATCAAAAAGACGAAAGTAAAAAGTTATTTATCAGTTAAAGTATATGTTTATAACTTCAAAAAAGAATGGAAAGGCAAAATTAGAAGGAAATTACACGATATTAAAAGAAGTAGAAAGCTTAAATTAGTTTACAAAAAACTATTTAAAGTAGCTGGTTACTTACCGGCTAGAAAAAAATCCGTTATTTTTGAAAGCTTTGCTGGTAAGCAATATAGCTGTAATCCTAGAGCCATCTTTGAATATATGAAGGAAAATAATCCAGATTATAAAATGTATTGGAGTGTAGACAAGCGATACATTAAGAACTTTGAAGGTAGAAATTTGAATATCGTTCCAAGATTTTCTATTCAGTGGCTATTTGTGATGGCGCGTGCTCAATATTGGGTAAGTAATAGTCGATTACCTTTATGGGTTCCAAAACCAAAGCACACAACTTATTTGCAAACATGGCATGGAACTCCTTTGAAAAAATTAGCTGCAGATATGGATGAAGTGCATATGCCTGGTACAAATACAGTGAAATATAAAAATAATTTCCTTAAAGAGGCTTCCAATTGGGATTATTTGATTTCGCCTAATGCATACTCAAGTGAAATATTTGCAAGAGCATTTGGATTCCAAAAAGAGATGATTGAATCAGGCTATCCAAGAAATGATGTCCTCTATAATGATGATGAAAAAGATAATATTGAAGGATTAAAACAAAATTTTGGCTTGCCATTAGATAAGAAAATTCTTCTTTATGCACCAACATGGAGAGATAATCAGTTCTATGGAAAAGGAAAATATAAATTTGATCTAGAATTAGATTTAAACATGTTAAGAGAACAAATTGGCGATGAATATATTGTTTTATTGAGAATGCATTATTTAGTTGCGGAAAACTTTGATTTAACTCCTTATGCAGGTTTTGCTTTTGATTTCTCAAATTATGAAGATATTAGAGAACTGTATTTGGTTTCAGATATGTTAATAACAGATTATTCTTCTGTGTTCTTTGACTATGGTAACTTAAGAAGACCGATGATATTCTTTGTTTATGACATTGAAGATTATCGTGACAACTTAAGAGGTTTTTATTTTGATTTTGAAGAAAAGGCACCAGGACCACTTGTAAAAACAACAGAAGAAGTTATTGAAGCAATTAAGCAAGCTGAAGTAACACCTATAAGTGACCAATTTGAAGAGTTTTATGAGAAGTTTTGTTACTTAGAATCTGGTGTATCTTCTAAGCGGGTAGTTGATACTGTTTTTAATAAAAAAAAGTAATGGAAATAAGTAAAACTTTAAGATAAAAAAAGATCGATTAACAGAAATTAGTCTGTGTAATCGATCTTTTTTATTATTTTGATTCAAGATGTGCTTTTAATTCATTCTGGATTTTTTGCTTTTCTGTATCATCTACTATTAAATACCAAACTTTATCAATGGTTTGTCCAGTACCGTTTATCGTCATCTGTTCGATATTATTGGCAGCTGATTTGTAGTTAGCTTGTATATCTACCATCTCATCAAACGTAATGTTTGTTTTAATATTTTTACTTAATGCATCAAAAATCTTGTTGTAATTAGTTAACGAACTTACACTTGCACCTTCTTTTATAACAGCTTGAATAATTAATCTTTGTCTTAGCTGTCTTCCAAAGTCTCCCCTTGGATCATCATATCGCATACGAGAGAACTTTAAAGCATCTTCACCATCTAAAGTAACTTTTCCTTTAGGAAAATGAACGCCCTCATACGTGAAGTCTAAGTCATTATTAACCGTTATTCCACCTACTGCATTTACTATGTCCTTAAATCCTTCCATATTTATTTGCATATAGTAATCAATAGGTATATCTAAGAAATTCTCTACTGTATCCATCGACATAGCTACTCCACCAAAGGCATAGGCATGGTTAATTTTATCCGTTGTTCCCCGTCCGACAATTTCTGTTCGAGTATCACGTGGAATACTTAACATTTTTACTGACTTTTGAGCTGGATTGACAGTTAGAACAATCATTGTATCAGATCTACCAGAATCACCATCTCTTTCATCTACACCAAGCATTAGAATCGAAAAGGGTTCCTTCTTTTCTAATGATAAATTATCTGTTCGTTTAGTCGTTTCTCTTTCAATTGGTTGATGCATTGTATCTACCGCAGTTGTTAAAGAATGCCAAACATTATATACATATGCTCCTACACCGATTACAAGCAGTATTAGAATAATCCCTGTGATTTTTAGCCATTTCCTCTTTTTTACTGTTTTATTTTTCCTACTCATGTAATTCCACCCTCCATAATTCAAAATGGTAAACTAATTTAAAGATAGCAGAAATGACATATGCTGGATACACACTTTTTGAAGATTTTTGCATAATTTGGTGAAATATAGAGAAATATGTTAGTGAAAATCCATGTACATATTTGGTTATGTAGTAGTAATGAATTATAATAAAAGAAGAATTCAACACTTAGTATTACCATTATCTTGATCTTTAATAAGGGAGGTATAAGTAATGAGTAAGGTAAAAAAAGCAATTATACCGGCTGCGGGATTAGGAACAAGATTTCTGCCAGCGACAAAGGCAATGCCAAAAGAAATGCTCCCAATTGTCGATAAACCAACTATTCAGTATATAGTAGAAGAAGCGATATCTTCTGGTATAGAAGATATTATTATTGTAACTGGTAAAGGAAAAAGAGCGATTGAAGATCACTTTGATAATGCACTAGAATTAGAAGAAAATCTAATTTCAAAAGAAAAATTTGATTTGTTAGCAAAAGTTAGAGAGTCATCAAATGTGGAAATACATTATATTCGCCAGAAAGAACCAAAAGGTCTAGGACATGCTGTTTGGTGTGCGAGAAATTTTATTGGACAAGAGCCATTTGCCGTTCTATTAGGTGATGATATAGTTGATAGTGAAAAACCTTGTTTAAAACAACTTATAGAAAAATATGACGAAACTCGCTCTTCTGTTATTGGAGTAAAAGTAGTTCCGGATTCAGAAACACATAGATATGGAATAGTGGATCCCATTCCTGATCAACAAGAGAGAACGTATCAGGTGAAGGAATTTGTTGAAAAGCCTAAAAAAGGAGAAGCACCATCTAATTTAGCGATTATAGGAAGATATATTTTTACTCCTGAGATTTTTCATTTCCTTGAATCACAAGAGGTTGGTACAGGAGGAGAAATACAGCTAACAGATGCTATTGAGAAGCTAAATAAAATTCAACGGGTTTTTGCATATGAATTTGAGGGAAATCGATATGATGTAGGAGAACAATTAGGTTTTATCCAAACAACGATTGAACTAGCTTTAAAAAGAGACGATATTAATATTCCGTTAAAAGAATATATATGTGAACTAGCAGATAGACTTAATAAAGAAAAGATAAAATCAAAGTAGAGCAAAAAAAACTGAACTCAAAAAGTTCAGTTTTTTTTATGTTTTTAACTAATCTACTCCTTTTACTACTATATCATCATAGTTCTTTTTACCTACAAACGTAATATTTGTAATAAGTATTTAATCATATGAAATATTCCTTACGTTTAAATAGAATATGTAATTAAACTAAAATAGAGCGAAAATAGTAATAATTACCTATCATTGTTTTTTGATATTCTATTAACATATCGACCAATTTACTAGATAATAGAATTATAGAAAAATAATAGGAGTGATTTTAATTAAATGCAGAATTATTGGAAAGCAGTCGGTGGAACTTTCTTATTATCTTTAGGCATCTGGACATTTGCACCTCAGCCAAATATTGAGGCAGAAGGAAACAAATGGACTGCAAACTTTTATAATAATGAAAGTTTGACTGGAACACCTGTTTCTACGTCCTTTGATAACTTGAGGTTTAATTGGGAGAAAAATGAACCGATTGCTGGAATTAACAAAGATGGTTTCTCGGCTAGTTTTCAAAAAAATGTTAGCATAAATGATTCCCAAAAAAATTACTATTTTCATGCATATGCAGATGACGGTATTAGAATGTATCTAGATAATCAAAAGATTATCGATAACTGGACAAATTCTAGTAGTAAGTTTCTTGCATCTCCACTGAATGGTTTATCAGTAGGGACTCATACAGTTAAAACAGAGTTCCATGAGAATAAAGAAAATGCTGTATTATTTTCTGATATGATTCCTTTTGATTCCTGGATCGGATACTTCTTTAATAATGAGAAATTTAGCGGGAACCCTCAGGATGCCATTGTTTACTCTCCAGATAAGAATGGAGATTTAAATTTTGATTATCAATATGATAAACCGAATGCTAAAGGGATAGGGTATAACCATTACGCGGCAAAACTTTTTACTTATAAAAAACTGCCTGCCGGCAATTACATTTTGAATACGAAACATGATGATGATGTCCGTATCTTTATTGATGGCAAAGAAGTAGTAAATAGTAATAAAGCTAGTCAAGAAACTGTGATGATTCAAATACAAGATAATCAAGGTTCAGATGTACATGATATTCGAATTGAGTATGTGGAGAAAACAGGAAAAAGTTATTTACAGTTTTCTTTAAAACCAATAAATGAGAGTTTATCTACATCTAAATGGCTAGGTTTCTATTTTAATAATACTTCTACTTCAGGTAACGGGGTAGTATCTACTAGTATTAGTGATATTAAATATAATTGGGGAACTTCTTCTCCTATCAAAGCTATTAATAACAATAATTTCTCCTCTTCTTATTATAAACTATTAAATAAAGGAGATTATTATGTTCATACATTAGCAGATGATGGAGTAAAAGCATCCATTAATAATAATCTGTTAATAAATAGCTGGGCAAGTAGCTCTGGGAAGAGTAATAAGGCTTTAATTACTAATTTAACTAGTGATAATAATATTTTCCGATTAGATTATTTAGAGAAAACAGGGAAAGCTTTCGTTTATGGAGATGTTCTGCCATTAGGGCAATGGCTTGGATATTATTACTCCAATAATTCTTTAAAAGGTACACCGGTAAATAAACAAGTGATTAAAGGAGATCAGACTGGATCCTTTAGCTTTGACTATGGATATAATGCACCAATGTCTGGAGTACCAAAGAATAATTATTCTGCAAGCTTTGTTACAGCACTAAAGCTTGATGCAGGAGAATATGTTATTCGTTCTCTAGCGGATGATGGAATTCGTGTATATGTGGATGATCAGTTAGTTATTAATCGTTGGACTTCTGGAAATTCCAAAAAAGATGATTACAAGATTAATATAAGTGATAGGACTGAACAAGATTCTACTAAGAAAAATATTCATTGGATACGTGTTGAATATTTAGAGAAAACAGGGAAATCTAAGCTTAACTTTGATATAAAACCAGTTAGTAAAGTTGTATCTACTACAGATTGGATGAGCGTTTTTTATCCTAATACTACACTCTCTGGAAACGGGGTAGTTGTCGGTGGAGCTAATTCTTCTGAAAAGGTATCTACTATTCAGTATAACTGGGGTAAAAATGCACCAATGACAGGAATTCCTACTGATAACTTTTCTGCTTCTTTCTATAAGAAAATTTCAGGAAGTACGGATTATTTTGCTTCTACATTTGCAGATGATGGTATTCGTCTGAAACTAAATGGTACTAAGCTTATAGATCGTTGGAAAAGCTCAGGTGGAACGTACGATAAAGCAATTATTAAGAATGTAAGTAAATCAGAACAAATGGTACAAGTTGATTATTTAGAGAAAACTGGAAAATCATTTGCATATGCAGATGTGCAACCTTTAGGAAATTGGATTGCTTATTATTATAATAATAAGAATACTACTGGTGCTCCGGTAACTTCAAAAGTTATCAATAATTCTAATTCAAATGCTCTAGTCCAAGATTATGGGAAAAACGCGCCAGCTTCTAAAGTAAACAAAGACGGTTTTTCAGCAAAATTTGTAACAGCTAAGAAATTAAATGCTGGTGAGTATATAATCCGCGGATTATCTGATGACGGTGTTCAGATATACATTGATGGTAACTTAGTTGTGGATAACTGGAAGAATGGTTCTTATCGCGAAAAGGCTACAAGAGTAAATATAGAAGACACTAATGGCGATAATATTCACTGGATTGAAGTTAGATATTATGATAATACTTCAACTGCTAAGTTCAGCGCGTCAATCGAACCATATGATGAAAAAAATATATTAGATAGCAATTGGTATGCCGAATACTATCCAGAAGTAATGGATAAGGAAGGTAGTCCATTGTATTCTGTTGACGATAAGAAGAAACCAGTTGTAATTGGTGGCAAGAAATCTTTAAATACTATTTCTAACATCGATTTCAATTGGAAAAAATCATCACCTGATAGTTCTATTCCAGTTGATAAATTTTCAGCTGTTTTTAAAAAGAATTTAAATGTTACAGAAAACACCAATTATAATCTTATATTGCAAGCCGACAATGGAGTAATTCTTGAAATTGACGGACAGGTAATCATTGATGGTTGGAACGGAAATATAGGCAAGAAAAATGAAGTGCTTGGTTACTATCTCTCTAAAGGAAAACATACTATTACTATTAAGTATTATGAAGGCAGTGGAAATGCTAATCTTTATTTTAATATGGTCAAATCAAAAGTTGTTACAAAGACCTATTATAATATGGATATTACCTTAAATAATGCTGTAGATATTCAATTGAGTAAAAGTGCACAGACAGATAATAAATATAAAACCTATATTAGAGAAGATGGATTTAAGTATATTAGCTCCAAACAAGATTATGGGATTATCAATTCGGGTACTTGGAGTGTTCGAGGAGCAGCTAATCTAAACTCTTGGGTAGTCGGAACTGTAAAAGGAAACGACAAAGTTACGATTAACGCTAAAACTTCTAAAAAAGATAGTGCTGGTAAGTATTGGTATGAAGTAAATTTATATAAGTATTGGTCGCCAATTGGTGGAATAAAAGAAGGAGTTACGCCAAATTACAGCGTCAAATATAATACTTGGGTAAATGCTAGCCCTACAGATATAAAATACTACATGGAACCAGCTAATTTTGAGAATGATAATAAACAAAAATTACAGTTTTTACTATTATCAACGAGTGCAAATCTTAGCTCAAAAGAAGTGAACGAAAAAATTCTGAAGAATAAAGGAATTCTAGCTGGTAAAGGAAGCTCCTTTAATAAAGCAGGAGAGACTTATGGTATTAATGAAATCTATTTAATTTCACATGCGTTGTTAGAAACAGGAAATGGAACATCTAGTTTGGCAAATGGTATTAAAGTATCAAGTGTTGATGGAAAGAAAGTTACTCCAAAAACTGTTTATAATATGTATGGCATAAATGCTGTAGATAGTTCTCCAGTTAAAAGTGGCTCCGAATATGCCTATAAAATGGGATGGGATACTCCAGAAAAAGCCATTATAGGTGGTGCTGAGTTTATAGGGAAAAATTATATTAATAATGCTACCTATAAACAAGATACACTCTATAAAATGCGTTGGAATACAAGCAAACCTGGTGTACATCAATATGCAACAGACATCGGTTGGGCAAGTAAACAGGTAACGAGTATGTATAATCTATATAATCTGTTAAGTTCTTACCGCATGGACTTGGAAATTCCTAAGTACAAAAAATAATGGAAATCTAGTTTTGATATGTATTCTATGTGTTATAAAGTAATAATACATAGAATACTTTTTTTTTGTTTTTATCCTTAAAAGAGAGCTTGTATTTAGAAAGTAACTAATTTAGAAGCAGAACATACTTATCTTTTTATAAATGGTTTGAAATCCATCTTTTTTCTTTATATAATGTTTCATAGATTGTTTGAAAATCTTTTTTCTTACTTATTACAGAATAAATCTAATGGAAAGGATGTTTTTCTTTATTTATCCAAATTGTTAGATGCTGTACTATATGTTATGGTATATGAGTTATACTTTACCCAAATAAAAATTTATTAAGTGTAATACCTATTCTTTTGGTTAACAATAGAAAATATCAGAAAAGGTAATAGCTTAAAGAAAGGTTTTATAAGTTATGGTTTCTATTTTTAAAGTATTAAAAGAGCAATTAGATCATTTTCATTTAATTAGAAGATTATCCTTATATGAATTGAAGAGTGCTAATAGAAATAATTATTTAGGAATATTGTGGGAATTAATCAATCCTGCCATACAAATTTCTATTTACTGGTTTGTATTTGGATATGTACAACAAAGAAAGCCTATAGAGGGAGCAAATGGAGAAAGCTATCCATATTTTATTTGGATGCTAGCAGGAATTCTCTTGTGGTTCTTTATCTACCCATCTATTACTAAAGCTTCAAGATCCATTTATTCAAGACTAAGAATGGTTTCGCGAATGAACTTTCCTCTAAGTGTCATTCCGTCGTACGTTATTTTGTCGTTACTATATCCACAATTGTTATTGATGGTAGTAGTAATTATTATTTATCAGTTTGTTGGTTATCCAATATCTATATATTATCTACAAATACCGTACTTTTTATTTGCAGCTATCATGTTTTTATTTGCACTTGCCTTGATAACATCTACCATTTCTACTATTATTAGAGACTTTCAGATGTTATTACAATCGTTAATGAGGGTATTATTATACCTAACACCAATTTTATGGCCAGCAAATCATTTAGGTAGTACTTTTGAAAAAATTATGCATATAAATCCTATCTTTTATTTAATAGAGGGATATCGTTATGCCCTATTGGGACAGGGATGGTTTATTACGGAAAATCCTCTCATTACCCTTTATTTCTGGGTAGTTGTTCTCGTTATGTTATTTATTGGTTCTTATTTGCATGTTAGATTTAGAAAACACTTTATTGACTTTTTATAATTGGAAGTGGTTTGATGGAAAAATCTGTAGTTGTTAAAAACTTGACAAAAAGATATAAATTATATGCTAACAATGGAGATAAATTAAAGGATATTTTTCTCCCTAAGAATTATGGAGAACCTTTTTATGCATTAAGAGATATTAATTTCGAAGCAGAGCATGGAGATGTTATTGGATTTGTTGGTGTAAATGGTTCTGGGAAATCCACTCTTTCCAATATTATTGCTGGGATTGTTCCTGCCACAGAAGGTACAATAGAGATTGATGGACAAGCATCATTAATTGCTGTTGCTGCTGGTGTTAATAATGAATTGACTGGAAGAGAAAATATTGAATTAAAATGTTTGATGTTAGGATTTTCTAAAGAGCAAATTAAAGAGTTAGAACCTGAAATTATTGAATTTGCAGAGTTAGGAAAGTTTATTGATCAACCTGTAAAATCCTATTCTAGTGGAATGAAATCTCGATTGGGATTTGCTATCTCTGTTAATACAAATCCAGATGTTCTAATAATAGATGAAGCTTTATCTGTTGGAGATAAGGCGTTTGCTGAGAAATGTCTAGCTAAGATGGACGAATTCAAAAAAAATGGAAAGACAATGTTTTTCGTAAGTCACTCTATTGGACAAATGAAAAAGTTTTGTGAAAAAGGAATTTGGTTGGAACATGGCCAATTAAAAATGCAAGGTTCCATTAATGAAGTTATTCCTGCATATGAAGAATTCTTAGCAAAATATAAAAAAATGAATGATAAGCAAAAAAAGGAATTTAGGGAGCAAGGCTTTAAGAAGCAAAGTGATCCTGAGTATATAGGGAAAATTTAAGCCGCTTATAAAAAAGCGGCTTCCTGTTTTCATAATAAAAGCTGTTTTTAGATGATATTAATACGAAGTATTCTTACCAATCAACAAGACATTCAAAAAGACAAATAGCCTTTAAATTCCATTTTAATGGAATTTTGTTAAAGACTTTATGGTATCATTAATAAATGAGCAGAGAAAAAATGTCATACATATAATTAATAGTACATGGGAGGTTTATGGAATGGCAAAATTCTATGACCGTAATAGTTTTGAATTAGAAAATAATATTGTTTACAATAATGATGGATATTTTGTCTTCGGAAAAAAAGAAGGTTTTCTAAGTAAATTTAAAAAGAAAACAGACAAGCTAGTTACTGTAATTACCCCTGTATATAATGCAGAAGATAATCTAAAGAAAACGATAGATTCTGTTATTAATCAAACAATTAACTTTAAAAATGTAGAATATATATTAGTAGATGATGGTTCTAAAGATAATTCAAGACCAATTCTTTTAGACTATGCAAAAAAATATCCAGAGAGTATAAAAGTAGTCTTCCTTGAAAAGAACAGTGGAACGCCAGGCCATCCTAGAAATATGGGAATTGAATTATCTACTTCTCCTTATATTACTTTCTTAGATGCAGATGATTGGCTAGAAGAAGATGGACTAGCTACTTTGTATAATATTTTGAAAGAAACGAATGATGATTATGTAGTTGGAAAAACAATACAAGTGGAAACAAAATCTACAAAGATTGTTGGAGAACATGAATCTTGTATGGAAAGAAGAAGTGTATCAACAACATCGATTCCACATATATTCCAACATTTAGGTCCAAGAGCGAGAATGGTTAAGTCGTCGTTACTAAAAGAGAATAATATTAAATATCCGGAAATGAAATTTGCAGAGGATAAGCAGTTTTTTATTGATGTACTGGTTCATGCAAAAGCAATCTCCACTACAACTAAGACAATCTATTACTTAAATCGTTTGGATGATAATGATGCATCATTGACAAAGCAAACAGATATAATGCATAAAACGGATACCAATATAAAAGTAATTAAATATGTAAAAGCAAAGAACTTGGATGTACATCTAGAAAAGATGATTTTAAATAGACTGTATGAATTTGATTGCATCACAAGATTTTTCAATAGACAACATTTCTTTAAGAGTAAAAATAAACAGGCTTATTATAATAAATTTGCAGAAGTTGTAGAAACTACGAAAGATTTAAAGTATGATATTACGGACCAATTCTTCCATCCTATTAACAAGGTTGTTTATCAAATGTATTTGGATGGGAAATACGACTTAATTGCTAAGTTATTTATGTGGGATAAAAGTCAAAAGGTTAAAGACTTAATTGTAAAAGAGGATTTGCCTTATATGATAACTCCTATAGAAGGACATGAGCATATAAGAGTTTCAATGGCTTCTTTCTTCCAAGATGGTAGTTTCCAAGAGGATGGATATCATTTTAAGTTCCATATTTATGGGGACTATATGGATCAAATTAATGATTTAGTTTTCCGCGATAGAGGAAATACAGACAATCAATTTACTTTTACCATTACTAATATTGATAATTTCTTATATGAAGCGGTTATACCGAATTCAGCATTGATTCAATTGAGCAAGGGAAGCTACGCTATATTTATTCGATATAATGATTATCAAAAAATAAATATAAACCGTATTGATCCACATCAGAAAAAAATAGATAAACAATCTTTCCACTTTTATACAACTATTAATTCGAATTTAGGGTTAAGTGTTGGAAAATAACCATTAAATCGTAACAATAAAAATAATATGGTACCTATAGATAGCACACTATAAAAGGTGTACCTTTCTATAGGTATTTTTACTTTTCCATGAGGAAAAAATGATAGTTAATATTTATTGGAATAAGGGTACTATTCAGTTATATAGGTAGCAAAAGAAAAGAATATTTAATTTGAAATAAAAAATAGCAGAAAAAATATGAAACTTCTTAGTATTATATTCGTCAATAATACTAAAGATGATAAAAAGGTAATTCTCTTTTGTAATATATATGTAAAAATTGTTGCATAAAAGTGAAGCAAGTCTAAAGCGATTATGCTATAATAAATCTCGATATACGTAAGAGAAAGACAGATGCCTAAAATATACATTAATTAGGGCATTAGGGAGGATCTCTATGATTTATATAATGCTTGTTGTATGTTTTATTGGTTCTATCTTACTTACTCCATTAGTTAGAAAGCTTGCATTTAGAGTAGGGGCAATGGATAAACCAGAACAACGAAAAGTACATCAACATATTATGCCACGATTGGGTGGTTTAGCAATATACATTTGTTTTATTATAGGAGCATTAGTAATAAACCCAGATAGAGCATATCATTTTCCAATTTTAGTTGGTAGCACGATAATTGTGGCTATTGGAATTTTAGATGATATTTATAGTCTTTCTGCCAAAATAAAGTTTGTAGGACAAACTATTGCTGCATTAGTAGTAGTCCTATGGGGTGGTGTCCAAGTTGAGTTTATTAACTTGCCATTTGGTGGTCAGTTAGAATTTGGATTTTTAGATATTCCAATAACCGTATTGTGGATTGTGGGAATTACGAATGCAATAAACTTGATAGATGGATTAGATGGTTTAGCATCTGGAGTTTCCTGTATAGCTTTGTTTACTATTACTGGTATGGCTATGATTATGGGAAATGGCTATGTAGTTGCCATTTCGGCAATTGTATTGGCTAGCACAATAGGTTTTCTATTTTTCAACTTTTACCCAGCTAAAATTTTCTTGGGAGATACAGGGGCATTATTCCTCGGTTTTATTATTGCTGTCATGTCTCTTTTAGGATTTAAGAATGTAGCTTTTATCTCATTTGTTATTCCTATCATTATATTAGGAGTTCCCATTTCAGATACTTTTTTTGCGATAATTAGACGATTAGTTAATAAGCAGCCATTGATGGCTCCTGATAAGTCCCATTTACATCATTGTTTGCTGAATATAGGATTTACACATAGACAAACAGTAATTATCATTTATGCAATGGCGTCATTTTTTGGTTTAGTAGCGGTGATATTTACTCAAGCTAAAGTATGGGGAGCAATATTACTTATTGCGACGGTTCTATTAGTGATAGAAATCATAGTGGAGAAAATAGGTCTTGTTGGAAAGAACTATAAACCAATATTGAAATTTATCAATGATATTAGATTTGCAGCTGAAAAGAATAAATAACAGAGTAAGAGGGTATGGCCAACATATATTAAGTGTTGGCCATACCCTCTTTTTTCACTGAAGATTAATTTATGGTTGGGTTTTGAGGTTCATTCATATCTAATTCTTCTCCCTCTTCATCTTCTAAATGGAACATTTCACTATCATAATGCTTCAAATCCTCTGAAGTTAACTTTGTGCCAAAGAATTTTCTTTTCATGTAATCACTCACCATTCTGTAATGATAGAATTAGTATGTACAAATTAGTTATATTTCATAGGTGAGATGAAGTGATTTTAACTGAAAGATTAAAATTAATTTTTCATTCATTTATATGGAATGGAAGATTGTATGAATGAAAAAGCTGATTTCTACTACCTAGAAATCAGCTTTTTCATATATTATTTTATTTTACATCTTTAATATATTTGGAAGAAACATACCCTGACACTTTACCATACTTAATTTTATACCAGGATCCACTTTTTTCATAAATAGTTACTTTTTTATTTTTTGTAACTGAACCTACTTTCTTGGATGATTCAGAAGGTTTCTCTCTAATATTTAAAGTAGAGGCAGTGACAGTTCCTGTTTTTACTTTATATAAAGTAAATGTCTTTGTTGCTGTTTTTTTCAGTTTGCTTGTGTTTACGGATTCTATGGAAACTGTGTACTTTCCATCACTAGATTTTCCTACATTCCATGTATACGAATGGGTACCTGATTTTAGAGATTTATTAATAGCCAGTGTCTTAACTACTTTATTTTTACTATTTGTAATCTTTACTGTTGTGGTCACAGATTGATTGACATGAAAGTTTACTTTTACCGTATTATTTGTAGTATTATAACTAGTTTTTACGTCTTTAATTGTAGGTGCAGTTACCTTTTTTAAAGAGAATTTTTGAGACTTGGTTGCTTTTTGATTATTGCTATTAGTAGATGTAATCGAGATAGTATAGCTTCCGTCCGCTACTTTATTTACATCCCAGCTATAAGATAAAGTTCCAGCTTTAACTGATTGATTGTTCACAAGTGTCTTAACTACTTTATTTTTACTATCTTTTATTTGAACAGTAGCTTTTGATGCTTGGTTGATATGAAGGCTTACTTTTACTTTATTGCTTTTTGCATCATAGTTTGTTTTCACATCTTTAATAGTAGGTGCTACGGTTGTTACCTTTTTCAGTGAAAATGGTTGAGTAGTTGTTGTTTGTTTGCCCATACTATTAATAGATAATATTTCTAAAGTATATGTTCCATCACTTACTTTGGTAACATCCCACTTATAAGAAAGTTTACCAGCTGATGTAGATTGCCCGTTAGCTAATGTTGCAAGAATTTTATTAGTACTGTCTTTAAT
>Ga0182738_1002866_pt1 | contig 20145 bp, 14 predicted proteins | sample eDN5th30CBELigMG_FD_128876 | JGI IMG/M metagenome (GOLD analysis project Ga0182738, IMG submission 128876) | Enriched Miracle-Growth compost microbial communities from Emeryville, California, USA - eDNA 5th pass 30_C BE-Lig MG (version 2)... ... | reverse complement strand
TATCCTTTGAATTTGACTTTGACCCCAGAAATTAAGATATAGTCTTTACATAGAGAAGTACATAGAATTGTTATACATAGAGAAAGGGAAAAATCACTATATTTAGGTGTTTCAATACATAGTTTAGGGAAAACCTACTTAATTTAGGTAATATATACTAACTATAGGGAAAATCTACTTGAATTAGGTAAATTATACCTACTTTTATAGGGAAGCCCCACTCGTCCGATTGATTTTTTCGTGGAGAACTCAGAGAAATAATAAAAAATATCTTTCCAGAGTAGGGTCTTTTGTTAAGCGAAAAACCAATTCATATGAAATTTGATTTTTCTTTTGACACCATGATTCTCAAATGAGATCCAATGGGAAAAAATTAAAAGTTTGCTCGGCATGAAATTTTTCATTAAAATCCAAGAAAAGTGAGACTCAACTCATAAAATTTTGAAAGTAGCAATTCTCTCACTTGAAAGGATGTTGGAGAAGAAAGACAAATTCTTTTGAAATTCTCAGATTCATGGGCTAAATTTATTTCACTCTTGCCTTTGACTTTTAACTTTCCTTCGATTTCTTGAAGAAAAAAACTGAAACTATGAAGCTTTCGAGATGCTCTGAAAATTGAAAAGCTATGAGAAAACAATAAATTTTGAATTGAAGTTGAATAAGTAAAAAACGAACGAATATGGATGAATTCGTTACAATTAAAAAAAAAAATCATAGATAGTATTTAATTAATTTATGATATCCACATAAAAAAAGTATAAAGTTTTCTAAACATTTGGTTAATTATTGTTCTCAAAAGATATTCTGTCTTCTTGAGTTTATTTTGCTTTTTCTTCATTAAAAAAAGTCTTTCATAACACATCACAACATCTCTATTAAGCGGTGAAGCCACAGTCGGTACCTTGATAACCATCATCACAGACACACTTGGCATTGGTACAAGTGCCTCTTCCCATACAGTTTCTGGGACAGAAATCAACACCGACAGTACTGCAGAAAGTTTGGGGATCAGGGCAGTTGAAATATCCTCTGTAAGTCAACAAAGAAATGGGCCCTTCTGCAGTACAATTAAACTGAGTTGTTCCCCACATAATTGACACAACGGTGCTAGCACCAGAACCGACGCAAGTGGCGTTCAAACAATAGGGATCAGGGTCAACAGTGGCAGTTTTGGAGGTGGTCAAGTTTCCAGAGAAGCATTTGCTGCTAAGTCCTCTACCAAAAACTTGCTTAGAAGAGAAAGGAACATAGTAAACGCCAGAGGGGTTTTCACAATTGAAAGCGTATTGAGCGGTAACGACTTTTCCGACTTCAATAAGGGAATCAGAAACGCAGTAGCCGCCACCGTTACCGACTTCAGTGCAGCCAAGATCACTTCCAGTGCAGTACTCATTGGGATAGTCAGTAGAGTCGATAGAATCAGCCAAAAATTCGCAGCCTTTTCCTTTACCAAAGTGGTAAGGCTCAGCGTAGTCGTAGTCAGGGACGTACCAGCCAGTTCCTTCAAGGAAACCGAGACTGACGAATGAGATTCTGGAGCCCATGACACCGCCAGTGGACATAATCTCCCATTGGAAGAATCTTCTTTCAATGTGAGCATCATTACTGTTTTCCATGAAAAGTCCGGGAACAGTGTCACAATCATAGTATTCTTGGAGCTTTGTAGTCAAGGGATCGAGATCAAGGACTGTTCTGCTGGTTCCGCTGAGAGTAACAGATTTGATGTGGTCGGTTAAAGTGTCACCATCGTCATCAACAAAGTACTTGTAAAGAGCTCCGTTCATACCAAGAGCGTGAACAAATTCGTGAGTAATCACATTGATGTACAAGTCATGTTTCAAAGGAGTTGAGTCAACATCGGCAACAGCAAAGGAGTAAGTATTGACACCAATATTGACAATAATTGGTCTTTTAACCCCAGAAGAAAGGGTGCAAAGGGTTGTAGCAGCCATCCAACCGCCAGTAGAATCGTACTTGGTATTGAAAAAGATAAATACATCTGCATCAACACCTGAGCTCAACACAGCGGGAGTAGAGAAACCGCATAGAGTTGAAGCAGAGGAAGTGATTTTACTGGTCAAAGGGTACTTGATTTTCAAAGCAGCTTGGAGATAATCAACGACAGCGGGAACGAGTTCGCCTTTAAGATAAGCAATGAAAGAGCTAGATCCAACAGTAACATGTTCAAAATCAGTTGCAATTCTGATATTGGAGTAGTCACTCAGCATTCTGCCACCTTTGACTGGAGGAGCTTCGTCGTATTCGACGATTTCAGGCTCGTCAAAGTCGGCGAAAACTGTTGTTGCTGAGAGCAGGAGAATACAAACGAGAAGTAAGTTTTTTTGGTTGTTCATTGGGAAGTAGTAGTAGTGGTTTTGAGTTTTGGATTATAATTTTTCTTCAAAAAATCTTGGCATTTATAGACAAACCCTTGGCTCAGAGTTAATGGACAATTAAACCTTGAGGTTTTTTCAAAGATCTTGGGGTTCGACTCAGATTTCACCTATAAAACCATTCAATGGTTTCAAAATTCTCTTTAAGTTTTTCACTGTTTGTTTTCTGTTTGAAAAACCCATCCTCATTGCCATTATTCAGATCCCTAAAGGTTTAAATTTCTCTTGGGAATATTTTCTTCTTTGGGACTCATATTTTCTCCCACTAGTTTTCCTTTGCATCTTTTCTCCATAAAAACTCACAACTAACGAATCTAACAGTCTACAGTATCACATTTCTTGACCGCAATTAAAAGCAACGAACAATTTGTTAGACATTTCCAATCTATAATTTTATCCTCATCTAACGGCAACATCACAAGAGATTAATCTTTTATTTTTTTGGATCCTAGGATCATATCAATCTTCCCATCAAAATTTCATTCAAAATCCTTCAGAGGTCTAATTATTGCCAGCAAACCACCTTTCTGAGTCATCCTCAAGACTAATTCTTTTGTGAAAACTTTAACTCTTCAATTGACCCCAAGGTGCTCATATTTCCTATGAGGAAAATCAAAAACATAAAATTTTTAGTCCCTCTTTGTATACTTCAATAAATTTAGCCCTCATATCAAAGCTCAATGTCAATCAACAAACTTAAACCCTTCCTAATCAACAAGGTTGAAATCCTCTTTCACTAAGTTTGACCTTCCTGTCGTTCAACGCTCGTCATAGTCTTCATATTGTCCTAAAATTTTTGTTTAAATCCTGTCAAATATTCGCCTTACCAACATTTTTCTCTTACTGTTAATTCAGTACCATAGTAAAATTAATGAAAAATACAACTGTAACTGTTACTCTCTTATCTTCCTTGTTAAACTTCTCTCCGCAAATTTGGAAACTAGAGTTGATTTTCTATGGAGATATGAGGTGTGTTTTGTTGTCAAACTCTTGCTCCAAATATTAGGGACAAGATTGCAGAAGTAAAAAAGTGTTCGAAAGGACACTAATATTTTGACCTGACATCAATCTTTTGCTTTTGCAAATCTCAAGCCATTATCTCAGATCCCATTGTTTCTTGCAGCATGGGAAGTTTTCCTCGCCAAATATTTTGGGGAAAAGTCAGTTGGACACTGTTGTGGTCTGTTTGTTGAAACCTTCTCTCGAAGTTCTAACTGCAAATAGAAAAACTCAAATACATTCAAACTGGTTGAAAATCTTCGAGACCAGAACTCTTTGATGTCTGACAAGTCAAAAGCACAACACCAAGAAATGCTTGGTTCTTTCAAACTTTTAAAGTGATCAGAAAAGAAGAAGTCATATGAAAAGGATCAAGAAGAAAAAGAAGTATGGATTCTGAAGCGGTTGGGAACTCAAAAAAACATGAGTCGGTTGAAGATTGGAGTTAGAGGGATGGATTCAATTGAATAGAAGGATTGAAAAGACTAATCCATTAAAGAAAGGCTATTCTCGAAAAGGTTTTATTTTATGTTTCTAAATCCTCTCAGGAATTACTTGCCAAAGCACTGATTTTCAATTGAATACAGAACTCTCAGGTTTAATCTCTAAATATTTTGACCTGAAGGTTTAAAAATGAGAAAGATACTATTTTTGGATTTTTGATAATAGATCTTAAACCTGACAATGCAAGGTGCCTACTCCAGACCTTCGAAAGAAAGAAAAAGAAAACCTTGAACTTTTCCATTTCTCCTCTGAGTTGGATTTTTTTATCTTCAGATGCGATCACAATAATTTTAAAACAAGAGAAAAATAGAATTAAGGCAAAGAGATCGAACCAGTTTTTATCTGCAGTCTTTGAAAAGTTATTTTTACAGGATTGTTCACAAAAATATCAGTTGGCAAAGACTTACTGAGCTCTGAATCTTAATGAAAAACAAGGGAAGAGGTAAATTGAGGGATTATGTTTGAGTTTACTCCAACTCCGCCAAAAATTCCTGATTTAGCCTTCTCAATTTTGTGATTGATTCGATTTTATGTGAGACAATCAAACGTGAAATTTAGAAAGGAAAGGCTCTGAGGATTTAGTCAGTTTTCAAACTTCTGAAAAATTCTTGAATCCAAGGGATTCTTTTGATCCTTTGCTTCCTAGAAAGTCGAAAAAAATTTAATTATTTTGTAAGAGTCTCTGTTCAAATCAAAATTTATCTTCTCAATTTTATTCAAATAGTTTCCTCTAAAATATTGTCACCTTGAATCAATTCTTCTGATTGGATGAGAACAATCATAATCTCAAAACGGGAAATATCAGAAGGTTCATCCGCCACTTCAAATATCTTGGATCTGCCAGACCAGTTTTTTCCCTTACTTTCAACTCTCTTCCTCTGAGAAGAACACTTCTTTATTCAAAAAAAATTTTAAGCGAAAAATTAATGCTAAAAATCAATTTGAATAAAATCAAAGATTTTTTCTCCCTCCTTCAAAATCTCCAAATTTCTCAAATAAAACTCTCCAAAACAGTTCTTTGCCCAAGTCTTCTTTCAAAATTCTGCAAGGACTCTCATGTAAGGATTCTAATAATTCCAACGCCTTGTCCCGTTTCAAACCGCCTCTTTCTAATAAGTCTAATTAAACTAACTCCAATGAAAACAGAAAATAGCATCAATAACTCTTTTTCCAACTGAAAATCTTCTTAAAATCATCCTCTTATTCATCAACCCAATTTCTCACACTTTTTATAAACCAAAACCTTAGAACCTTTCAACATAATGTACTTCTTTCTTGATGAAATAACTCCATTGGAAAATCGCATCGATGTCCTCAAGAGACGAACGAATATGGGGAAGATGAAGGCTTCTAAAATGATTTCAATAAATTCACCCGCCTCAGATATTAATTCAGGAGCGATACATAGGACCCTAATTTCGAGGGTCCAAATTAATTCCGCAAAAATCCCTCCTAAATTCGAATTTTTCAACAAAAATATATTCCTAAGAACACCTGAGAATATCATCAATAAGTTTTATTTAACATCAAAGATACCCCCAGAAATACTCCTCAAACCTCAGAAGAGGATGTATGATTGTGAAAAATGATCTACAAAGACTATGAGATTGAAGACTCGAACTTCATTTCTTCAAAAAATTTCCCTCCTTCTATATCAGAAAAAAATCCTCTCCTCAAATAAAATTCATTCAAAAATCCTCTGACTTCTCTCTGCATAAGTTCCTTTGATTCCAATAAGGAAAAGAAAGACGAATTAGAACCATTCTTCTTTTTTCACATTGAGAAGAAATGATTCGTTGCTTTCTATCATCCTATTTCAAGCATAAAATAGATCCTTTTTAAGGTAAAGCTCATGACGCCAACTGGCGCTAATTGAATTTATATCTCATCAGGTATTAATTTAATTTGATTCCCCCGCTTAAATAAATGATGCGGGAAGAAGAATTCTTTTTGAAAGTTGTTTTTCATCTCAAGTTTCACAAAATTTCGCTTTATAAAAATACTCAAGATTTCGAGAATTTGAAAAACTCACCTGAAAAAAATCACGTTCTGAGCCAAAAAGTAGGACAAAATTTCTCTAAGGTTCTAAAATAAAAAATACATCAGCGGCATGTTTCGAGAAAAATTAATCATTTATTAAATTTTCTGTTTTGATTTTTCGAATTTTCTCTTGTTGAAAGAATCTCTCGAGAAGAGAAATTCTCATTTTCTTGTTAGATTAGGACAATTTTATCAATAATTCAAAGATAAATCTCAGGTTCACGAATCAGCACAAAACATTTTTTCAAGGGAAACTGGTGTTCGACTAAATTTATTGATCTGATTTGATGCTTCCAAATAGCGCTCCAAATTAAATATGATCCGCCATGATGCACAATGAGCTGCCAAGAGCAGACTCTACAACAAAACACTCAATTTCTACATCTCCCTCCAATACAAAAGTATCATCACATCCATTCAACAGATCTGCCATCATTGCTGAACTCTTTTCAAGCTATTTCGTATCTCTGGCTGATAAAATAATCCCAGGCAAGCCAAGCGCCTTTTGGCGGCTTCCTCTTGATAACTGAAATTAGATACACAAGAATCGGATGGGTATTATCAACAACTTTTTCAACTTTCTCTTCACATTCCCTCCTGTTTAAAACGCCCTGCATTATTTATACTGAGCCTCCCCTTCTAAAGTATAATTACAATTCAAACCCCAATGAAAACTTCTTTCACTTCTTTACTCCTTCTTGGCTTAGCAGTTTTATCCTCTGCTCAGCCTGGGCCTTGCCAACTCAACTTTTGGAAAACTGGAAGCACTGGCCACATTTACTATGATGGGACCAATGACGTTGCTCCTTTTACAGGATGGGATACACTTGATCCTAATGAACCTGGAGCTCAGCAATACACCTTCTCCTCTTTGAACGGTGTTGTAGCTATATACTGTGATACTTGCATTCTTACTATTTACTCTACAGATTCTTTTGGTGGATTAAGCGAGACATATTCTTACATGGAGACTCCTAATCAAATACCATTCCCCTTCTGCGCCAAGTCATTTGTTCTCGACTGTGATAATGAACCTGAAACCCCAGAGGAAGAGGAGGAGGAAGAAGAAGAGGAGGAACAAGAACTTGGTCAACAACCTGAATAATTCATAAAACACGTGAATAATAAGCTTTTGTCTTGTTCGAATAGAGGAATTAATAAAATTGATAGATAATTAACGATCTGATTGTCAACTTTGCATACAAGTATGGAAAAGTAATTCGCTCAGAATTTGATAAAGAAACTTAATTGGCTCGCGTTTTTTTTTCTTCACTTTTTCAATTAAGAAAAAATTTTGTTATTATTTTTTTTTAATATTTTCAGAAAAAAAAAGAGCAATAAAAAAAATGAATTGATTCCAATTTTGATTTCACCTTCACGTACCTTCACTTAAACTTTCTGAAAGAAAGAGAAAAAGTAATCTTGACAAGTGGTTTTTCTTTTTCTCAGCAAATTTCATTTGAGAAAAGTACCAAAAATGTTCACTAAGAAATCTCTATTGTGAGCCAAAAAAGGCGAAAATCTGAAATCACTTTTGGAATAAAAAAATGAGTGAAGGCTAAATCCCCAAAAAATGCAGCAAGGACACTCCCAAGGTCACTCTCGAATGGCCTTCAACACAGAAAAATATTTTGCAGACAGACAACCTTCCCAAACTATTAGGCCAAATTAAATCATTTGCTGAACACTCTAAATTATTCCTCCAAATTAAATATTAGTCTTTAGGAAATTTAGCCCTTAAAATACCGATTTGACAAATTACTCCATCCTGTCCAATGCAAAAATGCTGGCCTTCCTTTGGTAGTATTAACTCCTATTTTGAAGCTATTTTTCAACTTCTGATTTCCCAATGGATTCTTCTAACCTCAGGGCTCATAAAGAATTTTTTTGGCGGTCTCATCCCAAATATAACCGAAATTTAACACATAAAAAATCAACGAATCCTCTTCGAAACTGACATCATCCGCTTCTCTACATTCCCTCTCCTTCCAAAACACCCTACCTTATTAATCCTTTCCCTCAATTCTCAAACTATAATCCCAAACTCAAAAAGTCCCAATGAGTTCTAAAATCCCCTTTTTTGCCTTCCTTTTCCTCAGCTTTGCAGCTCTATGCTCTGCTCAGCAAGTTTGCCAGCTTAGATTCTTCAAAAGTGGAAGTCTCGGCTCAATTTATTATAATTGGCTCGACACGGTCGCCCCTTTTACAGGTTGGGATACATTTGAACCAAATAAACCTGGAGCTCAACAGTATACGTTCTCTTCTTTGACTGGAGCTGAAGCTTTGTTTTGTGATGCTTGTACGCTGACTGTTTATTCGACAGATTCTTTTGGTGGAAGGAGTGAGGTTTATTCTCATATGGAAAGTCCTTATCACATACGATTCCCCTTTTGTGTCAAGTCACTCTCTTTTGTATGTGGATAAAAAGAATATTGTTCATATGAAACAAAGAAACAACTCACAGAATTGATGAATAATTAATAATTAATACGTGGAAAAAGTTGTTTTCTCTTATTTTGATGTCTTTCATTCCAAAAAACAAATCATCATCAAAGGGTTTGATTCAAAGCATTAAAATTGGTGTGCATTTCTGCACCTTTACAAAATCCATAAAGCCTATCTCCAGCTCAAATTTCTAATTTTTCACTCAAGATTATGATTTCATCGAGGGTTTTATTTCCCATAGATAGCAATCAAATCACTCTTCATTCTTTGAGAACTTCAACTGAGCCCTCTTCTGTGAAAACCCCCGAAAAATCATCAAATTGCTGCTTTCTCGGAAATATTCTCCTCTAGTAATTACTGTCAGAAAATTTTTCTCCTTATGATTTTCAAGATCATCTATAGACCCTGATCTGCTTCTAATTGAGCAAGCACAATCTTGAAAATGCTCAAATTTCCCAGCATTTTAGTCTCAAATAGCCACACCCCTTGTTTTTGAAAGAAAACAACATGAATTGATTTTTCTTTCTCATCAGTGAGTGAGTTCTTCGTTATATTTTACCCTTTTGGTTCAAGAAATAATGCGGAGAAAGAAATGATTTTAATAAAGGGCTTCTCTCTGGAGCCACACAAAATTAATAGTAGCCTAAATTTCGAGAAAGCCACCACAAAAAGCTTTAAAAAAAGAGGGATTTATATCTCCTCAAAGAAAAGTTCGCCATTTGCTCAAGTTCAAATATCTGCTCATGAATTTTTGTGAAGGGATCAGCCTTGGTTCATTTTGGCTCGGTAAAGAAAAGTTTGCTTCCAAAAAAGATTCTGAATAATTTCAAGAATAAAATATCTTGTATACCATCCTGCAGAGTTTATTGTAAATTATCTGACTCCCTCAAAAATGTTTTGGCTTGCTTATCTAAATGCGATTCTGTATTGTCTTTCTCTTTTTGGGAGAGCAAAGGGGATTTCCTATGAATTTTAAGATGCCAAGAAAATCGCTTTTTGGGTGTAATTTTTCTTTTGATTTTCATAATCAAAAACCTCAGATAAAAGCATAAAATCTGATATTTCAGCTTGACCTTTGTTGACATGTGCAAAAATAAAAAGATGAATTTCTTCAAAAAATCAAATTTCACAAAGAATATTACTCTGCGAGAAGAAACACTTTCTTGTTGATCGAAAAAACAACTCTCCCAAAAAAGATGTCCTCTATCAACTCGTTATTTTTAAAGTTGATTGATTCATTTCAAAATCCACGCAGACTCTTTTTCCACTTTACAGAGGATTAGCCTCTTCTATGAAACGAAGAGAAAAGACATCATAAAACAAGTTTTCAAATTGTTTTGGAAGAAAGCTCTTGACCCGAATTAATTGATTGTATTTCTCATTAATCTGATTTGAAATAATAGGAATTTCGCGGCAAGATTTGAAATTTCTCTTCATCAACTGATAACATGGCTTTATTTAGAATATAATTGAGCATGAAGGCCATCATAAGAGCCCTCGAAGAGATATGATTATTGTGTTTTTCGCAAAGAATAAAGAAGGATATCTCCTTCGAGCAAAATCTGTAAGGAAATTCATGCTTAAAAAGCTAGTTGAGGTCAATGAGCATTAATTTGGTTTTCGAAATGAGAACCAAAAGAATTTCACACGACATTTTGAAGAAATAAAATTGAATTTACGGTCGAAACAGTTTTGTTTGTATGATTTTGCCTCCTTTCGGAAGCGTTTTTCGTTTGTTTGAATAGCATCTTCAGTCTCTTCATCCTTTTTTTGAGAAGGTACAGCCTCGACCTCGACCTGACGATGAGAAGTGAGAAGCCAATATCCCATTCAGGCCATTATTTCCTCTTTGGCGAGTTCTTCTCCGTGTTTGAAGCTTTATAGTTTAGAAGAAAATTCAAATTTGCCAGAAAAATTTTTCAAATAGAAAAACAATAAAATCTAATTCTCCCGCTCAAACAAATAACAGAGGAAAATAATAGATTTTGTCAATTCTGACTTTCACTCAAGTTCCTCAGAAACAATATCATTTTCACCTCAAACGATCCCAAGGCCTTGAAACAATCATCCTATTTTCCTCTGTTCTGGGTCAAAAATTGGAAAATGTTGCAATTGTCTGAAGAAACAAGAAATAACTTGGATTCACATTTCAAAAAGGAATTTTAATCATAAATTAAAATTTATTGATTCTCGAATTTTCTCTTTTGAAACCCTCTCGAGAAAACAATATGGGTCAGTTTTTCAACCAAAATGGGTCAAGAAACGGAGAAAGACTTAATTGGGTGGGGTTGAAATCAGACCAGCTCGATGTTATCTTGATAAAAACCATCTGATGAAAGATTCAAATCAATGAGCCAATTAATTGATTAAATGGAATAAAGTCAGGCTCTCCTCTCTCAATCGATAACCCTTGAACTTTCATGAATCTAAACTTCGTGGCCTTCCTAACTTCAAGTCTTCATAATGTTTGTATTTTGGATTTTATCTCTTCTAAAAATATTGAAACGATTCTCAAACAAAAACGGGGGAAGTTTAGATTTGCTCGAAACTCTGTTCGAATACTAAATTAATGCTTTTCTTCCCTCCAAATCCGAGAGTTATCTGAATCCAAACAAAATCTTCAAAGTTCAAACTCTACAAACTCCTCATTATACCCATCTTTCTTCAATAAAAAGAAGTCTGTTCAACTTTGAGCGCATTCTCTTTTGTTCCTGAGCTATTCCATCCAAACTTCGTCTCTGAGGGGAAATAAAACCCAATCGTAAGTCAAAAAAAGCAGTTTTCAGCGGTTCAACGGTTTTTCGCACACAGGAAACCGAAATCAACTTCAAAACGCACGAATGGATCTTATTCAACTTCTTATCGCCCGTTTTTAACCCTTCCCTCTTTTTCTACAACGCTTTGCCTTCCCCTTATTTATACTCGGCCTCCTTTCCAAAACTTATAATTCTCAATCCAAATCTTCATTTCTAATGAAATCTTCTATGCTTTCGATCGTTATTTTGCTCCTTCTTGGAGTCACCGCTTTCGGTTCCAATGCCAAAAGTTGCCACCTTAAATTCTTCAAACATCCTGCTGATCATGATATATATTTCCATGATGGAACCAGCAATATCGATGATGCTCTTCATGCTTGGTCTTCAATTGATCCTCCTTTGCCTGGGCAACAATATATTTTCTCTTCTTTCAGAGCTGTTGAAGTTCAGTCTTGTGCTGATACTTGTGAGTTGACTATTTATTCAACTGCTACTTTTGGTGGAAAAACTCAAACTTATGTTCCTCAAAATATGAACGAAATTGTTTTCCCTTGGTGTATCAAGTCATATACTATTGATTGTGGCGCCTATGAGGAAGAAGAGGAGGAAGAAGGGGAATATACTCTTGAGTAATCTGGTGAATTCCAAATTAAGAGATCTTTCATATGAATAAGAAGAGTTTTTTTAAGGTGTTATCTTCATATTTGAGATTTAATAACTGACTGAATAAATTGATAAATAATGCCAAGTGTTTTTCTTCTGTGATATCTAATGAAATATCACTCTATTCTTATAAATTCTCTTTCAAATTTTCAAATGTTTGGTTGAGAAAATTTTCATTTTAAAAAGCAAGGGAAAAAATTTCAGGCTAAACTTGCAAGGTTTATAGAATTTGAATAAAAAACATCAAAATAATTTTCTAGGTTGACTCAATTGTTTTTTGAGGATCACTCGCTCAAAAAAGAATTTGAGCAAAATTGATAAAAGAAAAAGAAATTTATTGGCTAGGTTTTACTGATTAAAGCAGTCTTCTGCAAACACAAGGGTCAATAACATAACTAGTACTGGTTGTAAATTGTGGGAGGTGCAGCCACCTAAAGGCAAATGGAAAAAGCAAAGAATAGTCCAAATCATATCAATATGCATAAAGTAGCATGAATCTTCAATGTTAACTTGATAAATTAAGGAACTAACTTCTATGTATAAAAAATCTGTCAATTGAAGAAATACCTTTATATACTAATGAGCATTCATATAGCGTGAGGTGTATGGATTGCCGAGTCTGAGGACTCAAAAAAAAAAGCAGTCTTTCTTGTAAAATATATTCCTCCTTCCAGAGGATTCAACATATTTTTTTTAATTCAATTTTTTACTTGTAAATTTTTTGTTTGAAAATTATTTTGAACAAAGGACTTTGTAATGAAAAAAAGAAAATTCACTGGAGTTTTTTTTTTTGAAGAAAGAGCCCCCAAAAATAATATAAATTCGGTTTGGAAGGTTCTAGTCAAGTGATTTTGTTGCTTCTGAAAAGGATTTTTCATAGTTAATTGCAAGTTATCTGGATCAACTCGATTTCGAATGATGATCTCTTCTTGTTGATGAGATAAAATCGCTCAAATTTTGAGCTAAGACTCAAAGATCGATCTTAAAAAGGAGTTTTCATTAAATATCATTTTCCGTAAATTGAAGCGAAAATGCTTAATTTTGATCCTTAAGATTTATTTAGCTTTTTGTTAGTGTACCGTCCATCACGAAAACAAAAATATTAAATCAATACATTCTCGTCATTCTCACGAATGAAACAAAAATTATGATCATAAAAATTCTCCAATCTCACTTCAAAACACCCCGAAAAAAAAATCTTCAACCGATCCAAATCTGCTCTCAAAGGTCTCAAACTTTTCCAACCCAAAGAAGTAAATAGGGAAAAAAAACTTTTTGAAGAAGCTTAAAAACAATTTTTTTTGAATTAGCCTTTTCCGCAAGTTGGAGTTTTTGGCTTCTGAAAGATCAAAAACTGGAATGCAGTTTTGTCTCTCCTGCCTAAACTTCTTTCAAGTTATAATTTCATTCACTGAAGACTGTTTTCATTTCAGGTTCATAATAATCCTTTTGTTCCAATTTCAAAAGGGCGCAAGACTGATTCAAAAAGACCAAAAAGCTTTGCTCAGAGTTTAGAAACTTTGAATCTTTTTCAACTTTTGGTGTCCAGAGTCCAGAAAGACACACCTTATGCCTCACTTTCCTGGACCACTCCCTCAAAACAATTGATTTAGAGTTGATCTATCGAGAAAAGTTAATTACCTTTTCCTTTGAAAAACTAAAACTGATAGAGAAAAAAACGAAAGAGTTCGGATCTTGAACATTTCATTGTGAGAATTTCAAATTAAATAAGATAAATTCGAGAATTGTGCGAAGCCAAGTCATAAGAGATCAACCCAGCAAATCCCAAGTTTTCTTCCAGGACAAAAGACTATCTCTATTTTTGTTCAGGTTGACTTGTTCCAACTCTTAAACAATTTGAAACTCAATTTGACAATCAACTCAAAACCCTCTTTCAGCCGAAGAAGTGAAGTCTATTATCCTGGAAGTGGACGTGATGATGATGTTATCACCTTCCCCTTCTGTGCCAAGTCATACTCCCTTGACTGCGGCCCTTATGTTCCTGAGCTCCCTGAAGTTCCCAAAGAGGAAGAGGAAAACGTTGAAGGAGAAATGGACTGGTCCGAAGGACCTGGTCTCCCTGAAGAAGAAGAGGAAGAGGAAGAAGAAGAAGAAGAATTGTAATAACCACTCAATTATATGATGGATTTTTCCTTTGCTTTCATCAAAAGCTTTTATGAGTTATTGTTTATAGAGATAATTAATGACCTAATGAATTGATTAAATACTTTGTCAGATTCTGTGATTCTTAAATTTCTTTGAACTTGATTAGAATCTCACTTTAAAAAAGTGGGAATTGAATGATGCAAATCGCAACATTCAGATAATAACCAAAATGACTGAAAAGTTTTATTTCTGATTTTTCCTCAAAAACCCATTTCCTTTCTTCTCACAACTCAAGTTCTTGAAAGCATCTCATTCTTTTTCTCTCAACACTTACTTTCCTTCTATTTTCTTTCTAATGCAACTCTCACTCTTCAAACAACTGGTGGAATCAATTGAAACGGTGTTTTCCTGTTTAATTTATTTAGTGTTTTTTTTTATATGAAAAAAATAAAAACAATTTCTGGTTGAACTTTATTGAATCAAAACTTCTCAATTGATCAATAATTCAACTTTCATAAAAATATTTTTACAATTCGTATGAACTTTTAAACTTGAAAGAAGATAATTTTGTTGGAGGCCTGCCCTGATTTTGCATTGGCCTAGACTTCGAACCCTGATATGAACATTCTCTCAACTTAATTTTGAGGCTTTGGATCAGATTCCCACCTCTTTTGTTCATAGTCCGTCTTATTTAAATGAAGAAAATACTTATCCTGAAATGGATCTCAAAGTTTTTTTTATTGCTTATTCTATTTTCTTTCTAGCATCTGAAGTATAGGGTGATTTGAAAAATGACAACAAAAAAAATGACAACACTAGTGAAACAAGTGATAATTTTTTATGAGCCTAGTGCAACACTCTTTTAAGAGCTTTGCAACCTAGTGAAACCCTAACTATAAGGTACAACAAGGAATGCAATATCTTAGCCACTGGACCAAAGGGCCTCCTCAAGGAGGGAAAATGAGATAAATGCTCAAATTTTGGAAGAAAGGATTTTCATATGCCCTCCCCCTATGAGACGAGCAAGAGGCCATTCAGCCAGGGGATGAAGATAGTGTAGCCCTGAGCTATCTGAAAGTCAGGGTTTCACTAGGTTGCAAAGCTCTTAAAAGAGTGTTGCACTAGGCTCATAAAAAATTATCACTTGTTTCACTAGTGTTGTCATTTTTCAAATCACCCGAAGTATAAAAGGAAATATCAACATTTTCTTCTCGAATTTTTGATGAGAAGCAAAAATCTTGGAAATCTCAAGCTGTATTTATTTTAACACCCAATAGATCTTGAGGCCTTTCAACGAGACCAAGTGAGGCTGAGAGAGAAAAGGATCACTCTTGAAGAGATAAGCATTCAAAAACGCAGATAAAAGTTTCAGAAATGAAATTTAATTTAGAATCATCCAAGTGTTTTTCTCAAAAAATTTTTGATTTGCTGAAATGAAACTTAAGAAGCCAATCCTTGAGGCATGAACAAAACCCTAAAAAATCATTCTTAATCTTTTATATCCTCTGAAAGTTATTATTCCTCCCTCTGTAAAAATTTAAGAGTCTCAAGGAAGAGAGCAGCACATAACCAAGAAAACTGAATGTAATGAAAAAAACGTCAAAATGAGCCGATTTCTTGAAATTCTCAAACCTTAAAACCTGCATGGGGATGAGAATCTGAAGAGGTTACAGAGAGTAATGAGAAATACTGTATCAGTGTGATGACAATTATCTTCCAAATAAATTCTCTTTGAATCGAACTTTTGGATCTACTTAAAAAATAACAAAAATGAGGAAATAAATTATAGAAAATCAAAATTTATCAAAACTGAGTTTTTAGGTTCTATATTCTTTAGACTTTCAGCAAGCCTTCAATTGGCGTGAAATATTTTTCAAAAGATTTTTGGTGAATTTGAAGATGGATGATGGATGTAAAAGAAAAAAAAATATTGTAGATTTGACAAATTCTATATCTGCCAAATGAAAACTATTTTAGCGATAAAATCTCTCATTTAACTCTTCTAATCTTCTAATTTTATCTGAAAAGAGGAGAGAATCTTGCAAACAGAACCCTCCTTGTTACAATGTACTTCCTCCAAGATCGATAGGATAAACTTTAAAAACGGAAAAAAATCAAAGAAATTAAAAAAAATATTTTTCTCAGAGTTTTCCAGCAACAATAATTTTTTCCCTGAAAGAAAGTTTCAGTGTTGGAAAAAATTGGCTTTTTGCGGCCAGTAGCAGTAACGTGGCCGTTTTTTATTGCGTATGAGGAAATTTTCCTTTAAAGGGAATATGGCCACAAAATCTTGGGGACTTGTAGTCAGCAAAATGTCTTATTTTGTGAACGCCTTTTCCCAACACTATAAAATTTTACTTTGAAGATCTTAAATGACCAATGAGCCATCGTTATGCACCAGCTTTGATAGAATTAAAGTTTCGGTCGTTATTCCGCCTCAGACATCCAAAAGACAATTAAGATTTTTATCCAGAGACAAAAAAGATTTTATCAAGTTTGCCCAAGACGATCAGATGACTGGCAAAATTCTTTCAAACTTCGGATCAAGATTCTCATGATCTTGATAGGTTTTCTGTCAATATAGCCTGCTTAAGATGTTTATTTCATTCTCTTTGAACCCAAGCAACTAGAAAAGTTTATTTAACAGAAAAATCTTGCAGTTTTTGTCCTTCACTCAAAAAACTTTCTTTTGATTTTTCTGAGTTGAAAAACAGTTCACTGATTTTCTTAGGAGCCAAATCAACTGTCTTTAATTTTCTCAGAACAGGAGCTAAATTCTCTATTAAACACGGTTCTTTTAACTCATTTTCCCTATTCAAAGTACCATTTCTTCTTTTCATATAACTCTTCTCAACGGCCTTCTGATTGACTTGAATCTTCTCGAAATTTCTGCAATAATAAATATGTTTTCCCATCAGGAAATTAAATCTGTCTAAAGTTTCAAATTTAAACCTTTCAATCCCAACTCTCATCTGCCGGATTCAATTTCCCAAAATCCAAGAACAATTCCCCTCTCTTCCTTCTTTTCCCCCAGCAAGAAAACAGCATTTTCCTTCGTATTGCCAATGGAGTAAAAATTCAGATATCTGCCTGATAGGAAATCAATAGTATTCATCTGAGAAACGAATCAATAATGCGATATTGGAGTTAAACGAAAAGAAAGCCACAGAATAAATCTCACTTAAAATAGGCCTTCTAAGTTAAGGCTTTGAGGTTGAAAAACCTTTACTGTTGAAATGTTTAATCCCCTTATTATAGAGATTTTTCATAAAGAACTCTTCTTTTCGGGATAATGCTCCAGAAAAGCAAGCTAGAAACTCTCAATCAAGGAATTAAAATTCGAGTCAAATAATTGAAATGCTAGGTTTCACTAGGCGGAAGCTTGTTTAACAAAATTCAAATCTCTCTTACATTGATCATTAACAGATTTTTTGAGAGAACCTTCAAGTTTGAAAAACTTGGCATCTTTCACTTTCCTAGGCCAACTTGACCAAGATTCTCTTTCTCAAGTGAAAAGAACTCATTGGAGTCATCATTAGAATGTCATGGAGAGGGCTGAAGAACCTCCCCGAAGAAGAAAAAATTTGAAAAATTTCAAGAGTTAAATTTAAAATTCGAGAGGAAGAAATTTAGTCCTATTGAACAAACTTCAAATAAAAATAAAAAACCCTTAAGAGTTTTGTTGCCCAAATCTGATCATTAATTATATCTCCTTGCCTGCACTATATTCGAATCCAGTAGGGAGCTTTTCCCTCATTCTAAATCAGTACAAGGGATTCTTCCATAACTTTGTATGGATTTCTTGTTTCCACCCATTTTACCTTTAATTTTTCATCTCTCTTTAGTTTTTCTCCCGCCCACAGAAAAAAAGCCTTCCAAAGGAGGCGATAGATATTCTGCATTATATCTATCCCAACGAAAAAACCATTGAGAAAATAAAATTTGGATTGTGTGATCAGGAAAGCAGGGAAGCAGAAAATCATTTTTAGATTTCCCAAGATTCAAACAAAAGGGTTTAAAAATAGAAATCGCTAAATCATTTAATGTCCTTACGAATTACTTGGTATTTTCTGACTCCTAGAAAAATCATTCATTTAATAGAGTCTCAAAAAACAAAAAAAAACCCAAAAGGGTTTAAATCCTTCTATAACCCCGACTCTCAGCCACATCCTTTTAATCCTCCTCTCCCCAACCATTAATCAAAATAATTATAAAACCCTGGGCTTGCATTATAAATACTCGCCACTGCTCTCATCCTTTATAATTCAATCCAATTTAATTCAAAACAACAACTACTACTACTGCAATGACTCCTCCCACTAAACTTCTATTCATGATGCTTTGCATCTTCTCCCTCACCTTCGCCAACCGCATTGCTGATAATGGTGGCTCCCATTACCAACCCAAAGATGAATATGAGCCTGAAATCATTGATTATGATGAAGTTGCTCCTTCAAACAATCAAAGGCTCCTCGCTGACTACTCCAACATCAGAATTGCCACTGATTTTCAACACCTTACTGTCGGAACTGATGCCTTCAAGGCTTATATTCAAGGCCAACTCGTCCCAGCTGTCGTTTCTTACCTCCAAGCTGCATTAAAAATCAAATATCCTTTGGCTAGCGCTATCAAGTCCACTGCTTCAACCCTCTGTGGTTTCGCTACTCCTAGCGTCCTCACTACTGGTGTTGATGCTGATATCTTTATCTTCTTCAACTCAAAGACTGATTCCACTGGCGGATGGATGGCTGCTACCACCCTTTGTACCATGTCTTCCGGAGTCAAGAGACCAATTATTGTCAACATTGGTATCAATACTTATTCCATTGGAACTGCTGATGTCACCTCTACTCCTTTGAAACATGACTTATACATCAACGTTTTAACTCATGAATTTATTCATGCTCTCGGTATGAACGGTCCTCTTTATCAATACTTTGTTGATGACAGTGGTAACACTCTTACGAACCATATCAAGACTGTCACTCTCAGTGGTATTGCTAGAACTGTCCTTGACCTTCCTCCCCTCACTAAAAGACTCCAGACCTACTATGGTTGCTCTACTGTCCCTGGTCTCTTCATGGAAAACGGTGGTGGCGCCCACATTGAAAGAAGATTCTATCAATGGGAAATCATGTCCACTGGTGGTATCACTGGATCCAAGATCTCTGAAGTCACTCTTGGTTTCCTTGAAGGAACTGGCTGGTACGTTCCTGATTACAACTATGCTGAACCTTATTTCTTCGGAAAAGGACAAGGGTGTGGATTCTTTGCTGATAGTCTTGACTCAACTCAATACCCTGATGAATATTGCACTGGATCTGGTATTGGCTGCACTGAAGTCGGTAACGGTGGTGGTTATTGTGTTTCTGACTCTCTCATTGAAGTGGGAAGAGTTGTTACTCACCAATACGAATTCAACTGTGAGAATCCCAACGGTATCTACTACACTCCTTTCTCTTCCAAGCAAGTCTACGGTAGAGGACTTGGCAGCAAATGCTTCACTGGAAACTTGACTACCTCCAAAACTGCCACTGCTTCCCAAACTTCTTACTGTGTGAATGCTACCTGTGTTGGATCTGGTACCAATACTACCATTTCTGTCATGTGGGGAACCACTCAATTCACTTGCTCCCAAGAAGGCAAGTTCTCTTTGAGTGGATACCAAGGCTATTTCAATTGTCCTGATCCCATCAAATTCTGCAGCACTGTTGGAAAACAAACCTGCCCAAGAAACTGTATGGGAAGAGGATCATGTGTTAATGGCAAATGTGTCTGTCAAACTGGATTCCAAGGAACAGACTGTGGTTTTACTGCTTAAGATTTTTTTTACAAAAAGGTGGAAAATATCTACCAGCTTATTATTCAACCTGGCTTTTTTTTCTAAGCACTCTGAATCATTTTTTAGAAATCAAAATAAAATGTTTATTGTTCATAAAAATTCATAACTCACCCACTATTCATTATGTTTTTTTTACTATTCAGCAATCGATATCCATATTCTTATTTATGCATATCAAGCTATTTTTTTTAAAGCATTCTATCATTCACTCCTTTTAAAATTTCTCTCTCCTTTGTTTGATAAAGGATTTTTAATATCGAATTGAATTTCATTGTATTTCATCATCTCAACTGAGTTTCGATTATTTTCAAGCTCTAAATATCAAAATGAAAGAGGAAAGTTTTTTAAGGACGAAAGAATGCTCAGAGTAAAGTATTCTGATGGTTTATTCCACGAG
>Ga0182738_1002865_pt1 | contig 20151 bp, 14 predicted proteins | sample eDN5th30CBELigMG_FD_128876 | JGI IMG/M metagenome (GOLD analysis project Ga0182738, IMG submission 128876) | Enriched Miracle-Growth compost microbial communities from Emeryville, California, USA - eDNA 5th pass 30_C BE-Lig MG (version 2)... ... | reverse complement strand
GGGCAGCCGATGTTCAGCTCCCAGCGCAGCGAACGCCCCACGAGTTTGCGTCCAATTTCCGCGTTCCGGTACAAGAACGCCCTCGCGTAGCGGATGACCAACGCCAGATATGCCACGGTGGCTATCGGGCATTCATGCGTCCCGGCCATCTCGATGACCGGGAGTTTGAGGTTCCCTCGAATATCGGCTTCGGTGAGACGCCGCCAGCAGAATTCGCCATCTGGCGCACGAACGACGAAACCGGGAACCACATAGCGCCCCGTTTCCGAATCGTCTCCCGTGACGGCAGACCATTCGACGGGCACCAGATCGACACCTGCGCGAATCGCCACTTTCGTGAAAGCGGTTCCGAAATCCACCCCGACTCTGACGGCCATCGGTGCCGAGCGTTCACCTCGATGTTCGGGATGCTGCAACGATCTGCCGACATCGCTCCACTCCGGCATGTTCAGCACGCATCCGTCGTCGATGCGGGGTTTGAATGGCGGTGGTGTTGGAACGCTGGGCCGTGGTGGCGGCTTGGTAGCTGGCGCTACGACTGCGGCGACCGGAGCGGTGGGTTTCGGAACGGGATTCCGGGTAGGCGGCTTCTTCGGAGTCGGCTGACCACCAGCCAGCCACGCTGGTGGTGGGTCGAAGTCGATCTTGGGCGGCTCATCACCTCGTTCCTTGCCGCGTCCCGACCCACGCAGTGCGTTCTTGAGATCCCGCAGCTGATCTTTCCAACTCTTCATGGACGACCTCCCGCCCGCACCACGTCCACGAGCAAGACGCAGATGTCGCGCGTCTCGGCCGAAAAGGCCTGACTTTTGCGCTCCAGCGTCGCCCGACGGGTCTCCATCCGGGCCAGAAAATCCTCCATCTTCTTGCGTTCGGCATTCGCCAAGCCCTTGCGCCGCTTGCCATCCGGGCTACTTCCATACAACGATGCGGAGTATTCGTGATTGCTGATCCGCTTCTCGAACCCTTCGCGTTTCTTTCGGATGTGGTCATCCAATAGTTGGGAAAGCACGTCGGCGCGGTCTCGGTTCTCGCGCCATTTCTCATCCTTGATCGCCCTGTATCGATCCCTGAGCATTTCCTCGCTCCGCTCTGCGGCGGCTACCCCGGCATCCGAAAGGACATCCACCGCCACCGTCGGCCAGTCGTCCCCCGACTTCCTGACCGAGTCGAGCAAGGCTTCCGCCACCCGGTCGTCGAGGGATGGCTCACGGTCGAGAGGGACGGCAGCGACCAAGAGGTGTTCTTCTTCCTTCACGCCGGAAAAGCTCGCCAGCCGAGTCATCAGCGCATATCGGCCCGCCTCAATGCCTTCGGCAGTGACTCTGGCAGCGTAGAGCGGAAAGTGATCCGACGACCCGTCGGCCTTGCGCGACAGGAAGCGAACGATCGGATGGAAGCGATGGACGATCTCCTCGCCAAGTTTCGGCTTGTCGGTGATCCTGTCGGTGAAGCGGCAACGCTTCGTCTGGCCGGAGGCAAGACCCGTTTTCCCGACCAGATTCTCCCGCCTCACGAACTCGTCCAGTTCCGCAGCAAGGCCGGGGCTCAAGCCGATGTCGAAGGTGTCGGCATCACCATGCGCGGCATTGATCCGACAACCAGGAACGTTTCTGAGGCATCCATCGACGTAACGAATCAGATCGTGCCGGGTGACGATCTTTCCATCGCCGCGCGCGGCTTCGATCTGCGCCAGCAGTTGCTGACCGTGTGCCACCAGTTGGATCGCCTCTCGCTCCAGTTCTTCCTGTTTGCGTTTGGCGTTCTCGATCGCCAGCGCCACTTCCTCGATCAAGCGCGCTTCTTCGTCGGTGGTCAGATGCTTCGACAACAAGACGTCTTCGAGCTTGCGCACTTGACCGAGGATTTCCTCCGTTTCCCCCAAAGTGCTCTCGAAAACACCGATGCGCTTGGTCAGCCTCGCAATGATGAGTGCATCGATCGTGTCCTTGTGGACGAAGTTCCACACCAAGATGCGCTTGGATTGTTGGCCGATGCGATCGATGCGACCGATCCGCTGCTCGATGCGCATCGGGTTCCACGGCAGATCGTAGTTGACGACGAGGCGGCAGAACTGCAAGTCCACGCCTTCGGCGGCCACGTCCGTGCAGACCAACACGCGACAGTTCCTGTCCTCGCGGAAACCAGACACCACAGCTTCCTTGTCGAACTCCGCGCCACCCATCAGCAACCCGGCCTCCACGTTCTCGGCGGAAAGCCGCTCGACGAGATAGCGCGCCGTGCCGCGAAAGGTGGTGAACACGATGGCCTTGGCGTCTCGATCTTCGGTCATGAATCGCTTGAACGCCTTGGAAAGCTCGGCGAATTTCGAGTCGTTCCTGCTCAGGTCGCCGAACCCGAACTGGGGCAGTGTTCTGCTCGCCAGCCACTGTTTGAGGCCAGATGTCCGTTCGGCCAGCTTTTCCTCGTCTTCGTCGCTTTCGTCCATCGCCGCCGCGAGGGCGTCGGCGTCGAGGCCGTCGTCGCGCCACGTCCGCAGCAAGGCGGCCGGACTGGACGCAACCATGCGTTGTGGCGTGGAGAGCAGAAAACCGTGCTCGATGCCATTGGCCAGCGCATACTCCCGCGTTCCTTCGGTGATCGCCTGATAAAGCTCCCGCTCCACGGGCGACATTTCCGCCTCGAACACCGTGACGTCACGCAACACGCGGTTGGACTGAACCTCCCGTTTGCGCGTGCGGCTGACGATGTGCGCGAGCAAGTTGAGCCGTTCGAGTTTCGCGGCGATGTCGATACGCCTGTCGTTCGTCCAGTCCTCGATCGCCTCCGCTTCCTCGATCAAACGATCGACGCGCTCGGATCGCTCGAACCATCGTGACGACTCGATTTCGCGTATCGCCGCCATGATCTGGTCGGCATCACTCGTCGGATCACGCACGACATCACTCGCTGCGATCACCGGGCGGTTGGCGAGGACGACGTTTCGGAAGTCCTCCGGATACTCGAAATGATCCGGGTCGAGCAACCGCAATACATTGAACAAGTCATCCGAACCCAGATTGATCGGCGTCGCCGAAAGCATCAACTGGTGTGTGCTGACATCCCTCAGCAAGCTGCCCGTCCGCCATGCGCCCGTATCTTCATTGCGCATGTAGTGCGCTTCATCGAAGATCACCAAGTCCAGCAGGGGTTCTTGATCGGCGTGCTGGTAGAGCAAGTCGGCCAGCCGGGCGCGAACCGATCGCTTGGGTTTGTCGCTCTCGTTGGCGTCCCAATCGCTCGGAACGCGGATGCCTTGGTAGCTGACGATCCACGCGCGTTCCCGGTGCTCGGTCGAACTCAGTTCTTGCCGCAACGTTTCCGCATCGACGACACGCGCGTCCAGACCGAAGCGAGACGAAAGCTCGAACCGCCACTTCTCCCGCAGCATGGCGGGGCACACCACCAATAGGCGGCGCATGTCGTAGCGGGCACGCAGTTCAGTCCAGATCAGTCCCGCCTCGATCGTCTTGCCCAGACCCACCTCGTCAGCGATCAGCAGGCCATTGACGGGCGAGTCCAGCAGGGTGAGCAAGGGCTTGTATTGATGCGGGTAGAAGTCGGTCTGGGTCAGACCCATTGCATAGACGACGTTCGACAGCCGCCCGGCCAGATGGATGTGCGTCAGCAACTGGCGCAGGTCATCCACGCGTCCGTAACGCCCTTCACGGATCAGCTCCAGAGGATCGTTGCCGCCCGCATCGACCTCGACCAACTCCTCCTCGTAGTGCCAGTCCAGCCGGCCGTTCCAGTTCACGCGATACTGCTGGCCAGATGCGCGCGTCCGAGTTTGATCCGTGACCGTGCCGATCTTTGCTGGATCGTCGATGTGGCGGACGAGTTGTCCAGGGTTCCAAGACATCGCACGTTTCCTCAGATTGCGCTCACGATTTTTTCGAGCTTGTCGAGTGCCTTGCTCTGGTCGATGTAGGCCGAGTAGGCTTCCTGCGCCCCACGGATCAGGGTGTCGTAGTGGACGATGCGACTGCCCGGCGCAATGGACTCCATTGAGGACTTGAGCCGATCCGGGTTCGTGGCCTCTTCATCGACCGCCTTGCCGAGGATGAAGACCACCTCGATGTCCGGCGTCGCTACGTTCTGCTCGCGCAGAATCTTCTTCAGCTTGTCCACATAGGTCTGACCTTGCTCGACCAGTTCGAGCAGACCCATCTTGCGACCGACTTTCTTGAGCTCGACGATGACATGCTTCCCCGCGTGCGTGCGGTAAGCGATGTCGACGCGGCCCAGACGTTCCTTCTCGGTCAGGTCTTCGATCAGCACGCCTTCCGTCGTGAGACGGGACTCCATGATCTGGCTGCCCGTGGCGCGCTCCCACGCTGGATCTAGCAGCCACAGGTGATCGAACAGGTACTTCTGGAGCACCCGTTCCTTCGCGTCTTCGTCGATGATGGTCTGGAAGTCGCGGATCGCGTCCAGACGCGATTTCACGATGTCACGGTAGAGCGAGGCTTCTAGCGCGTCGCGGTCGGCGAGAACGGCCAGCAGCCGGTCGGCGCTCTCCACGCTCGTCACGAACTCTTCCGTCGAGCCACGCAGCTTCATGCGCTCGAAAGCCAGGATGCCGTGCCGGTACATGAGCTTGCGGTCGTCCTCGTCATCGACGGGCAGTGCGCTCAGTTTGGCAATCAACGTCTCCGCACTCTTCTTGTATCCCTCGGGGAGCGTATCGAGCCACTCGGCGAGGGCCGGAGAGGTCTCCTTGGCCTTCTCGACCTCGTGTTTCCTGCGCCATTCGTTCCAGCGCTTTTCGAGCTGGTTGAGCCGCGATCCGAGGAACACGATCAACTGGATGTACCGCTCGTCGTCCTCCTGCACACGCTGACGGTCGCTGGTGGCGATGTCCGGCTGATCGTCGGCATCTAGGAAGTCCGCCTCGATCTGGCCGGTGAGGTACTTCGTGTATAGCCGCCCGTCGTTCAGGCGGTCGAGCACGTTCTCATGGAACAGGCGACCTCGGGCGAAGACCACGATGCCGTTCAGATTTCCCGCTTCGTCGTCGTCGAGGTCTTTTGGCTTGCGCGCCGTGCCGAGCCAGCCGCTCACGCGCCACGCCGAATCCCATGCATCGAACCGCGCGGACAATGATTCGCGCTCCAGGACGTGTGAAATGGTGCTGGCCTCCGGATCGTAGCCATCGAACGTCCAGAGGAACTGGGCCTTGGGCAGATCGCCGCGATCGGCCGCCGTGATGGGCAGGCCGTCGATCCTGATCTCGAACCCATTGGCCTGACCGATGATCGAGAAGCGCCGGGCGAGGCGTTTGCGCAATGCGCTCACCCCCTTGCCGAGGCGTTGCCGCTTGATTTCGTGCAGCACGATCTTCGTACCCCGCGTCACGGTGAGCGTTTCGCTCGCCAGAGGCTCTGGGTGGTATGGGCGCTTTTCTTGCACGGCCTCGTGAATGCCCGGCACGCTCATGCGAAATCCGTGCGTGTCGCTGTTCTTGGAGGACTGCACCTCGATGACGTTTGCGATGGAGAATAGTGAAAGCTTGCCCAGCCCCTTGCGACCCATCGCCGGGCGGCCTTTGGCGGTCCTGCGCCCATGCTCCGCGTCCTCGTCGCGGCGGCGATAGCCGACACGCAGGTACTTGCCGTTCAGGTCCTCGACGGACATGCCGATGCCATCGTCCTCAATCTCGATCCATTCGCTGTTCGGGTCGACGCGAATCTGCACGCTCGACGCATCCGCGTCCCATGCGTTGGCCACGGCTTCGGTCAAGACGGCGGCGATGTTGCTGTAGAGGTTGATGCCAAGATGTTCGAGGACGTTGAGATCGACGGTCATCTCGAACGTCGGCGTGGCTTGGGTTCGAGTCATGACATCCCCTCGTGATGATTGTTCCCGTTGCCGGGCTGGATGCGGTAGCGCGCGCCGCGCCTTTCGCCCTGGCGTTCGACCCTGCCGCTCGAAATCAGATCGGCGGTCGCGGCGTTCCACTGGCGGTCCGTGATGCGGGTAGCGGCAAGGATGTCGGATTTGGCGTGCCAGCCGGGGCGGGCCTTCAGGTAGTCGACGATGGCGTGGGCAGGGCCGGCGCGGTAGTCGGCTCGGGGTTCGGCGGCTTTGAGGTCGTGGCCTTCGTTGGCTGGGACTACATCAAATCCGAATGAGGATTGCTGTACGGGTGTGGTTTCGGTGCGCTGAGTGCGTGATTTGCGGGTGGCCGTGCCAGTGGCTTTGCTGTCGTGCAGACCTTGCGCGACTTCTTCCGCGTAACGTTGACGATTCAGTTCGGCGAAACGACGAAGAACCTCGACACGTGCGGAATCGGAGATGGTGAACCGCACGGAGTCGTTCTGGGCGAGATTTGGCTGCTCGTGGTAGCCGTGCCCGAGGTCGATGTCATCCCACCCGTAGGCGCGCATGACCGCCGCATCGATCTCGCGGTGCAGTTCACGTAGACGTTCGATGCGCTGGTCGCCGTCGCCCGCGCTGTGGAAACGGTTGTAGAGCTTCGTGAGGCCGATCGGATTGGCCGGATCGGTCATCACATCGTGGCGCGCTTGCAGGTACTCGCGACCGAGCTTGTCGAGGCGCGCTATCTCAGTGGGCTCCAAGAAGGGAAAGGTCTCGACGGCGTCGGACGGTGAAAAGTTCAGATCAAGCTTCATCCGCGACGAGTGCTTCCACACCCATGCGTCGACCGGAGACGAGTTGAAGAGCGCCGCGTAGGCGTAGACCTCGTCCACCGCGAACACGACGCACTTCTCATGGAAGATGGCGTCGTTCTCGACGACGGACGGATTGAAGTACTTTCCGACGCGCCCGGCGACGAGCACGCGTTTGGGCGTCGGAGCGTCTGTGCGCCAGTCCTCCGGGTGCTGCTCAAAATGACGCCCTCGTCCGATCGAGTGGTAGAGGGCGGGCGTCTTCTCGCCGAACTGCCACCACCTCTCCCGTCGTTCGCGGCGGCTGTTATTGGCCCGCTCTGGCTTGACGCGTTCCTCGACGCGCTGCCACGGGAGCATGTAATCGCGAGCGCGTTCTACAGGCCAGTCCCAAAAGTTGATTACCCATCGAGTTGGGCGTTGTTCCGGGACGGACTTCAGGTCGTCGCCGTCCAAGTACGGAAACACAACGTCGGCGTTCCTGGAATCGGCGCTGAGCAGGTGTGCAGCCTCGTCGGGCGTGAGTACAAAGCCCATCCCAAGAACGACCGAGCCCTGGAAGGAGCGAATCGGATTCGCCTTCAGCTTCTTGGGACTCCATTCCTCTTGATCCGAGAGATACGCGGAGATCACGTCGACGAGGCGTCCGTCGATTGAATGCTCGCCGTGCCAGTCCCCCTTTCGCACATGCACTCGACTCGTGACGACGTTCGCCTTTCCGGGCCAAGGCTCGTTCGGGTAGGCCGCATGGATGACGGCACCCGCGCCGACCATCGCTTCCAACCCGACCTGCCGCGTGTCGCCTTCCGCGATGGTGTTGACCGCAAGCAGGCCGAAACCGCCACCTTCGCGCAGCAGGCTCCAAGCACGCAGGAAGAAATAGGCGACCAAATCAGCCGAGCCGCGACGTCCCTCCGCGATGTGCGCGACCAGCCAATCGCGGAAGGCAGTGCCCGCGACGCCGGTGATGCGCTGCCCACCCAGAAAGGGTGGATTGCCGACGATACCGTCGAAGCCGCCGCGCTCACGGGCGAACACTTCCGAAAACTCCAACGGCCAATGGAATGGTCTCCGCGCAGGCTTGTCTTCGGCCAGATCGATCGAGAGCGAAACGACCGATCTCCGGCGCATCGAGTCGAGCACATTGCGGTCGCCGTCGATGGCCTGTCCGGCTTGGATGGTCAGCGACGCCAGCGTGTTCTCCAGCCCCGCACCGTTGCCGGTCGATGCGAACACTTCCCCGATGAAGGCATCGGCAATGCATTCCGGCACTTCCAGTCTGCGGCGCGCGTCGGCGTCCAGATGCGCCATGGCCTCGACGTCGCGGATGTCGCGGATGGGGATCTCCCGCAGGCGCGAGCGTAGCTCGATGGCGTCGCGCACGGCCCGTTCGACGTTCTGGCCGAATAGGCGTAGTTGGCCCTGGCCGGTGGGATGCATCGAAAGCTGGGTGAGCTGATCCAGCCGGTGGATGCCGAGGAGGCTGTTGCCACAGCGCAAGCTATGGTCGAGGAAGCCGAAGGGACGGCCTTTGGCCAACGTCACCAGCCAGATGGACAGTTTGGCCAGCTCGACCGCCAGCGGGTTCAGATCGACGCCGTAGAGGCAGCGTTCGGCGATGAGGCGGCGCGCGACGATGGTGCGCGCCTCGGTGTCGCGCGGCAGCGGCTCGACGTTGGCATCTGAATCCGTTACGCGCCCATCGACGGCAACCGAGTGGCCCTGCGCCTCGGCCTGGGCCCATGCCTCCACCAGCCGATCGGCCAGCCACCGGCAGGCTTGGACGAGGAAGGCGCCCGAACCCATCGCCGGGTCGCAGATCTTCAGGTCGAGCAGTTCGGCGGGCGATTTCAGCGCCCAGTCCTCGCGCGGCGTGCCCTGCGCCGGGCCGACGTAGGCGATGGGCGCGAGCGTCTCGGCGACGATGGCCTCGGTGAGCGACTTCGGCGTGTAGTGGGTGCCGGTCTCGCGGCGGTCGGAGCCGGTGGTGACGATGAAGGCTCCGGCGGGATAGACCAGCGGGTAGCCCCAAGGGTCGGTGCGCACCAGATGGGCGAAAGGTCTGATGCGGTTGCGCAACACGGTGTCGCCGTGGCAGGCCGTCAGCAGGCGATCGGCGAGCGCATCGTCCACGGGACGAGCCAGATCGTTGCGCACGCGGCTGGCGGAACTGCCGGAACGTTGCTGGAGCAATTCGACCAAGCGGTCGGCACCATCCAGCCGCGCCGATTCGAGTTCGGCCAAGGTGACCCAAGGCGACTGGGCGTTTTTGGTGCCGTCGAGTTCCAGCGTGACCTCGGCGGTGCGCTTGACGGTGCGCTCAAGCAGGCCCTCATAGACGTAGCCGATCTGCTCGACGTCCAGCGCCCGATACGACAGTGTGCGGCCTTGGAATTGCTGGATGGCTTCGAGCAGCAGCAAGACAGTGCGGTTGTCGATCGGCAGCGGTTTGGCGACATCGGTGCGCCAGTCGGAGCCTTTGGCCCTGCCTTCAAGGAAGGGGAACCGGTCTGGGTCGAACAGCGAGCCGCCCAGCGCAGGCAGGCGCAGGTTTTCGTGCTCGATGCCACCGTACACGGCGCGGAAGACGGCCAACAGGCGAGACCACGCATCCCAGCGGCGCTCCAGAATCTCGTCGGATTCTGCGCGCAACTGCATCCGCAAGGTCGAGAGCGCGTAATTCGCCTCGTAGCGTTCATCGCCCAAGAGCAGCAGGCCGCGTTCTTCGGCGGAAAGCAGGAAGACCAGCCGCATCATCACCGTCAGCGCGGCTTCGTAGAGTTCGGCTTCCTTCACGCCGCGCAGCAATTCGCGGTCACGGTCTTGATCGGCCTTGTCGAGCGCCTGGATCAGCACTTCGACCGCGCGCCGCACCTGCTCGCCCAAGGCGTCGGTCACTTCGTCCTGGAATTTCAGCGAGCGATCGAACAGCGCGGGCAGCCGTTCGGACTCGTCCACGAAGAAGCGCCGGATGCCCAAGAGGTGGACGAAGGCTTGCAGGGTGACGGGTTCCTGCGCCCAGATGCGTGCATACCAACTCGCGAAGGTGGTGACCGCGCCCACCGGCGCATCGACCAGCATCCAGCGTTCGCCGTTGGTCACCAGACCGAGACGGCAGCCGGTGGCGCGGCAGAGCGTCACCATGCGCTCCGCCGGCGTGCTGGCCCAGCCGTCCAGTTTCTGCGTGGCATCGAGATCGACGTCCGGCCCGTAGGCGTGGACGAGCATCAGGGCCGTATCGCCATTCCCGACGACGGCGAAGTCCGGCGACAGGCTGACGCCATGTTCGGGTAGAGCGACATTCAGGTGCGCCGCGCACCAGTCCTCGCGTTTGAGCACGTCGCCGCGACCGTCCTCGTCGAGTTCCAGTCCGCGCGACAAGACCTCGCCGATCCATGCCGCGTGCAGATCGGCGAAACGAGGATCGTCGGTTTCCAACGCCTCGCGCCATTCGTCGTAGGCTTGGCGCAGCCGCTTGCGCTTGGCTGCATCGAGTTCTTCCAGTCCCTGCGGGAAGGCTTCCTTCAGGACGGGGACGGCGAGGAACGGGCCGGAAATCTCGATGAGCGCGAGCCAGTCGTGGTGATGATTGCTTTGGCTCATGCCTGAGCTCCTTCGAATTCTTGTCGGAGCTCTGGCACGCCGGCCGCCTCAAGCAAACTCCGAACCCGGTCGAATCTGACCGGGTCGAGCGTCGGGTCACCTGCTTTGCCCGGAGGTATCCAGATCACCATGCCGAGACGTGCGCGCGTGAGCAGCACGCGGTAGCGATTGCGTACATAGGTACGCTCGGAGTCGCCACGCACCTGATGCCAGGCACTGCCGCGAAACTTGCGGTACTCCCAGCCGCCAGGGTTGGATGGCGTCAAATCGCTGCCCCAACACAGGCCTACCCAGTCGAGCTCAAGCCCTTGGCATTCGAACTCCGACGCCGCCACCTCGAGGGCATGGCTCGAACGGACGTCCGCGGGCTGCATCAAGAACCACTTCTCGAACGAGTAATCCAGTCGGAAGGCGCTGGAGCGTTCCAGACCATAGGCGCGCAGACGTTGATCCTCCGACGTGGCGATCAAGCCTGCGCGCTGGCCATTGCCCGGTTCGCTCCTAGCACGCAACCACGCCTTGGCGACTTCGAGATCGCGAGTGAAATGGAGCGGGAACTCCCGGCGATCCGGCACGAGCGACCGTGCACGTTCGGTATCGAGGGTGAGCACCGCATCGACCCACTCTGCCAACCGTTGAGCGCGAAAGCTCCGCACGCCGACACTAAGGTGCGCCAATGGCTCCGGCCGGAACTTGATGCCAGGGGGAACGCCATCAGCAAACAAGCGGTGTCCGGATACGCTGGCTCCCCCGGAGACGACTTCGGGAGAGGCGACGACTCGCCAATCACGCCGAACGGCGACGGCTCGCCCCCATTCCTCCAGACCTGCCTCACCGAGGAAGATCTCTTGTCCGCCGCCGACGAGCGCGATGATCACGGCCCATCCGTCCAGTCGATCCATCACGTCGAAGAGTTCGGCAGCCTCCGAACGGTCTACCCCTTGCTTGCGCTGCATCTGCTCCCGATTCCATGCACGTTGGGCCTCGTCGAAGACGACGACATGCTCGTGTGGCAGAACGGTGGGGTGCTCGCGGTGATAGCGCAGGAACTGGTGGACGTTCTGGATGAAGGTGGAGACTTCATGGGCGCTGTCCTGGCGCCGACGCCCCGCGCGCTGCTGGCTCAACACCAAAGCCTCTCGCACGACCTTGACCAGGGGGCCGTTGCCGGACAAGAAGATGCCCGATGGGCCGCCTTCCGCACGCAGAGATGGGTCGTGGACGACGTTGAGCCCCGTCAACGTCTTGCCGGCGCCAGGGACGCCGGTGACGAAGCACACGTAACGTCGGTTCTGCGCACGTGCTTCTTTGATCACTTCCGCCAGCAGGTCCGTCGTTGCGTCCAAGTTGCTGGCGTAGCTGTGGCTGATTTCGCGGACGTCGTGGTTCTCGTAAAGGCGTTCAGCTGCCTCGATGACCGACAGCGTGGGACGATACGGTGCGTCGACCCAAGTGTCGGCATCGATGGGCACGCCGTTGGGATCGTGCTGCGCCGAGTAAGCCGACAGCAGTACGCTAGCTAGATCGTCGGCATTCGTGAGCCGTATGGGCGCGACACACGAGTTCGAAATCGGGGGCGAATTGGTGACACTTGGCGCGGCAGTGGAACAAAGCACCGGCACGATCGCGCGCCCGGGACTGCCACCGTGGAAGTCACGCAAGTTCAAGCAGTAGTCTTCTACCTGCCAGCGGGACGATGCGTCGTGAGACGTGGCCCCGACCTTGAACTCGATTACCAGAATCACGTCCTCAGCGAGCAAGATCGCATCCGGGCGCTTCTGCCGGCGCGGCAGTTCATACTCGAGGATCAAGTGCCAGTCTTTGGCCGCCTCGTGTCTTTCGATCAGGTCATACGTACAGCGCTTCAGGAGCGTGATCTGGGTCTTCCACGTCTCGATTTGGGTCGTGCGTGTGCTTTGTATACCGGTCGAGGCAACCGCATCGGTGAGCTCGCCCAGCAACTGGGCATCATCCGCAAGCGTGAAGCCGGATAGCGAGTATCGAACGCCGCGACTCATCTCGTGCTGCCCTCCGGCACGATGAAGATCACCGCGACCGGGAAGGTGCGGTCATCAAGCTTGGCGTAGCGGACTTCGATGGCCTCCGTTTCCATCTTGCGCTCGTCGGGGATGCGCGCGAGGCGCGCATCCAGCGCGGCGATGTCACGCCGCAGTTGTGTGCGCTCGTCCTCTGTGAAGAGCGAGAGCTGTTCGGGCTGCTCGCCTTTCTTCAATTCGGACTGGATCGCCTTTTCCAGTTCGTCGAGCACCGTGCCGATGTCGTCGATTTCCTGCTGCTTGCGGGCCTGGAGCGTGTTGGTCAGGTAGCGGAGACGTTCCTTGGAACGTGCATCCACCGCTTTCAGGATGGCTTCCTGCTGACGATCGAAGCGGACGCGGAGTGCGTCGAACAGGGACGGGTCTGCCGTGATCGGTTTCGATTCGTCCAGCCACTGTTGGACGCGGGTGACGCCTTCTTCGCGGCGGAAGGATTGGTCGCGCAGGTAGCCGCCCGATACCGTCAGTTCCTCGTGCAGCCGATGATGGTTGCCGCCGGTGACGACCAGCCGCGAGACGACGACCACGGCGGGGCCATCGACGAGCGCGTCTGGCACGGTGCGGACGGTGATGCGGTGCAGCTTCTTCACGTCGTCCTGCGCCCAGATCTCGGCGCGCAGCAAACGCAAGCACATCTGCACCAAGCGATGGTTCAGGTGGACGAGCACGACGTCGTCGCGGCCACTGGCGACGGCGTGGTCGAAGGTGATGGGCCGTATCTTCTGGGTGTGCGGGTGACGCAGCCCTTCCAGACAGCGCGCCCACGAGCCGGACAGCGCGGGCATCCGGAAGACGCTGCCCGAGGGTGTGCCCGCCAGTTCGACGGGTTCCAGCGGCGGACGGCCCGCCAGCGCGAGGCCAGTCTTCACGGCCATCAGGACGTGGTCGGGCGTGAGGTGGAAGTCCTGCTTGGTGGTGAGCAGACGTTCGTGCAGTTTGGCGACGCGCTCCTTCAACTCACGTTCGGCACGAACGAAGTTCTTGGCCCGTGCGATCCGTGCCTCGGCGAGACGAGTGTCCAAATCCTTCAAGGAGCCTTCGATCAGACCGGACATCTGCGGCGCGATGACCGGATTGACGCTGCCCATGTCGGCGCGCATCGAGTCCAGTTTTCGCAAGGCGCGCAGGATGTCCTCGCCGTGGCCACCGACCGATCCGCCGCTCGTGTCGCCACGATCGACCGGGTGCCAGATCAGCACTTCCCTTTCGCGCTGTCCGTGGCGGTCGATACGCCCGTTGCGCTGCTCCATCACATTGGGGTTGTAGGGAATCTCCAAGTGGATGAGCCGATTGCAGTGGTTCTGCAAGTCGATGCCTTCCGACGCCGCGTCGGTAGCGAGCAGGATGCGGACGGGTGAATCCTGTGGCGATGCCTGGAACGCCGCCTTGATGGGTTCCCGTTCCTCTTGGGAAAGGCCGCCGTGGAGCAGGCCGAGACGCTCGCCGCCGAAGCCGTGGCTGGCGAGGATTTGATGCATCCACTGGTGTGTGGTGCGGTATTCGGTGAACAGGATCACCCGGCGATCGTTCCATTCGCCGTCCGTCTTGAGGTTGGCCGTGATCCAGTCGAGGATGGCTTGGGCCTTGGAGTCGGCCTGATTCCTGGCTCGTTGCGCCCATGCCCGCAAGTCGTCCAGCATCGCTCGCTGCTCCGGTGTCAGCGGCATCGCGTGGCGCGTGGCTTCCTCGATGGCTTCGGCTTGGGCGTTCTCGACTTCCCTGTCGTCGGCATAGTCCTCGTCGGCTTTCAGGATGGCCTTGTACAGGATGCGCTCGGTCATCGCGTCCGGCTTCGCGGGTCGTGCTGCCGACAGCGACGCGACGTGCTTTTCGAGCGTGGACGCGAACGCCGCTGGCGACGAGAGCAGACGCTTCTTGAGGAGGCGATTGACGAAGACCGTGCCGAAACCGTTGCCCGCTTTCTCGGCGTCCTTTTCGCGGCTGGCACAGTAGTCGTCCAGCTTGCGATGAATCTCGCGTTCTTCCGCTGTGTAAGGGACTTCGAGCGCGTGCAAGGTGCGCCGGGCATACAAGGGATTGCCATCGGCATCGACCAGATCGCTCTTCAGGCGACGGATCATCACTTGGCTCAGGCGTTTTTCGTCGGGGAGGATGTTGCGCGCGAAACGCTGGTCGTCGAGCAGTTCCAGCAGCGAGGTGAACGACTCGGTATAGCCGTTGTGCGGCGTCGCGGTCAGGAACAGACGATGCTGGAAGTGCGGGCCGATGGCGCGGACGAAGCGGGTGCGCTGGCTCTCCAGTGCGTAGTGCGCGCCTGCGGCGGGCGCGACGTTGTGCGCTTCGTCCACGACCAGCAGGTCGAACTTGCGCGGATGGCCGACGTGCGGCGGGATCACGTCGCGCATGGCGCGCAAGCCTTCGCCGCCCTTGGCCCAATCCATCGACGTGATGAGGCGCGGGTGCGATGTCCACGGGTTGGCGTGGATGCCGCGCTCACGCCGCAACCGTTTGATGTAGTCGGTGTCCACCACGCGGAAATCGAGGCCGAACTTCTCCAGCATCTCGGCGCGCCACTTCTCCTGAAGCGACGCAGGGCAGACGATCAGGATGGTGCGGGCACGGTGCCGCAGCAGCAGCTCCTGAATGACCAGACCGGCTTCGATGGTCTTGCCGAGGCCGACGTCGTCGGCAATGAGCAGATTGACACGAGCCATGTCGATGGCTCGCACCAGCGGATCGAGTTGGAAGTCCTCGATGCTGACGCCGCTGCGGAACGGCGCTTGGAGAAACCCTCGGTCGGCGTTGGTGGCGGCGCCCCACCGCACGGCGTCGAGGAAGGCGTCGAGCATGCCCGAATCGTCCTGTCCCGTGACCGAGGGCAGGCCCGCGCGCTCGATGACCTGGGCACCCGGCTCGATTTCCCAGACGACTTCCAGTTCCTCGCCGAGACCATCCTCGTCGATCGACGATAGCGTCACACAATGCTGGGGAGTGCCGGTATCCAGCCGAGCGGCATCGACGTCGGCCACCACCCACTGACGACGGCGCACCTCGACCAGTTGTCCTGGCTCGGGCCTCGCACGATACGTCTGGGCTTGCTGCTCGGTTTGGACCCCCATGCGATTTCTATCTCCCCTTTTTCAGTTATTCGCATTCACGCCGGACGACGAAACGCGACGCTGTGCGTCGACCGTGGCGATCACGCGCGCGACAGCTCTTGCCGCCTCGGTCGGTGATTCGTGCGACCAGAACCGGAGCACCGTCCAACCAAGGGATCGCAAGCGCTCGTTCGTATCTGCATCCCGCAGCCGATTCGCTTCGATCTTCTCTCGCCAGAACTCCGCATTCCGTTTCGGCCAAGAGGCATGTTCGGGGCAGCCGTGCCAGAAGCAGCCATCGACGAAGACAGCGATCTTTCTCCCGGGGAACACCACGTCCGCGACGCGGCGAGGCTTCTTCAGAACTTCGTAGTCGACCCTGTAGCGCAGACCAATGCGATGCATCTCCTGCCGCAACGCTACTTCCGCGTCCGTTCCCTTCTGCCTCACCTTCGCCATGCGGCGACTGGTATCGGGTGAAGAGGGCAGGAGTTGCAGCATGGAGCGGTCCTCGTCAGTCCATCACCGAGCCGCGACCGACGCGAGGTGTTGCTTGATGCTGCGGGCTATGGCGCGACCAAGATCGACGGGAACCGCGTTGCCGATGAGCCGCCCGAGCACCTTGAAACTCACCTCGCCATCCGGCGGGATGAAGGCATAGTCACGCGGGAAGCTCTGCAAGATCGCGGCTTCCCGCAGGGAGATGGCTCGATCCTGCTCAGGGTGACCGAAGCGACCGTTGCCGAACCCGTAGCACTGGGTCGTCATGGTCGGCGCAGGCTTGTCCCACTCCATGCGCCCATAGACGCCCGGATAGGTGCGCCCGCTCTCGGCGCGGTGGCATTCGGCGATCAAGTGTTTGGGCCAGTCGCGCCACGTGCCGCCGGGCTTGGAGACCTTGATCCGCTTGAGGTTCGTTTCGGACAGCGTCGAGGTGACGTGCAGTTTGTCTCTGGGCGCGGACTCACCGGCGCTGAGAGGACGCAAATGCGCAATGGCCTGCCGCACGGTCTTCGGTTTCTCGTGGGTCGGCGGGATCATCTCAATGCTGCCGTGCTTAGAGGCCAGCAGCACCATCCGCCGCCGCATCTGCGGGACGCCATAGCGAGAGCTGTCGACGACATCGAACCAAACCTTGTACCCGAGCCGTTTCAGCGTATCCACGAAGTCGTGGAACACCTCGTGCTTGGCGACGGTCGGCACGTTTTCCATCGTGATGACATCGGGACTGGAGCCCTTCGCGAGGCGAGCGAATTCATACAGGAGGCCCCACTTGCCATCTTTGCCGTCTAGCTCGTAGCGCTGCGCGTAGGTCGAGAAGGGTTGGCATGGCGCGCAGCCCGCGAGGATCGTCAGATCGGCGTCACCGAACAACGCCTTCAGCTCGGCTGTGGTGACCTTGCTGATGTCTCGCTCCACGAATCGGGCCTGGTTGTTGGCTTCATAGGGGAAGCGGCAGGCGGGGTCCATATCGATTCCGGCGACGACAGGTACGCCCTCCAGAACGAAGCCATGCGTCAATCCGCCCGCACCGCAGAACAAATCAACACAAGAAATTTCTGTCACATCAAACCTCCCCATTTGCGGGCATGTTCCGTTGGCCGATCCATGCGGCGCAGGGGCAGGAGCCATGCGTAGTACTGGCTCTGATGCATCGTCAGAAGCTGTTGCGTCATTGGCAGCGCTCCTCCCCTTGACCATGACCAGTTGCACGAACTCGGTACGCGGTCACTTCGCCTCCGGCTTCTTGTTGATGCTTTCCGCGATCCAGCGATCCAACTCCGAGCGGCGAAAGCGCCAGGTTCCCCCAAGCTTGAACGCCGGAATCTCACCTTTCTGGGCAAGGCGATAGACCGTCCGTTTCCCGGCTTTGAGGTAGGCCGCGACCTCCTCAAGCGTGAGGATCTCGCTCTCGACTTCAGTCATCCGGAAACCATCCGATCTGGCCTTTCGTAGATTACGATTGCCAAGTTTAGCCAATTCTACCAAGCTGCGGTAGGCGCTGGCCAACTCCGCAATCCCGGGAGCATTGCACGGTTGATCGCCAGCTCGCCCCGGAAATCCGGTCATGCCGTAGTTCCCATTCCCTGCGGCGCAAAGCGAGAACGCGCCACAGCATCGTGCCATCCGCATCAACGGGGAATGACACGATGGGACAGACCAACCGCCGCAAATCCGCATGGCCTGCGCTTGCCGTGGTGTTGGCTGTGTCGTTCTCGGCGCTGCAGCCTGCCGTCGCCGCCGACAGCCTCGCCTTGGAGCGTGAGCAGCTCGCCGCGCTCGCCCGCCAACTCGACCTGATCGACCGCCTCGCCGAGCACGCCGCCAATACCGCTCCGCAGGAACGCGCCCGCTACCACTTCGACCATGCCCGCCTGCGCGAGGATCTTCAGCGCGTCCGGGCGGGCATCCAGGACTACCTGACGCCGCCGCGCGCCCAGCCGCGCGATCCGGTCGAGCTGTCCGGTGACTATCGCCAGTCCAGCCCGCCCTCCGACCAGGAGGCACCCCAATGAACGCCGCCCAGGTCAGTGCCTTCCAGGCCAATGGCGGCTTCGCCCCCGCCGCCGTGGCCACGGTGGTGCTCGGCCTGGTGTTCGCCGTCCTGCTCCTGTGGGGCGTGTGGGCGATGCGTACCGCCTACACCGGGTGGGCCGAGCAGCGCCTGTCCCAGCGCCAGTTCCTGGGTGTCGTCGTGCGCTTCGTCGCGATGTACCTGGTGCTGACCTATTTCCTCCTGTCCTGACCACCACGAAAGGCCCTACCGCCATGAAGACCCATTCGATTCCCCATCGCGCTGCCACCACCATCCTCGCGTCGCTGGCGCTGATGGGCTTGCCATTGGCGGCACGGGCGCAGGGCCTGCCGACCATCGAGGACCCCTCGCGCGGCCAGGGCAGCGGCATCATGCAGACGCTGCAGAACTACGGCTACGACATCGTGCTGCTGATCGCGCTCCTCGTGGTCGCCTCGATGTTCGTCGGCGTGTGCTACCACGCCTATACGCGCTACTCGGAAATCCATACCGGTCGCGCCACCTGGGGCCAGTTCGGACTCACCGTGGCCGTGGGTGCGATCCTGCTGGTGGTCGGCATCTGGCTGCTGACCAAGGCCACCGGCGTGCTCTGAGCGGCGATGACGGCCTTGAACGATATCGCGCGTGACGGGTTGGTGACCTTCCTGCCGCACAGGCTGAACCGCCAGCCCGTGGTGGTGGGGGGCCTGACCGCCGACGAGCTCTGGATCTGCGCCGGTCTGTCCGCGGCGGCGGGGTTCATCGCCGGCGTGCCGCTGGCCTGGGCCACGCACAGCGTCGCCATGGTGCCGACCCTGATCGTGGCCGGCGTGGCGGCTGGCGTGTTCGGTGGTGGCGGCTTCCTGCGCCGGCAGAAGCGCGGCCGCCCGGACACCTGGCTGTACCGGCAACTGCAGTGGCGCCTGGCGCTGCGCCATCCGCTGGCAGCGCCCTGGCTCGGTGGGCACCGTCTCATCACGCGTTCGGGGTACTGGACCACCCGGCGCTCACGCGGAGCAGCCGCCTCATGAGCCGTTTCAGGAACGAAGTCCATCACCTGCAGGCCCATGTGCGCACGCTGCGCCTGGGCGCAGGTGCGTTGTTCGTGGTGGCGCTGCTGCTCGGTTTCGGCTGGTGGAGTGCACCTAGGCAACTGACGATCCACGTACCCCCCGATCTGCGCTCGGGGAGCACCCGCGCCTGGTGGGATGTACCGCCCGAGAATGTCTATGCGTTCGCCTTCTACGTCTGGCAGCAGGTACAACGTTGGCCGACGGATGGCGAACAGGACTACCCGCGCAACCTCCACGCGCTGTCGGCCTATTTCACACCGGCCTGCCAGGCCTTCCTGCGCCAGGACTACGAGCACCGGCGCAGCAGTGGCGAACTGCGCCAGCGGGTGCGTGGCATCTACGAGATTCCGGGGCGCGGCTTTGGCGACAACCCCACGATGCGGGTAAAGACGGTTTCCAGCCGCGACTGGATCGTCACGCTCGATGTCAGCGCGGACGAGTACTACGGCGCCGAGCAGGTCAAGCGGGCCCTGGTGCGCTATCCGCTGAAAGTGGTGCGGCTGGACGTCGATCCCCAGCACAACCCCTTCGGCCTTGCGCTGGACTGCTATGACGGCGCGCCGCAGCGGATCGAGGCACCGTCGCCGGCAGTGCCTCCGTCCGGCACGCCCGGCGGCGGCCTTTCGCAGGGAGGCAACCCATGAAACACCACGTCTTCACCATCGTGGCGAGCCTGGCCCTTGGCTTCGGCCTGGTGCCGGACAGCCATGCCATCGAGATCCTGCGCTGGCAGCGGCTGCCGCTGGCCGTCCCGCTGGTCGTCGGCCAGGAGCGCGTGGTCTTCATCGACCGCAACGTGCGTGTCGGCCTGCCCCCGATCCTGGGCGAGCGGCTGCGCGTGCAGAGCGCGGGTGGAGCCATCTACCTGCGCGCCAGCGAGGCCATCGCGCCGACGCGGCTGCAACTGCAGGACGTGGAATCCGGCGCCATCGTGCTGGTGGACATCGCAGCGACAGACGCCCGGGAAGGCGAGCAGCCGCTGGAGCCTGTACGCATCGTCCTGCAGGACGCCGCCGAGGATGCCAGCGGTGACACCGCCGCCGGACCAGCCCAGGCAGCGCAACCCGCCAGGCGTCGGCAGACGCCGATAACCGTTGTCCTGACGCGCTACGCGGCGCAGAACCTTTACGCACCGCTGCGCACCGTCGAGCCCGTGGCCGGCATCGGGCGCGTGCCGCTGCGGCGCCCGCTCGCGCTGGACACACTGCTGCC
>Ga0182738_1002864_pt1 | contig 20152 bp, 18 predicted proteins | sample eDN5th30CBELigMG_FD_128876 | JGI IMG/M metagenome (GOLD analysis project Ga0182738, IMG submission 128876) | Enriched Miracle-Growth compost microbial communities from Emeryville, California, USA - eDNA 5th pass 30_C BE-Lig MG (version 2)... ... | reverse complement strand
TGACTCGGGGCTCGCAGCATCCGGCATCGTGACCGCGGATGCCGTCCCGGCAGGGTAGCTCAGTTGGTGAGAGCGCACGACTCATAATCGTGAGGTCGCGGGTTCAAGCCCCGCTCCTGCTACCAAACTAGTCATACTCGAACAAATGACCTTGAGATAAAGGTCTAGGTGTTCGGCAAGAGAAGCATCGGAGACATCTCCGATGCTTCTTTGCGTTTCAGAGGCGTCCCGCACTGCCTCGCGGATTTCAGCGACGAGTGGCTGGAGCTCCCGCTCGACCTTCACTTGGTGACCGTCATCGTCGACCCAGATCCGGGAGAAGAACGCGGCCAGTAGCTGGCGCTTGACGGCACCGCTGGCGGTCCTGAATAGCGCCTCGGGCCTCTCCATCAGGTCAAGGTAGCTAAGTGCACGCGAACCACAGACGTGTGGAATCGAGACTCATACCCTTGCGCCAGATACGAGTCGTGCCCTGGCACTCGACTAGCGCCGACAGGACAAGCGCAGTGGTCGATAGGACGGTCGACGGCGTATCCGGTCAGTGTTTAGCTGAGAGAGGCAAGGCGTGCTGCCAGGCAGGCGTGCGAGCTACTCGTTGACGGCGTGCGGTCCCTGAGAGAACCAACCGAGTTCTCGGCCGCATCCGTCAAGGAGGTGATTCGCTCATGAGCGAGTCAACAGCACCGTCGTCCGCCAACGGCCTGGGCTACGGCCCGGTCAAACCGGTCGCCGTCAGGCTCAACGAGTCGACCCGCGCGCAGTTGGACGTCATCGCCCAGCTGAACGACGCACGGTCACCGACGAGATCCGCCTGGCCATCGAGGCATGGATCGAGAAGACCAAGTCCGATCCCTCCGTGCTTCAGCGCGCCCAGTTTGTGCGCGACGAGATCGAGCGCGAGGCGGCCACCAAGCGAGACGCCATCTCCGCCATCTTCAGCACCGACTCGTCGACGCCGAAGACCGCGCGAGGGAAGGCGCCCAGCAGCTGACGCTCCAGCGCGGGCGCTCGGTCGGAGGTAGAGGTCGCCAACCTCTTCTCCGGCCGGCGCCCGCGCACCTACCTCAGCACTCGTTTGTGCTCAGCGGTTGACGCGGGAAGCTCCCTGCTTCCCGGCCGCATGCACAAAGGAGGCACCTCATGGTCCACGGCATCCTGATCCCCGCGTCGGACAGTCGTCCGCTTGCGCTCCAGCCCTTCGACCGGCTCGAGGACTACCAACTCGCCGTGAACGGCTGGATCGAGGCAGTTGACATCCCAGATATCGTCGCGACGCTGTACGTCAACGAGGAAGGGCTGCTTCGCCAGTTGCCCTACAACCGGCGCGCGACCTTCCTCTGGTGGTTCCATGCGCCGGCCGCGAGGGGCCACACGCGCTTGGTGGGTGACGCGGTCTTGGTCGGCTTGCCCGACTCGGATGGGGCGAGCACGAACATCCCGACCGGGATCGCCCGTAGGCTCCTGGAGCGGACGCCCTTCACCGTGTCCATCCGAGAGCCAAGCGATGCTCGTTGGCATCCGAGCCCGGTCGATCACGAGGACTATCTTGAGGCGATCATCTGGGCGACCCTCCTGATGGAACACGCTCCGGGGCTACAGGTACGGGTCGATGGAACGCCTACGGGCGAAGCCTCAGAGTGAGGTTGCATCCGGCGGCGGTCATTCGTGGGCGCGATCACGCGCCTGCGGATGACCGCCCTTTCAATATCAGCAGCCCCTTTTGGGTCCTGGGAGAACGCAACGCTGTCACGTTGGAGGATGATCGGCCCGCCCGTGACACTTCCAGTTCCACGGGAACGCTCGGCAGTCCCGAGAACCCCGCTGCGGGGCGAGCGCGGGATGAAGACGATGCTCCGGGGTGCTACACCGATACCGACAGCTGCGCATGCACCGCGCCCTTGGCAGTGTGCTCGCTTCTCCTCTGGACGATTCGCTCGCCATGCCTCGAATTCGGGCCGATGACAGTGCACGACTTGCGGCAGGATCTGCCCGCCGCGATGCGCAACTGGTCACGGGGATGACGCGAGGGACACGGCGATCACAGTCGCCGCGACGCTCAGGACGAACACGAGAGCCGGCGGCACAACCGCAAGCAGCGAGGAACGTATCCATCCTTGTGCGCAAATCCCTACAGTCAGCAGGAGTGCGGGGCCGGCCGCCGCGAACGTCAGCATTAGAGCGAGCAGGGGCCCAGCGCCGATGAGCACCAGCCACCCAAGAAAGGCCATCCACAGGGTCGTCAGAACGACGAGAACCGAGCCTATCGCGCGCGCAGCTGAGCGGCTGATCAGTCGATCTGGGAATCCGATGCGAACCGCAGCGGATACAGCAATGAGCGTCGCAGCGCTTCCTATCCAGAGGAATGCTAAGCGTCCCAGTAGAGCTGACGTGAAGTCATCATTCACGAAACCGAGAGGAAACGGGCCGCTTGAAGCGCCCTGAGTTTGTTGGAGGCTCCTGACCTTGGAAACGAGGATGGAGTCATGCCGAAGGAACTGGCGAATGGGAAGCCGACGACGCGTCGCTACTCGAGCGAGGAGAAGGCCGCTGCGGTGCGGATGGTGAGGACGCTGCGCGCTGAGCTCGGCGTCACGCAGGGGACGGTGCAGCGGGTCGCGACGCAGCTGGGTTACGGGGTCGAGTCCGTGCGGATGTGGGTCAAGCAGGCCGACATCGACGACGGCGTCACCCCGGGCGTGAGCAGCGCCGAAGCGCAGCGGGTGCGGGAGCTTGAGCAGGAGAACCGGGAGCTTCGCCGCGCCAACGAGGTGCTCAAGCGTGCGGCGTCTTTCTTCGGGGCGGAGCTCGACCGCCACTACCGGAAGTAGTCGCGTTCATCGACGCGAACAAGGACGACCTGGTCGACGGTCGCCGGCTCGGAGTCGAGCTCATCTGCAGACTGCTGCAGGTGGCTCCGAGCAGCTACTACGCCGCGAAGACCCGCGCCCCCTCGGCTCGCGCGCTGCGGGACGAGGAGCTGATCCCGCGGCTGGTCGAGCTGTGGGAGATGAACTACCGCGTCTACGGGGTCCGCAAGCTGTGGAAGGCGGCCCGACGAGCGAGGATCGTGATCGGTCGGGATCAGACCGCCCGGCTGATGCGGGTCGCGGGGATCGAGGGCGCCCGACGGTCGAAGCGGGTGAAGACCACCCGCCCGGATCCGGCGTCGGCGCGGCACCCGGACCTCGTCAAGCGCGAGTTCACCGCGACCGCACCAAACCGGCTCTGGGTGACGGACCTGACGTTCGTGCCCACCTGGGCCGGCGTCGCTTACGTGTGCTTCATCGTCGACGCGTTCAGCAGGATGATTGTGGGCTGGCGGGTCGCGTCCCACATGCGCACCGAGATGGTCCTCGACGCGATCGAGATGGCCCGCTGGTCCCGCGGACGCCACCACGCCGATCTGCGCTGTCACAGCGACGCGGGCTCTCAGTTCACGTCGATTCGCTACGGTGAACGCCTCGCGGAGATCGGCGCGACACCCTCGATCGGAACCGTCGGCGATTCGTATGACAACGCCCTGGCCGAGACGGTGAACGGCTATTACAAGACCGAACTCGTCCGCGGACCTGCCCGCCAACGACCGTGGAAGACCGTCGAGGACCTCGAGCTCGCGACGCTCGGGTGGGTGCACTGGCACAATGCGCAACGTCTCCATGGCTACCTCGGCGACGTCCCGCCCGTCGAGTTCGAGAACGCGTTCTATGCTGTCCAAGCCGACCGCGAACTGCTGGTCGGAATCAAATAGCGCGAGTCTCCATCAGACCCAGGGCGCTTCATGTGGCTGCGAGCACTTTTGTCAGTTTGCGCATGTCGCTCAAGCTAGCGGCGCGTCATCTTCACGAGCAAGAGGAATCTCGACGGTCGTTTCAACACCGTCGGCTGGGCGCCCTGCGATGCGAATCCAAGGCTCGCGGTCGTCGACGCGAACGAACAGCTCGAAGCCATCACGTGCGGGCCTGGTCGAGATCCAGTCCAGTGCTTCCTCCACCGTCTCGACGTCGGTGAGGATCGAGTCGTTCGCGATCCACGCGTCGTTGAGCGGCGGAGGCGCTGTCCAGATACGGGCTAGGTAGGTAGGCCTTCGATCATCCGTGTCGTGATCGGGAATCATGATTGGCGTGGCCTGCACTGGGCATCTGCTCCTCGTTCGATTCCTCGCACTGTACTCGGAATACGACAGAGAGCGCGGGGCGCGGGGTTCTGGGTCAGGCAGCCTCGATGACGACGTCGATGCCGTACCAGTCGGCGGCTGACCACGAGCCGTTGTACTCGCAGCGGCGGTTGCGTTCGGCCAGTCGGAAGCCGGGTGCGGTGGGTGACTCGAACAGGCGAACCTGCCGGGAAAAGGCTCTACCCGCTCGTAACGGAGCTCGCCGAAGCAGGGATCCCTGTGACGGTGACGTGCCGGGTGCTCAAGCTCTCCCGCCAGCCCTACTACCGGTGGCTCGCGGATCCCGTCACCACCAGCGAGGTAGTGGAGGCGTATCGCGCGAACGCGCTGTTCGACGCCCACCGGGACGACCCCGAGTTCGGGCACCGGCTTCTCGCCGACGAAGCCCGCGATGCCGGTGAGACGATGTCGGATCGCACCGCGTGGCGGATCGCGTCCAGCAACGGCTGGTTCAGCGCGTTCGGGAAACCCAAGCGCGGCAAGCACCGCCGGCCCGGTCCTCCAGTGCACGACGACCTTTGCGCGGTCGTCGATGAGCACGGCCGGACCCGGCACGTGTTCGCCGCCGAGACTGCGAACGAGCTGTGGTTGACGGACATCACGGAGCACCAAACCGCCGAGGGCAAGCTCTACCTCTGCGCGATCAAGGACGCGTTCAGCGGGCGGATCGTCGGATACTCCATCGACTCGAGGATGAAGTCCCGACTGGCCGTCCAAGCGCTCGAGAACGCGGTCGCCATGCGCGGTGATGCCGCCGGCTGCATCGTGCATTCGGACCGAGGATCTCAGTTCCGAAGCCGAAAATTCCGGCGCGCGCTCACCCGCCATCACATGGTCGGAAGCATGGGCAGAGTCGGGTCGAGCGGAGACAACGCCGCCATGGAAAGCTCCTATCGGTGTCAAGAGGGCACGGAAGCGCTTTCGAGGAGGCGGAATAGGTGGCGGGAGTAGTACCGCTTGAGACAGCGCATGGCCTCTCGCTTCGTCTTGCCTTGAGCGATCCGCCGGGCGAGATACTCACGGGTCTGGGCGTCGGTCTTGACGCGCGTGAGAACGGCAGTGTGGATCACACGGTTGAGCTGTCGGTCGCCGCCGCGTGAGAGCCGATGCCGGGTCTGAGTCTGTCCCGATGTCGCGGGCAATGGGGCAACGCCGGCGAGGCGTGCGAAAGCGGCTTCGCTTCTGCAGCGACCCGGGTGAGACCAGGAGACGAGCAGTTGCGCCGCCACGAGCACCCCGACACCGGGTTCGGTCAGGAGACGCGGGCAGAGAGCGTCGACCAGCGGCTCCATCGCCTTCTCGAGATCCCGGCACTCGACGGTGAGATGGTGGATGCGCGTCGCGGTGCTTCGCAGGGAGAGCTTCGTCGCGGCCAGCTCTGGATCTGTCGCGGTGTCGAGTCGGAGCCGCTGGCACCGGGTAACGAGCTGGCCCAGCGAAAGGCGTCGAAGTTCTTCACGAAGCTTGACCGGGCAGGTCACGATGAGCGCCTTCAGCACGTTGATGGCCGAGACGCGGGCGATCTTGGCGCTGTCCCGCGCTGTGATCAACGTGCGGAGTCCCTCACGTGCTCCGCGAGAGCGCGGGGCGGCCCAAGAGGTTCGGCCCAGCGTCTCGCGCGCTGCGCGGATAGCGTCGAGCGCGTCCGTCTTCGCGCCGTCCTTCGAAGGACGCGCGGTGGGGTGGTCGAACTCGATGACGCGCTCGTTCTGCGTAGCGAGCGTCGCGGCCAGGCCGGCTCCGTAGCCGCCGGCCCCTTGTCCGTGAGTGGGTCGATGCGGCCGTCAAGCCGGTCGTCCGAGAGATGGAGCATGCGACCACGTACCCAGCCGAGCTGATCGAACAGATGAAGGAGATGGGGATCTTCGGCCTCGCCATTCCCGAACCCTGGGGGCGACTCAGGTGAGCGCGCCGTGTTACGCGGCGATCACCGAAGAGCTCGCGCGGGGGTGGATGAGCCTCGCCGGGGCCATGGGCGGCCACTCGGTCGTAGCGAAGCTCATCCTCGACTACGGCACGCCCGAGCAGAAAGACGCCTACCTGCCGCGGATGGCGACGGGCGAGCTGCGCGCGACGATGGCGCTCACAGAGCCGGGTGGCGGATCGGACTTGCAAGCTCTCCGGACGACGGCACGCCGCGACGGCGATGACTACGTCGTGAACGGGTCCAAGACATGGATCTCGAACGCGCGACACGCCGGTCTCGTCGCGCTCCTCGTGAAGACCGACCCCCACGCGCAGCCCGCTCACCGCGGGATCAGCATCCTCCTCGTGGAGAAAGGGGACGGGTTCCTCGTGTCGAGGGACCTGTCCAAGCTCGGTTACAAGGGCGTCGAGAGCTGCGAGATCACGCTCTCGGATTTCCGCACCCCCGTCACGTCGCTCCTCGGGGAGGCCGAGGGGCGAGGATTCGCGCAGATGATGCGCGGACTGGAGATCGGGCGCATCCAAGTCGCCTCGCGCGCGCTCGGTGTCGGGCGTGCCGCGCTCGAGGACTCGATCAGATATGCCCAGGAGCGTGAGAGCTTCGGGATGCCGATCTGGAAGCACCAGTCCATCGGCAACTACCTCGCCGAGATGGCGACCCAGCTCACGGCGGCTCGCCAGCTCGTGCACTTCGCCGCGCGTCGCTACGACTCCGGCGTCCGGGCCGACATGGAGGCCGGAATGGCGAAGCTCTTCGCGTCCGAGACCGCGATGAAGATCGCGCTCGACGCTGTCCGGATCCACGGCGGGTACGGCTACTCGACCGAGTTCGATATCGAGCGCTACTTCCGCGACGCGCCGCTCATGATCGTCGGCGAGGGGACGAACGAGATCCAGAAGAACGTGATCGCGCGTCAGCTGATCAGCCGCCACCCGGTCTGATGTGCGGTGAGCTCACCGACGTCGCATCCGGCGGAGACATCGATGGCATTCTCCGAGCGCTCGCCAACGAACGCCGGCGCGAGATCCTCGAATGCCTCCGCGAGGCGGCGGCTGCCGGCGACGCTCCTTTGACGATCACACGCCTCGCCCAACGGACAGGAATGGATCGGTTCGCGACGTCGCGACACCTCGCCATCCTCCGCCGAGCGGGCCTCGTGAGCGCTCTGCGGAGGCGAGAGCGGTTCGAGCATTCGCTCAACGGCGTCGCCCTCGAGGAGCTGGAGGAGTGGCTGCTTCGGTTCCTCGTCTAGCTCGACGGCGGGCGCGGCGCCGTCGGTCGCGCGCGAGCCTTCGTCGGGGCAGCAGCCCGTCGACGAGGGCGGTGAGGCCCAGGCGGAAGGTTTCCCGAGCCGCGAGCTCCGCGAGCGCCCGCCGATCGCCGCGAGCAGAGTCGTGCGGGGGTCGGAGAACACCGCGTGGGGCTCGACGGCGGCAGACAGGACCGCCCCGACGAGGCGGCGAGCCGGCTGTCCGAGGCGGGGAAGGAAGCCGTCCACGGTGACCGTCGACGGCGAGCACCTCGGCTGCCCAGGGCGTCGCGGCCAGGGCATCGTGGGCCGTGACCATCGCGGTGATGATGCGCTCGCGCAGATCCTCGGGCAGTTCGCCGCCGCCGCGAAGAGGTCCTGCTCGAGGAGGTCCCCGTCGGCGCGCGGGTTCCGATCTTCAAGGCGTACCTCTGGTCGCGCCCGGCGCGCGACCTCATATCCGCGTGACTCTCGATGCACCGCTGGAGCAGTTCGAGGTGGCCGCGGTGCGGCATGCGGTCTTCCGCGGAGGAGTGCTGCGCTCAGCGCCGACGGCCGCGCACCGCTTTCACCGCCATCTGCGTCGCGATGAACGCGAGGAAGACGGCGAACAGGATGTTCGCGGTGAACGGGTCGATGGATGTTGCGACCCATGCGCCGAGCGCCGTCGTCGTGCACGCCGCGAGCCCCACGCACACCGCGCCCAGCGGATCGATGTTCCGCCGGATGATGTTGCCGACGGTGCCCGAGATCGCGGCCGGGATCATCATCAGCAGGGACGTGCCCTTCGCGAGGAGGTCGCTCGTGCCGAAGACGAGGATCAGCGCGGGCACGACGATGATGCCGCCGCCGACTCCGAGCAGTCCGGAGACGGTCCCCGTGGCCAGTCCGAGGACGACGAGGCCGATGACCGCCGGCCACAAGAGCGTCAGGTGGACGTCGCGTGAGGGGATCACCACGAAAAGGCTCACGATCACCGCCAGGAGGAACCCGACGAACGCCCAGCGCAGTGCGGTCTGCGACACGCGCGGAAGCAGCCACGTCCCGAACTGGGCGCCGAGCACCGCGCCGGCCGCGAGGATGAGCGCGGGGATCCACGCCACCGCGTCGTTGACGGCATACGAGACGACGCCGACGGCCGCGCTCGGCACGATCGCCGCGAGCGACGTGCCGGCGGCGCGCCGCTGGTCGAAGCCGAGGAGGAGAACCAGCAGCGGCACGATGACGACACCGCCGCCGACGCCGAACAGACCCGACAAGAACCCGGTCAGAAGGCCGATGGAGACGAACAGGAGGACGGATGCCGCGGCACTGCGCCGCGGCTGATCTGACGCCCCCACGCGCTATGCGCCTTGCTCGGACAGACGCGTCTCGACCCAGCGCGCCGTCGACTCGTTCGCCTTGCGGTAGTGCTCCTCGGTGAGCTCGCGTGCGCGGACCGGATCGTGGTCGGCGATGGCACGTGCGATCTCGTCGTGCTCGGCGAGGTTCACGCGCAGGCGATGCGTGTTCCCCGCGTAGCCGCCGAAGGAGAGGTTGCGCGGGACGCGTCGATGCAGCTCCGCGATCGTGAGGGCGAGCTGCCGGTTGTCGGCCGCTTCGACGACGACCGAGTGGAAGCGCTCGTTCGCGTCGGCCCACAGGTCGCCGAGGTCGTCGGACGACGCGCCGTGCTCGAGTGCCTCGCGGAACTCGTCCCATGCTGCGAACAGGCGCGTGATCTGATCGTCGTTGATTCGGATCGCCGCGAGTTCGGCGGCGAGTCCCTGCAGCTCGGCCCGGACCTCGCCCATTTCACGGATGTCGCGCACGGAGAGCCCGTTGACGCGGGCGCCGCGATTCGGCGCGATCGTCACTATCCCCTGCGCCGCGAGCACGCGGAGAGCCTCGCGCACGGGGGTGCGACTGACGCCGAACTCGGCGGCCAGGGCGTCATGCCGCAGCCACGTTCCGATCGCGATCTCACCGCTCACGACTCGCCGTTGCAGCGTCGTGACGATGCGATCAGCCGGCGAGACGTACTCACTGCTGTCGACGGGTACTGTCACCGAATCCTCGCTCCTGGTGTTGGTGCAACCGACATCCGCTGTCGTCGTGCAGCAGCCAACACGCCATTGTCCACGTGCGTTCGTCTCATCGTCCCACGAGGGGACTCACTTGATCTCGCACCATTGTGCCATAGTGTTGCATCCAATCTGAACGTATGTAAATCCAATCTTGGAGGACCCATGAGCCAGGACCAGCTGCAGGCGAGGCCGGATCTCCTCGGATGGTTCGGCATGTGCAGCTCGACGCACTGGACCGCATCGGCGACGGGGCAATCCGTCCTGGAGCGTGGGGGCAACGCGTTCGATGCAGCCGTCGCGGCGGCGTTCGTGCTCCACGTCGTCGAGCCGCACCTCAACGGGCCGGGCGGGGATCTCGTCGCGCTCGCAGCTCCCGCCGACGGCGAGCCGGTCACCGTCGTCGGCCAGGGTCCGGCTCCGGCCGGTGCGACCATCGAGAGGTTCCGGGAGGAGGGACTCGACCTCGTTCCCGGTGCGGGTGCCCTGGCGGCGGCGATCCCGGGGGCGGTCGACGCCTGGCTCATGCTTCTGCGCGACTACGGAACGTGGGAGGTCGGCGCCGTGCTCGAGCCGGCGATCGAGTACGCGCGGCGCGGCCATGCGCTTCTGCCGAAGGCGGCCGACACGATCGCCGGCGTGGCCGACCTCTTCCGAGATCACTGGCCCACGTCCGCGGATCTCTGGCTTGTCGACGGTGCGGTCCCGCACGCGGGGAGCATCGTGCGGAATCCCACGTACGCCCGAACCCTCGAGCGCCTCGTCGCGGCGGAGCGCGGTCAGACGCGGGAGGAGCGCATCGACGCGGTGCGTCGCGAGTGGCGCGAGGGCTTCGTCGCCGAGGAGATCGACCGGTTCGTCTCGTCGACCCCTCACATGCACGCAAGCGGCACGGTCCACCGCGGCGTGCTCGCGTACGAGGATCTCGCGGGGCACCAGGCGACCTACGAGCGCCCTGTCCGCGGCACCTTCCGCGGCTATGACGTGCTCAAGGCGGGGCCGTGGTCGCAGGGGCCGATGCTGCTGCAGACGCTGGCGATCCTGGACGGATTCGACGACGAGGACCTCGACCTGAACACTGCAGCGGGGGTGCATCGGGTGCTGGAGGCGCTCAAGCTCGCGCTCGCGGATCGCGACACCTACTACGGCGCGGACGTCGCTCCCGACGTGCTCGAGCACCTGCTCTCGCCCGAGTACGCGCGCGAGCGGCGCCGCCTCATCACCGACCGCGCTTCGCTCGAACTGCGGCCAGGCGATCTCGACGGCGGGCGTCAGTTCCTGCCGCCCCTGCGCGAGGCGTACCGTGCCGAGGCCGCCGCCGCGTCGACCGGGGAGCCTACGGTCTCCGCGGTGGGCGCGGTGCGCGGCGACACGTGTCATCTCGACGTCGTCGATCGCTGGGGGAACATGGTCTCGGCCACCCCCTCCGGCGGCTGGCTTCAGTCGTCACCGACCATCCCCGCGCTCGGATTCGCGCTCGGAACACGTCTCCAGATGACGTGGCTCGATCCGCGCAGCCCCGCCGCACTCAGGCCGGGAGCCAGGCCGCGGACGACCCTCACGCCTTCCCTCCTCGCACGCGACGGCCACGTCGTCGCGGCATTCGGATCCCCCGGGGGCGACCAGCAGGACCAATGGCAGGCCGGCTTCCTGGTGCGGATGCTCGTCGGGGGGATGACTCCCCAGCAGGCGATAGAGGCTCCCGCCTTCCACACGACGAGCTTCCCCAACAGCTTCTGGCCGCGCACGTGGACCCCGGGAGGTGCGGTCGTCGAGGATCGCCTCGGAGACGACGTGATCGCCGACCTCGAGTTGCGCGGCCACCGCGTCGCGCGTGCGGGGGACTGGGCGCTGAGCAGGCTCACGGCGGTCACTCGCGACGCCCGGACCGGGCTCGTGGGAGCAGCGGCCAACCCGCGTGGGGCGCAGGGGTATGCGGCGGGGCGGTGATGTGAACGCTTTGTGAAATTGCCCGCCGCACTATTGCCTTCTCGCAGATTGGATGCAATCATGCGTCAACTGCATCTCAACTTCGTCAGTCCCTCTCTGCACTAGGAGTCTCCGGATGTCACAACCGAACCAACGCCGCCGGCGCCGATCCGTCGGCGCGGCGCTGATCGCCCTCACCCTCATCACCGTGACGGGGTGCGCCTCTTCGGGGGAGGCCGCGCCCGGCGACAGCTCGCTCGACGTGATCTTCCCGATCCTGCGTCCGACGCTGGACGTTCGCGACAACGCCGCCCAGACCCTCGGGATCCAGCTGCTCGTCAACGAGCCGCTGTTCGTCTACACACCGGACGGCGAGTTCGTGCCGCGCCTCGCGGAGAGCGTCGAGCAGCCGGATCCGCTCACCTTCGTCTACACACTCCGCGACGTCACGTTCTCCGACGGAACGCCACTGACGGCCGACGACGTCGTCTACACGTTCGACCTGCACCGCGACCCGGAGTCCACCTCGGTCATGGCGCGCTACTGGGGCGCGGTGGAGTCCGTCGAAGCGACAGGTGAGAACGAAGTCACGGTGAAACTGTCGGCGTCCGATCCCGAGTGGCCCTACACGGTCGCGAAGACCGGCATCGTCTCGGCGTCCTACTACGAATCCAACGGCGGACAGGCGGGCACGCCCGGGGCGCCGCAGATCGGCACGGGACCCTACGTGGTGGACGAGTTCAAGGCATCCGCCGAAGTCGATCTCGTGCGCAACCCGTCGTACTGGGGCGAAGAGGCCCCGTACGAGTCGATCTCCTTCACGGCGCCGAAGGACGACAACAGCCGCCTCCTCGCGCTGCAGTCCGGCAATTACGACGCACTGCTCCTGCCGCCGCTCTCCCAGGTGAAGGCTCTGTCGGCCGTGCCCGGCTATGTGGCGTCGGAGATCACCGACACGTCGACCTATCGCATCAACTTCGACCTCACGAAGCCGCCGTTCGACGAGCTCGCGGTGCGTCAGGCGATCTCCCACGCGGTCGATCGCGACGCGATCATCGGCGCGGTCTTCAACGACCACGCCGAGCCGGCTGACGCACTCGTGCCCCCGCCCATCCTCGAGGTGGCAGGAGAGCCGGGTCCCGTGGCGGAGGCATACGACGGGTTCGCGCGGGACTTCGACCTCGATCTCGACCGGGCGCGCGAATACCTCGCCCAGTCGAGCGTCGCGGACGGCTTCTCGTTCACGGTGCCCGTGCAGCAGAGCGACCCCGCCCAGACGCTCATCGCGCAGATCGTCGCCCAGTCGCTCGCCGAGATCGGTGTCGACATGACCCTCGCCCCGCTGGACGACAACACCTACATCCAGCAGGTCTACTTCGACAAGGACATCGACGGTCTGTCGATCGACTCGTGGTCGGCCGGGTCGCCGGAACCGGCGGGCATGCTCTTCAACGCGTACACGCCCGGCATCTTCAGCAACGTGTCGCAGCTCGACTCCGCCGCGGTCGCGGCCGGACTGGCGGAGTACCGCGAGCTTCCGGTCGATTCGGCCGAACGTCAGCCGCTGCTGCTGGACGTGCTCACCGAGATCCACGCCGAACGTCCCACGGTGCCGCTGCTGTACCCGAACCTCGTGTTCTTCACGGCGGAGGACACGACGGTGTCTGGCCTCAACGGGTTCTGGTGGCTGTCGCCGCTGTACGAGATCATCGCGCCCGCATCATGAGCTCCAGTTCGGTGAAGGAACCGGCGCCGATGTCGCTCGCGGCCGCCGGGGCGGACGCTCTCGATCATCGCCGGGCGGTGCGGTGGAGCGAGGTTCGGCTGATCGCGACCGTGATCGCGAAACGACTGCTGGCCGGCGTCGTGGTGCTGTTCATCGTGACCGTGCTGATCTTCCTCTTCATCCACGCCGCACCGGGCGGACCAGAGGTGGCGATCGCGGGCCTCGATGCCACACCCGAGCAGCTCGCGGCGATCCGTGAGCTCTACCGGCTGGACGACCCGCTCCCCGTCCAATACTGGACGTACATCAGCAGCGCGCTCACCGGTGATCTCGGCACCTCGTTCATGCTGCGCGAGCCGGTGGCCGACGCGATCGGGCGCGCGCTGTCGGGCGTGACGATTCCGCTGATCATCATCACGTGGACGACCGCGCTCGTGTTCGGGGTGTCGCTCGGCTACATCTCGGCGCGCAAGCGCGGCCAGTTGCTGGATCGGGCGATCGTCGGCATCACCGTCGTCGGCGCGACGGCGCCGATGTTCGCGACGGGTCTGCTGATCTCGACGGTGTTCGGAGTGCAGCTGCGCTGGTTCCCCTTCTTCGGGTCCGGTTCGGGCGGCCTCGACACGCTGTATCACCTCGTGCTTCCCGCTCTCACGATGGTGATCGTGATGCTCGCATCCACGACGCGCATCAGTCGTGTGAGGTTCGCCCAGGTGCTCGAGGAGGATCAGTACGCGTTCGCGAAGGCGCGCGGTGTGTCGCCCCGCGCGATCTTCGGGCGGATCATCTTCAGGAACTCGGCCGTCCAGCTCATCACGTGGGCGGGCTCGGTCATCGTGGGCCTGATGACCGGGTTGATCATCGTCGAGCAGATCTACAGCCTTCCCGGCATCGGCTCGCTCCTCATCACGGCCATCGGCTCGCGCGACATCCCGATGATCCAGGGCATCACTCTGGTGATCGCGGTCGCGATCGTCCTGGTCACGATCATCGTCGACGTCCTGTGCATCATCGTCGATCCACGCATCCGGAGAGGAATGGAGGCGGACGCATGACCGCGACACCCGTCATCCCCGCCGTCAGGCGCACCAGATGGGGAGTCGGCTCGCTGCCCCCGGTCACCGTCACGATCGCGCTCGTCATCCTCGCAGGGGTGATCGTGATGGTGCTGTTCCCCGGCATCGCACCGCTCGATCCGGATCGCATCGACGCGGCGGCCGCGCTGCAGGGTCCGAGCGCCGCCCACTGGCTCGGCACCGACGAGCTCGGTCGCGACGTCCTTTCCCGCGTGATCGCCGGCGCGCGCACCGCGTTCCTCGCGCCCTTGGGCCTGGCGACGGGCATCGTCGCGCTGAGTCTGACGATCGGTCTCATCGCCGGATACGCGGGAGGGTGGGTCGACACCTTCATCGGCCGCATCGTGGACGTGCTGTACGCGGTCCCCGCGCTGCTGGTCGCCATCGTCGTCGTCGGTGTCACCGGCGGCGGGTTCGTGATGGCGATCGTCATCCTGACGATCTTCGGACTTCCCTCCAGCACCCGCCTGTTCCGCGCCGCCGCCATGGAGCGCGTGCGGCTCCCGTATATAGAGGCGGCGCGCACGGTCGGCACGTCTCCGGTGCGCATCCTGTTCACGCAGATGCTCCCCACGCTGCGCCCCCTGATCGTCGCGACGCTGTTCCTGCAGTTCACGTACGGGCTCATCGAGGTGTCGACCCTGTCCTTCCTCGGGCTGGGCGTGCCGCCGGGCGCGTCGGACTGGGGGCGCATGATGTTCGAGAATCGCGCGTCCATCTCCGCGAACGCGTGGGCCACCATCGCGCCGGGCGTCCTGCTCGTGCTCCTCGCGGTGTCGACGAACGTCGTGGGCGACTGGCTGTACAACCGCTACGAGGCCAAGGAGCGTCAGCGATGACGACAGCGATCACTATGACCACGACCACGACCACGACCATCGCTCCTCCCGCGCTCGAGGTGCGCGGCCTCACGGTCACGGCGCAGCGCGACGGTCATCCGGTGCCGATCACGGAGGACCTCGACCTGACGGTGGCCCCCGGAGAAGCGGTGGCCATCGTGGGCGAGTCCGGCAGCGGCAAGTCCGTGACGGCGAAGGCGCTCATGCGACTGCTTCCGATGGGCCTCACGGTCGATGGCGCGGTGCATCTCGGCGGACGCGACACCACCGGGTTCACCGAGCGTCGCATGCGGCGCCTGCGCGGCACCGAGATCTCGATGGTGATGCAGGATCCGTTCACGATGCTCAACCCGATGGAGACGTGCGGTGCCCAGCTCGCCGCCACACTGACGGGCCCGGACGGGCGACGGCTCTCGGGAGCGCGTCGTCGAGAGGAGGTCATCCGTCGTCTGGCCGAGGTGGGCATCACCGATCCGGCCGTGGCCGACAAGTACCCCTTCGAGCTCTCCGGAGGCATGCGCCAGCGGGTCGGCATCGCGGCGGCGATCTCGCGCAACCCGCGCGTGATCATCGCGGACGAGCCGACGACCGCGCTCGACGTGACCACGCAGAAGGAGATCCTCGACCTCCTCAACAGCCTGCGCACCACGCATCGCATCGCGGTCGTGCTCATCACCCACGACCTCGGCGTGGCGTTCTCACTCTGCGACCGCGTGTACGTGATGTACGCCGGTCAGATCGTCGAGACGGCGGATGCGTCGACGCTGATGGACCAGCCGAAGCATCCGTACACCGCGAGTCTGCTCGCCGCCGATCCGCCGATCGACCGCCGAGTCGAGAAGCTGGCGAGCATCCCGGGGTCGGTGCCGCCGCCCGGACGACGTCCCGCCGCGTGCCGGTTCGCGCCGCGCTGCGAGTGGGCGGTCGACGCGTGCCGGGAGCGGCCGATCGAGCTGCTCCAGGTCGGGGAGGACCACGCGGCGCGCTGCATCCGGTTCGCCGAGATCGGCGACGGCCTGCAGGCGCTCGCGATGGCACGCAGGGATCAGCCGCACACCGGCTCGCTCGCCGTGCCGGCCGCCCCGGTGATCACGACCCGGGACGCACGCCGCGTGTACGGAGCGAAGGTCGCCGTCGCCGGCGCCACGATCGAGGTGCGGCGCGGTGAGAGCGTGGGGATCGTGGGCGAGTCGGGGTCGGGCAAGACCACGCTGGCGCGCATGCTCGTCGGCCTCACCCTCCCGTCGAGCGGGTCGGTGCAGGGCGGCGGCGTCGAGCTCTCGTCGCGGCTGTCGCGCGCGGATCGCGACCGCGTGCGCAGCACGGTGCAGATGGCCTTCCAGGACCCGTCCTCGACGCTGAACCCGAGCCGGTCCGTCGGATCGACGCTCCGCGAAGCGCTGCGACTGGTGTCGCTCGAGAAGCTGGATGAGCGCACGGCGGAGCTGCTGGAGCTCGTCGGTCTCCCGCCGGATTACGCGAAGCGGATGCCGGCGCAGCTGTCCGGCGGGGAGCGTCAGCGCGTGGCGATCGCGCGCGGATTGGCGCGCGACCCCGACGTGCTCGTGTGCGACGAGGTGGTGTCGGCTCTGGATGTCTCGGTGCAGGCGCACATCCTCAACCTGCTGCGCGACCTGCAGACGAAGCTCGGCATCGGCTACGTCTTCATCACGCACGATCTCGCCGTGGTGCGACAGATCACCGACCGCGTCTACGTCATGCGGCGGGGCGAGATCGTCGAGTCGGGACCGACCGACCAGGTGCTCGACGAACCCCGTGACGACTACACCCGTTCGTTGCTCGCCTCGGTCCCGCGGCACTGACCCGACACCCACAAGCGTCGACACACACAAGCATCGTCACCAACAAGAATGATCGGAAACCGAATGAAGATCCTCGTCATCGGCGCCGGCGTCGCCGGCCTCTCCACAACCGCCCACCTCCAGCGCGCCGGGCACTCCGTCACGCTGCTCGAGAGGGCTCCCGAGTTCCGCACGTCCGGCTCGCCGATCGACGTCCGCGGAGACACCCTCGACATGGTCAAAGCCCTGGGCCTCTACGACCAGCTCAAGGCGGATGAGATCCGCACGTCGGCCGACTCCGTGTTCGTCGACGACGACGGCGATCGCGTCGCGGTGATGTCGACGCACTACCTCAACGACAGCGACGACGACATCGAGATCGCACGTCCGGACCTCATGCGCATCCTCGCCGGCGCCGTCGCCCCCGACACCGACCTGCGCTTCTCGACCACCGTCACCGCCATCGCCGACGGGCCGGACAAGGTCCACGTCGTGCTCAGCGACGGCACCGAGGACGACTACGACGTCGTCGTAGGCGCCGACGGGGTGCACTCCCTCACCCGCTCGCTGGTCTTCGGCCCCGAACCCGACTACGTGCGCTTCCTCGGCGCCTACATCTTCCTCGCGCCGGTCGGTCCGCCCGCGGACGGTCAGCCTTCGTATCTGCATCTCGCGCCGGGCCGGATGCTCGGTCTGCTGCAGACGCCGTACACGGAGCTCATCGGCGGCTACGTCCGGTCTCCCCAGCTGACGATCGACTACCGTGATCCGGCCGCCGTCCGCGAGGCGATCCGCGGCATCTTCGCCGGCGACGAGCGGTGGCGCACGCAGGAACTGGTCGAGCGCATGCTGGAGAGCTCAGGGCTCTACTTCGACGAGTGCGCGCAGACCTACATGGACACGTGGTCGAAGGGGCACGTCGTCCTGGTGGGCGACGCCGCGCATTGCGCGTCACCGCTCGCGGGGCGCGGAACGTCGCTCGGCATCAGCGCAGGGCGGTTCCTCACCGACGCGCTCGCCGCGCACCCGGGAGACCTCGCCGCCGCATTCGCCGAGTACGAGCAGCGCCAGCGTCCCTACGTCGAGCGCGCGCAGGCCCACGTGGCGGGATCCATCGACCGCAACATCCCCGCGACGGCGGAGGCGGTCGAGGCCCAGCACGAGTGGCTGAGGCAGCAGGAGGCGAGCAGGGTCTGACCCACGCGAAGAGAGAGGGCGGATGCCGCGGCATCCGCCCTCTCTCTTCGCGCCCCCGGCGTCACGGGTAGAGCCCGCGCATCCGGTGCGCGTCGGCAACGCGCCGTACGGCCAGCGCCGTGGCGGCCTGCCGGAGGGTCCTCGATGTGCGTCGTGCCTCCCACGACACCGCCTCCCACCCCGCGTCCATCTTCGCGGAGAGCTTCGACTCCACCTCGGCTGCGGTCCACCAGTAGCGCTGCTTGCCCTGCACCCACTCGAGGTAGCTCACGACGACGCCGCCCGCGTTTGCGAGGATGTCGGGCACCACCATGACGCCGCGGCCCTCGAGGACGGTGTCGGCTTCGGGCGTGGTCGGCCCGTTGGCGCCCTCCACGATGACCTTCGCCCGGATGCGCGGCGCGTTGTGCTCCGTGATCGCCATCTCGACGGCCGCGGGCACGAGCACATCCACGTCGAGCTCGAGAAGCTCCGCCTGATCGATCGGCTCCGCGCCCGGGAACCCGACGACCGTGCCGGTCGTGTCGACGTGCACGGCGAGCGCATCGACGTCGAGTCCACCCGGGGCGGCGACGGCGCCGTACCTGTCGCTCACCGCGAGCACGCGAACCCCGCGTCGTCGCAGCAGCAGGGCCGCGTCGCGACCGACCTTCCCGAACCCCTGCACGGCAGCGGTCGCCGACGCGGGGGAGAGGCCGAGCGACTCCAGTGCGCGCATCGCGATGAACACGACGCCCATCGACGTCGCGGCCGCCCGGCCCTGCGAGCCGCCCACGCCGATCGGCTTGCCCGTGACGACTCCCGGGACAAGGACTCCGGCGGATGTCGAATAGGCGTCCATCATCCACGCCATCGTCTGCTCGTCGGTGCCGATGTCGGGTGCGGGGATGTCGCGCTCCGGACCGATGAGCGGCGCGATCTCGTTCGTGTAGCGGCGCGTGACCCGCTCGAGCTCGCGCAGGCTGAACCGGGCGGGGTCGAGCGACACCCCGCCCTTCGCCCCGCCGAACGGCACGTCGATGAGGGCGCACTTCCACGTCATCCACATCGCCAGTGCGCGCACCTCGTCGAGGTCGACGGACTCGCTGAAGCGCACGCCGCCTTTGGCCGGTCCGCGGGAGTAGTTGTGCTGCACGCGGTAGCCGGTGAGCACCTCGACGCTCCCGTCGTCCCGCATGAGCGGGATGCTGACGGCCAGCTCACGGCGTGCGCGCGACAGATTCGCATGCACGCCTTCGTCGTAGCCGAGGAATTCCACCGCTTCCCGCAGCTGCGCCTGAGCGCTCTGCAGGGGGCCGCGCGTCTGCACGGGAGCGAGCACCATGTGGGGTCACCTTTCCGAAGGAGGGATATCGAGGTCGAATCCGTGGAGTGCGCTCAGGCGCCGGAACGACGCCTGGTAGGGGATCGTCGGCGGGCGCACCGTCGAGGACGCGATCACGCCCTGCAGGCGCCAGTGCTCTTTGCGGATGCCGATGCTCGTCTTCGCCTGCGTCTCGAAGTGGATCAGCGGACTGAGCTCGGCCGTCAGCGCGCGAGCGCGGTCGATGTCGCCGCGCTCCCACGCGCGCAGAGCGTGTGCGATGACTTCGGGGCGCGAGATGCCGCACACGACCCCGGAGGAGCCGGACAGCAGCTCGTCGACGAGTCCTACGCCGCCGAAGCCCGACATGACCGGCACCTCGGTGCGGTCCCGCAGCTGCTGCATGCGGAAGAACGCCGGCGGGGCCTGACAGCGGATCGCCGTGACGAAGTCCAGATCCGCGACAGCGGACGCGAGGTCGTCCACCGCGATGTGCACACCGTTCGACGCCGGGAAATCCTGCACGATCAGGGGAGCCCCCGACCACTCGTGCGCCCGGATCAGATCGCGGCGCAGGACGTCCGGATCGCTGTCGGTGACGGGGACCATGACCGACGTCACGGAGTCGCGCGTGCGGCGCACGAGCTCTTCGGCCGCGGCGGCGCCCGCCTGCGAGCCCAGCGACATGAGAGTCAGCGTGAGCTCCGCATCGGGCACCGCCGCGGAGAGCACCTCGACCGTCTGGATCTGCTCGCGCAGGGTGAGAGACGCCGGTTCGGCTATGACGCCGAGGGCGACGACCCCGTCGCATCCGCGGTCGATCATGGTCGTCGCCAGACGCGTCAGGGAGTCGGCGTCGATCGCGCT
>Ga0182738_1002863_pt1 | contig 20153 bp, 18 predicted proteins | sample eDN5th30CBELigMG_FD_128876 | JGI IMG/M metagenome (GOLD analysis project Ga0182738, IMG submission 128876) | Enriched Miracle-Growth compost microbial communities from Emeryville, California, USA - eDNA 5th pass 30_C BE-Lig MG (version 2)... ... | reverse complement strand
GTTCCAGCGCGCCCTGTTCGCCAGGCTGCTGCTGCAGGACACCCGGCTGATCCTGCTCGACGAACCGTTCACGGCGATCGACGCGCGCACGACGGAGGAATTGCTGGCGCTGATCCAGAGCTGGCATGGCGAGGGCCGCACGGTCGTCACCGTGCTGCACGACCTCGACATCGTGCGCGAGCGCATCCCCGAGACCCTGCTTCTGGCGCGAGAGAAAGTTGCCTGGGGGCCGGCGGCCGAGGTGATGACCGACGCCAATCTCGCCCGCGCCCGGCATCTGCACGAGGCGTTCGAAGACAATGCCGAGCTGTGCGAGATGTCCGCCTGATGGCCCTCTATGATCTTCTCTTCGGGCCGTTCATCGAATTCGGCTTCATGCGCCGCGCCCTGATGGGCTGCCTGGCGCTATCGATTTCCGGCGCGCCGATCGGGGTGTTCCTGGTGCTGCGCCGCATGAGCCTGATGGGCGATGTGATGGCGCATGCGATCCTGCCCGGTGCCGCGATCGGCTTCCTCCTGTCCGGCTTCTCGCTGTTCGCGATGACGGTGGGCGGTGTCGCGGCCGGCCTGCTGGTGGCGCTCGGCGCCGGCGCCATCGCCCGCACCACGCCGCTGCGCGAGGATGCGAGCTTTGCCGCCTTCTATCTCGTCTCGCTCGGGCTCGGCGTGATGATCGTCTCGATCAAAGGCTCGAACATCGACCTGCTGCACGTGCTGTTCGGCAACGTGCTGGCGCTGGATGATCCCTCGATCTACCTGATCGGCGGCATCGCGACGGTGACGCTGCTGTCGCTGGCGCTGATCTACCGGCTGCTGGTCGCGGAATGCTTCGATCCCGGCTTCCTGAAGAGCGTCGGCGGCGCCGGTGGCCTCGCGCATTTCCTCTTCCTGGCGCTGGTCGTGCTCAATCTGGTCGGCGGGTTCAATGCGCTCGGCACGCTGATGGTGGTGGGGCTGATTGTCCTTCCCGCCGCCTCGGCCCGCTTCTGGAGCGAGACCGTGCCGGGCCAGATCGTCGCCTCCGCCATCATCGGCATCGTGTCGTCGCTGGTTGGCCTGCTGGTTTCCTATCACGCCGAATTGCCGACCTCGCCGGCGATCATCCTGGCGGCCGGTGCGATCCACGCTCTCTCCATACTCGCGGGCCGCCATGGCAGCTTTGCCAGCCAGGCCCTGCGCGCAAGGCACCTGAGGGGCTGAATTCTACGTTTCCAATGCAGGAGAACTACCCAATGAAGTCAAGTCTTTGGCTCATCGCGGCGGCGCTTGCCCTGAGCACGGCGCTGCCGGCCCAGGCGGCCGACAAGCTCAAGGTCGTCGCGACCTTCTCGGTTCTCGGCGATCTCGCGAGCGAGATCGGCGGGGACCATGTCGAGGTCCGCACGCTGGTCGGCCCGAACGGCGACGCCCACACCTTCGAACCGAGCCCGGCCGACGCCAAGGCGATGGGCGGCGCGGCGGTGCTGGTCGAGAATGGCCTCGGTCTCGAAGGCTGGCTCGGCCGGCTGATCAACGTCTCCGGCTTCAAGGGCGAGAAGGTCATCGCCACCGCAGGCGTCAAGCCGATCGCCTGGACCGGCGCGGAGGAAGAAGAGGGGCATGACCACGACAAGCCGGAGGCCGACGCCGAGGCGGGGCATGACCATGACGGCCACGATCATGCCGCGCATGAAGGCCATTCGCACAGCGTCGATCCGCATGCCTGGCAGAATCCGCTGAACGGCGTGCTCTATGTCCAGAACATCGTCGCCGGGTTCTCCGCCGCCGACCCGGAGAACGCGGCCGAGTACAAGGCCAAGGGTGAAGAACTGGCGACGGCCCTGAAGGCGATCGACGCGAAGTTCAAGGCGGAATTCGCCAGGGTTCCGGCCGAGCGGCGCAAGATCGTCACCAGCCATGACGCCTTCGGCTACTTCGCCGATGCCTATGGCATCCAGTTCGTCGCGCCGGAGGGCGTGAGCACGGAGAGCGAGGCCTCGGCCGCCGACGTCGCCAAGATCATCCGCCAGATCAAGGCGGAGAAGATCACGGCGCTGTTCGCCGAGAACATCACCGACCCGCGCCTGCTGAACCAGATCGCGCGCGAGACCGGCGTCACGATCGGCGGCGAGCTGTTCTCCGACGCGCTGTCGCCGCCGGACGGCCCGGCGCCGACCTATCTCAAGATGTTCGAGAACAACGGCGCGAAGCTGCTCGCGGCGATGAACGCGCCCGCGAAGTAGCAGCCCCTCACCTCAGCCCTCTCCCGCGCGCGGGAGAGGGAGCCTCCCGCGCCTCGTCGCCTGACATCGGCGGAAAAGCCTCGCCCGCTTGCGGGAGAGGGTTGGGTGGGGGACTTGAGCCCCTAGTAGATATACGGGATCAGCCGGGCGGTCTTGCTCGCATAGGTGCGATAGACGCTGCCGAACGTGTCCAGCATCAGCTTCTCCTCCTTCTTCACGCGGAAGAAATACAGGATGCCGACGCCAACGATGCCGGCGAGGCCGACGAACCAGTTCTGCAGCAAAAGCGCCTGCGCGATCGCCATCAGCCAGAACGACACATACATCGGGTGGCGGACATAGTGGTAGACGCCGCTCGTCACCAGCGTGTGCTTGGCGCGGATCTCCAGCGTCGCCGACCAGTTGTGGCCGAGATCCTTGTGGCTGCGATAGAAGAACCAGAGATAGGCGATGACGGCGACGATGCCGGCATAGGCGACGGCGGGCGAGAAGGGCAGGTTGGCCCCCCTCGGGGCGCCCATCCCGGTCAGCGCCCAGAAGGCCGGAACCAGGCCGAGGCCGACGACCGAGATCGCCACCAGCGTCTGCTGGCCGCCGCGATTGCGGGAATCGACGATCGCGTGCTTGCGGGCGCGGCGCTGGTGGGGGAGGCGGATGATGAACCAGATCACCAATCCGGCGACCCAGCACATCGTGGCGGCAAATTGCGTCATGTCGTCCCCTCAGGCTTCCGTATGGTTCCGCGCCGCTGGCTTCTCGGCCAGGGAGAAGCGCTCGCGCAGGACCGTCGGACCACAACAAATCAGGAAGAAATCATAGAAGTAGCGGCGCGTGTTTCCCATGACGAACTGATAGTGCACACGGAAAAGACTGTTGCGGATCCGGCTGTAATCGGCCGGCTGCAGCATTTCGCGGATGCGCACATTGTGCACATGCGGAAAGATCCGGTTCGCCGACGGCTTGAGCCGCATCAGCCTTGCCGGGTCGGTCCGGTAGAAATTCACCACGTCGGTCAAGGTCTGGAATTCGAGCCACTCGACGCCATCCTCGGCCTGCAGGCGCTGGACCCGGGCGCGAAGCTGCTTCGCCGCCGGGTGCAGGCCGAGCTGCAGCACGCAGGAGCCGACCGTCATCACCGAGATCGGCAGGCCGCGCCGGGTGATGGCCGGATCGAGCGAGAGCGCACGTTCCAGCGCCTCGAGCGCGAAGACGCTGCCCTGGCTGTGGCCGATGATCAGAAGTTCGTCGAGCCCAGGCTCGGCCGCGACGACGACGATCTCGCGGGCAAAGCGGTCGAGCCGCGCTTCCATGTCCGGCCGCCACCCGCGCATGTACTCGCCCATGAAAACCCGGGCATCGAGCAGGTGGCTGACGAACCAGCGGTTTCCCGGCCATCGCATCAGCCCGACATAGACGAGGACGGCGATGACGGGGGCCAGCCAGGCGGCGATCGCGTTGTCCAGGCGCAGCACTAGCGCGGCGGCCATCGCCGCGGCGATGACGAATAGCAGCGAGAGGAAGAAAGGCGCCACGAAGTAGAGGCCGAAGCGCCAGGCGGCCAGAAAATAGCGAAAGATCGTGCCGGAGACGAGGAAATCGGCCAGGAGTCCGAGGGATAGCGGGATGCGCTGCCAGATCGGCCGTGCAAAGTCGCCCTTGACCAGATCGTCCCAGGCGAGCAGGCGAAAGTCGGTTTCGACGTTCCATCCGTCGCCCCGGGTCTCGATTTCCGTGCGCCAGACATGGCCATCCGACGACGGACGGGCAGGGGCCGGCGTCACGTCGACATCCCAGGTGGCGCGGAAATGGCCGAGTTCGCGCGCCTGACGGGCGAAGAACTTCTCCGGCGTCACGGGATCGTAGCCGCCGAGATAGAGCACGCAACGGCGAACCGGTTGTCCGGCCGTCCTCGAGGGCTCCCGAAGGGAAGCGCTGGCCCGTTCGACTGTCGTCATTTTCGGTTGAGGAGTGCCGCTTCGACGGCGCTGCGCGTCGGCATCGGCGCCACGGCGCCATAGCCTTCGGTGGCGAGGCCGGCCGCCGCATTGGCATAGCGCGCGGCGGCGAAGGGATCGCCCGAACGCAGATACTCCGTCAGGAAGGCGCCGTCGAAGGTGTCGCCGGCGCCGGTGGCATCGACCGGCTTCACGGCGATTGCCGGGATCACCATGCGCTTTTCCTTCGTCGCGACCAGCGCGCCGTCGGCGCCCTGCGTGACGATGACGATCTTCGGGCCGAGGCCGAGATAGAAGTCGGCGATCTTGTCGGCGTCCTCTTCCCCGGTCAGTTCGAAGGCGTCGTCGGAGCTGGTCTTCAGGATGTCGGCGAGCGCCGCCGCGGCATGGATGACGGCGCGGGCGCGCTCGATCGGCCAGAGGCGCAGGCGCAGATTGGTGTCATAGGACACCAGCACGCCGGCTTCGCGCGCGGTCTTCATCGCCTTGAAGACGAGGTCGGCGGCCTGCGAGGAAATGGCCTGGCTGATGCCGGAGGTGTGGATCACCTTGGCGCCGCGAATGTAGTCCAGCGAAAGCTCTTCCGGCGTCATCCGGCTCGCGGCCGAACCGGCGCGGCGATAGGAGAAGACATGGCCTTCGGGGCCATGCGTGACGAAATAGATGCCGGTCGGCGCGGCGGGGTCGACCTTGACCGCGCTGAAATCCACGCCTTCCTTCTTCCACAGATCGAGGAAGGACTGGCCGAAATTATCGGCGCCGACGGCCGTCACATAGCCGACCGACGCGCCCTGGCGGGCGGCCGCGATCGCGCAGTTGGACGTGTCGCCGCCATGCCCCGGCAGGAACGCCTCGGAGCCCTTGGCCTGATTGAGTTCGAACAGGGGTTCGCCAATACAGACGATGTCAGGGCTCTGGGGAACAGGGCTCTGAACGGTAGGGCTCGGCATTGACGTTTCTCCGGACGCGAATGGTGCCCTTCATGGCGTGTCACGCGCGGCGGTGCAAGACCACGCCGCGCGTGCAATCGCGTTCAGAGCCTGCCGTTGATTGCGTTCCGGAACAGGAGATCATAGTCGGCGGCGGTCACGGGGATGGGATTGCCGCCGGTCGAGGGATCGAGCTCGGCCATGCGGGCGGCTTCCGGCAGCACGGTTTCATCCACGCCGATTTCCTTCAGCGTGTGCGGAATGGCCAGTTCCTCGCGAATCGCCAGCACCCAGTCGACGAAGCTCGACGCGCTCTGGCCGGGCAGGTCGAGATAGCGGGCGGCGGCGGCCAGCTTGGCGTCGATCGCCTTGCCGTTGAAAGCGAGCACATAGGGCATGACGACGGCGTTGGTCAGGCCGTGATGCGTGCCGCGCAGGCTGGAGCTCGGATGGCTCATGGCATGCATCGCGCCGAGTCCCTTCTGGAAGGCGACGGCGCCCATCGACGAGGCGATCAGCATCTGCGAACGCGCCTGGATGTCGTGGCCGTCCTTTACGGCCTTGGGCAGCCAGTCCTTGACCAGCCGCATGCCTTCGAGCGCGATGCCGGCCGACATCGGATGGAAGAAAGGACTGCAGAACGCCTCCAGCGAATGCGACAGCGCGTCCATGCCGGTCCAGGCGGTGATCTTGGCCGGCAGGTCGACGGTCAGCTCCGGGTCGGAGAGGACGATCTTCGGCAGCATCAGCGGATGGAAGATGATCTTCTTGGTGTGGTCGGACGGATCGGTCACGACCGAGGCGCGGCCGACTTCCGAGCCGGTGCCGGCGGTGGTCGGCACGGCGATGATCGGGGCGATGCCCTTCGGGTCGGCGCGGGTCCACCAGTCGGCGCGGTCCTCGAAATCGAATACCGGCCGCGTCTGGCCCGACATGAAGGCGATGGTCTTGCCGATATCCATGGCCGAGCCGCCGCCGAAGGCGACGACGCCGTCATGGCCACCGGTCTTGTAGACGGCGAGGCCCTCATCGAGATTGGCCAGCGTCGGATTGCCGTCGACCTTGGAGAAGACGGCGTATTCGACCTTGGCCTCGTCGAGGATCGCCAGCGTCTTCTTCACGATCGGCAGCGCCACGAGGCCGGGATCGGTGACGAAGAGCGGCTTCTTCATGCCGGTCGCCGTCAGCGCCGCCGGCAGCTCGGCAATGCGGCCGGCGCCAAAGCGGATGGCGGTGGGATAGGACCAGTTCGCGTTCAGCGAGGCGTAGTTGTCGAGCATCTCGGGATCCTTTGCTTCACCTCCCCCAGAGGGGAGGTCGACGGCGAAGCCGGTGGGAGAGGGTTTGGGAGGGTATCCGGATAGGGCGTAAACCCTCACCCGGCCCTGGGGGCCGACCTCTCCCTCCGGAGAGGTGAAGTGACCTAGTCGGTCTTGGTGCGAAGGTGAAAGCTCTTCGGCCGGGTCAGCTGCTCGTAGCCGACCTCAGACAGGCTGGCGCCGCGTCCGGTCGCCTTGACGCCGGTCCAGGCCAGCGCCGGATCGACATAGTCGCAGCGGTTCATGAACACCGTGCCGGTCTCGATCCGGTCGCCGATCGCTTCCGCCGCGGCGAGGTCCTCGGTCCAGATCGCGGCGGTGAGGCCGAATTCGGAATCGTTCATCAGCCGGATCGCTTCCTCGTCCGACTTGACCTTCATGATGCCGAAAGCAGGGCCGAAGGTCTCTTCTTTCATCACCCGCATCGAATGGTCGACATCGACCAGCACCTGCGGCGCGAGATAGGGCGTGCCGGCCCTGGCCTCGGGGAAATGCTTCGGATCGATCAGCCCCCTGGCGCCCTGGCGAATGGCTTCGTCGATCTGGCCCTGGATGAACTCGGCCGCCGAGGCGCGCACCACGGGGCCGAGCGTCGTGTCCGGATCGGTCGGGCTGCCGAGCCTGTAGGCGTTGACGGTGGCGACGACGCCCTCGACGAAGCGGTCATAGACCGCTTCATGCACATAGACGCGCTCCATGGCGCAGCACGACTGGCCGGAATTGAAGAAGCCGCCATCGACGATGTTTTCGACCGCGAAGGGCAGGTTGACGTCCGGCCGGACATAGGCCGGATCCTTGCCGCCGAGTTCCAGGCAGGTAGCCGGGAAGTTCGGCGCGCCGGCGACCGAGGCCATGATGTTGCGGCCGCCGGCGGTCGAGCCGGTGAAGCCGACCTGGTCGACGAGGCCGGAGCGGATCACCTTGTCGGTCGTCTCATGCGTCATGTTGACGAACTGGAATACGTCCGCCGGCAGGCCGCCCTTGGCGAAGGACGAGGCGAAATGCTCGGCCACCAGCGCCGTCTGGCTCGAATGCTTCATGACGACGGTGTTGCCGGCGAGGATGGCGGGCAGCACGGCATTGAGCGCTGTCATGTAGGGGAAGTTCCAGGCCGGCAGGTTCAGGCAGACGCCGAGCGGCTCGCGGCGGATATAACGCTTGAAGCCCTCCTTCGGACCGGCGTCGACATCGGCCAGCGACTTCGCCGCGATGGCGATCATGTAGCGGGCGCGCTCCTCGAAGCCGCGCATCTCGCCATGGCCATAGCGGATCGGCCGGCCCATCTGCCAGGCGATCAGCTCGGCCACCTTGTCCTTCTCGGCCACCATGGCATCGACGAAGGCGGTCGCCATTCTTTCACGCTCGGCGATGGCGACTTCGCGCCAGTCGCGCTGCGCCGCCCTGGCCTTTTCCAGCGTGGCCAGCACATCGGCTTCGGAAGCCAGCGGCCGCTCGGCATAGACCGAGCCATCGACGGGCGTGATGATCTTCAGGACGGGGGCGTTCATAGTGGTTCTTTCAACAAGCAATAGCCCGGACGTGCCCGGCTTCAGCATAGTCAAGGATAAGGCGGTCTCGAGTCATTATTGTGAGATCATATTCCCGGGCTGTCGCGATGATGATCCGGTCGGCGGGATCGCGCGGGGGAGTTCCGGGTAGAAAAGCGGAATCGATGAGAACGCCCGGCGGCAACTGGGCCAGCCTTAGATTGGGCGCCTTCAGGAGCCGATCCAGCCAGGCCTTCGGTCGCGTCGGCAGAGTCAGTCGATTGCGCGCGACGAGGAGCCCGATTTCCCATGCCGATATGGGCGACAGGAAGACCGGCATGGCTTCGTCCTCGGCATCGTCCAGCGCCGCGATGGCGGGCTCGGCCAGATCGGCGTTGCCTGCGACCCAGATCACGGCGCAGGTGTCGAGAAGAAGCTGCGTCACGCGGCATCCTCACGACCCTGGCTTGATTTGCCCCATGCCATATCGGCCCATTCGCCATCCGCCGGAGCCGTCAGATCGGTTCCCGGTGCGATCGTGAACGTACCGGCCATGTAGCCAAAGAGTGGGTTGCGGCGGGGGGACTTCTTGCCGGGCGCTTTGCCGCCTTCGCCTGTCTGGCGGGACGAGGCGATAGGCTTGACCCGACGAAAGACGAGGTTGCGGCCTTCCAGGTCCACCTGCTCGGTTTCAAAGCCGGCCGACAGCCACGCCTTCGTCATGACGTTGTTGTTGGCGTTGTTGCTCCACCAAGCCCGATGCGTTTGGGATGGCGGAAGCGGAAAGCCCAGAATTCCCTCGATCTCCTCGAAGGTCATCCGGACCTCCGACTCTGTGCAGCGTTCGAGGAAGTGTGCCAGCGGGTCATATTTGCTCATGGGGCCTCCCTCCAAAGAGTTAAGGTGACGCTAGGGAACAAACATGAGTGTGTCAAATACACACTCTATGTGTTCAATACCGCTCAAAGCCGCGCTGCAACTCCCAATCCGTGACGCGGCGGTCATATTCGTGCTGCTCCCAGCGGGCGGTGTGCAGATAGTGCTCGACCACCTCGTCTCCCAGGGCCGCGCGCAGCACCTTCGAGCCGTCCAGCGCTGCGATCGCGTCGCGCAGCGTCTTCGGCACCTCGGGCAGGTCGGCGGCATAGTAGGCGTCGCCGGCAAAGGCCGGCTCCAGCTCCAGCTTCTCGTCGATGCCGTGCAGGCCGGCCGCGATCAGGCCGGAGAAGGCAAGATAGGGGTTCAGGTCGGAGCCGCCGATGCGGCATTCGGTGCGCACCGACTTGCCTTCGCCGACGACGCGGAAGCCGGCGGTGCGGTTGTCGACGGACCAGACCGCCTTGGTCGGCGCGAAGGTGCCGACCTGGAAGCGCTTGTAGGAGTTGATGTAGGGAGCGAGGAACGCCGTCATCTCGCCGGCATGGGCGAGGTGGCCGGCGAGCCAGGATTTCATCGTCGCCGACATGCCGAGCGGATCCTTCGGATCGGAGAACAGCGCCTTCTTGCCGGAGCCGTCCCAGAGCGAGGAGTGGATGTGCGACGACGAACCGGCGAGGTCGTAGCGCCACTTCGCCATGAAGGTGACGGCGCGGTTCTGGAGATGCGCGATCTCCTTGATGCCGTTCTTCATGATGACGTGCCAGTCGGCCATTTCGAGGGCTTCCGCATAGCGGATGTTGACCTCTTCCTGGCCCGGCCCCCATTCGCCCTTCGAGTTCTCGATCGGGATGCCGGCGCCCATCAACCCGTTGCGGATGGCGCGCAGCAGCGGCTCGTTCTTCGTCGTCTGGAGGATCTGGTAGTCCTCGATGTTGTCTCCCATCGTCTTCAGGCCGCGCCAGCGCTTGCCGCTCGCGCTCTCGGTCGTCTCGTCGAAGGCGTAGAATTCGAGCTCGGAGGCGAAGAACGCCTTCATGTCGCGGTCGGCCAGCCGCTTCAACTGCGCCTTCAGGATCGAGCGCGGCGCATGGGCAAGGTCGTCGCCATGGTGGTCGCAGACATCGGCCAGCATCAGCGCCGTGCCTTCGAGCCAGGGAATGCGGCGCAGGGTCGAAACGTCCGGCTTCAGGACGAAATCGCCATAGCCCTTCTCCCAGCTCGCCGCCTTGTAGCCGGGCACCGGCTCCATATCGATGTCGACGGTGAGCAGGTAGTTGCAGGCATGGGTTTCGTTGATGGCGCTGTCGAGGAAGAAGCGGCCGGTGAAACGCTTGCCGACGAGGCGTCCCTGCATGTCGGGGAAGGCGACGATCACCGTGTCGATCGTGCCGTCGGCGATTGCCGTCTCGAGCTCATTCAGCGTCAGGTTTCCGGCCATGGCAGTTCCTTGTTCGATCCGTCGAACGCTTCTCCGGGTGGCCGGATCGGATCCGGCCGCCCACGGCCTATGGGCCGTGCGGAGAAGCGGTGAGCCTCAGTGCCGGAGGCGGGCCTCCGGGATGGCAGCATGCCGCGGGAGCGGACCGGGCAGCGAGGAGCCGCCCGGTCCGCAAAGGTTCAGATCTCGCCGACCGCCTTTTCGGCTGCGGCGATTTCGGCCTGCCGCTTGGCGATGACGTCGCCGATCGGCGGGCCCTGGAAGCGGCGGCTTTCGAAGGCGAGCCAGATGATCGCCGTCAGCACCAAGAAGCCGATGGTGATGTAGAGCGCCCATTCGTTCGGCGGCTGAACGCCGATGAAGAAGATCAGCACCATAGCGACGACGGACAGGATCGCGAACAGCGAGAACAGGCCGCGGCCCATATTCCACGGCCCCATGGCCGGCCATTTGGGCGTGCCATAGGCGAGCAGGCCCAGCACGATCGGGATGACGAAGGAGAAAAACAGGAAGATGACCGTGCAGGAGACGACGATCGTGTAGACCGGCGTATCGCCGATCGAGACGAGTGACGAGCCCCAGACGAACAGCACGGCGAGGATCGCGCCGGTCCAGATCGCCGCCACCGGTGTGCGGAATCTCGGGCTCACCTTCGACAGCGCCCGCGAAGCCGGCAGGCCGCCATCGCGCGAGAAGGCGAAGATCATGCGCGACACGGAGGTGACCGTCGCCAGGCCACAGAGGAATTGCGACACGAAGATCGCGACATAGAGGATGATCTTCACGGTCGGATTCACCTGGACGTCCATCGCCCAGAAGAACACGTTCCAGCCCTGCTTGGCGGCATCGTCCATGTTGGGCAGCATCAGCACGAACGAGCACAGCATGATGTAGCCGAACACGGCCGCCCACACGACCGACATCACCATGCCGCGCGGCACGGAATGGGCCGCCTTCAGGGTCTCCTCGGAGGTATGCGCTGATGCGTCGTAGCCGGTGATCGTGTAGATCGGCAGCAGCAGGCCGAGCAGGAACACCCACCAGCCCGAAACCGCCGGCCAGACCGGCGCGCCGGTCAGCGTGCCATCGGCGGCCATCGTCGCCTGGCCGGAATAATTGCCGAAGGTGAACAGCCGCGCGAAATCATAGCTCGGCGCGGCGGCGAGGCAGACGATCGCCAGCACAAGCGCGGTGACGAAGATCAGATAGCCGGAGAAATCGGTCAGCTTGGCGGTGAGGCCGATGCCCATGTGGTTGATCAGCGCCTGCGCGCCGGTCAGCACGGTGAGGAACAGCACGCGGGAAGTCGTCGTGTCTTCCCAGCCGAAGGTCGGGCCGAAGGCGCCGACGAAGAAATAATAGGTGCCGACATTGATGGCGCCGAGCACGGTGACGAGGCCGAGCAGGTTGAACCAGGCGGTGACCCAGCCGGTGAAGCGGTTGCCGAGGATCGAGCCCCAGTGATAGAGGCCGCCGGCCGTCGGATAGGCGGAACTGATCTGCGCCATCGCCAGCGCGAAGACGCCCGAGATCAGGCAGCCCACCGGCCAGCCGATGCCGATGCCGGCGCCGCCGGCGCCCGACGTTGCCTGGGCGAGCGAATTGATGCCGCCCGACAGAATGCAGATGATCGAAAACGAGATCGCGAAGTTCGAGAAGCGGCTCATGCGCCGCTCGAGTTCCTGCGCATAGCCCATGGAGTGAAGGACGTGGACGTCCGCCTTCTTGTCGCTTTCGGAGTACCCCTCGATGTGACTCATCAAACTGCTCCCGTCTCTGTTGCCGTCCGGCCGCAGCCCGGCTGCGATCTGGATCGGATGAAGTTCCCCTTTGCTCGGTGCCGGGCGGCAATATCCGCTCGGGTCGTTTCGGGCTTTCGGTCTGCGCCGTTCGGCCCGCCCTGCTTGCTGCCTTGTTGGTCTCGTTCGCCGTCGCGAAGGAAAGCGTCGTCTCCCTCAGTTTTCTTGGGTCGGTGGAAGGCCGGTGACGGTGGCGCTCTCGACGAGCGCGGCGGCCAGCCGGTCTACCCAGGCCGCGACATCGGTGGCGCTTTGCACGAGATCGTTGCGGACCTCGATCATCACGTGCGGCAGGCCGCGGTCGAAGCCGTGCCGGCGGATCGTGTAGTCGACATGGTCGCGCGCCGAATAGGGTTCGTCGTCGCCGACCTCCAGCGCGGCATCGCGCCGGAGCGCCGACAGCATCGCCTCGGCAAAGCTGCGCTCGCCGCTGGAAATGATGCCGACATGCCAAGGCCGCGGCAGGCCGCGATAGACCGGCGTGAAGGAATGCAGCGTGACGATCACGGTGGGGGTCCGGGCCGCGATGCGCGTCGCGACGAGGTCGTCGATCGCCGCGTGGAACGGCGCCCAGATCGCATCGACGCGCTGCTGCCGTGCCGCCGGACCGAGATCCCGGTTTCCGGGGATCTCGGTATCTTCGGACAGCGTCGTGATCGCGTCCGGCAGGCCCAGCTCGCGATTGCAGTCGATGACAAGGCGCGAATAGCTCTGCAGGATCGCCGGGCTGCCAAGCCGGGTGGCGAGGCCGAGCGTCATCGCGGCCGCGCCGGGATCCCAGGCGATGTGGCGCGTCAGTGCCTCGGCCGGCAGGCCGAGGTCGCCGAGCGCCTTGGGCAGGCGGTTGGAGGCGTGTTCGCACAGGAAGACGAAGGGACCGTTGCCGCTGTCCTGCAGGTCCACAACGGGTGGCTCGTCGCTCGCGAGCAAGGGCGTTGCCGCTTCGCGTGCCGCGCCTGCCAAGCCATTCGCCATGACCCGATCCCCCGAACGTCGCGCCTGTTTCCGGTGCTGCGACATCGTTCGACTCCCCGATGCCGCCGAACTGAAATATACGTTACAGGGTGGGTGTGGCGCGTCAATTCTGAAATACAGGCGTCAACTGCCTTCCGATGCGGCAACAGGGGCGGCGGCAGAGTGGCATGAACAGCGGGAATGGGGCTTCGATCGCCGAACAGATCCGGCGCGATCTCGGGCGGCTGACGCCGAATGAGCGCCGCGCGGCGCATCGGCTGCTCGCCGGGTATCCGATGGCGGGGCTCGATACCGCCGCCCGTTTCGGCGAGGCCGCCGGCGTCAGCGCGCCGACCGTGCTGCGGATGATCGCCAAGCTCGGCTTTTCCAGCTACGGCGCTTTCCAGGACGGGCTGAAGCAGGAACTGGCGGCGCAGCGCGCCACGCCCCTGACCAAGGGCGGCACGTCTCCATCCGGCGATCCGCTCGACGCGTTCGCGCTGGCCGCGATCGCCAATCTGCGCGCCACGGCGGAAAACGTCCCGCGCGAGGAGTTCGACGCCGCGGTGCGGCTCATCGCCGACCCAAGGCGACCGCTGCATCTGCTGGGCGGCCGCTTCACAGATGCGATCGCCGCCTATATGGCCACGCATCTGCGCGTGCTGCGGCCGCATGTCCAGCATATCGAAGGCCAGCCTGCGGCCTGGTTCGACCGGCTGCTCGACATCGGCAGGCAGGACGTGATCGTCCTGTTCGACATCCGCCGCTATTCCGACGATCTCGTCGTCTTTGCCGAGCGTGCGGCGCGGCAGGGCGCGCGGATCATCCTGATCACCGATCCCTGGCTTTCGCCGATCTCCAAGGTTGCCCGCCATGTCTTGCCGGCCCATGTGCCGGCGCCGTCGGTGTGGGATTCCAGTGCCGGCCTGCTGCTGCTCGCCGAGGCGCTGACGGCGGGCGTGGCCGAGCAGAGCAGCGTGGCGCGCGACCGCCTCGAGGCGCTCGAGCGCCTGCGACGCGGCGAGTAAGGTGAAGGAAGCCAAGCTTCCAGCAAGATCTCAATCCGTCGTCTCGCGCCAGGCGGTCGCATAGGCCGTCAGGTCGTGGGCGAAGGGCGGGGCGGGATCGGCATCGGGGAGGCCGGGGCCGACGCCGTCCGGGCCCTTGGCAAGCAGGGCCGCGCCCTCGGTCGTGCCGGTCGCGTCGGTGCGGGCGACCACGGGGCGGCCGACAAGGCTGGTCAGCGCCGACAGGAACAGCGCGTTGCGCGAGATCGGCCCCTCGACGACCATCGGCCCGGCGGCGCCCGTCAGTTGCAGGCAGGTTTCGGCGGTCAGCGCGCAATAGAGGCTCGCCGCCACGATCCTCTCGCCCGGCGTCAGCGTCGCCGGGTCGTGGCTCCAGTGTCCCTCGCGGAAGGCGAAGGGGCCTGTGCCGGGTGCGAAGGAGGGCAGCGCCATGATCCGCTCGTTCACGACGCGGGCAATCTCCGCCTCGGTCGGCACGGCTTTCAAATCCCCGGTCAGCAGCGAATATTCCCGTCCCGCCATGAAGCGGGCCGAGGGCACGGCGCGGCCGAGCGCATCGACATTGGCGAGGCAGTCGCGCGCCGGGTCGAGATCGGCGATCGAGCCGCCGACCGCGAACAGGATCAGCCAGGTGCCGGTCGAGATCACCGAGAACGGCGCGCGGCGACGCAGGACATGCGGCAGCAGGCTGGCATTGCTGTCATGGATGCCGGCGACGACGCGGCAATCGGCCGGCAGCCCCGTCTTCGCGGCGAGCGCCGGCAGGAGCGTGCCGGCGGTATCCCAGGGATGCACCATGGGCGGGAACAGTTTCGACCAACCGCGATCATCGGCGAGCCGCGAGAAGGTGCCGGCCTCCGGGTTCCAGAGATCGGTATGGCAGCCAAGTGTCGTCGGCTCGCTGACGGCGACGCCGGTGAGCCGCCAGACCCAGTATTGCGGATAGAACAGGATCGTCTTCGCGCGGCCGAAGGCGGACGGATAGGTCCGCTCCTGCCAGAACAGTTGCCGGCCGACATTGAGGCCGCCGGGAAGGTCCGGCGAGAGCGTTTCCCAGAACGCGCCGCGCAGGGCGCGGTAAGGCTCGGCAACGGAGTCCGGTCCCTTGAACTCATAGTCGAGGATCGGCATCACGAGGTCGTTGCCATCGGTGACGGCGACCGCGGCGCCATGGGTGGTGGTCGAGATGCAGCCGACCGCCGCCTGGCCGGCGAATTCCGCCAAGCCCTCCAGGATCCATTTCCAGATCCGCTCGACGTCGAAATGCGGATAGAGCCCCTCGGTCAGGACTTCGTTGGCGGTGGTGCGGATCGCGAGGATCGCGCGCGTCTCGTCATCGACCAGCGCCAGCTTGGCGTTGGTCTTGCCGATGTCGAGGACGATGGTGGCCTTGGGGAGGGCAGCGTGGGGCATGGAACCGGTCACGGCATGTGGAAGACGGTTTCGAGCGGCGTCGCGATCGGCTCGTTATTCGGATGCGACGCCATGATATCCGCCATATGCGCCCACCAGCGCTGCATGACCGGATGGCCGGGCAGGGCGTCCATGCCGTGCTCGTCAGTGCGCCAGAGCACCGCGAACAGCGTCGAGGTCTCGCGGTCGAGGTGGATCGAATAGTCCGAGACGCCGGCTTCCTTCAGCAGGGCCGATAGCTCCGGCCAGATCTCGTCATGGCGGCGCTTGTATTCCGCTTCCTGGCCCGGATGGAGCTGCATCTTGAAGGCGTATTTCTGCACGGGGATCTCCTGGACGGATCGCGGGACGTCTCCGCGCGACCATAACATTTCAGAGCCGGATGGGTGATGCCTCAGGCTTCCGCCTGCTCTTTCCATTGTGCCGCATAGGCCGCGAAATCGCCGCCGTGCGGTTCGGCAGGCATCGGGTCCGGCGCGGCCTTGCGGCTGGAATCGGGGCCATCGGCCAGTAGCGCCGCGCCTTCCGTTGTCCCGGTCGCATCCGGACGGCCAATCACCGGCCGGTCGACGAGCGCCGCCAGCGCGGACAGGAACAGCTTGTTCCGGGCGAACGGACCTTCGACCAGCACGGGTCCCTGCGCGCCGGTGAGCGCCAGGCAGGTTTGGGCGACGAGGGCGACATAGAGGCTGGCGGCAGCCGTGCGCTCGCCCGGCGAAAGGGTCGCGGGATCGACCGACCAACTGCCCCGGCGATGGCCGAACGGGCCGTTGCCGGCGACGAAGGCGGGCAGCGCCATGATCTTTCGACCGAGGACGGAAGCGATCTCCGCCGGGGACGGCTCGGTCGCCTTGCCGTCGGTCAGGATCTCGAACTCGCGCCCCGCCATCGACATGGCGGACGGCACCGGCCGGGCGAAGGCATCGGCATAGGCGAGGCCGCCACGCTCGGGATGCAGATGGTCGAGGCTGCCACCGGCGGCGAACGAGATCATCCAGGTGCCGGTCGAGATCACAGTGAAGGGCAGGGCGCGGTCCAGTATGTGCGGCAGCAGGCTGGCGTTCGAGTCGTGGATGCCGGCGACGACGCGGCAGTTTGGGGACAGGCCGGTCCGTTCCGCGATCTCGGGCAGCACCGGTCCGACGGTGTCCCAGGGCGCGGCGCGCGGCGGGAACAGCTTTGTCCAGCCCTGCGTCTCGGCGAGCTTCGAATAGGTCTGGCCGCGGCCGTTCCAGAGGTCGCTATGCGCGCCGAACGACGTCGCCTCGGCGACGCGCTTTCCGGTGAGCCGCCAGACCCAGTATTGCGGATAGGGCACGATCGCCGTGGCCTTCGCGAATGCCTCCGGGAAGCGGCGCGCCATCCAGAACAATTGCCGCCCCGCATTGAGGCCGCCCGGCAGGTCGGGCGACAGGATCTCGGCGAAATCGCCGCGTGCCAAACGGTAGTGGTCGGCGAATTCGTCGGGGCCGGGATGCTCGTAATCCAGCACCGGCAGCGCCAGGCCGTCCTCGCCCAGCACCGCGATCGCGGCCCCGTGCGTCGTGGTCGAGATCGCGGTGATCTCGGCCTGGCCGGCAAATTCCGCCAGTCCCTCGAGAAACCACTCCCAGATCCCGTCGACGTCGAAATGCGGGTAGGGCGGTCCCGGCTGGACGGTGTTCCTGCGGGTGCGGATGGCGAGCACGGCGCGGCTGTCGAAATCGAGCAGCGCCAGCTTGGCGTTCGACTTGCCGATGTCGAGGACGGCGACGGCTTGGGGCATGATAGTCAGTTCTTCGCGGCGGCGGCGAGCGAGCGGCGATAGATCTCGGCGTCCCACGTCACAAGCTGCTGTTCTTCGTCGACCGTGAGGAAGCGGAGCGGTGCGTCGGCCTCGATCCGGCCGGTCACCTCGGCCAAAGCGCGGGCGAGCGCGTCGCCGCCGCGCAGCACCTCGCGGTGGATCAGCACGCCCTTGCCAGGCACTGCGAGCAGCATGGGCGGCAGCTCGGATCGCTCGGCGACGGCGGAGGGCGTATCGCCTTCGGCCAGCACGGCGGTGCCGCTGCCGAGGAACACGACGTGATCGGGATAGAGCGTGCCGCGCGCCGCGATGGCCAGGCGGAGAGGATCGGTTGCGGTGGCATGCGCCGCCGGGTCGGTCGGCAGGCGATAGGGCGAGCCCTCGGCTAGCGCCTCCAGCGTGGCGATATCGGCGGCTGGCGCGGAGCGAACGGGCGCTGCCAGCGCCGCGCTGACGCGCTCGATCAGGGCGACCGCCCCGGCGACCGTCTCGGCGGCGACGATCAGGCCATGATTGCCGAGCAGCACGACATTGGTGCCGGCCGGCGAGACGGCTTCGATCTCGCGCGCCAGCGGCAGGCCGGGCTTCACATAGGGCACATAGGACCAGAGGATGCCGTCGAGCCCGTCCAGCCGGGCGGCGATGGCGTCGCGCGCCTCGGCGCGGGCGACTTGCGCGACCGTCTCGACGCAATGGATGTGCAGCACCACGGCCTGCGGCAGCACGGCATGGACCGAGGTTTCGACCGAGGGACGCAGTCCCTGCGGATTGGCGTCGGCGACGACGAAATCCGTCGCCTTGGCAGCGCGCTCGTCATTGGCGTGGACGGCGTCGAGCAGGGGCGGCAGCGAGACGGGCAGGAAGATCTCGCGTTCATCGGCTTCCGCGAGCCAGGTGCCGGACGCCTTGACGCAGAGCACGCCGTCGCGCTTCAGCGAGGTATTGCCGCCGGCCGCCTGCGTGCGCAGCGGATCGCGCCCCAGCATGGCGGAGGCCCGGCGCAGGGCGGCGAATTCGGCGTCGTCGGTATGCGTGGTCAAGTTCCGGCTCCGGATGGGTGTTTTGCGAACGGACCCTCGAGAACGGATTTTGAGATCCGACTTTGCCTCTCCCTGAGGGAGAGGTCGGAGCGAAGCTCCGGGGGAGGGTTTGGGGAATTCTCCGGATGGGGCTCCAAACCCTCACCCGCCGGCCTAGGGCCGTCGACCTCTTCCTCGGGGAGAGGTGAAGTAACGGCAGACCATCCTCAAAAACAGTGCGAGGCAGGGCTGCCCCTGCCTCGCATCCGCGACGATTCGACTAGAAGTCGAAGTCGTTGATGTTTTCCTTGGTGAAGGTGTAGGGCGCGCCGAGCAGGATCTCGGAGCCGTTGATCACCTGGAGGTCGCCGAGCTTGCCGGCCTTGACCGAGGTCGCGCCGGGCTTCAGGTCGCCATCGGCGGCGGCGCGCAGCGTGTACATCGCCGCATAGCCGAGGTCGACGGGGTTCCAGAGCACGACCGACTTGACGCAATCCTTGTCCACATAGGGCTTCATCGCGTTCGGCGTGGCGAGGCCGATGACGGCGACCTTGCCGCACTGGCCGGCCTGGGTGACGGCCTCGGCGGATGCCGGGGTCGCGACCGAGGTCATGCCGAAGATGCCCTTGAGGTCCGAGCCATGCTTGTTGATCAGCGTCGTGGCCTGATTGAAGGACAGGACGTTGTCTTCCTGCGCTTCGACCGTCTCCAGCCACTTCATCTTGGGATGGCACTTTTCCTGATAGGCGGCCATCTCGGAGATCCAGCGCGCCTGGTTCGGCGTGGTGAAGGTCGAGGTGACGATGGCGAACGAGCCGTCCTCGCCGATTTCCTTCGCCATGTTGTCGACGAGCGACTTGGCGATGCCGTTGAATTCGGCCTGGTTGACGAACCACTGGCGCGCATTCGGCTCGGAATTGGCGTCATAGCCGACGACGTTGATGCCGGCGGCCAGCGCCTTCTTCAGCACCGGCGCGATCGCGACCGGATCGTTGGCGGCGAACAGGATGCCGTCGACGCCGGAGGTGATGTAGTTGTCGATGAACGAGATCTGCTGGTCGATGTTCGCCTGGGTCGGGCCGTCGGTCTTGACGTCGACATTGCCCAGTTCCTTGGCGGCTTCGGCAATGCCCTTCGAGGTGGCATTGAAATAGCCGATGCCGATCAGCTTCGGCACGTCGACGACCTTGATCGGCTTGCCCTTGCGATCGGGCTGGTTGGTGACTTCGCCGCCATCATAGGGCTTGGCGACGGGCGCCGCCGCCGTGCCGTCGCAGGCGAGCGGGTTGGTCGGCAGGTCGTCGCCGCCGGTCCAGGTCGCGGCGAGGGCCGCGCTGCTCACGCCCAGGCTCAGTCCAAGTGCCAGGGCTACGGTTCTCTTCAACATTGCTCTTCTCCTCCAAAATGACTTCCGGGCCTTTGTTGTTTTGGCGAGACCCTTCCATCCCCTGCAGACTCAGCCGTCGCCTTCGCGGCTGAAGATGTTGCTCGCGACGATCGCGAGGATGAGCACGAGGCCGATGACGACGATGGTGCCGTCGCCCTTGACCCCGGACAAAGCGAGACCGTTCTTCAGCGCCTGCATCAGGATGAGGCCGAGAACGGTGCCGATGATGGTGCCGCGTCCGCCGAAGATCGACGTGCCGCCGAGAACCACGGCCGTGATGACGTCGAGTTCGAGGCCGGTGCCCATGTCGGAACGCGTCGTCGAAACGCGCGAGACGAAGATGACGCCGGCGACGCCGGCTACAAGGCCGGAGGCGGTGTAGATCAGCATCTTGGTGCGATCGACTCCGATGCCGGAGAAGCGCGCGCCGGTCTCGTTGGCGCCGGTCGCGTAGGTGGCGCGGCCGAAGGTGGTGAGGCCGAGGACGACGGCGGCAATGACGACGAGCACGCCGAGGATCCAGAGCTGCGTCGGCACG
>Ga0182738_1002861_pt1 | contig 20162 bp, 20 predicted proteins | sample eDN5th30CBELigMG_FD_128876 | JGI IMG/M metagenome (GOLD analysis project Ga0182738, IMG submission 128876) | Enriched Miracle-Growth compost microbial communities from Emeryville, California, USA - eDNA 5th pass 30_C BE-Lig MG (version 2)... ... | reverse complement strand
TTCGATATTGCTTTGTACCTTTTCTTTGAAAACCACCTCAATTCTCGGGTGTCCTTTATGATGATGACTTTTCCAAGGATTTTTGGGATCCTCTTGTCCATTAGAGGGAGATTTGGGGAATGTTTTTGGATGTCTTGGCTCATTTCAGGGTTTCAGAGGTAAGATCTGAACTGAAATATTTTGTTTGAGAAATTAAAAAATAAAACATACCGTCGATTTCTTGTGGAAAATTTTTATGAAAGAAACCTTCCTTTTCTTTAGAACCACCAAATTTAGCCAGAGGTATTTGGATTCTCAAAAAAAAATTTTTCATATAAGAAAACCTCAAATTTCACGAACAAAAAAATTTCAAGAAATCTTATTTTATGAGGCGTTGTCACATTATTATTTTTGTAGATATATAATATATCTAAAAAAAGAAGGAAGCAAGGATTTCAGCATTTCTGCAAAAAAGGTGAGAAATAAAGAGGGAGTTTGTTTGAATGTTGACTGTAAATAATTCGAAATTAATTTTTGGTGCAACAAAACAATTTCAAGTTGTGAATTCTTTTAGAGCTTCACTTATCAAAAGCTTGGGCATTTTTAATGGAAAAACTTTAAATTGAGAGAAAAAATTATCTGAACAAATTATCAGAAAGCTGACATTATTAAAAGAAATATCAGACTGGAATTTTCAATGATGAAAATAAACATAATTACTGAGAATGAACACTGAAGACAAAAACACTCTTCTGATGAAAGTTGTTCTCGTTGGAGAATCTGAAGTTGGAAAGTCCTCTATCTTTGAAATGTTTTGTTTCGGAAAGGAGAAGTCTGCCCATGTTGTAACAATTGGAATTGATTTTGCTTACAAAGCTGAAGCTACAAGTCTGGGATATTGCAGGTTTGCAGAAGTTCAAACCTCTTGCTAAACATTATTATGAAGGATCGAGCGCTGCTATTTTGGTGTATGCTGTTAATAATCGCGGTTCCTTTAATGCGCTTGGGACTTTAGCAAAAGAAATTTCAGATAATGGAGTTGCAAATGTGTTCTTAATTGGAAATAAAGCTGATGGATCTGACAGAGTTGTTGAGACCTCAGAAGGGCAACAATTTGCAGACGATCATAACATGAAGTTTTTTGAAATCAGTGCTCGTGACAGTTCAAGTGTCGAAAGGATTTTCTTGGAAATATGCGAAAAAATTATAAAAACTGAAACTGATAATGAGAGAGAGGACTAGGTCAAACTTTATACTATGCCCTCTTTGTTTGTTTTTCTTTTTGCTAAATATTATTTTATGATGATTTGATAAAATAAGTAACTCTGCATGAATACACTCAAAGAAATACCGACAAGATAACTAATTTTTTGTAGAAGATTTATGAGCCTTTTTCAGTCTCTTAATTAGCATTATTTTTTCATGAGAATTTTTGGACACCATCATAAACTCAAAAAGCCTTTAAGGTCTATGAGGACCCTTGACTCATAGTTTATCAGTTTGAGATGACTTGGTTAGTGAAGGGTAAGCCAAATTTCAATTTGATTTTCTTTTTTAAATATTTATGGTTACATGAGAGATGCAATTTTTCAATTTTAGAAAGGTAACACTTTAACAAAAATAACCAAGAAAAGATAATTATTCGATTGACTGACTGATTCTTCAAAAGTTACGTCTCTTTAGTCTTTTTTCTCTGCGCTAATCATCTATGAACTACAAGGATCGATGTGAAATTTGATTTTCCAAGTTTTCCAAAAAGAAAGAATTAACTTTTGAAAAATTTCAAAGAAAAATAAAATGCTCAGAAAAAACTGGAAAGAAAAAGAATTGATTGGAACTGGGGCAAATTATTTCTGGGAGGTTTTAATTTCCTTCATCAGAAGATATATGTGCAATTTTTTGGGATACTTTTCCCGAGTTATAATCAGATCATGATAAGAGAATATTTAGCAAAAAGACAAACAAATCAAGAGGGTGAGAATTAAATAGAAGATTGTATTTAGCTCAGGATTATTTTGTGTTTGCCTGAAAGGACTCAAGGAACGCGGTTCTCAGCATTAATTTCATCAGAAAGAGATATTGAGTTTATTCCAATTTTTATAAACTCAGAAACTGATTAGTTTTTGAAAGTTTGAATTTATTGTTGACTTTGAAGTTTTTCTTCTCTCAACTTTCCACTCAGAAAAAAGCCTTTTCAAGAAGTAAATATCTTGATGGGATTGCTTATTTGGGATTAAAAGGAAGATTTTGGTTTAAACCAAGAATTTTCCAATTTTAATTTCGAGAATTTTCAAGAGACTATCATAAATCAGATGATGTTTCTGAAGGCAATTAAAAGGGTTTTCAACTTTATAGATTCAGAATAACTTCCAAGGGCATTCTATCTTTTCTATATATGTATTTTCCATTTTCCCGATTTTCCGCCCTCGAAGTTTAATTATGGAAGAAAAAAAGTTGAACATCTTGCCAAGAGTTTTGAAAAATTAAAGAAAGTTCTATACTGTGAAAACAACAAATTTCATGAAGTTATGGTCTGGGATGAATTTTATGAAGAAGGCGGAGAATAAAAGAAATTACGATTTTCACATCAGTAATGAATACTAATGAATCAAAGAATGATGGAATTCGAAAAATCTAAGCAAAATTCTAATTTTGTCCGTCCTTGGTATAAATTGTTAATATTGTATAGAATTTCGTAATATTTATATTAAAACCTTAGTCTTGGCGCTTCAACTCTTCCATGCAAAAGTTCTTTGAGGAAAACAAGAAAACCATCCTTACCATTGCAGGTATTGGTGCTGCTGCTTCCATCATCGGAGCGTATTTCTTTCCCAATGTTTTTTTTCTCATGTGATCTAGCATATATCTGAATGTTGAAAAGAAAAAAGCCAACCAAAAGGTAAACATCTCTTGAGACTGTTCTCAATTCCTTAGCCACATGCTCCTGTAGTGACTCCTCATCCTCAAACCACTCCTGCCACTTCCAAGAGTGTTGTTGTTCCAATTGTGGATGGTCTCACAAAAGAAGAAAGAGATGCAATCATCTCTAAGATCAAGGTGACCTATGAAGGAGATCATTTATCAACTGAAACTATCGAACAAATCTCTGATGCTATTGCTCAATATTGTATCCCTGACTATGCTCAGCTTGCTAGAGAAGAAAGAGCAGGTAATTGAATATCATGATATTGTTTGGGGGAGAAAATAAGAGTGCCTTTGGGACTTCTTTTGATTTATTTGAATTCGTTCACATTTCTGAAACATAAATTGGATAGAGAGAAGAAAGATCCCAAGAACCGATCTGGCCAAATATGTTGATTTGTACTATGTCTATGACAAGAAGTTTAGAGAAATGGTTGAGAGACACAAGAAAGCTGTTATCAAGGATCTCAACATGACCCCAGAACAATTCGAAGCTTACAATAATCTCCACAAGACCCGCAGCAAGGCAGACGTCTTGAGAGTCAACATTAATCTTGCTAGAAAAATCAGGTAGGACAAATTTTAAGATCTTCTTTTCCTGAACCTCCAAAAGGGATAGCTTAAAACCCACAAAGACACTTACTGCTGATGAAGTCAAGTTGATTCTTCAAGCTCATATTGATGCCATGAGAGAAGAGTTTGTCAATGTCACCGAACTCAGTGTTATGACTGTAAAAATCGAGAGTGAATTTTCTTTTATTTTTTTTTAGAAATGTGCAAATGATGCAATTCCCATTATTTACAACAGAAACAAGGATTTATTGTTCAGCAAATTCCTTGTCGAAGAAGAAGACTTTAAGGCTGCTATCATAGGTATTTCCAAGAGTTATCTGAGTCAAGATTAACCCCTATTTAGAACATAACGATGATATTAAGGTTAAACAATTATCAGCTGAACTTGATATTGTTATTCACGAACTCATCACCAAAAAAGAATTGCAATCAACTGATCCTGAATTGATGACTAGTTTAACCAGTTTCATCTAAGTTGATTAGACAGTAGAATCTATGTATATATATTAAGGAAAAGTTTCTACTCCCGTATAAAATTTACATATTGATGAGAAAAATTTAAGTTATATATATCTGAAAGAGTATGAATTCTATTCTGACAAGAAAAATTTTCAAGCTAACAATCAGTGTTTTTTAGGGGTTTATTCGGACAAACAAAACTTAGAAAAATCTTCTTCAAGTAAAATTTTCTAGAGATTGCTGATTTTAATGAGAAAACTCTTTTGGAATCTCAGTGAAATTTAAGAAAATTCAGAATATGAATCTCCAAGACAAAAAACTTTATACCTCAAGAAATTCAATTCCTTCAAGTTGATTATCTTGCCGAGTTTTTCAAAGTGAAACCTTTGATCTTGTTAGCAAACTCGTTTTTTTTCTGACTCGGAATTTTCCTCTTTCGAAAGAAAAGGAAAAGTGACTCTTGCTTCTTATCAAAGAATCAGAAGGAAAATGAGGAAAAATAAAGTTTACAGGTTTTGTAAATTCTTTGTTCATTTTTAAAAGTTAAGCCTGACTTTTTAGAAAGAAAAGTTGAGAAAAAATGATCAGAGTGATTTCAAAAAATTTCAAGATTTTTTTTTAATTTGAAAAGAGAAAAAGCACAATAATTTTTTGGACAATTGTTTTTCCAAATTTCCTCAGCATTTTGCAAGTCCTCCAAAACACTGGAATCAATTAAAATTTGACTGACAAGCACATAAAAAAAATACTTGATATTCCATACTTCATATAGATAAAAAAAAAACATATAAGTAATTTCCTAAAAAATGGCATGATAAACAGTGAGAATTGTTTATGAACATCATGACGAGATTAAACTAAACGAAAAAAAAGTTTAGTAGAATGTAGTAAAGTTGAAGTTAGTTGTTGGAGCGGGGTACACAACATAGTTTCCGATATAATTGCCAGCAAGTGAATACTGGCAGACCACGATTGCCTCCTTGGCATTGGTGGCTACTCCACACCCAACTTGAACACTTGCACTCCAAACCATTTGAGTATAATGAGAAATCATGTTGCCATTAATGGCACATTTTGGGTACTTTAAAGTGGCATCAAAGTAAACTCTTTCATTGATCCATTGGGCCACCATATAATAGACCATATTGGGTCTGATTGTGACGAGCTTCATATTTTCTCCAACTCCAGCAGTTCCACTTAAATAAAATGTACCAGCTTGAGCTTGCTTGTTGGCCCATGATTGAGCAGAAACTGCCAAGGTTTGTGACCAAGTTAAGTTTTTCATTCCAACAAAGGTTCTTTCGACATTATGGAGTTCAAGAATTTGAGAAGCAGTCGTATTGTCGAGGACTGTAGGGTGAGTGTTGGGGCTCCAAGGTGCGGGGAGGGATGCAGGGTCAACAACAGGCTGGGCAGCAAGCCAAGGGTTGGTGGCATTAGGTTTGTAGACCCATTCTCCAACAAAATTACCAGCATAACTGTATTGACAAACCATAATACTCATTGCACTTGTATTAGCAATACCACAGCCGACAAGGTAAGAATAACTCCAGATAACTTGAGTGTAATGGCCAACTTCTTGAGTGGAGTCAGTCGTACTGTTGGCACCATAAGTGTAATTTGGGCTGAAATATTTCTTTTCAGCACTCCAGAGGCCGAATAAGTAAGCGGTCAAATTTGATCTGAAGGTGGCTTCAGCAAGATTTTCACCGACTCCAGAGGCACCACTATGAACGAATTTGTTATTTGCAGCAAGGTAATTTGCCCAATCTTGGGAAGAATTTGCAAGACTAACTGACCAAGTCAGATTTTTTACTCCAATTCCACTTCTCTCAATATTGTGCAAGTTCACAAGTAGTGTTGCTGTAGCACTATCTGGAACTGAAAAATTTTGGAAGCATGTAGCAAGAGTGAGGAGACTCACAAAGATGATGAGTTTCTTGTTCATCAGAGGAGGAAGGGAGTAGTTTTATTTCAAAAAAAGAAAGTGGTCGAATTGTTTATGATTTATTTTAGAGAAGATATGCGATTTATAGCAAGTGAAGTTAATGAGGTGAGGGACTAGGATTAAACCTGGTTGAATAGGATTTTTTGTCAGCTGGCTTTTTTTTAGTTTCGGGGGCTTGGCCTGGCCTGGTCTGGAACAGTTGTATGAAATTAAAATTGTTAACTGGAAAGTTGAAGCCTTGGGGTTTTTCTTTATCTAAGTTTAGACCAAAAGATTTTTTTGTGAGGTGAAGAGGTGGGTGGGCCTTGAGGAAACGGTTCTCAAATATTTTTTGGGAAAGTAGAAATTAGGATAGAGCTTTCCAAGGAGAAAGAGTCTCCCTGATGATTTTTAACAGACAAGAATGTCTTGAAGCAAGGTTTCCACTCTTAGGAGCCGTAAATCTAAGGTTTATGGGACTTTTTAGTCAGAAGAGTATAGTAGTATCTATTTTTAGTGATTTGCCGTTAGAATAGGTGAAACTCATATTTTTTTATTCTGAGTTTAAACCTCAACAATTTGCCATCCAATTAATAGTTTAATGATATTCTCAGAGTTTTTCGCCAGTCTCAAGATATTAAACTGAGTCAATTTGAAAGAGCTTGCGGCGACTGGAAAAGCATAGCGACAAAAGATCTCTTGCGAATTATTGTCAATCAATCCGAAAAGGAAAAGTGCAAAAATAGTTTCATAAATATGTACCCTTTTATTAAATCCTGCAGGATAATCAGTTAGAGTTCCTCTCGACAAGGCCTTGATTTTAATACAGTTCAATAAATAGGGTTCAGGTATTGGAAATGGATGAATGGAGAGTTTGGAAGGATTCTGAATTTGACATTGTACATAAATTGTAAAGAAGAGCTTTGTCAAGGGAAAAAAGAGAATAAAACAAAAACCTTTGACAAATGGTCTGGATTTTGAAGCCCTAGAGGTTTCTTGAAGACTTTTAATAATCTCACTGAGAGAAAAATCCGAACTTTTTAAAATTAGATTGTATTAGCCAAAGAGAATCGATTGAATGCTTGATGAAATTTTATTCTATTTTTCAAAAGTTTTCGAATCTCAAGATGTTCTTGAATCTATTCTGGGTCTTTGGAGATTTGAAATTTTTTTATATATCAGTGAAACTAATTTTCTTTCAAAGGGTTTCAGTAAAAATATTTTTCCGGATTGACATGAGATGAATTTTATTTTGAATGAATAAAGTTTCAAACTCTTGAAAGAAAAATTTTTTGTTTGCAAATTTTTCTGATTTTTTTTTTTGGTTTGAAGAATCAAAAGAAAAAAATGTAGCAAAAAAACTTTTTTGTGAAGTAAGCACAGCACTTATTCAAAAATTCATTGTTTCATTTTTCACAACACAAACGTTAAAAAAATATTTTGAGAAGACGAGACTCTAAAGATGAAAAAAATAAGGTGAGGTCGCTTGAGAAATTGGAAAATATTTCTATTCAAAAAAGGTGTGTGGGGAGTTCATAATTCTATTTTCAAGTTCCTATTTCTGATGAAATGAATTTTTCTTGGTCATGAGAATTGTGTTTTAATCATATTTGAGTGAATCTTTTGTTTAACTCCTTGGAAACATCTTGTAGGACCTGAAACCAATATGATGTGAGAGGCTGGCTCAAGTTCTTCCCTGAAAAATTGGCGAAGAACTCATTTCAAGACATTTAGAACAGAAAAATTCTTGATTTCAAGGAAATCTCTTCAAGAGGTCTATTTCTGCAGTTCGAAAGAAGAAAAGTATAAGAGATCTTTGCTTTAAGAGCAGAGTTTCTTCATGAAGTTGACAAACAAGCTCTTCTCAATGATTTTGATGAATTCTGAGAATGACATAAAATTAAGTCAAAGCATCGTTAGTTTTACTTAGACAGAATTTCTCCGAGTAAGAAGATTAATTAAGTGATTCCCCAATGTTATCTTATCAAACTCACACACATGAACAGCCTCACTATTCTCACCCAGAGCCGCAATACTGGGGCAGACTAACCTCCATTAACCCCAAGTATGATGATATCAAACTGGTGAAACCAATTTACACAATTGGAAGAGGGTCAGGAAATGATATCCCAATCCCTGACATCAGGCTCAGTAATGTCCATTGCATTATTTCAAGAACTGATGATGGCACAGTCATGATTGAAGATAAATCTCTCAATGGAACTTATCTCAATGATAAAAAGATTGGAAATCGAAACTCTAAAGCTTTGGTTTCAGGAGATATGATCCAGGTCCTGTATGGAAATCGAATTCCTCTTGAAGATGTTATTGGATTTTGTTTATCTGTCGTTCCAACAGAAAATAACATGCTCAAAAGAAGGAGAGATCAGGAATATCCTGCACTTTTTGTCAATGATAAGCAAATTAAAAGCTCGAATATCATGGTGACTAAAGAGACTATCAAGAAAGGAAATGAATGTGTAAATTGCTCTCGTGCATTAGAAACGAGAATTCCAGGATTTCAAGCATTTTGCAAGTTGTGTATGACCAGATGGGTGAACAAAGTTGTCAACAGTGATCAACTTCAACATAAAGTTCAGGAGATAGTTGATCATACATTAGAAAGTAGAGATGATCGAGGATTTACTGCAGAATTTAGGGATGATGCCAGTGAGCAAGAATTTGAAGAACAAGGCGATAGAAGAGAAATTGGAGCAAATATATTTGAGGCTCACATCCCACAGAACGAGATAGAAACTACAGCTGGAACAGGGAATGAGACCTTTGGAAATTTGAGAGTTTCAGCAGTGAATGAGCATCAAGAGTTTATGAGCAAAAAGATGGAGAGATATTACAATCTCTTTAAACAATTTACATCTTCACAATAATTGGTTTGCTGTTTACTTGGTTGTTTTTTGAGATGAGTAAAATTGTGTTTTGTGTTTGTGTATAGTGTTGAATAAATATTATTGTTCCTACATTTCTTGATTGAGCCAAAAGAGAATTTTTCTAAGAGACTAATGATTTTGAAGAGAACTGAAATTTTTACTGTTTTGAAGATTTTCAAGGTTGACAAGAATGAGAGTTTTTTGGGTGTGGTAATAGGCGAGAGAAGAGGTGCCTATAGTTCGAGTTATATTATATTACTAAACTAGCTTTTAGTAAAAAATAATATTAATATTAAGGTTATTATGAATCTAATGTAGACTGGACAGTACGGATGGGGCAGAAGGCCATAACAAAATGGCTTTGGTTGGCATCACAAGAAGAAATACATGAGAAAATTTATTTGCTTTTTTCATTGTCAAATCTCTGAGGAAAACAAATTAATTGATTTCGACAAAGATTGGGATTGAAATCTCCTTGGAATTGGGTCCCATTGTGTATTCAGAGGAAGCAAAGTTGATCTTTGGAGAGTAACCAATATAGACTGGTTGTTTTGGGGCACTGAAGTAAGCTCCGGGATTCTCGTCAATGATTTCATTATGAATGACTTTTCCATTGTGGACGATTTTGAATCCAGAGAGTTCTGAGAGGATGTTATTTTCACCCTCTGAGCTGGCAGCAGTGGTCATGGTGGATTTCAAATTCATTTCGTTGGCAGAGAGGTATCCCTTGGCAACGCTTGATTTCAAATTCTTGGAATAATTGGATGGATTATAGGCAGAAGTTGTTCTGTTCATGCTTTGGTTGTAGCTTCCTTTTCTTGGGCGGGTCTCATTAAAGATGCTCCAGGAAGGGTAGTTCTGAACATAAGGCTGATCGTAGTGATTTGTGGTATGTACATGATGCGAGTTTTTGTGGTGTTTCACATTGCTGTAAGATGAGCCCATGGAGCCTGTCTGGTAGGATGATCCAGAGTTTGCGGCATTTTGTTTCCCTCTTTTGGAGGAGTTGTGATTTTTCATGCCCTTATTGTTGGAACTGGAGTCCATAATAGAAAGAACAGAGAAAAAAATTAAAAGGCCTCGCTTTAAAATTTAATATATTATAAACCAAAAGATGAATCTGAGTGTATTTATACACGGAGCCTGAATAATCAGAGCTATTTTAAGGTCAAATTGTAATTCGAGATTGCTCACCATTAGAGTGAAATGCATTAATTTTAGAACCTTGAAATTTTTTCATCATATGACTCTCCTATACGTTAAGTGTGAATCACATTATGAAGGGAAATTTGTTGGAATACAAGATTAAACTTTCTCATATACAGATAATTCGTAAATAAATGAGAGGAGTAGATTCTACGAGATGAAATGAGTTAATCGTTGTCATCTTGTTGTAAAGAGAATGGTGGTGAGTTTTTTGAGAGAGGGAGAGAGCTTTATAGAAGAAAAAGCTATATTAAAAGGGTTTAAATTTAAACAAGCCCGCCCAAATTTTATATAAAAAATACCTGCATGTGCATCGAAATTCACAACTAACGAACTAAACTGATTATTTATCTCCTAGGAAAATAGCTTTCTCTGTTTTCTCTCTGAGAAAAGTTATTAAAAAGCATGGAATAAGGTGAGTTGAATAAAACTCTAAAGTGGTTAAAGTAAATTTTGAAGAAAAGAAAGCTTTCTATTGAAAATTGGAAAAAATTCTAAAATCAAACTGAGGTTCTAATAAGGAAACAAAGAGGGGAAAATTTTGCTCTCTCCAAGAGAAGGAGGAATTAAACTCTGTAATTTTCTTAGATTTCTGGGATCTAAGGGGCTCTTTCTGGCCAAAATTATTTATTGCGCCGAGGAATAGTTGATTCCATTTTCTTTGAAAAGAGTTGTTAAAAAGTCTAATCTCGAAAATAATACTGTGGATGATGTCATTTCTAGGAAGTAAATTTGTTGAGAGGCCTCTCCGATTGTGAAAAATCCCCTTAAGACAGGCTTTTGAAAACAAGCTCAGACGAGTTTTTGGCCACCCCAGATTCCCTCAGGACCTGTGAATATTTACCAAGTTTTCAAATAAGGTACGTGTCAAAACGGATCAGAAATGCTTAGATTCTTTTCAAATCCATTTTTATAAAAAAAAAACATTTGAAGAAAGAAAGTTGGAGGATTCGAGGGGACTCATACTAAAAATGATAGAATTAAGGTTGGATGCTAAATTTGTCATCAAATATTCAAGATCAATGAAACAAGACGTCTGTGGCCTCTAAATTTTAGCTTATTAAAAATCCATAAAATATTTATATGAAGAAGGAAAAAACCCCAATTCTGAAACTCACATCTTTCTGAGAACTAAATTGGAGGAGCATTCGGCTGATTCTGGCATTCCGAGACTTTCTGTTCAAAAATCTATGTTTAGTTTATTAGTTAAGAGAAAAATGATGAGAAAGTAAATATTCATTGTATCTCTTTGAGAAGATGGAATTTGAGTCTTTTGTCGAGTTCTAAAGAAGGAAGCTTGGAAAGATTTGACTTCGAGGAAGGAAATTTAGAGAAAAAAAAGTGATAGAACATGTTATAAATTTCTGAAAAGATTAAACTGTTTGTCGGCAAATTCAACAAATTTGTACTTTTTTGTTTGCATAAATTTTTCTCACAAACTTCCTTAAATAAAATTTTAAGTTGGGTTGTAAATGAAGAATAAAATTCTCATTTTACATATTCTAAACCTTTTTCAGCTTTCTTGACCTCTGCTGAGAGGATGAGAACTCTGAAATCCGAAGAGGGTTTTTCAATTTGATTTTTTCTACTTCAAACTTTCCTGTTTTCAAATCTCATTCTAAACTTTCCTTCTATTCATTACCTCGAAAGGATTTGCCATTTTCGAATCAAGAAAGGGTTCGAGCAATATTGAAGCAGCTTAGGAACGCTGTTATTGATTTATGGACCACGTTCAATTCAGCCTAGTTCAATACGAAAATTGTCAGAAACTTGAAGGAATTTATGAGATTCAAGCCTTTGATGAATAATCTCATATAAAGCCCAAAGAAGCTTCAATAGATTAAAATGTGTTTTCTTTATGATTTTAATGAATGATGATGGAAATGAAGGGACAATTCGAATTTTCTTTCAAGTGAAGATTATGACAAGGTTAATAATTGAAGGAGAGGTGAGAAATGCCGAACCTTTCTTCACCCGAGCTAGTTTAGAGTTTAAAGTAGAAGTAAAAAATTTGAAAATAGTTGGAGTAAATAATTTTGTAGAGAACAAAAGTAATTAATAAGTATTTAGAATTTACTCTATAACTTCTAATGTGATGTATAATTTAGCTCCAAAATTTAACAATCTAATTCTATTTTTTCGTCTGTTTTTCCCACCAAAAAAGACCTTGCTTATTAATCTTATGAATGATGACACCCAACTTAACACCTTGGATCTCAAAACCTTGTACATCATCAATTACACTTTCACAGCATTGTCCTTAACGTCAGGCGTCATTGTAATATATGCTTTTTTCAAGACATGGAGATGCTGGACCCACTCTGTAAAAATGATCATCTATCTGACTTTATCAAACCTGCTCTATAGTTTAACAAATTTGTTGACTTTACTTGATTCTGGCCTCCTTTTTGTTTGCAATCTGGACGGCTTTCTCAGAACATTTTCAACCTTGTCTTCCTTTTTCTGGGCAACAAGGATTGCATTAACAGCATATCGAGCAATATCAAGCCCAGATTACAATCCACACAGCAATGCAGGAGCATATTTAGGGATCCTTCTCCCACTATTTGCATCTGTCCTGTAAACAATTTTGATTATTTATGATTCACTTTGAAATAGTCCTTTGTTCAAGTTTGATTTCTTGAATTATGATTATCTTGGGCTGAATTGTGATATTTACTCGACGACTGAAACCATGACTCTGATTTGGCTTTTTATCATATTGTTGGGTCCAATGATTATTGGAACCGGCTTGACACTTTTTTTCTATGTGATGATTATCAGATATTTGAAAGAGTTCCAAGGCGTTTTGGGGATTCCAACTTCTCAATTTGTAGCGTATCCATTGGGACTTGTAATTTCGTGGTTTCCGAGCATAGTATTTAAAGTGGCATATTTATTGGGATATCGAGCTTTATGGCTAGAAGCAGTGAGTATTGCCTTTTCGCGATCTTCAGGATTTATAAATGTATTGGTCTACGGATGGCAAAGTTTGGTTGCATATCAAAATCACAAGCAAAAAAAGCCAATAGAACACCCCTTAGAAAGCAATAGTTGGGGACCTGAACAAACAAGATTTTTATGCCATCCCAGTATCAGAAAGTCAAAAAGTCTCGCATCATTTTAGGATTACTGTTGTACATTCTTGTTTTCTATTATTTGATAGAATTTTTAACGGAGTAGTGTTCTGATATCACTTTAAGTAATACTTGATTTCAAGAAAAATGAAATTGCAAAAGAAGTGCTTGTCTGCTCCAAAAAGCACACATTTAATTCATTCCTTGGACTTCTCCAAGGCAAAAATGACTGTTAATCATCAACTTGCTTTCGATGATAAAAAACTTATAAATGTAATCACCAATATAATTTACCAATTGATGCTTTCCCTCATAAACCTTCTTCAAAAGATTTGCCAACCTGCTCCTTCAAAGACTCAAGATGATTTTGAGCGAGACCAGGGGTTGTATCAAAACAAAAGCTTCTTTTAACTTCAACACTTATGATTGCAATCTTATTTTTCTACAGCATTGCGATTTATAGAACATGTCCGTCGTTCGCCCCTGCTGTTGGTTTTACTGTAAATTTCGCTTTCTATATTGTATTTCTGGTAACATGTCGCTCTCATATCAGTTTATACAAGATTCTGTATTTTTCAGTGTCTTACATGATCGGACCGATCCTGATTCATTACTTTCCAGATGGTATTGTATTCACTTGGGTTGCTACTCATATTTTACCTCTCTGGACCTTGTATATAATTGGAGCAAAAGCCTTTTTGCTCTGTACGTTTATCCAGCTGTTTTACTTTCACTATTTTTACAAATATGCTCGATATCAAATGGTCAGCCAGCACATGACTCCTGAAGCATTTATCTACCGTTTAACATTTGCAACAACTTTTGCAATCGTATTGAACACAAGTTTGATATTCGGGATCCAATATGACATTCGAAAAGCCCATCAAGAGACAGAAGCTGAAAGGTTGAAGAAGACTGAACTTGAAAGACAAAAAACGTTTTTGCTGAGTTTTTCGTATGAGACCCGTAATCTGATAAATACTATGATTGGAAGTGTCCAACTTTCCTTGCTTGAAAATCTTCCGCAGAAAGTTCGGGATTTGTTGCGCAACTCAGAAATTTGTGGAGAACTTTTACTTCACTTGGTGAACAATATATTGGACACTGGAAAGGTTGAGATTGGAGAGCTGGAGGTGAATCCCACAACCAAAGTTGTGAGTGAAACATTGGAGAAGGTCTGGAGTATCTGCTCACAATAGATAAAATCCAAGAAACTGATTGGACAGATGAGAATTCAGACGAAACTTCCAAGACTATTAAAGATAGACAGCTATAGATTAATGCAGATCTTGATGAATATGATCAGTAATTCCATCAAGTTTACTGATAGTGGGAGCATTGGGATCAATATTGACTGGCTCGAAGAGTACACGAGTGTTGAAGATGAATGTTTTGACCCTGCTCCTTTTGATGAAGGAGTGTTTGAAAAAGGAATGACTACGTTTATGCTGGAAAATAGTCGAATTTGCTTCAATTTAAAGAAGTCCAAAATAAAGAAAGAAAGTTTACAGAAACTTGCCAATCGAAGAAAGGAGTGCTTAAGATTATTGTGACGGACACAGGAAGCGGGATTCCTGAAGACAAAATTCCCTTGTTGTTTAGTAAATTTGGCCAGGTAAATAGCGACCACCTCAAAAGAAAGATGGGAACAGGGCTCGGATTGTTTATAACAAAGCAACTTGTGGAGAAACTGGGCGGTGAAATTCGGGTTTTTAGTAAAGAGGAGAGGGGCAGTTATGATTATTTGCATCCCAGCCGAGTCAGTGAAGGATAATATTCATAAGGGACTGACAATTGAAGCTTTTACGAGCTTAGCTGAGACAAAGATGCTTCAAGCAATGATCGTTGATGATGCTCAATTTAATCAAGTTGTTCTCAAGAATATTTTAACCAAGATTGGCGTTCAGGTGTCTGCAATTGCAAGTAATGGGAAAGAAGCTGTTGATCAGTACTTGAATTCAGTGACTGAAGGACGCCTAATTAACATCATCACAATGGATATAGAAATACCAATAGTGGATGGTAAAGAAGCAGTTCGAAGGATTCGAACGCTTGAAATGAAGCATATTAAAACCCTGTTTAATTATAATTGTCAGTGCTAATTGTAGTGAATCAGAAATTGCACAATGTACAGGAGTTGATCATATAACTGGAATGATGAAAGCTAATTATTTCCTAAAAACCGGCATCTATGAACGACCTCTTTGGTATTATTCAAATGCAATTCCATTTACATGATAAATGAGAAGATTTTTCTGTAGATATTATGCTTTTGTATTGAATTTTGAAGCTCTCATTAGAAAGGGAGTTTGATTATTTATTGACAGTTATTTTATAAATCTCATTCGAGTGTTTAAAAATCTCATCATACGATCAAAAACGTTTTACAGACTTGAAACTACAGATGATGTTGCTTGGCTGATAATATTACTTGAAGTGAGTTGAGATAAATCTGTCATAACAAAGATAAGAGGAGCCTGGATGCCAAAGCTTGTGAGAGATGCAGCATCAGTTGGAAGTCCAAAATTAATCAAGACTTGAGCAGGAGTCAGGCTTGTTTGGGATGGCGCATAAACAACTAAATAAAGCTGCATTCCGCTACTATTTCCAAGGTAAACAAAACCAACTTGTTGCTGGCCTTCATGGATGAGGGAAGTAAAGTTTGAAAAGTCAGCTCCCCAAGGGCCAAATTGAGCCTCAACTTTGTTGTTGACATCATTTTCACTTCTGATGAAAATAATAAATTGACTGACTTTATTCTTCAATGCCAACCATACTTGAGGATATGTCGAACCATCTGTAGCAAATACACTCATCGAGTCCAATGTCTCTTGTACTTCTTTTTGGTGAGAATTTTGCTGCCTTTCAGAAAGTCTCAATATGCTATCACTATGTACTTTTGTTTGAGTTTTGGTTTGAATTTCATCAGATTGTGTCGAATTATTCATGTATTTTAAGATGATGAATAGAATGATAAGAACAGAGAAAAAGATCCCAAGTTTTTTTAGTGAGAAGAAGCCATTGATACGTTCGAGGCTCTCTTGAAATCTGGTTTTCGTTTTAAACTCGAAATCCTGTTTTGACAACATATCTTCGAAGTTAATGCTTTGAGGATAAGACAACTTTTCTAAATTTGATTGTCCGCCGTGATTCATAGTTTCAATTTGTAAACTTTGCATGGTCTTCCAAGGAGGTATTTTCAGTGAAATGATCGTGGAAGGAATGTAAGGTGTAAAGCTTGAATCTCTGTTAATTTCAAATTTTAAATAAACTAGCTGCTGAAATCTTGAATTTAAATCGAAATTCTGAATTATGCGTTGTCAGACGAATTTTTTTTTTCCTTGGAAGGGTGTGCTGATAAAATTTCTTTGCGGAGTTCACAAAAAGGAAAAAAATTTCTGAAGGTATAAAAAGATTTGTCGATAAAAATGTTATTTAGATCTTATGAGATTTTTATTGAATTTCATTATCAATCATTTTTTAAAAATGAAAGCATCCTTGAATTCTGTTTCTTTGAAAGGAGAACCAGGGGACTGCTTTCGGTATTTGGAATGTTTATTGAGTTGAGTATATTTGCAAAAATATTTCAGACATAAATCAAAATCAGTAAGCTTTTGATGAATTTTATCTGCATCAACACCTGTTTTGGTTCAACTTGTATACTACGTTTATGTCTTGATAAACCTAGTTTTTAATTCAGGAATGAGTTTTTTGTTGAAAGTTGAATTGTTTAAAAGACGTCATCAATAACATCAATAGTCTCAAATCTCGTGGACAACTTTTTTTTAAAAAAAACAAGCTTCGTTTGGTATTAGAGTTGAGCTGGTTTAGAAGATCAAAACTAAAAACATTTCTAAAAAGTAAAGTAGGACTAAACACCATATTTAAGGTCAATTTAGGTGTTAAAAATCTTTTTAAAAATCAAACCACAAATTAAACTATTGATTATAGGCGAGACAAGGAACTTTTTAAATCATCATTATTGCCTCATAAAACGGCATTTCTAATAGAAATCGGGATTCATGGCTAATTCTTCAAGATTCAAGTTTGGATTTCTGCTTGAATTGAGGAAGGCCGATTCCATAACCCTTCGCATCTCTTGTTGCTCAAAGGATCTGAAGTATTATTACTTACTGAATCTGAAATAAGAAGTTAGTTTAATGCAAGCCCTTTTTATCTTTTAATAAAAAAACCTGTTTTTTCAAGGAGCAAAAAATTATCAAACTATGATGATAATGATGAATTCCATCAACCGTCTCATCGACCGACTATGTATGCCAGATGCCAAACCTTTCAAAAGCGAGTTTGAAAGGGAGCTTCAACTCTATCGGACCAAGAGGCTCTTTCTGACTTTTACAGGAATCATCTTTGTAATGATTCTCTATGATTGGTTTGGTTTGAGAGCGCCTTCTAACACCCCGAAGGTGGGTGTTTGGATCAATATTTTTTCCTTTATGTTGTTCGTTGCAACTTGTCGATCATATATTGGCCTTTATAAGGCTTACTACTTCATTGCAACATCAATTATCGGGCCGTGTTTATTATATTTTTACCCTGACAGTATCGTCTTTAACTGTGCTTTTATTCAAGTTGCGCCTCTCTGGATTTTGTATATTGTTGGCACCAAGGGATATTTTATGCAAATGGTCCTCCAGCTGAGCTATCTTCATGTTCTCTATAAAAAGCATTTGTTGATTGCTTTAAATTCAATGGATCTTGAGGCCTTTGTTCACCGGTTCGCAGCTATCACAACTCTTGTTTTGATAATAAATTCTGGTCTCATATATAGCCGGCAGTTTGATTTGGCCAGAGCACTCAATCAAGTATCATTGGAAAGATTGAAAAAGGACGAACTTGAGAGACAAAAGCACTTTCTTTTGAGCTTTTCACATGAGATTCGTAATTTGATAAACACAATGTTTGGGACAATTCAACTTTCGTTGCTGGAGGTGATTCCACAAAAAGTTCGCGATTTATTACAAAACTCTGAATTTTGTGGGGAACTACTGCTCCATCTGATAAACAACATTTTGGACTCAGGAAAGGCGGAGGTAGGGGAGCTTGAAGTGAATAATACAGTTGTTTTGGTATCTGAGACTCTGGAAAAAGTATGGAATATCTGCTCTCAACTTATAAAAGCCAAGAATCTGAAAGGCCAACTCAGAATCCAAACCAACTTGCCTAAGCTGTTGTTGCTAGATAGTTACAGGATAACCCAAATTTTGATGAATATTGTAAATAATTCAGTGAAGTTTACAGAGACTGGAAAGGTGAGTATGGAAGTAAATTGGCTCAAATATAAGGAGAAGATTGAGGAGGATTGTTTTGAGCCAATCCCGTTTGATGATGATGAGGGGATCTTTGAAAAGGAGCAGTCAACGGCTTTACTGAACAAACAATTGCTATGTTTTGATACTTGCAGTTCCAAGTCTATCAAAGGCAATTTGACGTTCAGCAGGACTGCTGAAAATGGAGTTTTGAAAATCGTGGTCACTGACACTGGAAGTGGAATAGCGCAAGAGGAGATCCCACTTGTTTTTAACAAATTTGGCCAGGTCGATAAGGACCCATCCAAGAGAAAGATGAAGACGGGCCTGGGATTATTTATAACAAAACAGTTGGTTGAGAAGATGGGAGGCCAAATAAAGATTTTTAGTAAAGAGAAGGTTGGAACAGTGATTATCGTCTGTATTCCGACAGAATCTGTTAGAGAAAAGATGAAGAGCACAATTACCATGGAAGCTTTTACAAGTTTACCAGAAACCAAGATTATCAAAGTGATGATTGTTGATGATGCTGAATTCAACCGTGAGGTTCTGAAGAGCATTTTGACCAAAATTGGTGTTCAGGTTGCCGTTTCAGCCAGTAATGGGCAAGAAGCACTTGATAGGTATAAAGCAGCATCGAGAGATAATCAAGCAATAAATATTATAACAATGGATATTGAAATGCCAGTCATGGACGGCAAGGCTGCGATTAAAAAAATTAGAGCATTTGAAATGGAGAATAATTTGAAGCCAAGTCTGATTATAGTTGTCAGTGCCAATTGTTCTGAGTCCGAAATTGCTGATTGTGTTGGCCGAGAAAAGTCAACAGGATACATGAAAGCTAATTTCTTTGTCAAAAAGCCAGTTTCAATCAATGAACTCTTTAGAATAATAAAATCTCAAATGAATATCGAAAGCATCAACAACAGTAATTAAAGAATTCAATAAGGAAGTAATTTTATATGTAATTATTTTTTGTTTGTTTGTCTGTTTAAAGTGAGAGACTATATATAAAGAAGCTTCAGTGAAATTTTTTTCACTGAAATTTTCTGAAAAATATTTTTAAAAAGTAAGCAAAAGAAGATTCGATAAAAGGAACAATCAGCATTTGTAGATCTTTTTTCAATATGAGAAAATCGGAAAAGTTTTCCAAAGATGGGAGGGAGGGTGGGTTTGAAAAAAATTTAGTTTTCTGAGAACTGAGTGGTGGGTATGTTTTTTTCTCCAGAAAAACTAGACAAACTCATTATTTCCAAAGGGACATGTGGAAATCCGATTGCAATCTTAACTTCTAAAGGATCATTTCCTTGAACAAAACAGGTTTTCATATTTGATTGATCAAAAGTTTATCACATTTATTTATTTTGCTCTTAATTTTAACTAAAAAAATGCTCTCTAGCCTTACCATTTCCATGAAAATATTTTTGAACCAAAAAAGAGAATTTTTTTTTAGAGATACTTGAAAGAAAAAAATGAAAAAATTTTGAAAAAATCTTGCCCTTTCGATTTTCTCACATTGAAAAAAAAAATCTTCATTTATGACCTGAACTCGAAGAAAATATTCCTCTTGTCCCTATCAATCGGGATGAAAGAAATCCTTTTTTAGCACATAAGTTTCCAAAATTCAATGTTTTTATTCTGATCTTTGATTTTGAGTGATTTGGCTGAAAATGGGGTTGCATTTCAAAGGTCGGGTTTTTTTCCTGCTTTTTGACTTCTCAAACGGATGAACTTGAAGAGAAAAATGGAATAAAACTTTTTTGAAGTCATTTGAAAATTCTTTTTCCAAGTAAAAGTAAGTCTTTCAAAAACTTTTCAAAGATTGTAAAATCAAATGAGCATCTTGATTTGAGTATAATGAGCT
>Ga0182738_1002859_pt1 | contig 20187 bp, 11 predicted proteins | sample eDN5th30CBELigMG_FD_128876 | JGI IMG/M metagenome (GOLD analysis project Ga0182738, IMG submission 128876) | Enriched Miracle-Growth compost microbial communities from Emeryville, California, USA - eDNA 5th pass 30_C BE-Lig MG (version 2)... ... | reverse complement strand
TGGCTAACCGCAAATTTGCAGCTAGCTTCCGCATCTGACGAACTAATGCCTGCGGCCGCGCCATCGCATGAATCAGTCGGCGTGCAGCACGAATCGCCCGTCCCTTCGGGCGAAGAAGATGTCATCCGGCTGGAGTTTTCCCGTAAAACATCTCGCCAGCTGCACCACTTTCCGTATGGTCCCTATATTGCCATTGCGGCGGTGATAGTTTTGCTGTTTCACACGCAGGTGGAACAGCTTGTGAAAGCATTTTTCCTGTTGGAGTAGCGAGTTGCGCATTATCCCGTTGCGATCTTTTACCATACTGGCCGTAGTGGCAGGCTGCAGCTGTCTGGCCTCAAAGCTGCCCGCCCAGAACGCCAGCGATACCGCCATTTCTTCCGCGCCGGCTGATTTGCCGAAAGATATGAAGCCGATCTATACGACACCGGATCGCGCGACGGAAGATCTAAAGTCTCACGGCATCGGCACCAGCGAAGACCAGTTGATTGAGTTCCTGAAAAAAGGTCTGCAGCGGACAACAAACCTGCCGGAACAGCCTCCCGAGAAAAGTCAATTAATAATCGACGCCATGGCGCGCCTGGCTGAAATGAAATCACGTGCTGCAGTCGATCCCATCATGCGCATCGCCCGCTTTGATACGACGATGGGAGCATTCCGCGTTATTGAATACGACGTCAGCAAATCATCTCCCCAGTCTCGCGATGATTTCCGCACCCGCGCCTACCGCCTGATTCAGTTTAACGCCATAAATGCTCTGGGCCTCATCGGCGATCCGAAATCCGCAGATCTGATACGGACTGTGCTACAGCAGGACAAGGCCGCTGGCGCCCAGATCCAGTATTCCATCTGTCTCGGACTGCTCGGCGATGCTTCCGGAGTGGATTACCTGGTTCAGTTGATCAACCTGCAGAACCGGCGCGAGAGTGCGGCTGCGGCCAAAGCCTTCTATTTCATCACGGGACAAAATTTTGGCTATACGGAAAACTCGCCGGTACGCCTGCGCCGCACTCTTCCGGCAAAATACACCCAGTGGTGGAGCCAGCATCGATCAACCTTTCAGCCCGACCCGGGTGCCATTCGCAAACGCCGGGAAGAAAAGCGGTCGCTCACGATCTATACCGCCCGTTCTGCACGCGATCTCCTGAAACTTGCCGCTGATTATTTCGATTTTAACAACACCATGGGGGCCGCCAGCGCCCGAAAGCAGATCTCTGATGCGGGCCGGAGCTGGAATGCGCAATTTCAGAAAATCGCCACCGATCCGCTGGAGGATCTTGATGTGCGGATGGAGGCCATGAACTGGTACTTTGAAGCCAATAGATCTGATCCGCTGGAGCTTTTTAAAAAGCTGCGCAAAGACGAAAATCCTGAAATTGCGGACAAAGCTAACACGTTGATTGAGCAAATCGCAGAAGATAATGCGAAGCGCGGACGCCTCTAGGTAGCAGGTCGTGTGCGGCGGGGTTCGATGTCTGCGGCGCAGTATAAGATGCCCAGCAATGGCAACAGCGGCAAAATGAATCGTCCATAGGTCACTGTCGTCATGGCAGGCAGCACCACCAGGTAGGCACCCAGCAACAGCAGTGACACCGCCCAGCTGGTCCCCAGTAAACGCCCTGGAATGCGGCATAGCGCCAGATACAGTGGCACGACGAGAAAGCACAGCAATCCCCAGATCGCATTAAACACACCGGCCAAACGGATGACTTGCTCTGAATTTCCCAGTGCCCGGGCCAGATTAGCCCCGTCTATCGGGCTGAACACCAGGCGGCCGAGGTTTCGGAGTACCTCGCGAAGGTATATTACCGGGCGGCGCTTAATTGCCGCGACAGCAACGTCTCGTGCGATCCGGTCGACCTCCGCATCTCCCAGATTATAGTCCCGCTTTAGTATCCATGCGGCTGTGTATGCACCCTCGTCTGTCGAGTGCATGGCCCGCACAAAGGCTGCACCATAACGCCCCGGCGCATCTTCTGCCGGCAAGGCCAGGATGTTTGAGTGCTGATGCAGTGCCAGGCTTCGTCCGCCGACCGTTGTCAAGGTCCAGGGCTGCCCCTGTCTTGAATTGCGCAACATCCAGACCCCTGGGAGCAAAAATGCCGGGATCAGCACCAGCGTCAGCATCCGCCATCGCCGCGCAAAGAACCAGGGCGCCAGTTCTGCCAGAGGTGCAAGCAGATGAAACGGCCGGGTCAGAGTGAGAATGCCGTGCACTGCCCCACTGCATAGCGCGCCTCCGACGCCCATTTGCCGCCGCACCACCCGCCGCATCATGCAGAGCAGCACCAGCAGGCCGGTTGCGTATGGTACGTCCGTCAAAAGCAGGGCACTGTGCCACAACACGGCTGGAGAAAACAGCAGCACCAATTTCCCGCAGAAGGTCCAGCGCCGGAAACCACCGCCGCGGCCGATCGTTCGCGGCATTGCCCACAACACGGCCAAGGCCCACGCAATCCGCTGGATCCACACCACCAGAAGGATTGCAGCGCTGCTTTTGCCGCCGCAGATAATGAGAGCCGCTGCAATCAGCGCCGGCAATATGGGCGTGCGAGAAAAATCCGGACCAATTATGCCACTCTCGCTGGTGACGACAAACCCGCGCCCTGCGTACAGATTCTCCCCGATTTCCAGGTAGCGATGAGAATCAATATCCAAATGGGACGCCAGCCGACAATCGATCACAACACCAGCCGCGACAAAAAGAAGGAGCAGAATAATTTCCGGCCACCAGTTTGCCGGCATCCACGACAACGCTTGCCCCGTCAACTCCTTCAATTGTGAATCCCGTCTGATCATGAGCAGCGATTTGCGTGCGCAAATCCGGCAAACGCAATCAAAACACCTGCGATAATGTCAGACGAGGCGACGGGAAAAATTAGCTGCTGGCTGTTATTGCACCACAGCACCCATCCCCGTTGAGCAGATTATCCCGACGCGGTGTATTTCCCCGGCGTGACCATTGATCCTGCCAGTGCCCCGCCTTTGCATCCTCTGCTGTTGCAGTGGCTCCGGCGCAAGCGGTGGACCCCATTTCCATTTCAGGTGGAAACCTGGTCGGCTTACGCGCGCGGTGATGATGGTCTCGTCAATGCTCCAACGGGGATGGGAAAGACGTACTCCGTCTGGCTGGGCCCCATATCAGAATGGCTGCAGGAGAACCCCGATCGTGCCGCCTGGAATCCCAGGCAGCCAGCGCCGCCGCAGGTGTTGTGGATCACGCCTCTGCGCGCCCTGGCCAATGACACATTGTCGGCTTTGCGGGCACCGGTGGAGGGGCTGAAAATGCCGTGGACTCTGGATAAGCGCACCGGCGATACCTCTGCTGCGCGCAAAGCCCGCCAGCGCCACGCCCTGCCCACTGCTCTAATCATTACCCCGGAAAGCCTCAGCCTGCTGCTGTCTTATCCAAACACCCGCGAACTTCTGGCGACGCTGAAAACCGTGGTCGTGGATGAATGGCACGAACTGCTTGGCAATAAGCGAGGCACCCAGACCGAACTGGCGCTCGCCCGCCTTCGAACATGGCTGCCGGCGCTGCGGGTCTGGGGGCTTTCAGCCACGCTTGGGAACCTGCCGCTGGCCCTGGACGTTCTTACGTCTGGATCACAGCGCCCTCACACGCTCATCCAGGCGGAAAACAACAAGATTACGGAAATTGTGACCATCCTGCCGGAGAACATTGAGCACTTCCCGTGGGCGGGTCATATCGGCCTGAAAATGTTGCCGCAGGTTATCGAACAGGTCAGCCGCGCTCGCACGACCCTGGTGTTCACAAATACGCGTTCCCAGGCTGAACTATGGTATCAGAACATTGTCAGTGCATCGCCTCCCTGGGCAAAGAAAGTCGCCATCCACCACGGCAGCCTGGATCGCGAAGTCCGCGAGCAGGTGGAAGATGCTCTTCGCGCAGGAACTGTTCGGTGCGTTGTGACCACATCCAGCCTCGATCTCGGTGTGGATTTCCCCAGCGTCGACCAGGTCATCCAGATCGGCAGCCCGAAGGGCGTGGCCCGGCTTCTCCAGCGTGCCGGACGCAGTGGGCATCAACCAGGTGGAATAAGTCGCGTTTACTGCATTCCCACTAATGCCTTCGAGCTGGTGGAGTATGCCGCCACGCGCGACGCCGCCGAAGCCGGCGAAATTGAATTGCGCGTCCCGCCCGACAGACCCATTGATGTCCTGGTACAGCATATCGTGACCCTGGCGGCTGGCGAAGGTTTTGACGAAGCGCAGCTCTACGACGAGATCCGTGGAGCGTACAGCTACCAAAATCTCTCCAGGACAGAGTGGGATTGGGCTATGGAATTCCTTGCCCATGGTGGCCCGGCCCTGCGCGCGTATGATCAGTTTAAAAAGGTCCATAAAGTTTGCGGTCACTGGAGCATTGCCACAGAAAAGCTGGCCAAACTTCACCGGCTGAATATCGGCACGATTACAGGCGATATGAACATCGCCTTGAAACTGCAGGGCGGCGGCATCCTGGGCACTGTGGAAGAAAACTTCCTGGCAAAGCTGAAACCGGGCGATGCTTTTGTGTTTGCGGGGCGACTGCTGGAACTCGTTCGGCTGAAAGAACTGACCGCGACAGTCCGCTTCGCCACAAAACAGACCGGCACCTTACCCACCTGGGGCGGGAGCCGGATGCCCATAACAAGTCAGCTCGGCCGTGCTGTGCGGGCAAAACTGGACGAAGCTCATCGGGGTGTCTACAAAGGACCTGAAATGCAGATGGTTCGTCCAATCCTCGACATCCAGGCGCGCTGGTCAGTGATTCCCGCTGCCGACGAACTCCTCATCGAAGCCATCCGCAGCCGCGAAGGGTACCATGTCTTCATTTACCCTTTTGAAGGTCACTTTGTCCACGAAGGCCTCGGTGCGCTGATTGGCTGGCGCATTTCAAGGCTTCACCCCAGAACAATTGGCGTCACCATGAATGACTATGGCTTCGAACTCCTCAGCCACGAGCCCATTGATCTGCAGATGGACGAACGCGCATGGAGGGAAATCTTCTCGCCAGAGCAGCTTGTCGACGATCTCTTTGCCTCGATCAACGCTACGGAGCTTGCCAAAAGACAGTTCCGCGAAGTCGCACGTGTTGCCGGCCTCATATTTACCGGATATCCGGGTGCGCCAAAGGTCGCTCGGCAGGTGCAATCATCCGCCGGCCTTCTGTTTGATGTGTTTCATAAATACGATCCGGAAAATCTGCTGCTGGACCAGGCTCACCGCGAAGTCATTGAGCGGCAGATGGAAGTTGTCCGCCTGGCGGAAACCCTTCGCCGGATCCAGCAGGTAAAGTTGCATCTGGTGCGCGTCACCAGATTTACACCGCTGGCGTTCCCCCTCTGGGCCAGTCGGCTGTCCAGCAGCACCGCTCAGCTCAGCAGCGAATCCAATGCAGACCGCATCCGAAGAATGGTCGCCATGCTGGAGAACGCCGCAGAACGAGACGCAGAATAGGCAATCGCCGCATTTGCCATGGTCGCGTTTGTAGGGCGTGCTGTCATTCTTTCCTGGTCGTCCGTATTAAGAATCCATGCCTGCTACTACCGTTCACACCATCAAAAACGAATCAATGCACCTGCTTGCCGATCGCGCTATTTACTGGCCAGCCGAAGCCACGCTCATGATCAGCGATCCCCATTTCGGAAAAGCATCCTCGTTCCGCCAGTCGGGGATTCCGGTCCCCCATGGAACCACGCCAACAGACCTGGCCCGGCTCACAGCTCTGCTGGTACAAACCGGCGCTCGGCGTCTGATTGTGCTCGGAGATTTTTTTCACCACCACACCGGACAATGCGACCGCACTATGGCACTGCTGGCCGACTGGCGAACCGCGCATGCCAGTCTGGCCATTGAAGTCGTAATCGGGAATCACGACCGCCACAGCGCACCGCCGCCGCGGGGATGGAACATCGCGATCGAACAAAAGCCTGTCGAGCGCGGCCCGTTTCTGCTCTGTCATGAACCCTGCCGCCATGAAGCCCTCTACGTACTCTCCGGCCATATCCATCCTGCAATACGGGTAAACGACCCCGCAACTGGCCATGGACTGACAGTTCCCTGTTTTTATTTTGGACAGCACCATGCCATGCTTCCCGCCTTCGGTAGCTTTACAGGCACGGCACGGGTTAAACCAGAGCCCGGCGATACAGTCTTCGCGCTGGTAGACGGAGAGATCATTCCGCTGGGCGGCAGACTGTAGCTGACAAAACACACCAGGTAACGCTGCAAATGTTGCGGCCTGGTTCCGCCACAAGGCCTCCGCTGCCAGATCTACCCAAATAGATCCATCTGTCCTCGCTGCGGCCTTCTAAAATGCTCTCGCGACAGCGCGGGGTAACCGCCCAGACCAGTCTTTCGCTTTGCTGCTGCAAACAACGCTTTTAGCTGCTGAGCGTATTCCCCCTCACCCTTCATGCGTGTCCCGAACCGACTATCTGAAACGCGCCCGCCATGCACTTCAGCAATTCTGTTCATCACCTTTTGCCGCGAATCAGGGTAATTGCGCTCCAGCCAGCTTTCAAAGATCCCGCCAACTGCCCCCGGCAGCCGCACGACAATGTAGCTCGCGAAACTCGCCCCGGCATCCGCCGCCGCTTTTATAATCGCGGGTAATTCATTGTCCGTCAGCCCGGGGATCATGGGTGCCGCATTCACCCCCACCGGAATGCCGGCATTGGCAAGTGCCTCAATGGCTTCCAGGCGCGCCGCCGGACGACTCGCCCGCGGCTCCAGCTTCCCGCACAAATCCGCATTCAGTGTGGTCACAGAAACAATCGCACATGCCCCGCCCCACGCTGCCATCTCCTGCAAAATGTCGATGTCTCGCGTAACCAGCCGGTTCTTTGTAATCAATCCCACCGGATTACGGTACTCCGCCAGCACCTCCAGACACTGCCGAGTCAGACGGAACTCCCGCTCTCCTGGCTGGTAGCAGTCCGTCACGCCGCTCATGGCAATCACATCCGGTTCATAACTCTTTTTATCAAGCGCTTCCCGCAAAAGCTGTGGTGCATTGCGCTTTACCAGGATCTTCGATTCAAAATCCAAACCCGCCGACATCCCCCAATACTCATGGTACGGCCGAGCATAACAGTACGCGCAGTCTTGTATTGACTTATTGCATAGTTTGTCTTCACCTCCTTGCATGAAACTAAAGACCGCATACTGCTACATCCGCTACTCGTCTCCTCGACAGATCACAGGAGACAGCGTTCGTCGCCAAACCGAGTATTCCCAACGTTGGGCCAGCGAGAACGGCTATCGGATCGTGAAGACGATGATCGATAAAGGCAAGTCCGGTTTCACGGCAGAGAACCTTGCCTCCGGCGAACTGGGGAAGTTCGTAGACCAAGTAAAGGGTGGTAAGATCCCAGAAGGTACCGCTTTGTTAGTGGAGAGCCTCGATCGTCTTTCTCGAGAGGAAGTGCCCAAAGCGCTGGAACTCTTCTTAGGTATCATAAATTCGGGAGTGGATATCGTCACAGTAGGCGATGATATGCGGAGATACACACGAGTTGCCCTCCAAATGACTGATTTGGTCATATCCATTGTCATCATGTCTCGCGGCCATGAGGAATCGCGAACTAAGCGCGACCGCGCTACACATGCTCAGGCGGTTCGAAGACAGCGGCTCCGCGGAGGCGAGAAGCTCAGTGGACGTCATCCGAATTGGCTGACGTGGTTACCCGAGCTAAAAGAGTTCCAAGTAGTTCCAGAGCGTGCTAAGGTGATCCAGGACATCTATCGTATGTTCAGGGCTGGTCACACCCAAATGGGCATCGCAATGCAACTCAACCGTGATAGGGTTCCGACCATGCGAGCGCACGAGAAGCAGCGTGGGGACGGAAGGGTACGTCAACCACGGACAGGTTGGGACAACCACTCCATTAAATTCTTCCTCACTACAAGGACGGTGCTCGGAGAGTATCAACCTCGTGGTGCCAATCGGATCGCCGAAGGTCCACCGATCGCTGGCTACTATCCGCGCATCATAAATGACGACGATTTCTTAGAGGTTCAGGTTCTCCTTGCGAAGACCAAAGGTAAAGGTGGAGGCCGGCGAGACCACGTTGAAAATATATTTGGTACCATCGCCCGATGCCAGGTGTGCCGCGGTGGTATGTCACGAGCCGTGGGATCAGCACCCTGGAAAATAGTTACGCTTCGGTGTAACAACGGACGACGCGCCGTCACAGAATGCGGTCATAGCGGCGTTCCATACGACCATCTAGAGCGTGCCGTACTCCTGGCCGTGGCTCACCGCATCAGTGCCGCAGATCTACTGGGCCGCACCCAGCCCAGCGAGGAACTTGAGGGGATCGAGAAGGAGATTTCGCGACTTAACATTCACGAGAGCGCATTGGGAACTAGCATCGGGAACTACCTTGCCGACCTTAAGAGTGTCACCACTCCTACCTTGCGAAAGAAGATGGTACATGAAATCGATAACATGGCGCGTGAGCAAACTCTAGTTCAGGAACAGCTAAGAAATCTCCGACTTGAACATGCTCGACTACTTGCCGCCAGCACCAGTATCGAAACCAGTCTCACCGCAGCCAAAGATTTGATCACCACGATCCAGGCTGCAAAGGAGCCTGAACGTTCAGATCTTCGGCGTCGTCTCTCCATGCGGCTAAGAGAACTCCTTCAATTCGTCAGCGTCAACACCTCGGCACGGTGTGCAACTGTCGCGTTCCATAGTGGCGGATGTTTCCATCTATTTGCTTTAGGCAACCGATTCCGGTTAGAATCAGATGAAGTTAAGCCGCTGTGGCAGTCTGGAGCCCACCGTTATGACCTTCTTGGTGAGAAGGTAGTGCTTGTTCGTTACGCTGACGAAATACTACCACAACACGACTCTCCCGATGATAAAATCGCTGCAGCAGCCTTGCAACGCTGGGATGAGCTACCGCTACCTATCAGTCGGGATGGTCGAATTGAAGGCGTCGCGTACTACCCAATTGTTGAACCATCCGACGAGGAACGAGCACATCTGGCCCGATTGAAAGAACGATGGCCACAGGTTATTCATGACCCAGCCGATTGGGAAGCTCCGTCAGACTTCCCTGACGATAGAAGTGAATCGACAACTGTAGTGGAGATCCAGAGAGAAACCGAACTGAAGACACAGAAGAACGAGAAGAAACGGCCCAAAGGATCTTCTAAGAACACAAGCCAGACGCCAACTCGAACCGAAAAGGCTGAGAACCCAAAGCGTCGAAAGTAGGAGGCTAAGTGACCTATATAGGTGTTTAATGAAGGAAGGACCATCGAATCCGAAGTACTACGAGGTGGCCGATAACGTATTTTTCAGACTTTTTACCATCCGATGGGTCATGACCTCAGTCACCATATCTGCTACTTCCCAATCTTTGCATGTCTGCCCTGTCGGCCGTGTTTGTAGCGCTTTCGATCAGATCCAGCCTAACACTGTCGGCCATGTCGCCGTCGCGGAACATGGCCGCTTGCTGCTCACAATGTAGGACATGCTCAACGAGCTATCTTTGTTCGCACAAACGGCCTAACCGACATCTTCGGCAGCATCCTTATACTGTCGGGCATTTTACCTCTGTCCGGTGCAAGGATGATCTAGTCTAGCGCGATTCATTGGCTGTACCCGCTCTCCTCTCAATCTCGTCCTACACATGGCCACCAAGCGTCATGTTAAAATGGCATCAGATGCGTTTCACAACGCGGACGAATTAAGGAGATCATTATGAAAAACAGTGTCATGAAGTTAATCGAGATCGACCTCGATCTCATCGAATTTGACGAAAACCAGCCCAGGAAGGAATTCGACACGTCTGATCTGGAGGCGTCAATTCCGGAGGTGGGACTACTGGTACCGTCTCTCGTGTCGGAGACAGTGAATGGCCGCTATATCCTTCGTTGCGGCGAACGGAGGATTCGCGCTCTTCGCGCACGAGGGATCAAGTCAGCCCCTTGTATCGTCAAGGACATCAACGAGAAGGACGTCCCTCTGATTCAGTTGATCGAAAACATACACAAGAAGGACTTGCGCCCGTTCGAGATCGCCGACCAGGTCAGCAAACTGCACGAGGCGGGGATGACCCACACTGAGATATCGAAGGTAGTCAAGCGCCCAAGGTCGTTTGTAACCGAACTGTGCGCCGTCGCGCGCATCCCAGTGAATATCCGCTTAAGATGTCAGACGTCTGACATTTCCTTCGAGCACTTGTTTCTAATCGCCCGGCAGAAGGATGACAAGGCGATGTCGAAGGTTCTCGATGCGACGCTTGCCGGGGACAACATGAGGGAGGTGCGTGAGGTGGCGAAGTTGGCGAAGAAGTCCGAAAAAGCCAAAAATGACGAAGCCGACGCGGTCGAGGTGAAGTTCGTCCATGCTTGGGCCGAGACGTTCGGCCCCTATGCTGTCCAGACATCGAGCTTGGAACGCATTGGTATTGGGGTGTTTGACATACCTCAGGGCGAGGGCCCGAACAAGGTCGGACGTCCGGTCGCCGTCAGACGTCTTCTCTTCAAGCTGGTCGGAACCGTTGTAGAAAAATACTACATCCACGCTGTTGGTCCCCAAACCAAACGTGTCTACCAACTCGTGCCTGTTCCCGCACGCAGGAAGGACGTCGAGAAGGCACTGGCGCGCATTAAAGCAACAGGTGTTTCTGGATAACCATAAGCCCAGTCAAATGAAGTAATGATGCTGGCCAATAAGGTAATGCGTACATGTTGACGACCTGTTCTTCGAACGGCCCCACATCTGAGGCCCTACAGAAATGATTCTCCACGTCATACATAGTAGGCATGGATAATTTAACCTGTATAACGGAGTCTTCTTCGGACGAAGAACTGTATCTGACACAACTGTCGGTACGCGATGCCCACAGAAACTGGGCGCAGGTGCTAGCAAGCGTTCGTGCAGGCATCCCTGCTGTCATACAGGACAAGAAAACTCATCAACAGGCAGTAGCCTTGATCCCTGCGAACTGGCTCTGGATACTAGATGCTTTGAACGTGATCCCCACAAAATTTCCTCGTACTCCCGTGGATCAAGACACCATCATGACACTCAAACTGGTCGTTGCCAACGAAATCGATTCCAATCTGTGTCGTCGTTCTGATAATCTCGCAAAAAGTGTCGGACATCCTCGGGCCACCGCTGATGTCGATCATGCGTCTGACACTAGCCTCCAACAGCTCTCTGACACAGCATCAATCAAATAAATCGATGTCTGACCTCCAGCGGCTCAGTGTGATAACATAGATTCCAGTAGTGCCTCTGGACCTGGCCTACGCTCTGACCATACTCCCGTCGGGTAGCTCCAGCCGGGTGGTCAGAGACGTATCAGGACCTCGTCGCTACCAGGTCCTATGACAACGAAACAGACAATCACAACAAAGGGTCGAACCCGCTGGTACAACCTTCGCCCGGAAGCCAACGCTGCGTGGCAGCGTGACCGCTTTCGCACGAAACTCGACTCATTAGGCGTGGATCCACATTCAAAGAAAAATCTCCATCAATTGAACATGGCAGGAGAAACACTGCAACGCCTTGAACAGGAGTACCAGGAGAACCTTGGGACACCACTTGCAGCAGAACTAAAAGAACTCATAGCTGATGTCGAAGAGGAAATCTCCAAACTACACAGTATAGCAGGACAAGAGTTAGTCGCCCAGAGGATGAAAACTTCGAGTAGCTTATCCAAACGGTCAATCAGCCATTGGAGCAACAACTCTCGTAATCGTCACGGAGAATTGGGAAACGAGATCATCGACATGTGTATATTCGGTTTGATCGACCCAACCCAATGCCTGTCAGTATCACTTATCCCAAATCACAAACCAAATACCGTAAGTGCTATAGCTTACGCAAAAGCAGTCAAGAAACAGCTTAAACGGCTCTGTGACTTCATCACAAGGCATGGAGGTATAGTTGTTGGCGTTATCGAACCATTCGAGAAGGATCCTACGTGTCCACATTTTCACGCCCTTGTAATTGTCCAGAACGGCAGCGTTGTTACCATGGCCAGCAAGATACGTTCAAAATGGCGTGAATCGCATCCTGGTCACAAGAGAGCCGTCGTGAAGTCCCTACAACAAGCTACTGACGTGCTTCGAGTTCTGGTCTATCCTCATAAACGATCAAAAAGAGAGATCCCTGATCGGCTCGGACCTATAGGAAATCGGGTGATAACCGGCGGACTGGCCAATCTGCCGCGACTTGTAGAAGAAACACACACAGTGGACTCTTTGATCTGTCTGGCCCAGTACCTACAAATGTGCGAACGTCGAGGTATCCCCGTCATAGACTGGCGGCGGCTCAAGTTCTACTCATGTGAAAACCTTATCAATAGCCGTGAAGAGGCTCTTAGTTACCTAATTGAACGTTGGAACCAAGTTATTATATTAGGCCAAACTGACGCAGAGGCCATTGAGGCTTGGAGGATACTCGACGTTCAATACAAGCAGTGTGCGGATGGTTTAGTTCGTGCAGTCCTCAGCGTCTTTCAAGGGCCTGCACCTCAGGATTGGCCAATAGCGCCGCAACCATTGGAAGATGAACCAACGAAGTACGTCATGGAGTCTCAACCTACAACTGAAACCCTTAACCATCGTGACGCTGCAGTGATCGACGCTACTTCTGTTTCAGCAGAAAGGAAGCTAGAACAAGCACCCAACAACATATCGCCCTACTCTCTGCAGGGGCAGGATCCTGAGGGCTATGTTCAGGAACGTAGTGAGAAGTCGTTCAAGGAGGAGATCTACAATCGCCACGAGACTGTCGATGATCCCTAATAATCATCGAAATCGTTGAACCCCACGTTTTGACCGCTTCGACCATCAGAAGTAAGTGTGCCATTTGACAGAATTAAAACCGCCCCTAATAATAGAACAATTGATCTATATTGTCATGGCATGGAACGATCCCAAACTACGCGGCCGCGGAGCTGCCACTAACCCTTCAAACAGGTTCGAGCGGCTACGCATGGAGCCTATTCTTGATGATTTAACTCTCGACGATGACGAAACTGTGCCGCTGCAGACCACCCATCTGAAGATGAGCAGTAAGAGCATCCTCACCCGGAACGACAGCCCTGACGTTGGGTTTACCTGGAGCATCAATCCCATGGCCGGCTGTTCTCACGGTTGCAGTTATTGTTACGCTAGACCTTACCATGAGTACTGGGGCATGTCGGCAGGGTTGGATTTTGAAACGAAGATTCTCGTGAAAGAGAATGCGTCCGAGCTGCTGCGACAGGAACTTATGTCGTCTAAGTGGAAGCCCGCAGTCATCGCTATGAGCGGAGTTACGGACTGCTATCAGCCATCGGAACGACTATTAAAGGTGACTCGACGTTGTGTGGAGGTTTTGGCCGAATTTAGGAACCCTCTTGCGATCATCACGAAGAACAGATTAGTCATTCGGGACATCGATCTTTTCTCTGAGATGGCCGCGTGGCATGGAGTAAGGGTTATCATATCGGTTACCACACTTGATCCAGAGATCTCAGGTAAGATGGAACCAAGGGCATCACGTCCTCAGGCACGGCTCGATACGATCAAGGCCTTGGCAGAAGCCGGCATACCAGTTGGCGTCAACGCTGCGCCGTTAGTACCTGGCCTTACCGACCACGAGTTGCCAGCCATTCTGAATGCATGTGCTGAAGCTGGGGCAACATCTGCGGGCTATGGCGTTGTTAGGCTACCGGGTGCGGTTGAGGGCATTTTCAGCGATTGGCTCGACCGAAACTATCCGAATGCCAAAAACAAGGTACTGAATCGGATAAAGGAGTGCCACGCTGGCAAGACATCGGACTCAAGGTTCGGTGTGCGGATGAAGGGCACCGGCCAACACGCTGATCAATTGAACATCATGTTCCACACAACCTGCGCACGATGTGGCTTGAACGGAAGCAGCCAGATACTTTCAACCTCATGCTTCAAGAGACCACCTACTGGCGGTCAGCACGATCTTTTCGACTGATGTTACGCCTTGACCATACCAATTGACTGATCCCAGTAATTTTATGACTTAATTTGGGTTCTTTCAGGTTGACGTTGGTTCTGACGGGTCGTTTAATCCTTCCGACACTGTAGCACCTGTAGGTAGAAGGAGCCAGACAAATGACGGAAGTGCGATGGTTAAGCGTGGTCGAGATCGCCGACCATCTGGGGATCAACAAAGACACTGTCTACGACTGGCTTGAGAATAAAGGTATGCCCGGGCACAAGATCGGCCGTCTGTGGCGTTTCCAGGTTGACGAAGTAGACGCCTGGGTTCGATCCGGCAAGGCCAACTCGTCAAACCAACCCAAATCAGGGCGGAAGACGTCCTAATGCCTACCCCACCTTCATTAACCTCCGGAATCAGAGACAATCACACCCGTGGCAAGGTCGCCGACTATCTTCGTGACCATGCCCTGCCTGGCTGTCAGATGTCTGTTGTCTCAGCCTACTTCACAGTCTATGCCTACGAGGCACTTCAATCCGAGCTCGACGCCATCGGGCACATGGACTTTCTCTTCGGAGAACCCCGATTTATCAGTAACCTCGATCCCGACCGTACCGAGAAGAGAGCCTTCATAATCTCCCCTGCCGGCCTGGAGTTGGCCAATGTACTCAAACAGAAGCGAGTCGCAAGAGAGTGCGCCGCCTGGATTCGTGACCGTGTTTCTATCCGGTCGGTACGGCAGCTCAACTTCCTCCACGGCAAGATGTACCACATGACCAACGGGGGCGTAGACCGGGCGATCCTGGGAAGCTCGAATTTCACTCCTGCTGGTCTTGGACTGTGCCCTAACGGCGGCAACATCGAACTGAACCTGGTTGTCGACTCCGACCGTGACCGTCGAGACCTGAAGCAGTGGTTCGACGACCTGTGGAACAACGACAAACTCACTGCAGACGTGAAGGACGACGTCCTACAGTATCTCGCCCAAATCTATATGAACCACGCGCCCGAGTTCATCTACTACAAAACCCTTTTCCACCTGTTTGGTGACTTCCTGTCGGGTATCAATCAGACTGATGACGATCTTGGTCGTACAACACTCTTCGACACGGCCATCTGGAAGACCTTGTTCGAGTTCCAGAAAGATGGGGTTAAGGGCACCATCAACAAGATCATCTCCCACAACGGCTGCATCGTGGCAGACTCCACGGGCCTGGGGAAGACGTTCCTGGCGCTGGCAGTCATCAAGTACTTCGAGCTCCGTAACGAACGCGTCCTCGTCCTGTGCCCTAAGAAGCTGCGGGAGAACTGGACCGTGTACAGAAGTAACGACGTACTCAACCCCTTCACAAAGGACCGCTTCCGCTACGATGTCCTGTCCCATACAGACCTCAGCCGAGATCATGGTTATAGTGGAGACATCAACCTGGAGACTCTCAACTGGGGGAACTACGACCTGGTCGTTATTGATGAGAGCCACAACTTTCGTAACAACATCCCCGGGAAGAAGGATGATGATGGTAACATCATCCGGAAGAGTCGGTACCAGCGGCTCATGGACGACATCATCAAGACTGGAGTCCGGACCAAGGTTCTCCTGCTGTCAGCCACGCCTGTTAACAATGACCTTAAAGACCTTCGCAACCAACTCTACTTCATCTCTGCAGGTGACGATGGACATTTCGCCGGCTCTGGCATCCCGGACCTTAAAGAAACCCTCAGGAAGGCCCAGGGACACTTCACCGCATGGTCGAAGCTGCCCTCGAACGACAGGAAGGTCGGCGAACTGCTCGGTCGCCTGGGAACCGACTTCTTTAAGATACTCGACTCTCTGACCATCGCCCGGGCCAGGAAGCATATCCTTAAGTACTACGCTGACGAGATGGAACGAATCGGCAGCTTCCCTCGCCGTTTGAAACCACAGACTGAAAGCCCGGAGATCGACACCGATGCCTTGTTCATGCCTTATGATCGGCTGAGCGACGAGATTGATCAGTACAAGCTCTCGCTGTTTAAGCCTTCGAGCTTTCTCCGTCCAGGCCTGCCAGAGAGCGTCCTTGCCGCCTACACTCGCACCCGGGTGGGTAACTTCACCCAGGCACAACGCGAAGACTTCCTTATCGGTATGATGAAGGTTAACTTCCTCAAGCGTCTGGAAAGTTCAGTTTACTCTTTCGCCCTCACCATGGAACGCACCATTGACAAGATTTCAGCCCTCGAAAACCGCCTTCATCGATTCCAGGAACTCGCCAGTGAGAACCCTGATGTCGATCTTGCCGAAGTAGCCCCAGAAGACCTTACCAGCGACGACGATGAACTTAAAGATGCCGTACAAGCATTGGAGGTCGGTAAGAAGTTGGTCTACAAGGTCGCCCATCTTGACGTGCCGAAATGGCTGGAGGCACTTAAGCAGGACAAGCAGCAGCTCCATAACCTATATCTCCAGGCCAAAGATGTCACCCCAGACCGCGACAAGAAGCTCCAGGTGCTGAAGGAGCTCATCGCGAAGAAAGTCCAGAACCCTAAGCTCACCCTTGATGACCGTCCCAACAGGAAAGTCCTCGTCTTCACTGCCTTCGCAGACACGGCCAGCTACCTGTACAAGAACATTCACGAATGGGCACAAGCAGAACTTGGCATCCACGTTGCACTCGTGGTTGGTGGAGGACAGTGTGAGACAACCTTCTCCCCCAAAGGCTTCAGCCAACAGAATGAGTTTAACCGCATCCTCACGAACTTCTCCCCACTGTCCAAGAACCGGAACAAGATCAATACGATGCCGCAGGAGGGTGAAATCGACCTCCTTATCGCTACAGACTGCATCAGCGAAGGCCAAAACCTGCAGGACTGCGACACGATCGTCAACTACGACATCCACTGGAACCCTGTCCGTATCATCCAGCGATTCGGCCGTATCGACCGTATCGGCTCGCGCAACGACGCTATCCAGCTCGTCAACTTCTGGCCCACAGGCAACCTCGATAAATACATCAAGCTCCAACACAGGGTCGAAGCCCGGATGGCTCTGGTTGACGTCTCAGCCACCCAGGAAGACAACCTTCTTCGCCACGAAGACCTGGAAGATCTGATAACAGAGGACTTACGTTACCGTGATCGTCAGCTCAAGCGCCTGAGGGATGAGGTTCTCGACCTCGAAGACCTGACGGAGGCTGTCTCTCTCACCGAGTTCAACCTCGATGACTTCCGCCTCGAACTCCTCAAGTTCCTGGAGGCCAACCGCGCTGCCCTGGAGGAAGCTCCCTTTGGCCTCTACACAGTGGTTCCTCCGATAGACGACCTTGTTACCACGATCCAGCCAGGCGTCATCTACTGCCTGTGCCAAAAGACCCAGGCTACCAATAAGCCATCCGGTGAAAGGATCAATCCTCTCCAGCCATATTACCTCGTGTACGTCCACGACGACGGCAACGTGCGATTGAACTTCATCCACCCCAAGCAGATTCTTACCATCTACCGCCAGCTCTGCTCGGGCAAGACATCCCCTTACGAAGAACTATGCGCCCTATTTGATCAGCAGACTAAGGACGGTCATGACATGACTCACTACGACAAACTGCTGGATAGGTGCATAAAAGCCATCGTCTCCACCTTCCAGCGTCGTATGGGAGCCGCCTTGCAGGATAGCCGGGACTTCGTCATCCCTGATGAAGACGATCAGGTTGACGACGCCCACGACTTCGAACTCGTTACCTGGCTCGTGGTGAAGAACCGATGAGCGCTCTCGACATCCGTGAGAACATCCATAAGGCCCTGGGCGGCTTCGCTTCTCCTGACCTAATTGATGCTTCACTCGCCCTCTTCTCTGCCCTGGGATACGAGAGTAAGAAGCGCATTCGCCTTAAGCCGAACTCCCTCGCCGGGTTTCGGACCCAATTCCCTAAAGCCACAGAAATCAACGAGGAACGGGCTCTTGTCAGCCAGTGGAAGTCCATCGACTTCCTGTTCCAACTTAGCGATGAAGAGGTCACAAAAGCTCTCGACTTCGGCCAAGAAGACATCTTCGCCAATGCAGGCCAGGTCGACGACAAGCGTATAGAGAGCTATCTCTTCTTCGCCATCGATTTGAAGCCACGCGAAGCATCATCCAGTTACACCAGGACGGAGCTCTCAGGCATCACCCGGGCTATCAACAAGCTCTTCCCTATGCCTGTCATGCTCCTGTTTCGCCATGGCGACACCATCTCCCTGGCTGTCATTAACCGTCGTCTCCACAAGCGCGATACCAGCAAAGACGTCATGGAGAAGGTCACCCTGGTGAAGGATATCTCCTACGCCAATCCCCTCCGCGCCCACATCGAGATCCTCAACGACCTCTCCATCACGCCTCTCTATGACGAATTCAGGTTCACGAACTTCGTTGGCCTGCATCACGCCTGGGAGAAGCGCCTCGCCACCTACTCTCTCAATGAACGCTTCTACCGCGAGATCGCCGACTGGTACTTCGAGGCGCTCAGCCGTCCAGATGTAGCGTTCCCCAGGTCCATAGAAGAATCCGAGGACAAAGTCGTGCAGGAGAAGCAGAAATCGCTCTTCTTCATCCGTCTGCTCACCCGCCTGATTTTCTGCTGGTTCCTCCAGGAGAAGCGCCTTATCCCACGCGATCTGTTCCGCGAGCGTGTGATAAAGAAGATGCTGAAAGACCCGTCTGCTGAGGGAAGCTCCTACTACACCGCCTTCCTGCAGAACCTCTTCTTCGCGACCCTCAACCAGGAGCAGGGCAAGCGGGACTGGCGGAAGAAGTACGACAGAAGCCGCGACGGTAACGTAGGCGTCACCAACCTCTGGCGCTACGCCGACGCCCTGAAAGACCCCGCAGCTCTCGAAACCCTTCTGCGGGACAACGTCCCCTTCGTTAACGGCGGTCTATTCGACTGCCTCGACGATCAGGCTGCTGAACCCAAAGTGTTCCTGGACGGCTTCTCTGAGCGGAAAGACAACACTCTCCGACTTCCCAACTCCCTGTTCTTCGCCCAGGAGCATGTCGTCGATCTCAGCGATGTCTACCAGGATAAGCGCCGGAGCAAGGAGAAGGTTTCGGGCCTGATCAATATCCTCAGCCGTTACAAGTTCACCGTCGAAGAGAACACACCGCTGGAAGAAGAAATCGCTCTCGATCCGGAGCTCCTGGGCAAGGTCTTTGAGAACCTTTTAGCTTCCTTCAACGAAGACACTCAGACGACCGCTCGAAAATCGTTGGGAGCGTTCTACACGCCGCGGTCGGTGGTTAGCTACATGGTCGATGAAGCCTTGATAAGCCATCTTGCCGCCAAAGTCCCCTCTGTCACGCCCGAAAAACTCAGGGCGCTTATGAAGGACCATACCGATGACGGCGATCCTCATATCTCCTTCAGCGGGCCGGAGATCAAGTCGCTCGTACAGATTATAGGTTCCGTCCGTATTCTCGATCACGCGGCAGGCAGCGGGGCGTTTCTCATGGGAGCCCTTCATCGTCTTGTCGATCTCCTGCAGAAACTCGATCCCAACAACGAAAGCTGGAAACGCGACCGGCTAAACGAGGCCCGGGCTTATTACGACAGCCTGAGGATGCAGCACGCTCCCGACGATGAGCTGAGCCAGGTGGAACACAGGATCAATGACATAGAGAAATCTTTCGACACGAGGTTTCACGAACTCGACTACGCCCGCAAGCTGTACCTCATCGAGAACTGCATCTATGGCGTCGACATCCAGCCTGTTGCCTGCCAGATCGCCAAGCTCCGCTTCTTCATCGCCCTGATTGTTGACCAGAAGACCCGGCCCGACGCCCCCAACATGGGCGTCACACCCATGCCCAACCTCGAAACCAAAGTCGTCGCCGCCAACTCCCTTCTACCCCTGGACGTGCCTGAAGGCGACATCTTCTCCGGTGGAGAACTCAACGAGTTACGCCAGGAACTTCTCAGGATACGCCACGAGCACTTCGATGCCCGCACCCCCGCGCGTAAGAAACGCCTCCGCGAGCGCGACGCCGCCCTCCGCCAACGGATGGCCACTTACCTCGTGGACAACGGCCTGCCATCAGAGAGCGCCACGGCCCTGGCCAACTGGAACCCCTATGACCAGAACTCCGCCGCCTCGTTCTTCGATCCTTCCTGGATGTTTGGCTTCGCCCACGATAACGCCCTGTTCGACGTCGTGTTGGCGAACCCGCCTTACGTCCGCCAGGAGAAAATCAAGGACCTGAAGTCCCTTCTCAAACCCCATTACCCCAACACCTTCGCCGGCAC
>Ga0182738_1002858_pt1 | contig 20194 bp, 17 predicted proteins | sample eDN5th30CBELigMG_FD_128876 | JGI IMG/M metagenome (GOLD analysis project Ga0182738, IMG submission 128876) | Enriched Miracle-Growth compost microbial communities from Emeryville, California, USA - eDNA 5th pass 30_C BE-Lig MG (version 2)... ... | reverse complement strand
TGGACCGCGCGCATCCTGCGCGCTCATGATCGAGCGCCTTCATCGGCGCGTATGAGCGCGCAGGATGCGCGCGGTCCAATGAGGATGACCCGGCGCACGCTCTTGCCTCGTTGGAACAGTGAGCTCCTTGCCTATGAGCTGCGGACTCGATCGTGCCCGCGCACGATCACTGGCGTGGCAAGGTTAGCGGCTATGAGCGCGGCTCTGCAAAGCCGCGCTCCCGGCGAAGAGGCCGTTACGCCGTCGGCAACCGATAGTCCTTGAAATCGTCGCGCAGGCGGGTCTTCAGGATCTTGCCGGTCGCGGTGTGGGGGATCGCCTCGACGAACTGCACGTCGTCGGGCAGCCACCACTTGGCGACCCGGGAGCCCAGGAACTCGATCAGCTCCGTCTTGTCGACCTCGACGTCGGCCTTCTTCTGGACGATCAGCAGCGGCCGCTCGTCCCACTTGGGATGCGCGACGCCGATCACAGCCGCCTCGGCGACCGCCGGATGGGCCATCGCGGCGTTCTCGAGGTCGATCGAGCTGATCCATTCGCCGCCCGACTTGATCACATCCTTCGACCGGTCGGTGATCTGCATGTAGCCGTCGGGATCGAGGGTCGCGACATCGCCGGTGGGAAACCAGCCGCCCTCCCGCAGGACGTTGCCGCCCTCGCCCTTGAAGTAGCCCGAGGTGATCCAGGGTCCCCGCACCAGGAGGTCGCCGAACGCCTTGCCGTCACGTGGCACCTCCTTGCCGGCATCGTCGACGATCGTCATCTCGACGCCGTAAGGCGGCCGGCCCTGCTTGAGGCGGATGTCGAGCTGCTCCCGGTGCGGCAGGCCGAGATGCTTGGCCTTGGGATGGTTGACGGTGCCGAGCGGGCTCATCTCGCTCATGCCCCAGGCATGCAGCACCTCGACGCCGTAGTCTCGGTCGAAGGTCTCGATCATGGCGGGCGGCGCGGCCGAGCCACCGATCACGGCATACTTCACGGTCGAGAGCCTGAGCTTGTTGGCCTGCATGTGGTTCAGCAGCGCGAGCCACACCGTCGGCACGCCGGCAGTGAAGGTGACCTTCTCCGTCTCGAACAGCTCGTGCAGGCTCGCCCCGTCGAGCGCCACGCCGGGGAAGACCAGCTTGGCGCCGACCATCGCGGCCGCATAGGGCAGGCCCCAGGCGTTGACGTGGAACATCGGCACGACCGGCAGGATGACCGAACGCGCCGAGAGGCCGAGCGTGTCGGGCAGGGCGGCTCCGTAGGAGTGCAGCACGGTCGAGCGATGCGAATAGAGCACGCCCTTGGGATTGCCCGTGGTGCCCGAGGTGTAGCAGAGCGAGGATGCCGTCCGCTCGTCGAACTCGGGCCATTCGTAGCTGCCGGGCCTGTCGGCGATGAGCTCTTCGTAGACCAGCAGGTTCGGGATATTCAGGTCGGGAGGCAGGTGGGCGCGGTCGGTCATGGCCACGACGTGGCGCACCGTCCTGAACAGCGGCAGAAGCTTCTCGATCGCGGGCAGGAGATTGAGGTCCACGAAGAGGAGCTGGTCCTCGGCATGGTTGACGATATAGGCGATCTGGTCCGGAAAGAGGCGCGGGTTGATGGTGTGGCAGACGGCGCCCATTCCCGAAATACCGTAATAGAGCTCGAAATGGCGGTAGCCGTTCCACGCCAGCGTGCCGATCCGGTCACCAGCCGCGATGCCGAGCGCCAGCAGCGCCTCGGCGACCTTCTTCGACCGCTTGTGCGCGTCCCGGTAGGTATAGCGGTGGATCGGCCCCTCGACGGTCCGCGAGACGATCTCGGTGTCGCCGTGGTTCAGGGCGGCATGGTCGATGAGCTGCTGGATCAGCAACGGGCGATCCTGCATCAGGCCGAACATCGGGAATTTCTCCAGCTATGAAAATTGCGGTGGGAAAAGTACCAGAAAGCGGCCTACTGGCGAGGGGCGGCATTCTGGCCTACCGTCGTTCCGAGGGGCGGAGGCTTTGTTGGTCCGATGATGCGTAGACAAACGCTGTTGCCGGCTTGTTTGGCTGCTGTTTTCGCGACGCCAGGCATTGCCCGGGCCCAGATCGTGAAGAATTTCGGCGTGAGCGAAGGGATGGCGGCCACGTTCCTGCGCTCGCTGACCGAACGGCTCGAGCAGATTTTCACCAGCCTGCCGGCGATGGGCGATTACCTCGCGGGCCTGCCGCAGCAATTTGGCCTGCGCGTGACGGCGCTCCTGCTCGGCATCGTCGTCGCCGGTCTCGCCGCCGAATGGCTGGCACGCATGCTGCTGCAGCGGGCGCGGGACAAGATCTTCGCGCGGGCCGGCGGATCCCCGATGCGCGCCTTCTTCCAAGGCGCCTTGCTCGACGCCCTGGCGCTGCTGGCGCTGTGGATCGCAGCGCGCTTCGTGGCCGGTCGCGTCGGCGACCCCCTGGGTGCGTCCGGCCAGATCGCGCATCAAATCCTGCTCGGCCTTGTCTACTGGTGCGGCTTCAACTTCATATTCCGGATCTGGCTCAGGCCGAGCTTGCCCGAGGGCCGCATCGCGCCCGTCGACGGCGCGACCGCGGCGCGCCTGCTGGTCGGCTTGAACGTCGTGGTCGTCGTGCCGATGCTCGGACGCCAGCTCGTCATGTTCATGCAGAACTCGGGGGCCGAGCCGGCGATGATTGCAGCGGCGACCCTGCTGTTCGTGCCGGTGCTGGCGGTCGCTCTGCTCTATGCCGTTTGGTACTGGCGCCAGGAAATGGCGGCATGGCTCTCCGCCATGGTCCGGCCGAACGCCGCCTTCCATACCCTCAAGCTCGCCATGGCCGAGAGCTGGTGGATCGGCGGCCTCGTCTTCTATCTGCTGTCGGGACTGGCGGCGATGCTGGCGGCCGTCACCGAGCGGACGGGGGCGGCGCGCGGCGTCACGGCCGTCGAATCGATGCTGCTCCTGCTGCTCCTGCTGGAGACGCTCGTCCACCGGATGAGCCATCATCTTCCGGTCCAGGTGCCGACGGTCGGCGACGTGGTTGCCGCCTGCATCAGGGTGGGATTCCGCCTGATCGTCATCGTGGTGGCGGTCGATGCCGTCCTGGTCGTCGCCCTCGGCATGATGGGACCGGATGAATGGGCGCCGCATGCGCGCGCGGTCCGGCTCGCGGCGATCTCGACGTTCGCCTCCTACGTGCTGTGGCGCATCCTGAAATACCGGATGGACCGCTACATCGCCGACAATCCGCTGCCGTCGCCTGGCTTCCAGGGCGATGGCGACGACGGCGTGCCGACCGCGGCGTCGCGGCTGCGTACCGTGATGCCGGTCATAAAGGTCACTGCCGGCATCGCCATCCTGATCCTGAGCAGCCTCCTGGTGCTCTCGCAGCTCGGCGTCAACACGACGCCTCTGATCGCCGGCTTCTCGGTGCTCGGTCTCGCGGTGTCGTTCGGCAGCCAGTCGCTGGTGCGCGACATCGTCTCGGGCATCTTCTTCCTGGCCGAGGATTCCTTCCGTGTCGGCGAGTATATCGACGGCAGCAGGGCCAAGGGCACGGTCGAGGGATTCTCGGTGCGTTCGATCCGGCTGCGCCACCAGAACGGCCAGCTCAACATCGTGCCGTTCGGCCAGCTCACCCACATCACCAACTTCAGCCGCGACTGGACGACGGTGAAGTTCAACCTCGCCTTCGCGCCCGACACCGACGTCGAGCTGTTGCGCAAGACGGTGAAGAAGATCGGCCTCGACATGATGGAAGAGCCGCAATTCCAGAAGGAGCTGCTGCAGCCGCTCAAGATGCAGGGCCTGGTCGACATCAAGGACGCCTCGCTGATCATACGCTTCAAGTTCACGGCGAGGCCCAAGAATCCCAGCATGATCCAGCGCATGGCGATCCGGCGCATGTACGAGAACCTGCCCAGGCTCGGCATCAATTTCGCCCGGCCGCCCTATGCGTCGGCTTTCGGACTTGCCGATCCCGCGGCGCGAGTCGCCGCTCAATAGACAACATCAGGAGGGACACCATGGAAAAGCGCAAGCTCGGCAGATCCGGGCTCGAATTCGCCCCGATCGCCTTCGGCGGAAACGTTTTCGGCTGGACGGCCGACGAGGCGACCTCGCACAGGCTGCTCGACGCCTTCGTCGACGCCGGCTTCTCGTTCGTCGACACCGCCGACGTCTATTCGCGCTGGGTGCCGGGCCACAAGGGCGGCGAGTCCGAGACGATCATCGGCAGCTGGCTGAAGAAGAATCCGTCCAGGCGCGACAAGGTCCTGATCGCCACGAAATGCGGCATGGCGCTGGACGAGGGCGCGCTGAGCCGCGCCCACATCAGGAAGTCGGTCGACGAATCGCTGCAGCGCCTGAACACCGACCGCATCGACCTTTTCCAGTCGCACAAGGACGACAAGGCGACGCCGCTCGAGGAGACGCTCGAGACCTACGGCGAGCTGGTGAAGGCAGGCAAGCTGCGTTCGATCGGCGCGTCCAACTACGATGCCCCGCGCCTTGCCGAGGCGGCGAAGATCTCCAGGGACAAGGGCCTGCCGCGCTACGAGAGCCTGCAGCCGCACTATAACCTGATGGAGCGCGGCCTGTTCGAAGGTGCGCTGGAGGACGAATGCCTGAAGGAGGGGATCGGCGTGATCCCGTACTACTCGCTGGCCAGCGGCTTCCTCAGCGGCAAGTACCGGGCCGAGTCCGACGTGGGCGACGCCAAGCGCGGGGCCGGCGTGAAGAAGTACATCAATCCCAAGGGCATGGGCGTGCTGAAGGCGCTCGACGACGTGGCGAGGAAGCACAATGCCAATCCGACGCAGGCGGCGCTCGCCTGGCTGATGCAGAGGAAGTCGATCACGGCACCGATCGTCAGCGCCACGAGCCTGAAGCAGCTCGAGGACCTGATCGCCTCGCCGAACCTGAAGCTCGATGCGGCGGACGTGGCCGCCATCGACAAGGCCAGCGCTCCCTGATCTTGCGGCTGGAGGCGCGCCACTTCCGTGGCGCGTCTTCGCGCTCCACCGACAAAGACGCGCCACGGGAGTGGCTCGCTCCAGCATGGGAGACCCGATTCGATGCTCGTCTTCCGCCAGCTCTTCGACCCGACATCGTCGACCTACACCTATCTCCTGGGCGACAGCGTCTCGAAGGAGGCAGTGCTGATCGATCCGGTATTCGAACAGGTGCGGCGCGACGCCGCCCTGATCGACGAGCTCGGATTGAATCTGCTGTGGACGCTGGAGACGCACGTCCATGCCGACCATGTGACCGGCGCCTGGCTGATGAAGCAGCGGCTGGGCAGCCAGATCGCGCTGGCCGAAGCGAGCGGCGCCGCCGGCGCCGACCGGCTTCTCCAGGACGGCGACCGCGTGGGCTTCGGCCGCCGCTCGCTCGAGGTGCGTGCCACGCCCGGCCACACCAGCGGCTGCGTGACCTACGTGCTCGACGACGAGAGCATGGCCTTCACCGGCGACTGCGTGATGATCCGCGGCTCGGGTCGCACCGACTTCCAGCAGGGCGATGCCCGCGCTCTCTACCGCTCTGTCCGCTCGCGCATCTTCTCGCTGCCCGAGACCTGCCTGCTTTATCCGGCGCACGACTATCGCGGCCTGACCGCTACCAGCGTCGCCGAAGAGAAGAGGTTCAATCCGCGGCTCGGCGGCGAGATCGGCGAGGGCGACTACGCCGGCTACATGAAGAACCTGGACCTGCCGCACCCGAAGAAGATCGACGAGGCGGTGCCGGCCAACCTGCGCTGCGGCCAGCCCGGCAACGAGGCAGCGACGGCGCAGGACCCCGATTGGGCGCCGTTGCGCTTCACCTTCTCGGGCGTCTGGGAGGTCGAGCCTCACTGGCTCGAGGAGAATCTCGCGTCGGTCCGCGTGGTCGACGTGCGCGAGCCCAGCGAATTCTCCGGACCCCTCGGCCATATCCGCGGCGCCATCCTGATGCCGCTCGGAGAGCTCGCGGCCCGGGCGGGGGAACTGCCGAAGGACAGGCCGATCGTGGCGGTCTGCCGCGCCGGCAGCCGATCGGCGCACGCCACCGCGATCCTGCAGAAGGCAGGCTTCGGCGAGGTCGCCAACCTGCCGGGCGGCATGCTGCGCTGGCGCGGCGAGGGCCGCGGTGTCGACGGCGGCGCGGTGTAGGACGGCCTACCGCTTTCCTGCGAATGCGCCCACCGGAACCGCGAGCCCGCGCGTTCCCGTGCGTGCGCGAGCGACATTGATGCCGGCGATGGCCCATCCCGAACCGAGCCGAACCAGCAGCGGCGCCCCGCTCACGCCATGCACCGCGCGGCAATCATGGACCAGCAACGGACGCCCGTCGGCATCGCGGAGCAGTCCGGTGACATGGCAGGCCGTGTCGGCCGTGAGGACGTTCGGATTGTCCTGCCCGTAGCCGCCTACCATCGCGGCGGTTCCGGGCGCAGGCACGGCGGGAGCGAGTCCGAGCGTCGGCTGGTCGGGGATCGCCGCGGCGAGGGAGACCAGCGCCCAGTCGTCGCCCCGTGCGGCACCGTGCTTCCCGGGATCGTAGCCAGGTCCGAGTTCGAACGACTCCGCGATGGTGGCCGAGGTGAAATGCGAGCCGTCGAGCCCCAGCAGGAAATGCACCGATGAGGGCAGGAAATAGCGTCGCGTCCGGATGTTGAAGAGGCAATGGGCGGCGGTGACGACCGTCCGCGGGTCGATCAAGGCCGCGGTGCAGGTTTCGCGCAAGCCGCCAGCGGTCGCCTGCACCTTGCCGATGGAGCGCCAGGGCGCCACCCCGACGTCGACGCGGGCACGCGGCTCGCCTTGCGCATCGGCGGCCGCAAGGGCCAGCAGCGAGACGCCGACCGCCGCGATGGCCATCGCCGTCACGAAGCGAAAGGTCGGCAGGGACGACATCCTGCCGCCAGGCTCGGGCCGATTGCCCGCGGTTGCCGGCGGGCGGTAATCTTTCCCGCAAGACGAGGAGGAATTCATGCCGCTTCTCTACAGAAAGCAGGAGCATACGGGCATCCTGACGCTCAGTCGTCCGCAAGCCCGGAACTGCTGGGGGCCGGACTATGCCGAGGGGCTGATCCGCCATCTCGACGAGGCGGCCGACGACGACGAGGTGCGCTCCGTCATCCTGACCGGGGACGAGGCCGGCGGCGCCTTCTCGGCGGGTGCCAATCTCCGCGATCCCAACACCCACAACACCCGCTCGGCCGAGGCCTTCATCAAGCGCGTCGGCCGCGCGCGCGATTTCCCCTCCAACCTGCTCGGCGACTTTCCCAAGCCGGTGATCGCGGCCGTCAACGGCTATGCCATCGGCATCGGCTGCATCGTCACCTTCTGCTGCGACCTGATCGTGGCATCGGAGCGGGCGGAGTGGCGCCTGCCGCAGGTCGCCCTGGGCATCCTGCCGAACTATGGCGGGGCGACCCGGCTTGCGCGGATCGTCGGCAAGGGATTGGCGATGCGGGTGGCCATGGGCTTTCCGCTCAAGGCCGACGAGGCGCACCGGATCGGGCTTGCCCAGTGGCTGGTGCCGCACGAGTCGGTGATGGAACAGGCGCTCGCCGTCGCCGACCACATCGCCGGGCTGCCGCCGCTCGCGGTGCGCATGGTCAAGGAGTCGATGAATCGCGGCCAGGACATCCCCAACATCGCCGATGCCTCGCTGGTCGATGCCTACCGGTTCATGGTGCTCGAGATGAGCGAGGACAAGACCGAGGCCCACGAGGCGTGGCGAGAGCGCCGCAAGCCCAGGTTCCGCGGGCGATAGCCGATCCGACGGCCGGTCGGGCCGTCCAGCGGCGGGACACCGCTGCCGCGGCCATGTTCACGTGGGCCGGCCCGTTGCCGCTGCATCGATCGGTCATCCGATGGGCGTCCGCGGCGATGCCGCGTCACGCCCCAGCCGCGCCGGCCGTCATCCTTTCCGGAGCTCGTTCTTGAAGTTGTCCCTGGTGAGGAGCAACGAGACGACCGTTATCGCGGCGGCGCCGGCGATCAGGTAGGCCGGGCTGAGCTCGTCGGTCGTGCGATAGACCAGCCAGGTCGCGACCAGCGGCGTCGTGCCGCCCAGGATCGACCAGGCGATGTTGTTGCCGATCGCCAGCGCGGTGCAGCGGATCGCCAGGGGGGTCGCCTCGACCATCAGCGCCTGCAGCACGCCGAACTGGATTCCGATCGCCAGCACGAAACCCGCCTGACCGAGGTAGATCATCGCCGTCGAGTTGTTCTGCATCAGCATGAAGAACGGCACCGAGCCGACCACGCCGATCGCGGCGCCGACCAGCAGCAGGTTCTTGCGGCCGACATGGTCGGACAGCCAGCCGAAGAACAGCGATACCGGCGTGATCGCCAGCATGCTCATCGAATTGATCTTGAAGGCGTGCTGGGGGGCGATGCCGTCGACGATCTGCAGCCAGTCGGCGATGTAGATGAAGGCGGCCTGGAAGCCGATGGCGGTGAAGCAGGCGAGGCCGGCGATCCGGAACAGCAGTCCGAGATGGTCCTTCAGCAGCACGACCATCGGCGCGCCGGTGCTGTCGGCGGTATGCTCCGGCATGTCGCGCAAGGCGCGGCGGATGAGGAAGCCTGCGATTCCCACGAGCAGGCCCAGCAGGAAGGGGATGCGCCAGCCCCAGGCGGCAAGATCCTCCGGCGACATCGAGCTGGCCAGCGCCAGCGCGGTGAGGGAGCCGGCCTGGATGCCGAGCCCGTTGCCGACACCGCCGATGGCTCCCGCGAGGGCGCGCCGCCCCTTGGGGGCCTGCTCGATCATGAAGACGCCGGCGATCGAGGCCTCGCCGCCGACCGCGAGGCCCTGCAGCATGCGCAGGAGGGTGAGCAGGATGGGCGCCGCGACGCCGATCGTCTGGTATCCCGGCAGGAGTCCCATGCCGACCGTGGAGGCGGCCATGCCGACGATCGAGATGGTGAGCGCGGTCGTGCGTCCGCGCCGGTCACCGATATAGCCGACGATGATCGAGCCGATCGGTCGCGTCAGGAAGCCCATGGCGAAGACGCCGAAGGCGGCCAGCGCCTGCGACACCCGATCGTCGCCATGGAAGAAGGTGGCGCCGATCTGGATGGCGAAGAAGCCGTAGATCGAGAAGTCGTACCACTCGAGCATGTTGCCGATCATCCCGGCAGCGAGGATCCGCCGGCGGCTGTAAGTCCGTGTCGCGATCATCTTCCTGATCCTTGGGGCGATCGCAGATGAGCCTGAAGGTCCGTCACGCCGGCCGAAGCCGGGCCGACGCATTCGCAGGCGGCTTCAGCAAGGCAAAAGGGGCACACCTGTTCATGCGCCCGTCCGGGCACGAACAGTTTCCCCAGTGCGCCGCCTGCGCGGCTACGCTCGGAATGACGAAGAATGGCTCAACTGCGACGGCCTTACCCTGACCCCGCAGGCATCATAGAGGCCAGCCCCGTCTTGTCGATATTTCCTTCCGGCGAGGAGGAACCGCGGTGAGCGGTGTCTGCTACCGACGCGCGTGTCCCTCGAACGAGAACGGCCGGCGTTACGGCCGGCCGTCCGATTCGGTCAGAGGCGCGATCAGGAGAGCGCTGCGCAGGCCCGCTGGATGCGGCGGCCGGCCTCCTCGAGGATGTCGGTCGCGGTGGCGTAGGAGATGCGGAAGGCCGGGCCCTGGCCGAATGCCGAGCCCTGCACGACCGAGAGGCCTTCCGATTCGAGCAGGTAGTTCACGAAGTCGGTGTCGTCCTTGATCACCTTGCCGTCCGGCGTCTTCTTGCCGATCGCGCCGGCGCAGGACGGATAGACGTAGAAGGCGCCTTCCGGCCGGGGGCACTTGAGGCCCTTGGTCTGGTTCAGCATCGACACGATCAGGTCGCGGCGCTGCTTGAAGACCGCGACGTTCTTCGCGATGAAGTCGATCGGCCCGTTGAGTGCCGCGACCGAGGCCGCCTGGCTGATCGACGATGCGTTCGACGTGCTCTGGCTCTGAACCGTGATCATGGCGTCGATCAGCTTCTGCGGGCCGGCGGCGTAGCCGATGCGCCAGCCGGTCATGCTGTAGGCCTTGGACACGCCGTTCATGGTCAGGGTGCGGTCGTACAGCCGGGGCTCGACCTCGGCCGGCGTCGCGAACTGGAAGTCGTCGTAGACGAGCTTCTCGTACATGTCGTCGGTCAGGACGTGGACCTGAGGGTGCTTCAGCAGCACGTCGCACAGCGCCCGCAGGTCGGCCCTGGTGTAGGCGGCACCCGTCGGGTTGCTGGGCGAGTTCAGGATCAGCCACTTGGTCTTCGGCGTGATCGCCCGCTCCAGCGCCTCGGGCTGCAGCTTGAAGCCGGCTTCCTCGGGGCAGTTCACGATGACGGGCGTGCCGTCGCCGAACATCACCATCTCCGGATACGACACCCAGTAGGGCGCCGGGATGATGACCTCGTCGCCCGGGTTCAGGGTCGCCAGCATCGCATTGAAGATGATCTGCTTGCCGCCCGAGGTGACGACGGTCTGGCTCGGCTTGTAGTCGAGGCCATGGTCGCGCTTCATCTTGGCGACGATCGCCTGGCGCAGCGCCGGCGTGCCGGGCACGGCGGTGTACTTGGTGTCGTTGTTGCGGATCGCCGCGATCGCCGCTTCCTTGATGTGGTCGGGCGTCGGCATGTCGGGTTCGCCCGCGGCCAGGCCGATCACGTCTTTGCCCGCCGCCTTCATCTCCAGGAACTTGCCCTGCGCGGCATTGGTCGGCGAGGGCTTGATGCGGCCAAGACGATCGGCAATGAACGCCATAACGACGACGCCTCCTTCAGGCGGGTGACAAACGGGCGCGAACCTAGTCGCCGACGCCCCGCGCCGCAAGGTTGCGCGGTCCCAATTATCGTCGGGACGTGCCCTATTTCCTTTCCTCCCTGCGCATGGCGCGGGGAGGTGTCGGCGTCATACGCCGATGGAGGGGGCATGAGCACCAGTCGCGTGCCTATGACCCCTCCGTCGCGGATTGCCGCACCACCTCCCCGGCTTCGCCAGGGAGGAAATTCAGTCGACCGACCTGATCTCGGCCTCCACCGTCATGGTGGCTTCGCCGAAGCCGATCCGCCGGCCGCTGACCGGGGCGGCGTCGCGGTAGTCGAGGCCGACGGCGACGCGCAGGCTGTCGCCGCGCGGCGAGATGCCGTTGGTCGGGTCGAAGCCGACCCAGTCGAGCCCCGGTACCCAGGCCTCGGCCCAGGAATGGCTGGTGCGGCCGACATGCAGCTCCGGATCGTCGTTGCGCAGGTAGCCGCTGACATAGCGCGCCGGCACGCCGAGCCGGCGGCTGGCGGCGATGAAGGCATGGGCGCTGTCCTGCGCCACGCCCGCGCCGCGCGCGAGCGCCTCGATCGCGGTGGTGTCGACCGTCGACACGCCGGTCCTGTAGGCGATGCGCTTGCCGATCCGCTCCATGAGCTCGTGCAGCACCGTGACCCGCTGCGTCGGCTCGGCGGCTTGTCCGGCGAGGCCCTCGATCACCGGATCGAAGCTCGCATCGTGCCGCGCCATGCCGCTGTTGCGCAGCCAGAACGGCGCCGGCAGGGTCGGCGTCTCGGCATAGCGCAGCCACTGGTCGGCGCCGCTGTATTCGTAAAGTCCGGTCACCTCGATCTCGACCGACTGGTGTGGCTGGGCGACCGAGAAGGTCGTCACCTGGTTGCCGTGCCCGTCGGTCCAGTCCGAGCGCTTGCCCGGGCCCTCGATGCGCCACGACACGAGGCGCTGGCCGCTCGCCGGCTTGGGCGTCAGCCGCACGTCGTGGATCGAGTGGCCCGACGGCTGGCCGAATGCGAAGCGTGTGAAGTGGTGAACCGAGAACCGCATGGTCAATCCAGCAGGAACTGGCGGCCGATCTCGTCGCTGAGCGTCGCGAAGCCCTCGCGCACGCCGCCCAGGAACTCGTGCAGGCCGATGTCGTAGATCCGCTCGATCCGCGCGTAGCGCAGCCTCGCGTGCAGCTCGCCGGCGAGCCGGTCTGCCTCGCCGCGCGTGCCGTAGGCGTCGGCCAGCTCGCGCATGCTGGCGTCGACCATCCACAGGCAATGATGCACCGAGCGCGGCACGTCGCGCCGCAGCATCATGAGCTCCGCGACTTTCATCGGATCGAGCGAACTGCGATAGATGCGCCGGTAGGTGCGCACCGCGCCGATGCAGGCGAGCAGCTCCGACCAGGCGAAGTAGTCGAGGGTCTCGGCGTGCGGGCTGCCGTCGGGCATCAGCCGGTGATACTTCACGTCGAGGATGCGGGCGGTGTTGTCGCCGCGTTCGAGGAAGGCGCCGAGCTGCAGGAAGTTCCAGGCCTCGTCGCGCAGCAGGGTCACCTGCGCGGCGCCGAAGATCATCACCGCCTGCTTCTTCACCGATTCGATCAGCGCGCCGCGGTCGAGCGTGGCGCGGTCGCCGCGCAGCTTGCCGCTCAGTTCGAGCCATAGCGCGTTCAGGCTTTCCCAGACGTCGACCGTGATGTTGTTGCGCTCCTCGCGCGCGTTGCGCCGTGCCGAGCCGATCGAGCTCACGATCGAGGAGGGGTTGGTCTCGTCGAAGGCGAGGAAGTCGACGAGGTCGGCGAGACGGCGGCCATCCTTGCGCTGGATTTGCCGCTGGCTCTGGTTTTCCTGGCTCTGGCTCTGCCGGAACTCGTCCTCCATGCCGAAGATCGCCACGACGCCCTCGGCTTCCTTGCCGCTCGACTGCAGCGCCATGCGCTGGGTCGCCTCGATCAGCCGCGCCGTGGTCTTGGCGCGCTGCAGGTAGCGGCCCATCCAGTAGAGGTTCTTGGCGGTCGAGCTAAGCATGCTGCGACCGCGCCACTCCGTGGCGCCTCATGTCATGAGGACCGCGCGCATCCTGCGCGCTCATGAGCGCGCACGATGCGCGCGGTCCAATGATGCGCCGCACGTCACGCATCGGGCGCCAGCACCCAGGTGTCCTTCGTGCCGCCGCCCTGGCTCGAGTTCACGACCAGCGAGCCTTCCTTCAGCGCCACGCGGGTGAGCCCGCCGGGCACGATGGTGATCTTCCTGCCCGACAGGACGAACGGCCGGAGATCGACATGCCGCGGCGCCACGCCTTGCGCCACGAAGGTCGGGCAGGTCGAGAGCGCCAGGGTCGGCTGGGCGATGTAGTTGTCGGGCCGAGCCTTCACGAGATGAGAGAATTCCTCGATCTCCCGCCGGCTCGAGGTTGGCCCGACCAGCATGCCCTTGCCGCCCGAGCCGTGGATTTCCTTCACGACCAGCTCGGCGAGGTGCTCGAGCATGTATTTCAGGTCGTCGGCGCGGTCGCCGCGGTGGGTCTGCACGTTCTGCAGGATCGGCGTCTCGCCGAGATAGAAGCGGATCATCTCGGGCACATAGGTGTAGGTCGACTTGTCGTCGGCCACGCCGTTGCCCAGGGCATTGACGATGTTCACGCGTCCGCAGCGCAGCGCGCCGATGAGGCCGGCGACACCAAGGTAGGAGTCAGGCCGCATCGCCAGCGGATCGAGGAAGCCATCGTCGACCCGCCGGTAGATCACGTCGACCCGCTGCGGCCCGCGCGGCGTGCGCATGAAGACGCGGCCCTCGTCGACGAACAGGTCGGAGCCCTTGACCAGCTCGATGCCCATCTCGTCGGCCAGGAAGGCGTGCTCGAAATAGGCCGAATTGTAGTGGCCGGGCGTCAGCAGCACGACGTTGGGCTCGTGGCTGTCGCCGAACGACACCGAGCGCAGCGTTGCCAGCAGCTCCTCGGTGTAGTTGGCGACCGGCATCACGCGCATCGCCGAGAACAGCTCGGGGGCGAGCCGCATCATGACCTCGCGGTTCTCCAGCACGTACGACACGCCCGACGGCGTGCGCACATTGTCCTCGAGGACGTAGAAGTCCTTCTCGCCGACCCGCACCAGGTCGATGCCCGCGATATGGGCGTGCACGCCGCCTGGAAGCCTGAGCCCCTGCGCCATGGCGACGAACTCGGCGTTCATCAGGATCTGCTGCTCGGGGATCACGCCGGCGCGGCAGATCTCGCGCTCGCCATAGGCGTCGGCGAGGAAGGCATTGAGCGCTCGCACCCGCTGCACCAGGCCCTCGTGCAGGTACTCCCATTCCTTCCACGCCATGACGCGCGGGATGATGTCGAAGGGGATCGTGGTCTCGCTGCCCTCGGCCGCGCCGTAGGCGCCGAAGGTGATGCCGTGGCGGCGATAGAACTGATCGACCTCGTGCCGCGTCGCGGCCAGGCGTTCGGGCGAGGCCCCGTCGAGCCATTGGGCGACGCCGCGATAGGGCTCGCGGATCATGCCCTCTGCGCCCGAGCGCATCTCGTCGAATGTCCTAGCCGCCATCCGGCATTTCGCCCCCTGTCGAATCCGAATATAAGCAATCGACGAGCCAAATAGAAACTATCGGAAGGGCGCATGAAGCAGGTGCTCATCGAAAGCTACGGCACGCCGTGGGACGTGGCGCGCTGCGCCGACGTGTCGGATGTCGGCGCGCCCGGCGCCGACGAGGTCGTGTTCGACGTGCTGGCCTTCCCGATCAACCCGGCGGACATGGGCTTCTGCCGCGGCACCTACCGGCTGAGACCGCCGCTGCCGGCGACGCCGGGTGCCGAATGCGTCGGCCGGGTCACCACCGTCGGCGCGCAGGTCAGGCACGTGAAGCCGGGCGACCTGGTGATCAACCTGCAGCGCGAGAACTGGGCCCAGAAGCGCAGGGTGAAGGGCGAAGACGCCATCCCCTTGCCGGCCGGCATCGACCTGCGGCAGGCGGCCATGGTGCGGATCAACCCGCCGACGGCGGCGCTGATGCTGTCGGACTTCGTCGACCTCGGGGGCGGCGACTGGGTGATCCAGAACGTGGCCAACTCCGCCGTCGGCCGGCTGCTGATCGTGCTCGCCCACCAGCGGGGCCTGCGCACGGTGAATGTCGTGCGCCGGCCCGAGCTCGCGGCCGAGCTGAAGCAGCTTGGCGCCGACCTGGTGATGGTCGACGGCGACGATCTCGCGGCGCGGGTGGCACGCGAGACCGGCGAGGCGCCGATCAGGCTCGGCATCGAGGCGATCGGCGGCAAGGCGACCGGTCGGCTGTGCGACTGCGTCGCCAGCGACGCGACCGTGGTGCATTACGGCTCGATGAGCGGGCAGAATCCCGAGGTCAGCCGCAACAACTTCACCTATCGCGGGGTGAAGCTCACCGGCTTCATGCTCGGCCGCCACCTCGCCCGGCGCAACGCGCAGAAGATCCGCGAGATCTATGCCGATCTCGGCGGGCAGGTGGCGGCCGGCAAGCTGTTCGCGCCAGTGGACACCGTCTATCCGATCGACAAGATCAAGGAGGCGCTCGCCCACGCCGACAGGGGCGGCCGCAACGGCAAGATTCTGGTCAGCCCCAACGGGGCGATTTAGGGAGAGCACGATATGAGTTCGGACGTCGCGGAAGTCGAGAAGGTTCTGCAGGTCTATTTCGACGGGCTTTACGAGGGTGACACGGCGAAGCTCGGGCAGGCATTCCATCCCGCTTCGCATCTTTACAGCGTCGGGGCTGACGGCAAGGCTGCCGACTTCCCGCGCACCGACTGGTTCAAGATGGTCGCGAGCCGCAAGTCGGCCAGGGACAGCGGCAGCGAACGGCGCGACCGCATCGTATCGATCGACTTCTCCGGTCCCGGCACCGCCTTCGCCAAGGTCGAGTGCCAGATTCCACCGCGCTACTTCACAGACTATCTCACGCTGCTCAAGGTCGACGGCCGCTGGCAGGTGATTTCGAAGTCGTTCCACACGGTGACGAAGGAGAAGTAGACCTCTCGGGGGCGGACCCGCGCGCATCCGGCGCGCTCATGATCACGAGCGCCGGATGCGCGCGGTCCGCCCCCGAGACGCGATTGGAAGCGACGCGTCAGTCCTGCGCGTCGGCGGCGACCTGGACCTTGATCATCCTGTCGGGGTTCGAGGGCGGCTCGCCCTTCTTGATCTTGTCGACGAACTCCATGCCGGACGCGACCTTGCCCCACACGGTGTACTGGCCGTCGAGGAAGTTCGAATCCTTGAAGCAGATGAAGAACTGGCTGCGGGCGCTGTTCGGGTCGCTGCTGCGCGCCATCGAGGCGACGCCGCGGCTGTGCGGCTCCTTGCTGAACTCCGCCGGCAGGCGCTCGCCCATGCCGCCCATGCCGGTGCCGTCGGGGTCGCCGGTCTGCGCCATGAAGCCGTCGATCACGCGATGGAACACGATGCCGTCATACTTGCCCTCGCGCGCCAGCTTCTTGATCTGGGCGACATGCCTGGGCGCAAGGTCGGGCCGCATCTCGATCACGACGCGGCCGTCCTTGAGGTCGATATAGAGCGTGTTTTCCTTGTCCATGGCGGACTCCTGAGCGGTTGGAAGATCGGTCAGTTCTTGACGTCGGCGGCAACCTGGACCTTGAGCATCTTGTCTGCCGGCGGAGCGACGGCGCCCGAGCCCGGCGCGCCCTTCTTGATCTTGTCGACGAACTGCATGCCCGACACGACCTTGCCCCAGACCGTATACTGCCCGTCCAGCGAGGGCGCGGGGGCGAAGCAGATGAAGAACTGGCTGCGCGCCGAGTTGGGATCGGAGGTGCGGGCCATCGACACGGTGCCGCGGACATGCGGCTCGCGGCTGAACTCGGCCGGCAGCGTGTCGCCCATGCCGCCACGGCCGGTGCCCTCCGGATCGCCGGTCTGGGCCATGAAGCCCTCGATCACGCGATGGAACACGACACCATTGTACTTCCCTTCGCGCGCCAGCTTCTTGATCTGCGCGACATGCTTCGGCGCGAGGTCGGGGCGCATCTCGATCACGACGCGACCGTCCTTGAGATCGATGTAAAGGGTGTTTTCCTTGTCCGCTGCGAAAGCGGCTGTCGTCGCTACGATCAGCATGGCGACGAGGGCGGGCACGAAGGCCAGACGCATGACGGCTCCTGTGACGGCGATTGGGTTGCCGGGCGGCGCGACCATACTGTCGGTCGTCCGAAAGACAAGTGACGAATGATTTTTGTGAAGCGACGCAATTTGCCGTGGCGCTGCGTGTACTTGCGTGCCTACATTGATGCCGTAGCCGGGTGGGGCAGGCGCAAGCCTGGGTCCGGCGACGTTCTGGGAAGATCCATACGGACAGGCTGACAGATGACCGCTCTGAGCGGTGGAGGCCGACCGACGGTCGGCGAACACGAGTCCATGAGCACCGTGGCCAAGCGACCGCAAAGCACCGCCGCGGCGGCTCGCCCGCGCCCGCTCGAGCAGATATTTCCCCTACGGGGCGATGCCAATCGCGGTCGCGAGATGCAGGCGACCTGGCGTTCCTTCTGCCGCGACCGCTCCCCCGCGGTCAAAACCGTGCTGGCGACCGGCCGTTCTCCGCCCGAGATCGCCTATCAGCTGGGTGAACTGCTTCACAATCATTTCCGAACCCGCGGCGTCACGCTGACCAGCTACGAGCTGCGTCGCCTGGTTGCCGAGCTGCTCGCCCTCCACGGCCCGCCTGAGCAGGAGGACAAGCCGGCCGACAAAGGCAAAGCGCCACCGATTGCGCGGAGCGATGCCGCCATTGCCTTCGGCGGCGAGCTGCCGGAAGATCCGTGGCCGGGCGACGGCGTCCGCAAGCGGGCCCCCGGCGGCCCGGAAGGGCCGCCGCCCTCGCCGGCCGCCGCCACTGCACCTCGCGAACCGGCGCCGTTCGCGCAGCTCCTGACGCGGGCACTCGAGCTGGTCAGGGGCCGGCTGGTCTCGCGCGACCGCCAGGCCGCGCGGGCCGCGGTCGACGAAGCGGTGAATTCGGTGGCCGGAGAGCAGGGTGGGGAACTGCCGGCTGCGACCCGCGAGCGGCTGGTGACCTCTGCCCTCAGCGAGGTCGTCGGGCTCGGGCTGATCGACCGGCTGTGGTCCGATCAAACGGTGCGTGCAATCCTGATCAATGGTCCTTCGTCGGTGTTCGTCGACCGCGACGGCATGTTGCAGGCGGTTCCGGAGAGCTTCCGCGACGAGGCGCATCTGCTGGAGCTGATCGACCGGCTGGTCGTCCGGTCGGCGAGCGGGATCGCGGACCTCCACCTGCGCGACGGCTCGAATGGCGTCGTGATCTTTCCGCCGGTGGCGCCGGCGGGTCCGGTGCTGATCCTGCGCCGCGCCCAGCCCGGCGAGGCGATGCTGGAGCAGATGATCGCCGGTGGCCTGCTCGACCGACCGGTCGCCGATCTCCTGCGCCTGGGCGCGCGCAGCCGTCTCAACATGCTGATCACCGGCCCGCGGGGCTCGGGCAAGACCGCGTTGCTGGCCGCCGTGATGCGCGATCTCGATGCCGCCGTGCGGGTCGTCACGGTGGCGCGTCATCGCCAGTTCCGCTGGGCAGCGGCGTCGAAAGTCGAGCTGACGACGTCGCCGGCGGCGCCGTTTTCGGCGCTGATCGAGGCGGGCGCCCGGTTGGAGCCGGAATTGCTGGTGCTCGACTCGGTTCAGCGGGAGGACGTCGCGGCGTTGTCCGGGCGGCTGCTGCGGGGAGGGGCGGGGACTCTGGCATCGCTCGCGCCGGATGCGATGTCGGCGGAGCTGGCGCGTGCCGCCGATCTCGTCGTGCGCATCGATCGCGCCGGCGACGGGCCGTTCCGGATCGTGGGCGTCGAAGACTCGCTCGGCGACGTGGTGTTCCGCCACGACGGCGACAGGCTCGTGCGCGGCACGGCGGCGCCTTCCTTCTCCGCGGCCGTGCAGGCGCGCGGGCACGGCGACGTGTTGGCGCAGCTGATGCGCTGAAAGCGCCGTCGCTGCGCGAGATGCGCGGCCGCTGCATCGAAGAATGGACGGCTGCGACTGGCCGCCACATACCGGCCGCAGTCGAAAACCCATTACCACCTTCTCCCATATCTGGTACTAACCGCTTTGAATTGCGGGGGATTTTGCGAGTCGGAATCCCTCACGCAGCAGGCGGGCTCAGGGGACGAACGCATGGTCGGCAAGCGGTGTTTGGGCTTTCTCTTCGGAACGCTGCTGGCGGGCCTCGGCTTGGCGGTCGGCGCCCAGGCACAACAGCAGCAGACGCCCGTCATCGGCGTGCCCCATGACTGGCAGATGGGCTTTCCGGCTCCCTACACGCCGGTGATGGCGAAGGTCGATTCGCTGCATGACCTGCTGCTCGTGATCATCACCCTCATTTGCGTGTTCGTGCTGGCGCTGCTGCTCTACGTCGTGTGGCGTTTCCGTGCGAGCCGCAACCCGACGCCGGCCACGACGACGCACAATACGGTGCTCGAGGTCGCCTGGACGATCATTCCGATCCTGATCCTGGTGGTGATCGCGATCCCGTCCTTCCGCCTGCTGTATTACGGCGACAAGGCCCAGGATGCGGCGATGACGGTGAAGGTGACCGGCCATCAGTGGTACTGGAGCTACGAATATCCCGACCAGGGCAATTTCTCGGTCGACAGCCGCATCCTGCCGGAGGCCGATCGCGTCAAGCTGAAGCCGGACCAGCCGCGCCAGCTCGCGGTCGACGAGGAGATGGTGATCCCGGCCAACACGGTCGTGCGCATCATCGGCACCGCGGCCGATTCCATGCACGGCTGGACCGTGTGGGGCTTCGGCATCAAGAAGACGGTGATCCCCGGCCGCCTCAACGAGGGCTGGATCCTGGTTCCCAAGGAAGGCATCTACTTCGGCCAGTGCTCGCAGATCTGCGGCAACTCCCACGCCTACATGCCGATCGCGGTGCGCGTGGTGTCCAAGGACGATTTCGACAAATGGGCTGCGGAAAAGAAGAAGGCCGCCGGGCTGATGCCGGCGACGAGCGTCGCTTCCGCCACCTCTCCCGCCAACCGCTAAGCGCTCTCCGCAGGAGACATCAATGGCAACCGCGCACGGCGCACACGCCCACGATCACCACGACGAGCACCACACGCCGACCGGCTGGCGGCGCTACGTCTACAGCACGAACCACAAGGACATCGGCACGATGTACCTGGTGTTCGCCATCATCGCGGCGCTGGTCGGCGCGACCTTCTCGGTGGTGATGCGCCTCGAGCTGCTGCACACCGGCGTGCAGTACTTCAACGCGGCCGACGGCACGCCGAACGGCCATCTGTGGAACACCATCGTCACGGCGCACGGCCTGGTCATGGTGTTCTTCGTCGTCATGCCGGCGCTGATCGGCGGGTTCGGCAACTGGTTCGTGCCGCTGATGATCGGCGCGCCGGACATGGCGTTCCCGCGGATGAACAACATCTCGTTCTGGCTGCTGCCGGCCTCGTTCTCGCTGCTGA
>Ga0182738_1002856_pt1 | contig 20206 bp, 18 predicted proteins | sample eDN5th30CBELigMG_FD_128876 | JGI IMG/M metagenome (GOLD analysis project Ga0182738, IMG submission 128876) | Enriched Miracle-Growth compost microbial communities from Emeryville, California, USA - eDNA 5th pass 30_C BE-Lig MG (version 2)... ... | reverse complement strand
TCCCCCGCGCGGCAGGCGGCCAGCATGTCGCGATGTTCATCCTGGCCCATGTCGCCGATCGCCGCCAGGTGAAAGCGCAGATACCGGTCGGCCGATGCAAGGTGCTGTTCCGTCAGCGCAATCAGGCGCGGCAGGCCGGCCTGCGCATAGAGCGTCATGTGGAAGCGGCGGTTCAGCTCGCCCATCCGGCCGGGGTCCGTCTCCTGGTCGATCTCCGCCAGGATCTCCTCGGCGATGGTAAAATCCTCCTCGGTCAGATGCGGGATCGAGAGGCGCAGCGCCTGCGGTTCGAGCGCCGCGCGGATGGCGTAGTTATCCATCGCGTCGAGCAGGGTGATCTGGACCACGACGGCGCCGCGATGGGGCTCGAAATCGACCAGGGCTTGCGCCTCAAGTTGCCGTAAAGCCTCGCGAATCGGCATCCGGCTGACCTTGAAGGTGGTGGCCAGCTCCTCCTGGCGAAGCGGAGTTCCCGGCGCGATTGCCCCCGAAAGGATCGCCTCGCGCAGCGTCGCCTCGACATATTCGGTGGCCGTGCGATAGCGCGGCGGCGCGGCTTCGAGCAGTTGCGACAGCCCGCTGGTCATCCCCATGCCTCCCTCGGTCCACCCTTGCCTGTCGATTGGATCCAATCTAACAATTCGTCCATCGAATGCAATCGGGACAGCGACGATGGATAAGCGAACCGAGGCGCCGGCCGCCGATTTCAAAGCGGTTGGCACGGCCGATCACAGCCTTGACTCCCCGCGCCGACCGGCCGGGCTGACCCAGCCGATCCTGGCGGGAATCATCGCTGCCTTTGTCGGCTTCGCGAGTACGTTCACCGTTGTTCTACAAGGCTTTACGGCCGTTGGCGCAACGCAGGCGCAAGCCGCCTCCGGGCTCCTGGCGATCTGCATCGCGCAGGGCGTTCTGGGGATCGTCCTCAGTCACCGCTACCGCATTCCGATCACCATCGCCTGGTCTACGCCGGGTTCGGTCCTGCTCGCCGCGACGGGCCTGATCCAGGGCGGCTTTCCGGCCGCGGTCGGCGCATTCGTCCTCACCGGCGTGCTGATCATCGCAGCCGGCCTGATCAAGCCGTTCGGCCGGATCGTCTCGGCGATCCCGCCCGTGCTGGCGAGCGCCATGCTGGCGGGCATCCTGCTCAGCCTTTGCCTCGCTCCCGCCAAGGCGGTTGGGCTTCAACCCGGCCTCGCCCTTCCCGTGGTTCTGGTCTGGGCGATCGTCGGGCGGATCCGGCGGATCTGGGCCGTTCCGGCGGCCGTGGCCACCGCCGTGGCGATGATTGTCTGGACCCTTCCGCCGGGCGGACTGGCGATCGATCACGCCATCCCCGACATCGTCTTCGTCGTGCCGAGCTTCACAGCCCAGGGGCTGATCTCGCTGGCCATCCCGCTCTTCATCGTCACCATGGCCTCCCAGAACCTGCCGGGAATCGCAGTGATGCGGGCCAATGGCTACGAACCGCCGGTGGCGCCGGTGTTTCTCGGCACCGGCATCGCCAGCGTCCTGGTGGCGCCGTTCGGCGGCCACACGCTGAATTTCGCGGCAATCACGGCGGCGATGTGCGCGGGACCCGACTCGCATCCGGATCCCGCGCGGCGCTGGGTCGCCTCGTTTGCGGGTGGCGTCGCCTATCTGTTCCTGGGACTAGGCGCCACGCTGGCCGCCGCTCTGGTCACGGCGGCACCGCAGGTCCTGATCCAGGCGGCGACCGGCCTCGCCCTTTTGGGCGCGTTCGGCGGCGCGCTGGCGGGCGCGATCGCGGTTGCCGCGCACAGAGATGCGGCAATCGTGACGTTTGTAACAGCAGCCTCGGGCCTTTCCTTTCTGGGCGTTGGAGCGGCATTCTGGGGAATAGTCGCAGGCGGGGCTTTCATGCTCCTCAACCGAAAATGGAGCCGATGACGATAGCCGGACTGATCCTCGCCGGAGGCAATTCGCGCCGCATGGGCCGCGAAAAGGCCTTCGTGCCCGTTGGCGGGCAGCCATTGATCGAACGAGCGATCGGCCGGCTCGCCCCCCAGGTCGAGACACTTGCGATCAACGCCAATGGCGATCCGGCGCGGTTCGCAGACTATGGCCTGCCGGTCCTTGCGGATGACCGTCCCGACACCGGGCCGCTCGGCGGCGTGCTCGCCGGCTTGCGTTGGGCCGAGACACTGGCGGAGCGACCGGAATTCCTGGCCACCGTGCCGATCGATACCCCGTTCTTCCCCGTCGATCTGGTGTCCCAACTGGCTGCACGCCAGAGCGATGCCCGCCGGATCACCATTGCCGCGTCGGGCGACCGGGACCATCCCGTCATCGCCCTCTGGCCCGTGGCTCTGGCCAGTGTCCTGGACGAATGGCGCCTGACCGCGAAAAGCCAGGGCGTGCGGGCGTTCCTGGCCTCCTGCGGCTTTGCCGTCGTCAATTTCGAGCTGCCCCTGCATGGCCCGGATCCGTTCCTCAATATCAATACGCCGGAGGAGCGCGACGAGGCGGACGCATGGCTCGGCGTTCCCCGCCGGGCGTGAAACTGCTTTGAATTCCAGGACAGTTGCGGCCCGCCGGCAAAAGGTGGGAAGATGAGACAAGAGAGTGCCGGCCAGGGAAGCGATGCGAGGACCGGCGCTCCAATTCCGGTAGAAACGCGCGTCAGAGGGAATTCAATATGCGTATCGTGAAGCGGGTCGCCATTGCGGCTTTGGCCCTGATGGCTGTCTCCGGCGCCGTTCAGGCGAAGGAATGGAAGAACATCCGGGTCGCCGTCGAAGGCGCTTTCCCGCCATTCAATTCCGTCAGTGCGGACGGCCAGCTCGAGGGCTTCGACGTCGATATCGCCAAGGCGATCTGCGCGAACCTGAAGGCCGAGTGCACCTTCACCGTCCAGGATTGGGATGGCCTGATCCCGGCGCTGCAGGCCGGCAAATTCGATACCATCATCTCGTCCATGTCGATCACCGACGAGCGCAAGAAGGTCATCGACTTCTCGCGCCCCTACTACCAGTCGCCCTCCTCTTTCGTCGCGCCGAAGAGCGCCGGCATCAAGGATACGTCGCCGGAAGGCCTGAAGGGCAAGACCATCGGCGCGCAGTCCTCGACGGTGCAGGCGACGGAACTCGAAGAGAAGTACAAGGGCTCCGACATCAAGCTCTATCCGACCCAGGATGAGGTCAATCTCGACCTGGTGGCAGGCCGCATCGACCTGCTCTTCGTCGACAAGCTGCCCGGTCTCGAATGGCTGAAGACGGCGGACGGCGCCAACTACGAGTTCGTCGGCACCGACCTGCCGACCGATGGCGTCGGCGCTGCCGTTCGCAAGGAAGACAGCGACCTGCGCGACCAGATCTCGGCCGCCATCCTCGCCATCAAGGCCGACGGCACCTACGACAAGATCAACGCCAAGTACTTCCCCTTCTCGATCTGGAAGGAATAGGGATCTCGCGAGGCAGGGCACGCACCCTGCCTCGCGGTTCCGCATGAAAGGACCGTGGGGGGACGGGCGGCGTGGATCTACTGAGACTGCTGAGTTTCGGGCCGGATGGCTGGGGCGACGAACTGCTCCAAGGCACCTGGCTCACGATCCGGCTCGCTCTGGCAACCGTTCCCTTCGGCCTGGCGCTGGGCTTCCTGGTCGCTTTGGCCAAACGCAGCCCCAACCGCTATCTCCGCGCCTTCGGCAACGCCTATACGACCGTGTTTCGCGGCCTGCCGGAACTTCTGACGATCTTCATCGTCTATTTTGGCGGCCAGATCGCCTTGCAACGGATTGTCGGGCTGTTCAGCGGCGCGACGGTCGAGGTCAACGGCTTCATCGCCGGCATGGTGGCGCTCGGCGTCGTCTTCTCGGCCTATGCGTCGGAAGTGTTCCTCGGCGCCTTCAACAACATCACGCGCGGCCAGTATGAAGCCGCCTATGCGCTCGGGCTTCGGCCGGCCACGACGCTTCGGCTGGTCATCATTCCGCAACTCGTGCGTCTCGCGCTTCCAGGCCTCGCCAATCTCTGGCTGATCCTGCTGAAAGACACCTCGCTCGTCTCGGTGATCGCGCTCGATGATCTACTGCGCAAGACGGGCCTCGCCGTTCGCGTGACCAAGGAGCCCTTCCTGTTTTTCGGCGTCGCCTGCCTGATCTATCTGGCGCTGTCGATGATCTCGTCGATCGGCATCGTCGCGATCGAGCGCTGGGCCAATCGCGGCCTGAGGAGAGCGTCATGAATTGGGACGCTCTCGCCACTTATGGCCCGCGCATGCTGCAGGGCCTGGTGGTCACCCTGCAACTGGTCGTCATCTCGATCACGCTGGGTGCGCTGCTCTCCATCCCCGTCGCGCTGGCGCGAATGAGCCGGAGCCGCATCCTGCGCGCGATCTCGTTCGGCTACATGTATTTCTTCCGCGGCACGCCGCTGCTGGCGCAGGTCTTCCTCGTCTATTACGGCGCCGGCCAGTTCCGGACGCAGCTCGAAGCGATCGGGCTCTGGTGGCTGTTCCGGGACGCCTTCTTCTGCTGCGTGCTCACCTTCACGCTGAACACCGGCGCCTATCAGGCGGAGATCCTGCGCGGCGCCATCCGCGCCGTACCGGCAGGGCAGCGCGAGGCCGCCATGTCGCTCGGCCTCCGTCCGCGCCAGATCTTCCGCAAGATCGTGATGCCGCAGGCGATCCTGATCGCGCTGCGTCCGCTCGGCAACGAAGTGATCCTCATGGTGAAGGGGTCTTCCGTGGCGGCGATCGTGACCGTGTTCGACCTGATGGGCGTCACCCGCCTCGCCTATTCACGCACCTTCGACTTCCAGGTCTATCTCTGGGCGGCCGTGCTCTATCTGGTCGTCGTCGAGATCATCCGCCGCGTCTGGGACAAGCTTGAACATCGCCTGACGCGACACATGCGGTCTGCCTGAACGCGCGCGGCAGGATCGCCCGCCGCTGCGCCAGATGGCATAGAGCGACGCCCCTATGCCATGCCCTTGTCTTTTTCGAGCGGGATGTAGTTCAGCGGCAGCGCCGTAGCGTATTTGATCTGCTCCATCGCGAAGGCCGAGGAGACGTCGGCAATATCGATGCGCGAGATCAGCCGCTTGTAGAACAGGTCATAGGCCTCGATGTCCGGCACGACGACGCGCAGCAGATAGTCGACCTGCCCGCTCATGCGGTAGAATTCGACCACCTCGGGGACGTCGCGAATGACCTCCGCGAAGCGCTTGAGCCATTCTTCATTGTGCTGGCTGGTCGTGATCGAGACGAATACGGTGACCTTGGCATTCACCTTCTTCGGGTCGAGGACCGCGACGCGCTTGGTGATGACGCCGTCTTCTTCCAGCTTCTGGATGCGCCGCCAGCAGGGCGTGGTCGAAAGGCCGACTCGCCGACCGATTTCCGCGACGGGGATGGTGGCGTCTTCCTGCAGGATTTGCAGGATTTTTCGGTCGAGCCGGTCAATCATTCAGGAACCCTCTGCCCTGGGCCCGGACGATGCTAGCATCATTTTCCAATGAGTACTTTTTTCGCCTGGCAATTGAGAATATTATTCCGTGATGAATGCTTATTTCGGCGGATGTTGTCAACTCGGCGCTTGGAGTCGCGCAGCCACCAGACCTTTCAAGACCGGCAGCAACTCGGCTTCGAACCACGGGTTCCGCTTGATCCAGCCGGAGTTTCGCCACGAGGGATGCGGCAGCGGCAGGATCTTCGGTCCATCTGTCTCGTCCAGGATCGCGCGCCAGTCGCCAACCGTCTCCGTCAGGCTGCCGCGCACGCGTCTACCCAGATGAAATTGCTGCGCATAGAGCCCGACGGCAAGGACCAGGTCGACCGCCGGCATCCGGCCCAGCAGCGCGTCGTGCCAGGCTGGCGCGCATTCGCGCCTCGGCGGCAGGTCGCCGCCCTTGGCATCGAGACCCGGAAAGCAGAAACCCATCGGCACGATGGCGATGCGCGCCTCGTCATAAAATTCGCCTTCGCCTATGCCCATCCAGTCGCGCAGCCGGTCCCCCGACGGATCGGTGAACGGCTTGCCGGATGCGTGCACGCGCGTGCCCGGCGCCTGGCCTGCAATCAGGATGCGGGCGGTGGCGGAGGCACGGACAACCGGGCGCGGTTGATGCGGCAGGGGCCGGCCGCGCGGCCGGTCGACACAGATCCGACATTGACGGATCTCCCCAACCAGGTCTTCGAGCTCGGCCTGGACCATCGGGGCGGGATTTAGCAATGACTTAACCATGCTCATCAAGTTGGCATTAAGCGTTCCAAACGCAAATTCAGCAACTAGCTAGAGTGCTTCCTTCAAGGAAGTCGTGGGATGCAAGGCCTGACGGCGGCAACGGTCGACACCGAAACAACTCCCCTGCCCAGCGGCCGCGTTGAACGGCGCCGCGGGGTCGTGGATGGCGTGCGCGAACCGGACGTCGAGCCTGCCGGCCCAAGCCTGACCAGGGCCGAACTCGATCGCGCTCTTCTTTCGACTTACGCGCGAGACCGGCTCGCCGGCAGCCCGGCCATGGCGGCTCTCATCCTGGTGGCTGCCGGGCTTGCCTCTGCGTGGCTGCCCTCGGCCTCGGTCGTCGTCTGGAGCCTCGTCGCGCTCTGCAGTCACGCGCTGCTCGGCGTTGTGTGCTTCAGCTTTCGAAAGCCGGACGCGGTGGGATCCCCGTTCAGGGGCGGACTGTTCTCGTTCGCGGAACTTCTCTGCGGCCTGGGCTGGGTCGGGCTTCTGGTCCTGCTTTCGGCAGAGCATGGGCCCGAGGCGGCGGTGTTCCAGTTCGCTATCCTGCTGGCGGTCGCCTGTGCTGCCACGGCGCTCGCGGCGGCGCTGCCCGCGGCCGTGACAGCCGCGACGGCGCCCGCCGCATCGGCGCTCGTCGTCTGGTTCGCCTCTCGCGAGGAGCCGCTGCCGGTTGCGCTCGCCTGGCTGTCCGGTGCAACCGCAATCTTCTTCATCTGGCTCTCGCTGCGGGAGCGACGCGCGATTCGCGATGGAATCCTGGCTCGAGCCGAACGGGCGCGTCTTTACCGGGAACTGCTGGCCGCTCGCGAGCAGGCGGAACACGCGCTTCAACGCGCCGACAAAGCCAGTCTGGCGCGCTCGCGCTTCCTGGCGACGATGAATCACGAATTGCGCACCCCGCTCAACGCCATCCTCGGCTTCTCCGAGGTGATGAAGAACGAAGTGCTCGGGCCGATGCAGAACGGGACCTACCGCGAATATGCCGGCGACATCCATGCGAGCGGCGGCCACCTGCTGTCGCTGATCAACGAGATCCTGGACCTCTCCCGGCTCGAAACCGGGCGCTACGAGTTGAACGAGGTACCTGTCGCGCTGGAGGCGATCGTGCGCGCCTGCGAAAGCATGGTGGCGGGCGAAGCGCGCAGCCGCGACCTGCGTCTCGCACTGGAGATCGAGCCCGATCTGCCGCTGGTGCGGGCCGACCCCGCCAGCCTCCGACGCGCCGTGCTCAACCTGCTCTCCAACGCGGTCAAGTTCACGCCCGCCGGCGGCACGGTCACGCTTCAGGCAGGCTGGACGGCGGGGGGCGGGCAATACGTCTCCGTGCGCGACACAGGCCCGGGCATTCCGGCCGGAGAGGTCGCCCTCGTTCTTTCGCCCTTCCAGCAGGGCGAGAGCGCCATGCACATGGCCAAGCCGGGCGCCGGAATGGGGCTGCCAATGGCCGAGGCGCTGATCCGCCTGCATGGCGGGACGTTCGAACTACGCTCGACAATGGGGGCCGGCACGGTCGCGACCCTGTGCCTGCCGCGCGCCCGCGTGCAGGAGGCCCCGAGCGAGGACGTCCCCGCCCGCGAGAACGTCATTCTCTGGCGCTCGGCCGGCTAGCTCAGTCCGCCTTGCCTGAGACGCCCGCCTGCGCGAAGGTCGCCATGCCGGTGTGGATCTCGGCCGCCGCCTTGACCAGGCCCGCGGCCATGGCCGCGCCCGTGCCTTCGCCGAGCCGCATGCCGAGATCGAGCAGCGCCGTCTTGCCCATCGCCGCCAGCAGCCTGGCATGCGGCGGCTCGGCCGAGACATGGCCGAACTGGCAATGATCGAGCGAGGACGGATTGATCTTGTAGAGAACGGCGGCGGCGGCGGTGGCGACATAGCCGTCGATGATGACGGGGATGCGGCTCATCCGGGCGGCCAGGATCGCGCCCGCCATGGCGGCAAGCTCGCGCCCGCCAAGGCGACGCAGCACTTCCAGCGGGTCGCGCAGATGGGCGGAATGCAGCTCCAGCGCCGTATCGATGACGGCGGCCTTGCGCGCCACGCCTTCGGCGTCGACGCCGGTGCCGGGTCCAACCCAGTCCCGACCCGTGCCGCCGAACAGTCCGGCCGCGACGGCGCCGGCGATCGTCGTATTGCCGATGCCCATTTCGCCGATTGCCAGCAGGTCGATTCCGCCGGCCGTCGCCTCCATGCCGAACGCCATGGTGGCGGCACAGCCGGCTTCGTCCAGCGCGGGCTCGACCGTGATGTCGCCGGTCGGAATGTCGAGCGCGAGGTCGAACACCTTCAGGCCGAGATCATAGACGATGCAGATCTGGTTGATCGCCGCGCCGCCGGCGGCAAAATTCTCGACCATCTGCTGGGTGACGCTGGACGGGTAGGCGGAAACGCCCTGCGCCGCGACGCCGTGATTGCCGGCGAAGATCGCGACCAGCGGACGGGTTACGGCGGGGCGCGCCCTGCCCTGCCAGCCGCCAAGCCATTCGGCGAGATCCTCCAGCCGGCCGAGCGAACCGGCCGGCTTGGTCAGCTGCGCGTCGCGCGCCCGGATGGCGAGCACGGCCGCCTCGTCGCGCCCCGGCAGCTCGTCGAAGAGCGCGCGAATGTCGTCGAAAGGAAGTCCGGAAGCGGAGCGGGCCATGCGTATCTCGGCTAGGTGTGGGGTGGATGGATCGGCACACTTTGCGGCCGGCGGCGGGCGATCTATAACCCTCCTCCAGCGTACCGCAAGCGTCGATGACGCCGAGTCGGTGCGACGATCCGCCGACGGGGGCAGTTGCCATGACCGATGACCAGTACCGGGCCGTCTTTCGCACCTCGCTCTTCGAACTCGCGGCGGCGACGGCTTTCCTGACGCGGCTGCCGGCAGCCTGGATGGGCGTGGCTGCGGATCGTCGGCCCGATTTCACGATCGCCGCGCGCGCCTTCCCCGGTGTCGGCCTGCTGGTCGGCCTTGTCGGCGCCATCGTCCTGCTGCTGGCCCACGCGCTCGGCATGCCGCTGCTCGCATCCGCCGCCCTGTCGCTCGCCGCCACGATCGCGCTGACCGGCGCCCTGCATGAAGATGGTCTTGCCGATACGGCCGACGGCTTCGGCGGCGGCACGACGGCGACGCGCAAGCTGGAAATCATGCGCGACAGCCGGATCGGCACGTTTGGCGCGGTAGCGCTGATCCTGTCGCTCCTGCTGCGCACGACGCTGGTCGCCAACCTGCTGCCCTATGGCGCATGGCCCGTCGCCACCGCGCTGATCGGCGCGGAAATCGTCAGCCGCGCGGCGATCGTCCAGCTTTGGGCGGCCCTGCCGCCGGCCCGCTTCGAGGGCCTCGCCAGCGCCACCGGACGCCCCTCCCGCGACACGAGCCTGACCGCCATCGGCATCGCCGTGGTGGCGGCGCTGATCTGCGGCGCGATCGGAACCGGTATCCTCCCGGTCGTCGTCGCGCTCCTTGTCGCCGGGGCGGCGACCTATGCCTTTCAGCTTCTCTGCGCCTTGCAGATTGCCGGTCAGACCGGCGACACGCTCGGCGCTGCCCAACAGGTCGCGCTCGTCACCTATCTGATGGCGATCGTCGCCGCGACATGATCTCACCCTGCATCAGCCTCTGCGTGCTCGATCCCGAGTCGGAGCTCTGCGAGGGCTGTGGCCGCAGCCTCGACGAGATCAGCCAATGGTCGCGCATGACGGACGATCAGCGCCGCGCGGTGATGAGCCGCCTGCCCGAACGACTCAAGGACCTTGTCTCAACGGGCCCATGACGGCCCGAACCGGTGAGATCGCGGGGCGAGCCTGCTGGCGTCTCACGGAGCCGCTGCGGCAGCAGCGTGGCCGGGTCCGGGCATCGTCGGCCGGGAAATAAAAGAGCGGCCGCCGGCGAGCAGCGACCGCTTTTCTTGTCGTTGGAATGCACCCAGGCGGCAGCGTCACACCGCGGCGTGGGCCTCGGCCATCGCACGGCGGCCCTCGCGATTGGCCATGACGCTGACGATCAGCAACTGGCAGAAGTGATAGAGCATGATCGGCGCGATGATCAGGCCCAGCGCCGGGGAACTCGCAAACATGATCTTCGCGAGCGGCACGCCGGTCGCCAACGACTTCTTCGAGGCGCAATAGAGGCAGGCGATCGTATCGGGCCGGTTCAGCCCCATCAGCCGGCACGGGATCATCATCAGGCCGTAGATGATGAAGAACAGCGCGATCACGCCGACGATGATCGACACGATCAGGCTGACGTCATGGCCCGCCCAGACGCCCTCGACGATCGAGTCGGCGAAGGAGTTGTAGACGATCGCCAGGATGATCGCCCGGTCGGCGAGACGGATCGCCTTGATGTGGCGCGTGGCCCAGCCAAAGAGCCAGTGCCGGGCGATCTGACCGACGATGATCGGCAGCAGCACCAGCAGCACGATCTTGCCGATCACCGGCAGAAGCGGCAGGCCGACGCCGGTCGATGACAGGAACCACGCCATCAGCAGCGGCGTCGCGAAGACGCCGATCAGGCTGGAGAGCGTCGCGTTGAAGATCGCGACCGGCACATTGCCCCGGGCCAGCGACGTCATGGCGACGGAGGACGAGACGGTCGAGGGCAACGCCGCCAGATAGAAGAAGCCGATCCAGACCTCTTCCGGAACGAAGCCCTTGAGCGGCGTACCCAGGGTCAGAACGACGATCGGAAAAAGCACGAAGGTGCAGAGTTGCACGGCTATGTGAACCCGCCAGTGGCGGATGCCGGCATGCATGCGTTCGGGCGCCAGCGTCAGGCCGTAGAGAAAGAAGATCACCGCGACGCCATAGGTCGCGATGGAGTCCATGTGCAGGACACCGCCGGATTCGCCGGGCCCGGGAAAGGCAATCGCTGCGATGACCACGAGGACCAGCGCAATCAGGAAGCCGTCGATTGTGAAACCGCGGATCGTCATGTCAGAGCGCTTTCATTGCGGAAAGGAATCCGCCGTGGCGGATGGATCTCCCATCCATAGCGAGACCGAGGGCCGCGAGAAAGCGACTTCCCGACACAGCACCTTTGACCTAGACCGCAGCTGCCGTCTCGTTCGCAGCGGCATAGGCGGCGCTATCGGCGGCGCTGGCCGCAACCGTTGCCGTGATCTCGTCCACCGCATCCATGGCACGATGGAACACGTCGATCCCGGCGCTGCGTCCAGCCCCCTCAATCGTCAGGATCTGGCGGAAACGACGCGCACCAGGACGTCCGTGATAGAGGCCGAGCATATGGCGGGCCATGTGGTTCAGGGGCGTGCCAGCGGCGAGCTGCGCCTCGATATAAGGCAGCATCGCTTCGATGATCTCGCGCGGCTCCGCGTCCGGCCGATCTTTGCCATAGATCCGGCGGTCGGCTGCAGCGAGCAATTCCGGCTCCTGATAGGCGGCGCGACCGATCATGACGCCGTCGACATGCGCGAGATGAGCCTCAGCCTCGTCGAGCGACTTGATGCCGCCATTGATGCCGATGAAGAGATCCGACAGGCGCGCCTTCAGGCGATAGACACGGTCATAGTCGAGCGGCGGTATATCGCGGTTTTCCTTCGGCGACAGCCCCTGGAGCCAGGCCTTGCGCGCATGCACCCAGAGCGCATCGACGCCTGCGGCTACCAGCAGGTCGGCGAGCGTGTCGAGCGCCTCCTCCGGGTCCTGGTCGTCGACGCCGATGCGGCACTTCACCGTGACCGGGATCGACACGGTGGCCTTCATGGCGGCGACGCAGTCCGCGACGCGCTGCGGCTCGCGCATCAGGCAGGCGCCGAACGTACCGGATTGCACCCGGTCCGAAGGGCAGCCGACATTGAGATTGATCTCGCCGTAACCCATCTCGGCGCCGATGCGCGCCGCCTCCCCCACCTTGACCGGGTCCGATCCGCCGATCTGCAGCGCGACGGGCTGTTCCGCGGGATCGAAGCCGAGCAGCTTCTGCCGGTCGCCATGCAGGATCGCCTCGGCGACGACCATCTCGGTATAGAGCAGCGTTTCGCTCGACAGCAGCCGATGGAAATAACGGCAATGCCGGTCGGTCCAATCCAGCATGGGAGCGACGGACAGCTTATGTCTTTGATATTGCTGCATAGTTACAAGTCTTGCCGGAGATTATGTGCCATTCGACCCTTCTATAGGCGATCTCCGGTCCTTTTGGCCAATCCCGTGGCTCTCGCAAGGCTCTGGGTCAGCCTGCCAGCGCCGGCTCCCGCTTGCTGACGGCAGCCTGGGCATTCTGCTGCAGCGCCAGTTCCCAGCGCAGGGCGTCGGCCACGATCACATCGAGGTCGTCGCGGGCCGGCTTGAACCCCAGGCGCGACCGGATGAGGTCCGTCGCGGCGACCAGCGAAGGCGGATCGCCGGCGCGGCGAGGCGCCAGGCGAACCTCGAAATCGACACCGGAGACGCGCTTGACCGCTTCGATCACTTCGAGGACCGAGAAGCCGCGACCATAGCCGCAGTTCATGGTCAGGCTCTCGCCGCCTTGCTCCAGATGATCGAGCGCCAGAACATGGGCGCGGGCGAGGTCGCTGACATGGATATAGTCGCGCACGCAGGTTCCGTCCGGCGTGGCGTAGTCCTGGCCAAACACGTCGAGATGCGAGCGCTGGCCGAGTGCTGCCTGGCAGGCCAGCTTGATCAAATGCGTGGCGCGCGGGAAAGACTGTCCGGAGCGGCCTTCGGGATCGGCGCCGGCCACATTGAAATAGCGCAGGACGACCGAGCGGATGTCATGCGCCGCCACGGTGTCGCGCAGCATCCATTCCGTCATCAGCTTCGAAGCCCCATAGGGCGAGATCGGCTGCATGGCCGAACTCTCCGCGATGGGGCTGAATTCCGGCTCGCCATAGACGGCGGCGGTCGAGGAAAAGATGAAGTTGCGCACTCCGCCCTCGACGGCGGCGGCGATCAGGGCGCGCGACCGGACCGTGTTGTTGAGATAATAGCCGAGCGGATTAGTCACCGAGTCCGGCACGACGATCGATCCCGCGAAATGCACGATGGCGGTGACGCCGAACTCGCGGATCAGCCGCTTCAGCAGGGCCTCGTCGCCGCAGTCGCCTCGCACCAGCGGCACGCCGTCCGGCACCAGGGCGACGAAGCCGGTGGACAGGTCGTCGAGAACCATTGTCTCGCGTCCCCCGTCGACAAGCGCCAGCACCATGTGGCTGCCGATATAGCCTGCGCCACCTGTGACGAGGACGGTCATATTGAACTCCTGTTTTGGCTCGTCTCTTCAGAAGAAGGTCATGTCATCGAAGGCGGAACGACTCCGCGGCGCGGCATCCCACCGATTCAGGCCACTTTCAGCAAGCCCGCGCCACTCGTCCGCGTGGCGCGATCGATCAGCTTATTGTCGATCTTGTTCTCGATCAGGAACTTGCGGGTTTCGTCATAGACGCTGCGCCAGGCAGCGTTGAACGCGTCGTAGCGCCATTGCTCCCAATAGTCCTCGAGCACGAAGCCGCCATCGCGGAACACGTCGAAGCTCGGGATCCGGTAGGTCTCGGCGAACTCCGCCGTGCGGCTGTCATAGGTGAAGTAGACCGAGGGAACCCCATTCGCGAGCGCCATCAGATTGCCGTGCAGCCGGTAGCCCAGCACGAGGTGCTGCTCGCGGACCAGGGTCTCGTAATCGGCCACGACATCCGAATAGAACAGCCGCTCGCGATAGAGCCGCTCGATCTCGGGATCGAGATACCACTTCGAGGCCCAGCCATTGGCGCGCAGCGACGCGATCGCCTCTTCCTTCTGCGCATCGGTGCCGAAGACGAGCTTCTTCTCCTCCACCTCGCCCTGGGCCATGAGCACGGTGTCGAAACGATGGGCCAGCGACTTCACCAGGTCGCGGTGAAAAGTCAGATAGCGCTCGATGTTCTGGGCATAGGTGGGCGACACCTCGCGCCGAAGGGTGACGCCGACCTTCTCGATGTCGGCCAGCGGACCGAGCTTGATATTCAGGTCCGGATCGAGCCGCCGGAAGGCCGTGGGGCAGCCGACGATGCGGACATTGTGGATCCCGAGATCCGCGAGGACCTCGGCCGAGAATGCCCCGCGCACACCGATCGACGTGCTGAGATCGGCGATGACGCGGAGCACCTCCTGCGTCGATTCCGACAGCTCCATGCGTCCCTTTACCGGCGCCTGCGCGCCGATGCCGAAGGCGAGCACCGGCAGGCCGAGCTTCTTCAGGACCGCGGCAGTGTCATGCCAGGCCATTTCGCCGTGGATGTAATTGGAGCCACGGAGCAGAACGTAGTCATATTCCTCGCGCAAGCGGTCGAGACTGGCCCAATCCGGCTTGTTGATCTCGAGGACGCCGATCTTGTCGAAGTTGAGCAGCTTCAACGAGGAATCGAAGACAAACGCATCGCCAATATTGTGATAGCGATCGATCGAACGCTGGACGTCCTGGTACTGGTACCAGCGGACCGAGTCGTGATCGTATATTTCGCCTGACGGCATTATCACCAGCAAACGTGCCATTCCGGCCTCCTCCTTATCCCCCCGGGGATCCGCCCGTTCCGAGCGGTTTGCGCGCAATTGCCTACGCGCGTTCGAGTTGGCCGACCTCGCCGCCATCCGCATGGGAATGGCGGTCGAGAACGGCGCGATAAAGCGCGAGATGCTGCTCGGCGCAGTCGACATGACCCAGCGGACGTTGCATCGACCCGCGCAGGCTTTCCCAGACATGGCCGTTCGACAGGACTTCGACGAAGCGATCGGCGAGGTCTTCGGGCGAGCCGACGCGGAAATGCAGCCCGTCCTGGCCGTTCCGGACCTTTTCGGCCATGCCGCCGATATTGCTGCAGAGCAGCGGGCGGCCGTGGAACAGCGCCTCCTGGATCACCACGGGCGAGTTCTCCCACCAGATCGACGGTACGACGACCCAGTCGACCGTCTGCATCAGTTCGGGCATCTCGCTGTTCTGATAGGAGCCATAGAAGCGGACGCGGCTGCCCGCGTCGTCGATCAGCTTCTTCATCCGCGCCTGGAATTCGGGCGGCTGATATTCGAGATTGGCGCCAAAGATCATCAGGCGCGAATCCTCGCCCCAGATGCGTTCCGGAACGCGCGCGACCGCATCGATCAGGACGTCGACGCCCTTGAACGGCGTCATCTGGCCGAAGAAGGCGAAGCGGCTGCGGCGCTGTTCCGCGCCGGGCAGAACGCGTGGCGGCGCGGGCTCGCGGATCGCCAGGCCGTTTTCGATGACGAAGAGCTTGTCCGGCGACAGCCCCCAGGCGGCGTAGCGCTCGGCGAGAAAGCGGCTCGGCGAGACATAGACGTCGGCGAGTTCCAGCATCGAACGGACGAAGCGCTCGCGCTTCAGGAAGCTGGCCGGCGCGATCTCCGGAAAACAGCTGTGGCAGTCCGTCGGCGACGCGCGGCGGCAGAGCTGGCCGCTCTTGATCTTCACCATCTGGCCGTGGTGATGGCAGATCGACAGGAACTCGTGGAAGGTGACGACAATCGCCGCGTCGGGCAGCGCCTCGCGAATGGCGTAGAGCGCCTCCAGGCCGAGGCCGAGAATATGGTGGAAGTGCACGACATGCGGATTGATGTCGCGCACGAAGCGCACGAGATCGCGGCGGATGTCGTCGGTGTTGCGGTTCGAAAGGTAGAAGTGATCGAAGTCGTCGCTATGAAACAGGATATCCGATGCGCTCTGGCGCAGGCTCATCAAGGCGGTGCCGGCATGGCGCGGGGTCGGTGAGCCGACGCGGGCGAGATAGACCGACTTGATCCCCGCCAGCGCATTCAGGCCCTTGTGCAGGTTGTGCGAGGCGATTTCACCGCCGCCTAGAGACAGGCTCGGATGGCCGTGGCTGATGACGAGGACGCGCAGTTCTTCGGTCATGCCGCCTCCGAATGGACCATGGCATGGATGGTCTCCGCCCAGCGCGCAGTGAAGACGGCACGATCGACGCTGCGGGCGTGAACCTCCCAGGCATTGATGCCGTCCTGGGGCGCTTCGGCGCCCAGCACGCGGACACCGGGTAGCCACCACGCCTTGAGGCCCGCCCTCGCCAGCCGCAACGCCAGGTCGAGCCCCTTCTCGCGGTTGCCGAGATAGCCATGGCCGTCCTGGCCCAGTGCCACGATCGAAGCCTTTGACAGGATGCAGCATTCGAGATTGGCGGCCGGCGTGGCGGAGGGGGCGATCGAGTCCAGCGTCGCGGCGGGATAGCCGACATAGTTCTCGGCCAGACCGTCCTCCTCGCCGGAAAGGCGGTATCCAGCCCAGCGAATCGAATCGTCCTCGTAGATCAGCGCCGGCGAGATGATCACCGAAGCGTCATGCTCCTGATGCGCCGACCGCAGGCGGCCGAGCCAGCCGCGTTCCGCCGGCACCAGGGCTGCCGAGAACAGCACGACGCGATCCGTCTTCGCGACATTGGCTCCGACGATCAGGGCGTCGAAGACATCGGAAAAGGCGCTGACGGCAACCAGATCGATCGAAAGGCCGTAGAATTCCGCCAGTCGGCGGATTTCGCCACGCAGTTCGCCGATCGCCTGTTCGGGTCCGGCGAGAATGATCGGCGCCACGCGGATCTGCGGATCCAGCGCCAAGAGTGCGACCAGGGTAGTGATGTCCGTTGTCTGGTCGTCGAGTCCGATCACCAGGGTGGTATCGGCGCCGCCTGAAACCAGCGTGCCGACATGCTCGACGCCTTCGACGCCCGCCGGCTTCGTCGCGGCGGAGGCAACCAGGGGGATGAGGTGGCGCTCGACCAGTTCGGAGACGGAGGTTGCGCGGGCGCTGATCGATTTCAGCTGTCGGGTGACGGCCTCGCGATAGGAAACCCGCTTTGGCACCACGGGAAGATAGGCCGGCGGTGCATGGGGGATGGCGAACTCGATATAGATCGGCGCACTGCCATCGGGATCGAAATCCGGGATGAAGGCCACGAAGCCATGGCTGTGGCGATCCGGGTCGAGCTGCGAAAGGAACGGCGCCTTGCCATCGAAGGCGCGGGTGACGTCGGGCCGATCGATGCGGCTCCAGATCGGCTTCAGGTCGACCGAGGCCTGGCGGCGGCGCAGCTTGATCGCCTCGACGCGGTGGTCGGGATCGAGCAGCCAGCCGCTGATCAACAGGCCGCCCTGCTCGATGCGCAAAGCATGATCGATCGCCATCCGCACCGGAAGGGCGAGGGCCGAAACCGTGTCCAGCCCCTCATAGCGGTAGGCCGCTTCGCGCAGCCGTCCGATGACCTCCGCCGAGCCACGCAACTTGGGCAGGATGGCGCGGGCATAGCCGGGCGTATCGCGGGGCGAGGCAAGCAGGCGCTGCTCGTAAACGTCGGCATAGCGCCAGCCGTCGCGGCTGCGCACATAGACGCGCTGCATGCCAAACGGATCGATCGGCTCGGGCGCAACCAGAAGGGCGGCGTAACCCTTGCCGTTGTTGTTCAGGTCCTGGCGATCGAAAGCGGCCGCGGTGCATTCGGCGATCTGCGGTGTCGCGCCGCCGATCAGCACGCGGCTCACGCCCGCGCTCATCTCCTGCGACCAGCCCTGCAGGTAGACGTCGCCGTCCTCGAACGCACCGATGATCTCGATGAAGCCATCGGCCTTGGCGCCCGCCTCTACGAAGGCGGTCATGGCGGCCAGCTTGCGCCGGCTCATCGGGCCCGCGCTCAGCATGCCGATGATCGCGTCGACGACGGCCGGCATTCCCGGCCCTGCCAGATCGCCAAGTGCGCCCGCCAAGGCGGCTGGCCGCATGAGATCCGGCAGCAGCCGATAGGTGACCGACCGCCCCTGCCCGCGGAACGTCACCGCGTTCAGCCGTTCGCCCTTGAGCGGACCGGTGAAGACCAAAGCGACGAACCCGTGCGAAGCCCGGCCCTTGGCATCGACCAGGGGCCAGCTCACGACCGGAGCCTTGCCGGGCAAGGCCGGGTCGCCATTGAGCAGCAGCGGCTGGGGACCATTCATCGGCACGCCGGAGCCAAGGATCAGGATGAGCGTCTCGTTGATCGGGCAGGCGATCGCGGTCTCGACGACCGGTTGCACCGCGCCTTCGCGACGCGACGATGGCCGCGGCGCGCCCTTGGCCGTGACGCCGGCCTCCTTGGGAAGGGGTTCCCTGGTTCCGGGTTCCTCGTCGCCGCGATACATCATTCGGTTCCGGTCTCGATCCAGGTCAGTTGAGGAAAGCAATCAGCGAGGCGCCGGCGCCGACGGCGGCGCCGATCAAGCCGGCGAGCAGGAGCGGCAAAGGCTTGGCCTCGCCGCGTCCACGCTTCGCGAGCATGTCGATACGTCCCTCGAGCCCGGCGACGATGCCGTCGAAGCGCATCAGGAAGACCTCCAGCTCGGACAACCGGCTGACAATCTCGGTCTGCGTCAGCTCGATGTTCTCGAACTGGGCCGGAGGGACCTCGCCGCCGGACGTTTCGCTGCTGCGCTGGATGCCGCGCTGGTTGAGCTGAAGCTGGCGCTGCGCGGCCATCAGCACTTCGAGCTTCTCCAGCACCCGGGTCAGCGGCGCCGCGATCAGCGCCTCGGCTGCCTGCTCGTCCAAGGTCGGCGCATAAAGGATTCGCTCTTCGCCGGTCGGCGAGATCGCCACGATCGAGAGATCGCGCTGGCGAGCCGTCACGCTCTCCGGCAACGGAATGTCGAAGGCGTGCTGCCCATCGCCGACGCCGTTGCGGCGAAGGTCGGAGCGTAGCTTGTCGGCCGTCGCCTCGGCGATCTTCTGCGCGCCGAGGGAGACAACGATCTGCATGCGCGCACTCGGCTGACTGCGATCGAACGCCCAGCCATAGAGACGGCCATTGTCGATCGCGTCGACGCGACCGGCCACGCCGGGAGGCGCCTCGGTGGCCTTGGGCTTCTGCTGCAGGGGAATGGCTTCCGCGGCGGATGGCATGACGTGCTCCTTCAAGCCGGGATCTGGACGCGTGCGAGCGCATCGAAGAGTTTGAGATAGTCCTGCGCGACCGTGTCGATGCTCGGTGGTGAAACCGCATTGGCGGAAAGGCGTCGCCAGAGATCCGGGTCGCCGGCCACCAGACGCATCGTGCGGGCGAGGTCGATCGGGTCGTCGGGCGCGACGGTGAGCCCGTTCACGCCGTTCTTGATCATCTCGGCCATGCCGCCAATGCCGCTGACGATTACGGGACGTCCCTGCTGCTGGGCTTCTTGAATGACGAGCGGGGCGTTCTCCCACCAGATCGATGGGACCACGACCCAATCGACGGCGGCCATAAGCGCGGGCACGTCCTCGCGACGATAGGGTCCGCGACGGACCACATGCGACGCGGTGCGGGCGAAGCGCTCGTCCAGTTCCGACTTGAAGGCGTCGGCCTGGAACGGCGTGCCACCATGGACGCGGAGTTCGAAATCGGTCCCGGACTGGATCAGCCGTTCGGCCGCGTCGAGCAGGACCGTACCGCCCTTCCACGGGTTGAGATTGCCGAAATAGCCAAAGATGCTGCGCGGCGCCCCATCCTCGCGAAGCGACGGCACCCTGCCCTCGCCCGGCTGGCCATTGGAAATGACGTCGATCCTGTCGGCAGCCAGGCCCCAGGCGATGAACCGGTCCTTCAGGAAGGCGCTCGGCGAGACGAAGCGGTCGACCGTGGTCAACAGCGTCTTCAGATAGCGCTCGCGCAGCAGAAACTGGTCGGCCGCGATTTCGGGAAAGCAGCCATGGCAGCGATCCGGCGAAGCGCCATGGCAGCGCTCGCGCCCGGTCGTGCGCATCATCAGGCCATCATGGGCGCAGATCAGATAATAGTCGTGAAGCGTCATGACGATGCGCGCCTGCGGCAGCACGCGACGTACGAGCGCGGGAAACTCCGCGCCGATCAGCAGCAGATGATGGATGTGGACGACGTCCGGCCGGAACTCGAGCAGCAGTTCCTCCAGATCGGGGATCACGCCGTAGAGATCGACCTGGCTCATGAAGAACCGGTCGAAATGGCCGGCCCAGAGCAGGATCTCGTCGACGCCGTTGCCTATGCCCTGGAAGCTGGTGCCCGGCTTTTCGTC
>Ga0182738_1002855_pt1 | contig 20210 bp, 16 predicted proteins | sample eDN5th30CBELigMG_FD_128876 | JGI IMG/M metagenome (GOLD analysis project Ga0182738, IMG submission 128876) | Enriched Miracle-Growth compost microbial communities from Emeryville, California, USA - eDNA 5th pass 30_C BE-Lig MG (version 2)... ... | reverse complement strand
TGCGAAGGATGCTCGGCCACACGCGCCTCTTTCGCGTACCGATACGCGTGACGCTCGCCGAGCCGGTGCGGATCGGGGCACCGCGCACGCACTTTCTCCGCGCGGTGTTGAGCACGGGCGAAGAGGGTGAGCGCGTCGCGAGGCTCACCGGTCCACAGGGCTCCGGAATCCTCACTTCGATGTCGCGCGCGAACGCGCTGCTAGTGGTGCCGCACGACCGCGGCGAGGTGGCGGCCGGTGAGACGCTCAACGCCATCCCGCTCGGCGAGGACGCCGAGCTCTCGGCGCGCTTCGAGCTGTGAGAAAGGCGGTCGACGAAGAGGCGCAGGACGAGCTCCTCGCGGAGCTGGAGCGCCGCTTCGTGGTGGAACCGCAGGAAGTCACGGCGTTCGGACGCGAGCTCCAGCTCCTGGCGCCGCGCAGCGCCGAGGAGTTGCTGGACGCGGATGATTTCGATCGCGATGAGCGGCTGCCGTACTGGGCGGATCTCTGGCCGTCATCGTACGCGCTCGCCGATCGCGTTTCGAGCGAAAAAGGGCGGAACGTCGAAGGCGAGGGAGATGCGCCGCTCCGGCTGCTCGAGCTGGGGTGCGGGCTCGGGCTCGTGACCATCGCAGCGCTCGCCGCCGGCCTCGACGTACTCGCTACGGACTACTATGACGACGCGCTGAACTTCACGCGCGTCAACGCGTGGCGTGTCCTCCGGAAGAACGTCGCGGTTCGCCTCGTGGACTGGCGCGCTCTGCCGCCAGACCTGGGCACTTTCGATCGGGTGGTGGCCGCGGACGTCCTGTACGAGCAGCGGTACGCGGCGATCGTGGCCGCCACCCTGGCCCGCACGCTCGCCCGCGGCGGCATCGCCCTCGTGGCCGACCCGGGACGCAGTGCACTCCCCTCCTTCCTGCGCGAATGCATCGCGCGCGGGCTCGCGGTGTCTTCGGTAGAGAGTTGGCGCTACTCGGAGGGCGACGTGCGGCAGACCATCCTGGTGCACGAGCTCGTGTGGCACGGGTCGCCGCCGCAGTGAGTCGCCATTGTAATTCGCCGTCGGTCGCACAGCGTCCCGTCATCGCGCGCACGACGCCGGCGCCACATACCACCTCACTTCCTTGCACATCCCCCACAACGCTGCGCCCGTTCCGGACGTAGCTCTTTCCGTGAACATGCCCAAAGTGAAACGCGCGCCCTCGCGTCGTGCCCTTCCCTGCGTGGCTGCGGCCGTCGTGCTTCTGCTGCTGCCGGCGTGCAGCGGACAGGGCGACCGACACGCGCGCGACGCCCAGGAGCGTCGCATCGTCAGCGTCTCGAAGCAGATCAACGAGTTCATCTACGCGATCGGCGCCGAACACGATCTCGTGGCCGTCGATCTCACGTCGATCTATCCGCCGCAGATCCGCAAACTCCCCACGGTGGGCTACCACCGCGCGCTCAGCGCCGAGGGGATCATCTCGATGAAGCCGACGGTGTTCCTCACCGACGGCAACGTCGGGCCCGACGCGGTTCTCGACCAACTGCGCAAGGTGGGGATCCCGATTACCGTGATGAACCCCGGGAAGACGGTGGACAGCGCGCAGGCGCTGCTCACGCATCTCGGAGAGTTCTTCCACCGCGAGCAGGCGGCTGACAGCGTGCTCGCCGAGTGGAAAGCCGGGATGCAGCAGCTCTGGGCCGACACGGCGACGTGGCACGAGCAGAAGCATCCGCGGGTGCTCATCATCCACTTCGGCCAGATCATCAACAACTATCTCGCCGTGAAGAGCGGGAGCACCGCCGATCAGTTGCTGCGCTGGGCTGGCGGCGTGAACGCCGTCGATTCCGTGGGCGGGATGATGCGTCTCACGCCGGAGCTGATCGCGCGCTCGGCGCCCGACGTGATAATCGCCACGGACGTGGGCTTCGATCGCTTCGGCAGCGCCGAGAAGTTCGCCACGCTCCCCGGCGTCTCGCTCACACCGGCCGGTCGCAACAAGCGCATCTACCGCATAAACGAGCAGAAGATCATGTACTACGGCCCGCGCACGCCGGCGGCCGTACGCGAGCTGCACGCGATGCTCTTCCCCTGAGATGCTGCGGCGTCTCGGGTTCGGGCAGACTTATCTTCTGCTCTTCATAGTGCTGCTCATCGCGCTCGTGGCGTCGGCCGCGATAGGCGCGTTCTCGTTCACGCCCGCGAAGATGCTCCAGTTCGTGGGCGAAGCGTTCGGCGCCACGCCGCACGTCGCCGCCGACGAACTGGGGCGCAACGTCTTCTTCCGGCTGCGACTCCCGCGCGTGCTGGTGGCGGGACTCACCGGCGCGGTGCTCGGCGTTTCGGGCACGCTCATGCAGGGGCTCTTCCGCAACCCGATCGTGGAGCCGGGTCTGGTGGGCACGTCCGCCGGGGCGGCGCTCGGTGCGGCGATCGTGTTCGTCTTCGGTGACAGCACGGCACTCGCGTTCGCGACTCCACTCGGCTCGCTCGCGGTGCCGGTCGCTGCGTTCGCCGTCTCGTTCGCGGCCACGATGATCGTGTACCGGCTCTCGACCGCGTTCGGGAAAGTCAACGTCTTCACCCTCCTGCTCGCCGGGATAGCGATCAACGCACTTTGCGCGGCCGGGACCGGATTCCTCTCGTACGTGGCGCGCGACCCGCAGGCGCGGAACATCACCTTCTGGAATCTCGGAACGTTCACGACAGCCGACTGGCGCGGCGTGGAGCTGATCGGCTTCTTCTTCGTGGTGAGCTTTCTCTGGTCGCTGCGCTACGGGAAGTCGCTCAACGCACTAATGCTGGGCGAGAGCGAGGCGGCGTCGCTCGGAGTGAACCCGGATCGGCTGATCCTGCAGCTCATCGTCGTGAACACGATAATGGTGGCCGTCGCCACCGCGATGGTGGGTGTGATCGCGTTCGTGGGGCTGGTGATTCCCCACGTCCTGCGGATGACGAAGTCGTCGGACTACAACTTCCTCCTCCCGGCGTCGGCGCTCTTCGGCGCGATCACGATGGAGGTCGTCGACATCGCCGCCCGGATCATCATCCCGCCCGCCGAGCTGCCTATCGGGATCATCACGGCGGTGATCGGCGCGCCGGTGTTCCTCTGGATCCTCCTGCGCCAGACGCGCGGCGGGAGCGTGGGCTTCTATGGCTGAGGTGGAACACGCCACGTATCGCGTGGGCGACACCGTCATCCTCGACGACGTCTCGGTGAACTTCGTTCCGGGGGCGTTCAACGTGATTCTCGGTCCGAATGGCGCGGGGAAGTCCACGCTGCTGGCGATCGCCACGGGTCTGCTGCGGCCTACGTCCGGGCAGGTGCGATACGGCGATCGGCTGGTGGGCGAGTACAGCGCCACGGCGCTCGCCAGGAAGCGGGCAGTTCTCTCGCAGCGAGTGGATCTGGCGTTCCCGCTGGACGTGGAGGACGTAGTGCTCATGGGACGTTATCCGCACTACGGCCGCACGCCGTCGAAGCGCGACCGCGACATCGTCACGCGCGCACTCGAGCTCGTGGGGATGACCGCGCGCCGCAGGCAGCGCTACACCACCCTCTCCGGCGGCGAGCAGCAGAAGGTACAGCTCGCGCGCGTCCTCGCGCAGATCTGGAACTACGACGAGCCGCGCGAACCGAGGTTCCTCTTCCTCGACGAGCCCACCACGAGCCTCGACATCCACTACCAGCTCCACCTGCTCGACGTGGCGCGCGGCATCCTCGACTACGACTGCACCGTCATCGCCATCCTGCACGACATCACGATGGCGCTGCAGTACGGCGACGTATTCTTCCTGATGGAAGACGGCCGCGTGGTGCACGAAGCGCACGACGCGGCCGATGTTCCCGCCGAGCTGGTGGAGCGCGTCTTCCGCGTACGCGCGAGCCGCGTAGCGGATCCCGCCGACGGCCAGCCGCTCTGGCGGTTCAGTCTCTGAAACCGCGTGAAGCTAAGGGGTCAGCTAAGGGGTCTGACCCCGCAGTTTGGGGTCTGACCCCGTCGTTCCCCGCGATTCAATTCGCCAGCTTCTTGCGCGCGAACGGGCGCACGAACGCGGCGGGCGGGTTGTGCGCCGTCGCCAGGTCGTACGCCTTCTGGTACATCTCACGCGCCTCGTCCGCCTTCCCCTGCTTCTCGTACGTCATGCCCAGGAGAGAGTGCATGAACGGATCGCGCTCGTTCCCCTTCATGGCGATGGTCTTCGTGAACTCGGCCTCCGCCGTGGCGAGATCGCCGGTATAGAGCGCGACGTACCCTACCAGGTACGGGAAGAAGCGCTCCTGTTGCGCGGCCATCGCGGTATCGCTGTCGAGCGCGCGGCGCGCATTCGCGATCTGCGCTTCGGCCTCGGCCTTGTCGCCGCGACGCGCGGCGATGCGACCCAGCGCGTGCGCGAGTCGATAATCCCAGAGCGACTTCGGATGCGTACGCGGCTCCGGCTCCTTGTTGCCGAGCTCCGATCCCTTGCGATACCACTCTTCGGCGGTGTCCAGCTCACCGGCGTCGATGCAAACGCGCGCGCCCTCGTTCGCCATCTCGCCCTGCTGATAAAACGCGTTCTGCGGCTCCGCCTGCTCCTGAGTCATCCAGTAATCGATCACCATCTGCTCGTACTTGATGGTGTTCGCGCAGTCGCCGTCGAAGGCGTAGGACATCGCCATGGCGCGCTGCGCCGAGGCCTTCGCGGCGGGCGTCTCGGCGGAATCGATCATCCGCTGGAAGATGACGCGCGCTTCGGCCGTCTTCCCTTCCCGGTCTAGCGCAGCCGCCTCGCGCGCCGGGCCGGACGGCCCTCGATTGCCCTGGGTCTGCTGAGCGTGAACTGGCGTCACCGCCAGCGTGAGTGCCGCGAACGCGAGTGCGGCCGGAACGCGTATGGAACGAGAGCGGGAGCGAAACGGGGAGGTCATAATGGCTTCTCCGTGTGAGAGTTGGAGGCTTCCCTCCGGGAGAAAGCTAACAGACATGGCGTTCGATTGCCTTCCACGTTAGCGAGCGCTGCGCGAGCTGGTCGCTGCCGGGCGGCGCGGGCGGGGGGAGTACAGGGCCGCGAACGAGCGCGAGCTACCAGCTCCCGCCACCTCCTCCGCCTCCACCACCACCCACCGAGCCGCCGCCACCGGAGCCCGAGCTGGATCCGGGCGAGGAGCCGAGCGTCTTCGTGGCGGCGCTGCGAAAATCGCCGAGTCCGCTCTGGAAAGCGTGCACATTGAAGCTCCCCGGCGTGCCGCCGCTGTACCACCCAGGCGGCGAGGCCGCGAGCACGGACGCGAACTGCTTCACCCAGATGTCGCTCACGTCCAGCGCAACGGCGTACGGGAGGAGCGTCTCGAAGAGCTTCGTCGTGCGCTCCGGTCCCTGCGAAAATTCGAGCTGCGACTTCTCGGCGCGGCGGATGTACTCCTCGAGCCCCTTCACGTCGCGCCAACTCCGCGCACCCGCGAGAGTCATTCGCGGCATCGCGTTGGCGAAGCCGAAGAAGACCACGCTGGTGAAGAAGAGTCCGATAGCGAGGATCGCGTTGTGGAAGATGAGGAGCATGGCGAAGCCCACGAAGTCGCACAGCACGCCGAAGAGGATCCAGCGACTTCGCACGCTCTGCGGGCTGGCCGGGAAGAGGCCCTTGTCCACGAGAAACTCATACAGCTCGTTGCGAATGCCCGGAAGCTGCGTGTAGAACTCGTTGTGCAGCTCGCTCATGCGCTTCGCCTGGTAATCGCCGAACACGCCATCGAGCACGCTCTTCTCGAATGGCGCGAGCTCGCTCCCAGCCGGCTTGTCGGTGCGGACGAGCTCCCAGTCGGTGTCGCCGATCCCGATGGAGCGGAGCGTCTTCGCCACGAAGGAATCGCCCGTCGCAACGCCAAGCGGTCCTCCCGTCTGAACTTCCTGGATGGTGAGGTAGCCGCGCACGGCCATATCGAGCAGCGTGGCGACCACGTCGTCCATCCCGGCGCGCTGGTCGGCGAGAGTACCCGCGGCGCCGGGCGGCAGGCCGTCGGGCGGATTCCACACGGGTACGATGCTCCCCGTGGCGGGCTCGCGCCCCCTGCGCCACCAGAGACCGAACATCGCGAGAAACGCTATAGGCGGGAGCGCTGCGGGCCACCACTTGCGAACGGCAGCCAGGAGCTTGTCGGCAGCGGTGGGAGCCGCGATGATCCCCTTGGGGAACGCGGCCACCATCGTCAGTCCCTCGCCCGGGTCGAGTCGCCCCGATGCGAAGTGGTACTTCCCACCGCCATCGAACGCGGCCTCGCACCTGTCGTTGCTCGAGCTCTCGGACCAGCCGGCGTAGCACCACGCCGACCATCCTGCCGTATCCGACGACACCGAGACCACCGGAGAGTCGATGGTGACCGTGGCCGCGGCGTGCAGAATCGGAACGGGCCAGTCGGTTCCCGTGACCTGCCAGTACAGCTCATCGTGATCGTCGAAGAAACCGAGCCCGCTCGCGAGGCGATAGTGCACCACGTAGCTCTGCTTCCCGCCGACCAGCACATCCGGATCGCCCATTCGAATGCGCACGTGCGAGCCGCGCGTGATCTTGTAGTCGAGTTTCTTCCCGTTGGCGTCGGTCACGCCGATGACGTCCAGGCCGACTTTCACCCTGCCGGCGGAAATCGGAACGTCCTTCGACACGACCTTGTTGTACCGCACGGGGATCTCGCGATAGATCCCGTGCCGCATGACCTGGCCGAAGTCGACGTCGATCCGCTCGACGACGTCGATAGTGCGATCGGCGAGTACCGTGTAGTCGGATGTGAACGACGTTATCGTCCATCCCCCATCCTGCGCGCGAAGCGCCGCGAACGGGAGGAAGAGGATCGCGATGAATCCCAGCATCGCCCTCGGGCGCGCCGCGCCGGGCATCACCTGCTTCGGCCCAGGTCCACCTTCGGCGCTTCCCGCTGATCCGGGTCCGCGAGCTCGAAGAACTCGCCCGCGCGGAAGCCGAACGGTCCCGCGATCAGAACGTTGGGAAACGTCTCTCGAAGTGTATTGAAGTCGCGGACCACGGCGTTGTAGTAGCGCCGCGCGCTGGCGATGTCGTTCTCCGCAGCGCCGAGCTGATGCTGGAGATCGAGAACGTTCTGATTCGCCTTGAGGTCGGGGTAGCTCTCCGCGACGGCGAAGAGCTGGCGCAGTCCCGCGGTCAGCGCGCTCTCCGCCTGGGCTCGCGCAGCGGCGTTCTCGGGGCCGCTGCCGGTGCTGGCCGCGCGGGCGCGCGCCTCGGTAACCCGGGTCAGCGTTCCCTCCTCGTGATCCATGTAGCCGCGCACGGCCTCGACGAGGTTCGGGATCAGGTCCGCACGCCGCTTGAGGAGAGTGTCCACATCGGCCCACGCGCCGCGCATGCGATTGCGCATCGCGACGAGGCGGTTGAACGTCATCGCGAGCCACCCCGCGATGAGCACCGCCACTGCCAGCACGATCAGGGTTGTCATGGGCGATATGGTAGCAGAAAACCCTCCGGAGGGCCAGAGGAAGGAGCCCCGAGTCAGTCGAGCCGCCCCCGCAGCTCGTCGAGAATGGCGCGCCACTCGGCGAGTGCCGCATCCCCACCCTCCTCACGGAGCTCCGCGAGCTCCGAGTCCGAGGCTATCCGGTCGATCGCGCTCCGTGCCTGCGCGACGAGCGACGGCGGTAGCGCACGCCCCACCCGGGCGATCCACTCGAACACCTCCGAAGGGACCTCGTCGCCGGGCTTCTCGAGCAGCGTGGCCACGACTTCCGCGGCCGCGAGCGCGACGCTCCCCCGCGCGGCATCGATGCGCGTGTCGGAGTCGTTCACTGCGCGCAGCGCGAGATCGACCACGCCGATGTCATTGGCATCCTCGAGCGCCGCGATCCAATCCATGGCGTCATCGTTCGCGAAGACCTCGATTCCCCAGCTTGCCATCTTCACTCTCCTGTGTGTCGTGCAGAGTCGTAGTCACGTATCGGTACTTCGGTTCAACGTGGGCCGTTTCGCGTGCGACGCGTCTTGCTCTTCGGGTGAACGGCGCCCAACGTTGTCATCGCGGAGCACGTTCCCGGAGAGTGGTGCCCGTCGTGCACGCAACCGAGCCTCCCACCCACAGCGCCTCACGCCATGTTCTCGTCTCGCCTGCTGATCGCTGCATTCATCACGACCCTCGTCCCTATGCCCGGCGGCGCGCCCCGCGCGACCTGGAGCGATCTTCTCGCGAGTGGCGATTCCACCGGCGTCGCGCGCGATGGGAGGCTCCCGCTCGTGCCAGTGGTGCTCGACTCGGCATTTCTCGCGGGATATCAGTGGCGCAACATAGGGCCGGATCGCGGTGGGCGCTCGATCGCCGTTACTGGCGTGAAGGGGCAGCCGAAGGTGGCGTACTTCGGCGCGACCGGCGGCGGCCTGTGGAAGACCACCGACGGAGGCGAGAACTGGTTTCCGGTGACCGACGGCCAGATCTCGAGCGCATCGGTCGGCGCAGTCGCCGTGAGCGAGAGTGATCCCGACATCGTCTACATCGGCACCGGCGAGAGTTGCATCCGCAACGACATCATGCCGGGCGACGGCGTCTACAAGAGCACCGACGGCGGAAAGACGTGGACCCACGTCGGTTTCTCCGGAGTGGATGCCATCTCGAAGATCCGGATCGATCCGCACGATCCCGACATCGTGTACGTGGCGGCGTTCGGCAAGTACAGCGCTCCGAGCGCGGAGCGCGGCGTGTTCAAGAGCACGGACGGTGGAAAGACGTGGCGGAAGGTGCTCTATCGCGACGACAAGACCGGCGCCGTGGACCTGAGCATCGACGAGCGGAACCCGAACGTCCTCTACGCCGCGCTCTGGGAGGCCTACCGCAACGAGTATCACATGTCGAGCGGCGGGCCGGGGAGCGGGTTGTTCCGCAGCAGCGATGGCGGCGAGACGTGGAAGGAGATCACGCGCAATCCCGGCCTGCCGTCGGGCGTGGTGGGGCGTATCGGCGTTGCGGTGTCGCCGGCAAACTCGAACCGCGTGTACGCGCTGGTGGAGAATGACAGCGGAGGACTGTTCAGCAGCGACGATGCCGGCGCCACGTGGAAGCTCGTCAACGACAATCGCGCCATCCGCCAGCGTGCGTTCTACTACACCCACGTATTCGCCGACCCGAAGAACGCCGACGTGGTCTACATGGAGAACACATCGCTCTTCCGTTCGGACGACGGCGGGAAGACGACGAAGGCGATACGCGGCACGCACGGCGACTTCCACGACCTCTGGATCGATCCGGACGAACCTGCTCACCTGGTGGTGGGGAACGACGGCGGCGGCGCCGTGTCGGCCGACACCGGTGGCCACTGGACCGCGCAGGACTTTCCCACGGAACAGTTCTATCACGTAGCCACCACGGCACACATCCCCTACCACGTGTGCGGCGCGCAGCAGGACAACTCCACGCTCTGCATCCCGTTCGACTGGAATCTGCGTGCGTTCGAGGCGGCGCGCCGCTCGAGCGAGCGTCCGGCCGCAAATGGTGATGACGACGACGATCGCGGCGCGCCATCCGGCGGCGACATCACCGCCGGCGGGATGGCTTTCGCGTACGAGGCCGGAGGGGGCGAGCCGGGTTACATCGCGCCCGACCCGTTGGATCCCGAGCTGTTCTATTCGGGCACCAACAACGGCGGCTACATCGACCGGTACGACAGGAGCACCGGCCACTCGCGCGAGGTGAATCCGTATCCCTGGTTCTACTCGGGCGAGCCGTCGAAGGACATCAGGGAACGCTGGCAGTGGACTTTCCCGATAATCTTCTCGCCGATCGATTCCACAGTGCTCTACACGTCGTCGCAGCGTCTCTGGCGAACCACCGACGGCGGTCAGACGTGGACCGCGCTCAGCGGCGATCTCACTCGCCACGATCCGAAGACGCAGGGGAAGTCCGGTGGACCGATCACCGGCGACATGAACGGCCCCGAAGTGTACGGCGTGATCTTCAGCGTGGGACCGAGCAGGAAGAACATCGACGTGATCTGGACCGGCTCCGACGACGGCCTCGTGTTCGTCACGAGGAACGGCGGAAAGAGCTGGACCAACGTGACGCCGAAGGATATGCCCGACTTCGGACGCGTGAGCCAGATCGACGCGTCGACGTTCGATGCCGGCACGGCGTACATCTCGGTACGCCGCCCGCTCTTCGATGACTTCGCGCCGTACATCTTCAGAACCACCGACTACGGGAAGAGCTGGACGAAGATCGTGAACGGGATCCGCCCCAACGCGTACGTGCACGCCGTGCGGGAAGATCCACACCGCCGCGGCCTCCTCTACGCCGCGACTCAACACGGCGTCTACATCTCGTACGACGATGGCGGATCGTGGCAGTCGCTGTCGCTCGGCATGCCGGACATCCCGCTGGTGGATCTCGTGGTCGAGGACAACGAGCTGATAGTGGCATCGCACGGACGCGGCTTCTGGGCGCTCGACGACATCGCGGCGCTCCGCCAGGTGACTCCCGGGACGCTCGCGTCCGGCGCGCAGCTCTTCACGCCGCCCACGGCCGTGCGCTCCGGTCCGGAACTGTCCATCAGTTGGTGGCTGGGAGAGAAGCCGCGCACGGCGAAGCTCGAGATAGTGGACTCCACCGGCACCGTGCTCCGCTCCTTCGTGCCCGACACATCGAAGCCGGACAGCGCGCGCCGCGCGCAGCAGGGACGCGGTCGCAACGCGGCGACGTTCGTGCCGTTGAATGCTGGACTCAGCCACATCAACTGGGATCTCCGCACCGAGGGTTTCGCTTCGTTCCCCGGAATGATTCTCTGGGGTGCGCGCAACCGCGGCCCGGCCGTGCCGCCGGGACGCTACACCGTTCGCCTCGTGGCCGACGGCCGCACACTCACCGCGCCGCTCGTGGTGAAGCGCAATCCGCGCTTCACCAACGTCTCGGACGCCGACCTGCGCGCGCAGTACGCGTTCTCGAAGAAGGTGCGCGACAGGACCAACGAGGCGAACGAGGCGGTGATCGCTATCCGTCACGTGAAGGCGCAGCTCGATGACAGAAAGAAGCGCGCGACCGATGCATCGCTCCGCTCCTCCATAGCTACGCTGGAATCGAAGGCGTCGAGCATCGAGGAGAAGATCTATCAGGTGCGCAATCGGAGCGGCCAGGACCCGCTCAACTTCCCCATCAAGGTCAACAACCGTCTGGCTACGCTGCTCTCGATGGCCGAGCGCGGCGATGGGCGCCCGACCAACAACATGCCGGAGATCTACGAGATTCTCTCGAAGGAGCTCGACGGCTACATCGCGGAGCTCACGCGACTGTGGAAGTCCGATCTCGTATCGGTCAACAGCGGACTCGCCGGCGCCGGGCTCCTCCCTGTCGATCCCGGCTGCGCGAAGGCGGAGGGGTGCCAGGTAGTAGAGTGAGCGAGGATCCCGAACCGGCTCCGATTCCTCAATCGCGGCAGCAGGCAGAACCTCCGACTCTCGACCACCAGCAACGACGCTGGGTCCTCGCCGCGCTCATGATGACGGTCATGCTCGCGGCGATGGACACCACCATCGTCTCCACGGCGATCCCGCAGATCGTGGGCGACCTGGGTGGGTTCGCTCTCTTCTCGTGGGTCTTCTCGATCTATCTGCTCGCGCAGACGGTCACGATCCCGATCTACGGCAAGCTCGCGGACATCCTCGGGCGCAAACCGGTTCTCATCACCGGCACCGTCATCTTCCTGGCGGGTTCGGTCGCATCCGCGTTCGCGTGGAACATGGTCGCCCTGATCGCCTTTCGCGGTCTGCAGGGACTCGGAGCGGGATCGATCATGGCGACGGTAAACACGCTCGCCGGTGATCTGTACTCCGTGCGCGAGCGCGCGCGCATCGAGGGATGGCTCTCGAGCGTGTGGGGAGTTGCCGCGATCGTCGGCCCCACGCTCGGCGGCGCGTTCGCCGAATACGCTTCGTGGCGCTGGATCTTCCTGATCAACGTACCGGTCGGCGCCGTGTCGCTCACCTTTCTCGTCCGCTACCTCCACGAGCAGGCGCCACACCACGAGCACAGCATCGACTACCCGGGTGCGCTGCTGATGCTGCTCGCTGGTGGCTCGCTGATCTTCGGCCTGCTCGAGGGTGGACAGTCGTGGCCGTGGCTCTCGGCGCCGAGCTTCGCGGTGCTCGCGCTGGCGATGGTTCTCATCACCGCCACCATCTGGCGGGAGCGCCGCGCGGCGGAGCCGATCATGCCTTCGTGGCTCTGGCGACATCGCGTACTCGCGGGAAGCAATCTGGCGATGGTCGGGATGGGGCTCGTGATGATGGCGCCGAACACCTACCTTCCCACCTTCGGCCAGTCGGTTCTGGGACTCGGCGCGATCGCCGCGGGACTGCTCCTCGCCAGCATGAGCATCGGGTGGCCAGTGGCGTCGTCGCTCTCGGGCCGGCTGTATCTGCGTATCGGCTTCCGCGACAGCGCGCTCGCGGGAGCGGTACTCATGGCGCTCGCGGCCGCCGCGTTTCTCGTGGTTCCCTACCCCGGGCGGATCCTGCCGCTGCTGATCGCGCAGATGCTGCTGGGCGCGGGGTTCGGGCTTCTCTCCACGCCGCTGCTCGTGGGCGTGCAGACCACGGTCACGTGGCACGAGCGGGGAGTGGTGACGGGCGCCAACATCTTCGCGCGCTATCTGGGGCAGAGCCTCGGCGCGGCGCTCTTCGGAGCGGTGTTCAACGCCGCGATGGCGAAGCAGCTATCTGCAGCGCCAGCCGCATTGCGCGGTGCGTTGCCGCGCGATGTCGACTCGGTGATCGGTGCGCTGGAGCGGCACCAGCTCGCGGGTGCCGCAGACGAATATCTGCGGCACGCGATGTACGTCGCGACCCACCACGTGTACGCGGGCGCCGTGATCATCGCGCTGATCACCATAGGCGTCGTACTCATCGCGCCGCGGCACTTTCCCACGGTGCAATGACTGTCAGAGCCCCTCGCCATCCCTGAACGCTCGCAGCCAGACGTGCAGATACGTCGCCGCGACGAACATGAAAGCCAGGAAGAGCACGCCGCCGAGCACGGCGGCGCGCCACGCCTGGCGCGCCGCGTCGGGCGGAAGCTCCGATACGAGCGGAATGAACCCCATCAGACCGGCGCCGCACACGCCGCAGGCGATCGCGAGCGCGGGCGAGCGCCTTTCGAGTCGCCACGTGGCGAGGGCGGCGCTCCCCGCGACCAGCGCGAAGATCGCCGACCCGGCGGCGAGCTCGACCCAGCGCAGACGCGGATCGCGCGACGAGAGCATCGCCGCGGCGAGGAGCACGCCTCCCATGGCATACGCCGCCAGCAGCGCAGCGATGAGTCTGGGACCGAGCGAACGCGTCACCGCGCCTTGCCGAGACCGGCGCGCGCCACGTCAGCGCACTCGGGGAGTTGCAGCGGCGAAGTGACGTTGATGCGGAGATCGTGGATCAGCCCGTCCTTCAGGCCGTAGATCCACCCGTGCACCGCCAGCTCCTGCCCGCGGTCCCACGCGTCGCGCACGACGGTGGTCTGACTCACGTTGGACACCTGTTCGATCACGTTCAACTCGCAGAGTAGATCGTGCCGCTCGCTTTCCGTTTCCAGCGCGTCGAGCTCCCGCTGGTGGGCGCGCCGCACATCCTGAACGTGGCGCAGCCAGTTGTCGATCAGCCCGGAGCGACCGTCGCGCAGCGCGGCCAGCACGCCGCCGCAGCCGTAGTGTCCGCAGACGATGATGTGCTTCACGTGCAGCACCTCCACCGCGAACTGGATCACCGAGAGGCAGTTGAGATCGGTGTGGACCACCACGTTCGACACGTTCCGGTGCACGAATATTTCACCGGGCGGGAGATCCACTATCTGGTTCGCAGGTACGCGACTGTCCGCGCACCCGATCCAGAGATATTCGGGCGCCTGCTGGCGCGCGAGTCGACTGAAGAACTCCGGATCCTCTCCGGTGATGCGTTCGGCCCAGATGCGGTTGTTCTTCAGAAGTTGGCTGAGCAATGTGACATCCATCGAAGGTTGAGCGCCGAGCGCGCGTGGGCGCGCTCCCGGAGAGCGACTCTCGCCCTCCCGACGCAAGATGGCGCGCGCGGCGTTGGCGTGCCAGCGCGGCGACCGGTTGCGCGCGAGTGGGCGTGCGCGCCATGGTTCACCGGCCGGCCGCTCGCCGAGCCGGGGTCGCGACGGAGGTGAACAGGAGTGGCGAAACGATCGCTGGAAACCGACTACCTCGTCGTCGGCGCCGGGGCGATGGGAATGGCCTTCACGGACGCGTTGATCGACCACGCGGACGTGCACGTCACGCTCGTGGATCGTCGCCACGCTCCCGGCGGCCACTGGCTCGACGCCTACCCGTTCGTCCAGTTGCACCAGGCCTCGGTCTTCTACGGCGTCGCGTCGACCGTGCTCGGCGGCGGAGTACAGTCCGAAGGTCCGGAGGCGGGACTCCACGAGCGCGCGCGCCGCGCGGAGATCTGCGAGTACTACGACGACGTGCTTCGCAGGCGCTTCCTCCCTTTCGGCAAAGTCGCTTTCCTGGGCAACAGTGAGTATCACGCAGATGGATCGCTCCACCTGGTGACGTCGCGCCTCACCGGCGAAACGTCGGAGCTCCGAGTGCGCCGACGTGTGGTGGATGCCGCGTATCTCGCCCCCACGATTCCCGCGACTACGCCGCCGCCTTTCGCGGTAGCCGATGATCTTCGCGTAGCCACTGTCAACGACCTCGCCGCCCTCGATCGGACGCCATCCAGATACGTGATCGTCGGTTCCGGCAAGACAGGCACTGACGCGATCATCTGGCTTCTGCGCGAGGGTGTCGCGGCAGACCGGATAGTGTGGGTGCGTCCCCGCGACCCGTGGATGCTCGACCGCGCCGTGGTGCAGCCGGACCCGCTCGTAGCGCTGGGACTCGGCGCGAACACGATGGAAGCGGCCGCCGCCGCGAGCTCTCCCGACGATTTCTTTCTGCGACTGGAAGCCGCGGGCGTGATGCTGCGCATCGACGAGAACGTGGTCCCCACCATGGCCAGAGCGCCCACGCTCGCCCGGTGGGAGCTCGAGCTGCTGCGCACAATAGAGAACGTGGTGCGACTCGGGCACGTGCGGCGCGCCACGCGTCGCGGGCTGATCCTCGATCGAGGCGAGTTGCCGCTCGAGCCCGATGCGCTCGTGGTGCACTGCGCCGCGGCCGGACTGCGCCAGCCGCCGCTCGTCCCGATCTGGGGCAGCGACGTGATCCGGCTGCAGACCATCCGCGCAGGTTTTCCGTGCTTCTGCGCGGCGCTCGCCGGCTACGTCGAAGCGACGCGCGACGACGATCGCGAGCGAAACCGACTCTGCCCGCCGAATGCGTACGCCAACACCACTGCCGACTGGGCGCTTATGCAGCTCCGCGGCACGCTCGCGACGCGCAGCTATGGCTCGGAGCCGGACATAGCGAGGTGGGCCAACGGATGCGCGCTCAACCCTGCACGCATAGAAGCATCGCGACGTGAAGACCCCGCGGTGCGCGCCGCCGCCGCGCGCGCGGCCGGCAGTGTGGATGCCGCGCTCGCGAGTCTGGCGGAGATGCTGGAAGAACCGCCAACGGCGAGCGACCACGCCTGAGGAGCGCCGGCCAACGCACGGCGCACGGATGGTCGCGGCGCGCGTCGCGTCGCGCGTAGCGCACGCGTCACATCCTTCTGTACTTCGCTCCGCTCCCGCCTTCGCGCGGCGTCCACCGCGGCCCGATGTCGTCCGTGGCCTTGCAATCGATGCAGTTCGCGGGGCTCACCACGAGTCGATCGCCATCGCGCTCGTACACGCCGGCCGGGCACATGTGCTGGTACAGCGTCGCTACGTCCCCGGGGATGTCCTCACCCACGATCAGGTGCGAAGGGATGTCGTCGCGAGTCGCGTTTCCCGATCTGAACACCGCATCGAGCTTGCTGAAGGTCAGCACGCCGTCGGGGCGGAGCTCCTCGCCGCCGCCGGGCGTACGCGCCACTTCCGCGTCGGCCTCCGAGGAGATCATCCCGCCCGGGAATGCTCCCCTGGTGACGGTCATGAGCGCGGCCTTCACTCCGCCGGCGTAGATGCCGGATTTCTGGAACGCGAGCCGCATGTTGCGCCGCTCGCGCAGGTCGCTCATGATGTAGCTCTCGTTCACCATCCGGTCGTACGGGGCCAGCGCGGCAGCGGAGGTGTCGCCCTTCTTCAGCGCGTCGAATATCGCACGCGCAGCGTAGATCCCCGACTGTACGGCGTAGTGAATTCCCTTGAGGGAGGAGACCTCCACGAATCCAGCGGAATCGCCGACGATGACGGCGCCGTCGCCGTAGCGGCGCTCGGGCACCGCGAAGTAGCCGCCCTCGGGGATCGTCTTAGCACCCCACTCCACCATCTCGCCGCCGGCGAGATACTCGCGGAAGAACGGGTGCGTCTTGAGCCGCTGCAGCAGCTCGTGCACATCGAGATCCAGCTCGCGGTAGTCCATCCCCACGACGATGCCGAGCGCCACGAGATTCGGCTCGATCGGGTACATGAGGCTTCCGCCGAACGCGTCGTTGGGAAGCGGCCACCCGAGCGTGTGCACGATCGCGTCGAGCGGCTTCTTCGTCTCCCAGAGCTCCTTTACGCCCAGCGCGAAGATCTGCGGATTGCGCGAGCCGATCCCGCGCCACTTCGTGTAAGCCTGCGCCAGCGACCCGCGGGTGCCCTCGGCCAGCACCGTCACGCGCGCGGTGATGTCGGTGGGCGGCGTGAAGTCGCTGCCGGGCGAGCCGTCGCGCTGCAGTCCCGACGGAGTGGTACGCACGCCGATCACGCGTTCGCCTTCCACGAGCAGCGACTCGACGGGGAATCCGGTGAACACGTTCACGCCTGCTTCCTCCGCCTTCTCCCCCATCCACCGCACGATCTCGCATATCGAGGCCACGAAGTTGCCGTGGTTCTTCATCGTGGGCGGAGTGGGAATGCGCTGCGCGCGACCGCCCGTCATGAAGTACACGCGCTCCTGCTGCACGGGGGAGCGGAACGGGAAATCGGAGTCCTTCAGGTCGGGGAAAAGCTCGCGAAACGATCGCGGATTCACGACGGCACCCGACAGATTGTGCTCGCCGAGCGCGGAGGCCTTCTCGAGCACGGCGATCTCGATTTCGCCGAGCGTGCCGCCCTGTTCGGCGTCGCGCTTGACGAGGCGTGACAGCTCGATCGCGCCGGCCAGTCCGGCCGGTCCGCCACCCACGAAGACGACGTCCATCGGAACGGCTTCGCCGTCCGGCTGCTCGGCGAGTATGAAGCGATCCACGGGGAGCGCAGGCTGGAAACGCGCCGGAATCACGGGAAGGCTTCGCGAGGGAGTCGACGACATGGCGCTCACTCCTTCTTCGCTTCTTTCACCGCCTCCGTCAGAACCGGCACTATCTCCAGTGCATCACCCACGACGCCGTAGTCGGCGATCTTGAAGATCGGCGCTTCGCGATCCTTGTTGATCGCGACGATGGTTCGCGAAGTACGCATTCCGGCGAGATGCTGGATCGCGCCCGAGATGCCCACTGCGACATACAGGTCGGGACTCACGAGTCGCCCGGTCTGCCCGATCTGATCGCCATGCGGACGCCATCCTTCGTCGGTGACGGCGCGCGTGGCACCGACTGCTGCATTGCCGAATGCGGCGGCCAGATCCTCGAGGAGGCTGAAGTTCTCGGGCACCTTGAGGCCGCGTCCACCGCTCACCACGACCGGCGCTTCGCCGAGATCGAGCTGGGTGGTGTTTCCCTGGATCAGCTCCTTCGGCACGACGCGCGCGGACGCCGGGTCGATCGCGGGCTTGGCGTTCTCGACTCTCGCCGTACGGTTGGACTCCTGCGGCGGGATGGCGCCGGGCCGGATCGTCACGAGCGCGGGACTTCCGGTGAGCGAAACGGTGGCGACCACCTTGCCCGTGTTCACGGGGTGGGTGGCCACGATCGAGTCGCCGCTGGCCTGGAGCGAAGTCGCGTCGGCGATCATGCTGACGCCGAGCTTCGCGGCGACGCGGGGTGCGAGGTCCTTCCCCTGTGCGGACGCGCTGAACACGGCAGCGCGCTGGCCTCCGACACCCGCGATCTGCGCGGCAGTAGCCGCCACGACTTCCGGCGAGTACATGTCGAGCGCAGGATCCTCCACCACAGTGACGACATCGGCACCGTACTTCCCGAGCTGCTCCGCCTTCGCGGCGATGCCGGGAGCGCCGATGATGAGGGCGTGGACTTCTCCGCCTCCCGTAGCATCGGCGAGCTGACGCGCGGCAGTCACTGCCTCGAGCGCCACGCGCCGCAGTTCCCCGGCGCGAGTCTCGGCGTACGCGAACGTGTTTGCCATCAGAGTACCTTCGCTTCGGTGCGCAGTAGTCGAACGAGCTCCGGCACGGCGTCGGGTCCCTCGCCGATGATGCGGCCGCCGGCGCGCTCGGGGGGAAGCTCCATCTTCGTTACCGTGAGATGTACGTCGCCGAGCTGCGCCGGCTTCACCTCGAGCGGCTTCTTCTTGGCGCCCATGATTCCCTTCAGCGACGGGAGACGCGGCCGCGCGATCCCTTCGTCGATCGAGATGACGGCAGGGAGCTGGAACTCGAAGATCTCAGCGCCGCCCTCCAGTTCGCGACGCGCAGTCGCGCGACCGCCCTCGATGTCGAGACTGGAAGCGGCCGTCAGGCAAGGGAGATCGAGGAGAACGGCCGTCATCGGGCCGACAGTCTGGTTCGACGAGTCGATCGCCATCCGTCCGAAGAGAATGAGATCGAACCCGCCATCCTTCAGCTCGGCCGCGAGCGCCTTCGCTATGGCGAGACCATCGAAGGGGACGGAATCCGTCTCGAGCTGGATGGCGCGGTCCGCCCCCATGCTCAGCGCCTTGCGCAGCGTCTCCTGCACCACGCTGGGCCCCAGTGAGATCACCGTAATGTCGCCCTGCCCCTCCTTCTCCTTCAACCGGAGAGCGACTTCCACAGCGTATCCGTCGAAGTCGCTCATGTCGAACTTGAGGCCGGTCTGGTCGACCGATGCGCCGTCGGCGGCTATCTTGAAGCGCGTTTCCATGTCGGGGACGCGCTTGATGCACACGGCGATCTTCACCGTGATTCTCCCTGTTTTGAGTTCTCGACAAAGATAAGGGCGGGCGGGTTCGGTTCAAGTTATGGCACATCGCACCGCCAGAATGGCAACGATCGTGTTCGGCGCGCTCCTCATCTTCGGGGCCGCGCTCCGCATCTACGCCTGGATCGGGAACCCTTCGCTCTGGATCGACGAGGCGGCGCTCGCGCGCAACATCATCGATCGCGGCTTCCTCGCGCTTCTCGCGCCGCTCGACACGCAACAGGTCGCGGCGCCGGGTTTTCTCTGGCTCGAGAAGATCGCGATCACGCTTTTCGGCACGGGCGAACGTGCGCTGCGTCTCGTTCCGCTCCTCGCCAGCCTCGCGTCGCTGCCGCTCTTCGCGCTCGTGGCTCGACGCCTGCTGCGGCCGATCGCCGCCGCGTTCGCGCTCTCTCTCTTCGCCACGGCGACGCCGCTCCTCTTCTACGCGTCGGAGACGAAGCAGTATTCGCTGGACGTGGCGATCGCGCTCGCGCTCTTCGCCCTGGCGCTCCGAGTCCGCGGCGCAGGACTCGAGGCACGCACGGCCACCAGCGACGGCGAGCGCGGTTCCAGCCTCACTGCGCTCGCCGTCGCCGGCACGCTCGCGCCCTGGTTCTCGCAACCCTCGGTATTCGCGCTCGGCGGCGTCGCGTTCTACCTCGCGATCCCGTTCTTCCGCGCGCGCGACGGCGCCGAGCGGCGCGCGACGATCCGTCGGCTTCTTCCACTGTTGACGCTCTGGGCGGTTGGCGGCGGAGCATCGATCGCGCGGTCCATCGTACAGATGGATCCGGCCACGCGCGCGGCGCTCGACAACTACTGGAGCCACGGCTTCATACCGGTCACGAGCGGACTGGCCGCCTCCATGAAGTGGCTGGGTGGGACGACGCACGACGTGTTCACCTGGCTCTTCCCACCCATCGCCGCGACCATCACCATCGCGCTCTTCGTGCTCGGCGTCGCGGCGCTCATCCGCCGCGCAGATGGCGGCGCGTCGCTCCTCCTCGCCCCGCTCGGACTCGCGCTTCTCGCATCCGCGCTGCGCCTCTATCCGGTGAGCTTCCGTCTGCTCCTCTTCACCGCGCCATCGCTGTTGATCGCAGTCGGCGCGGGAGCGGATGCCCTCCTCACTCTCGCGCGAGCGCCGTTCGAGCGAGGTTCGAACGCTCGC
>Ga0182738_1002853_pt1 | contig 20219 bp, 20 predicted proteins | sample eDN5th30CBELigMG_FD_128876 | JGI IMG/M metagenome (GOLD analysis project Ga0182738, IMG submission 128876) | Enriched Miracle-Growth compost microbial communities from Emeryville, California, USA - eDNA 5th pass 30_C BE-Lig MG (version 2)... ... | reverse complement strand
TGAACGTTGCGGATGTTCAGTTCCTTCAGGCGCAGCCGTGCGCGCTCCAGCAAGGCACCGATGCGCTCGATGCTGTACAGGAATTTGACGAAAGGCGCGAGCACGGCGGTCTGGTAACCGCAGCCGGTACCGATCTCCAGCACCTTGCGCGGCGCGGTCCCTTCGATCAGCGCCTCGGTCATGCGCGCCACCACGTAGGGCTGCGAAATCGTCTGGCCCTGGCCAATCGGCAGCGCCGTGTCTTCGTAGGCTCGCGTGGCCAGCGCTTCATCGACGAACAGATGCCGCGGCACGTTGCGGATCTGATCCAGCACCTGAGGATCGACGATGCCCTGGTCGCGCAGACGCTGCACCAGCCGCTCGCGCGTGCGCGCGGAGGTCATGCCGATGCCATTACGCCGTCCGTTGCCGTTTCCTGGGCCATTGCTACCTGCAAGGCCGTTACCGCCTGCAGGGCCATGCGTGGGCTTCATGCTTCTCGTCCCTTGAGCCAGGCGCCGATGTCCTCGAGCATGGCATGGCGCGTCAGATCGATCTGCAGCGGCGTCACCGAAACGTAGCCGTTGGCCACCGCGTGGAAATCAGTCCCTTCGCCGGCGTCCTGGCCGATTCCGGCCGCGCCAACCCAGTACACCGGCCGACCGCGCGGATCCTCGGAGCGCACGATGCGATCAGAGCGATGGCGGAAGCCCAACCGCGTGACGCGGTAGCCCTTCAGCGCTTCGTACGGCAGATCAGGCACATTCACGTTGAGAATCGTGGCTGCGTGCAATGGCGAGCGCTGTATACGCATCACCAGCTCCGAGGCGATACGCGCCGCCGTGGCAAAGTGTCGGCCGGAGTCGGGCTGAATCGCCAGCGACATCGCGATGGCCGGCAGGCCCAGAAAGCGGCCCTCGATCGCAGCCGCGACCGTGCCTGAATACAGCACGTCGTCGCCAAGGTTGGGACCGTCATTGATGCCGGACACCACCATGTCGTGCTCGTAGTCGAACAGACCGGAGATCGCCAGGTGCACGCAGTCGGTCGGCGTACCGCCCATGACGTAGTAGCGATCGGTGTCGAAGGGGAATACCCGCAGCGGCATGTCCAGCGTCAGCGAATTGCTGGCGCCGCTGCGGTTGCGGTCCGGCGCCACCACCGTGATCTCACCCAGCGGGCTCATGGCGTCGGTCAGCGCGCGCAGCCCCTCTGCTCGGTAACCGTCGTCGTTACTGATGAGAATCTTCACTTGGAACGTGCGTGCCTGGCGCCAGAAATGTACTTGTTCGCGCAGGACCGGAAGCGTTTGCGCGGCGTCAGACTATACTGGAAACGAGGCGGCACGGCATCGACATGAGCGAATCGGACGAGCGTGACAAGGAGATCTTTCGTGCGGCAATGCGCGAAGTGAAGCGCTTGCGGCCGACATTGCGTAAGCCCGAGCCGCCGAAACCCGCAGCGCAGGCGCGCTTCACCCGGCTGGACCAGCGTGAAGTTTTGCGGGAAAGCCTGCTGCCGCCGCAGGACGAAGCCCTGCTGAACACCGGCGACGAATTGCTGTTCCGCCGCCCGCACGTGCCGGAAGCGGTGCTGATGAAGCTGCGCCGCGGCCACTACGCCGTCGATGCCGAAATCGATCTGCACGGCCTGAACGGAGCTGAAGCAAAAGCTGAGTTGCGCGAGTTCCTGGCCGATGCTGCGCAGCGCCGGATGACTTGCGTGCGCGTCATCCACGGCAAGGGCAAACGCTCCGGTCCTCGTGGCCCGGTGCTCAAGAACGTCGTCAACCGCTGGCTGCAACATTCCGATGCGGTGCTGGCATTCGCCTCGGCCCGCAGTGTCGATGGCGGCAGTGGCGCGGTGTACGTGCTGCTGAAGACCTGAGCGCTTCCGACGATCCCTCACGCTTCTTCGCCCGCCTCCGGCAGGCTCTGAGCGAATGCGTTACCCAGCAACTCGTGCAGCACTGCGGTTGCAAACGCTCCACGCGGCAGACGGAACTTCAGGCGCAATTGATCGGCTTCGAGCGCCCACTCGACGTTGCTGACGCGCAAGCGCAGCGCGCGGCGCTCCTGCTCCAGGCCCGCTTTGCCGAGCGCATCGGCCAGAAGTGCCTCGCTCGCAGCGACCTGTTGTTCGAGCTCTGCGACTTCACCCTGGGCCTTGGAGACGCCCCGGCCCCAGAGCGGACCGCTCGGATGGATATCAAGCAGCCGGCAGCGCTCGGTCAGCACATCATCCAGCGCATCGACACTGAAAATGCTGTTGCTGCCGTCGAGATTCGCAACATCGCCGGCGCGCAGCCGATTCCAGGTACCGTCAGCCACTCGTCGCGCCAGCACAGCATTGAAGATTGCCGAGCGCGCGGCGGACAGAGCGAAACTGCGCTCGAGCCGGTCATGCAGCTCGATCTCACCTGACAGCCATTGCCGGGCGCGCAGCAGATTGCCACCCTCGATGCCGAAACGCTGCGGGCCGAAGTAGTTCGGGACGCCCTGGGCGGCAATCGTCTCCAAATGGCCCGCGAGGACACCGGTGTCGCCACGCAGCTCCCGCACCGTGATTTCAAAATCATTGCCTCGCAGCGCGCCGCGCTTGAGCTTGCGTCGATGGCGAACCGCCGTGAGCACCTCGAAGCCGTCGCCAGTCACTCCATCCCACGCCGAGCCCACTGCCGAGCGGACCGGCACGGTGAACGCCTGCTCGGTAACGGCATTTCGATCCTTGAGACCCGCGAAGCCGACATCGCGCGGATGAATCTGCGCCAGCTTTGCAAGCTGCTTGGCCACCCAGTGAGTGTTGGCGCCGCGTTTGCGCACTGTCAGCAGCCAGTGATCGCCTTCGCCATCGGCCGCAAAGCCCAGCCATTCGCGCACCAGGAAATCTTCGGGTGTTACGCGCAGCTGGCCAGTAATGGGGGGTGCACCGTAGGCGCACGGCAGGTGTAATAGGTCCACGAGAACTCGCTTAAGAAGGGATGATCGCTGCGTTGCGCTCGATCAGCGCAATGGCATGACAGGCCAGGCCTTCCCGACGGCCGATGAATCCCAGCCCTTCGCTGGTGGTGGCCTTGATGTTCACGCGCTCGACCTCGATGCCGAGGTCTTCGCCGATGTTTGCGCGCATGACGTCCCGATGCTTGCCCAGCCGCGGCGCCTCGGCGAGAACCGTCAGGTCCACGTTCACGATCGAGTAGCCGCGCTGCTCCAGGAGCGAACGCGCGTGACGCACGAATTTGCGGCTGTCCGCCCCTTTCCAGCGTGCATCCGTATCCGGGAAGTGCATGCCGATGTCGCCGAGCCCGGCTGCACCCAGCAGCGCATCGCACAGTGCGTGCAGAACCACGTCTCCGTCCGAATGCGCACGAACGCCTTGCGAGTGTGGAATCCGCACACCGCCAAGCGTAACGTGATCGCCGGGCTCGAACGCATGCACGTCATAGCCCTGCCCGATTCGCAATCCCGTGGTCATGGGGCGCTTTCCGTCATGAAGGTTGCATCGTCGCCAGAATACGCTCGGCGCGCGGCAGGTCTTCCGGCAGCGTGATCTTGAGGTTGTCGGCGCTGCCCGCCACCAGCAGCGGCTTGAATCCGGCCAGCTCGACCGCCTGCGCCTCATCCGTCACGGCGATCCCGCGCTGCGCCGCGTCCGCCAGTGCGCGGGTCAGAACTCCAAAGCGAAACATCTGCGGCGTCAGCGCCCGCCACAGGCGCTCTCGGCTCACCGTTTCGGCAGCCCGGCCGGAATCGTCCGCGCGCTTGAGCGTGTCCACCAAAGGCGCTGCCAGCAACCCGCCGACGTCGTCGGTGCGCACTCGATCGATCAGCGCCGTCAGCTCGCCCGCTTGCAGACAGGGCCGCGCAGCGTCATGCACCAACACCCAGTCATCATCGCCAAGCTGGCTGCGCAGCGCTGCCAACCCCTGGCGCACCGAATCGGCTCGCTCGGCTCCGCCGATGACTGCCTGAACCCTGATATTGCGAGCCAGCGCCAGCGTGGCCCATTGCTGATCGCCGGGTGCGAGCACGACGATGACGCCCGCACAGTCCGGCCGCGCCAGGAACGACGCTGCCGACCATTCGAGGACGGCTCGACCGGCCAATTGCAGATACTGTTTCGGTAGCCGGGCGGAAGGGCCAGCCTCTTCGCGCGAATCGGCACCGCCCTCGACAGGATGCTGGCGAGCGGGCTTCGCCGCGCCATCGGCCATGCGACGCGAGCTACCCGCTGCAGGTATCACTGCCCAGAACCGGAAAGGAGCACTCATGGAGAATCGAGCGCTACTGCTGCGGAGCCGTGTCGACACGCGGCTCGTCGGTCTTCTCGGGCGCCGGCGCATCCTGCGTTGCAGGCTTCTGCGGCGCTGCCGGCGGAGTCACAACCTGGAAGAACGTCTCGCCCTGCCCCACCATGCCCAGATCGGTACGGGCACGTTCCTCGATGGCCGTCGTGCCCTTCTTCAGATCCTGCACTTCGGCCGCGAGCGTCCGATTACGCTCGCGCAGCGTGGCGTTCTCGACCTTCTGGTGATCGATCTCTTCGCGCAGCCGTGCGACCTCGCGCATGCCGCCATCGCCCAGCCACAGCCGGTACTGGAGCAGCACCAGCAGGACCAGCAAACCGGCGGCCAGGAACTTCATCGCACCTGGATCAGCAGGAAATGCCCGGCAGCGGTACGGGGAACGCCTCGACACCCGCATAGCGTGCGTCGGCGCCGAGCTCGGCTTCGATACGCAGCAGCTGGTTGTACTTCGCGATGCGGTCCGAACGCGACAGCGAGCCCGTCTTGATCTGCGTCGCACGCGTGGCGACCGCGATATCGGCGATGGTCGCGTCTTCGGTTTCGCCCGAGCGGTGCGACACGACCGAGGCATAACCGGCATCCGCCGCCATGTCGATCGCCGCCAGCGTTTCGGTGAGCGTGCCGATCTGGTTGGGCTTGATCAGGATGGCGTTGGCAATCTTTTTCTCGATGCCTTCCTGCAGGATCTTGGTGTTGGTGACGAACAGATCGTCGCCGACCAGCTGCACACGCTTGCCCAGGCGCTGGGTCAGCAGCGCCCAGCCGTCCCAGTCGCCTTCGGCCATGCCGTCCTCGATGGTGACGATGGGATAGCGGCCGACCAGGCCTTCCAGGTAATCGGTGAACTGCGCCGAGGTGAACTTGCGGCCCTCGGATTCGAGGTTGTAGATGCCGCCGGAGAAGAACTCGGAGCTGGCAACGTCCAGACCCAGGAAGATCTGTCGACCAGCCTTGTAGCCGGCGCGCTCGATCGCTTCCAGGATGGTTTCCAGCGCTGCTTCGTTCGACGGCAGGTCCGGCGCGAAGCCGCCCTCGTCGCCCACCGCAGTCGCCAACTTGCGTTCGTGCAGCACCTTCTTGAGCGTGTGGAAGACTTCCGCGCCGTAACGCACGGCTTCTGACAGCGAAGGCGCGCCGACCGGCAGGATCATGAATTCCTGGATGTCGACGCTGTTGTCCGCGTGCGCGCCGCCGTTGATGATGTTCATCATCGGCACCGGCAGCGTCTTCGGGCCCGGACCGCCGAGCAGGCGGAACAGCGACTTCTTCTGCTCATGCGCCACGGCGTGTGCGTTGGCGAGCGACACGGCGAGCAGTGCATTGGCGCCCAGGCGCGACTTCGAATCAGTGCCGTCGAGTTCGATCATGGCGCGATCAAGAGCCGCCTGATCGGCCGCGTCCTTGCCCACCAGCAGCTTCTTCAGCTCGCCGTTGACGTTGGCAACAGCCTTGGTGACGCCCTTGCCGAGATAACGGCCCTTGTCGCCGTCGCGCAGCTCGACTGCCTCACGGGTACCGGTGGACGCGCCCGACGGCACGGCCGCGCGGCCCACGGCGCCGGATTCGAGCAGAACATCGGCCTCCACGGTGGGATTGCCGCGCGAATCGATGATCTCGCGGCCGCGGATGTCGACGATCTTGCTCATAGCAGGCTTTCCTCGTAGGGCTTGGACTTGACGACTTGGTCGAGCGACAGGAGCGTCTCGAGCAGCGGCTCCATGCGGGCCAGCGGCCAGGCATTGGGGCCGTCGGACAGCGCCTTGTCGGGATCGGGATGGGTTTCCATGAACAGGCCAGCGACGCCCGCAGCAATCGCCGCGCGCGCCAGCACCGGCACGAACTCGCGCTGGCCGCCGGAGGCCGTGCCCTTGCCACCGGGCAACTGCACCGAGTGCGTGGCATCGAACACCACCGGGCTGCCGGTCTCGCGCATCACCGACAGCGAGCGCATGTCCGACACCAGGTTGTTGTAGCCGAAACTGAAACCGCGCTCGCACACCATGATCTGGTCGTTGCCGGTGGAGCGCGCCTTGTCGACGACGTTGCGCATCTCCCAGGGCGAGAGGAACTGGCCCTTCTTGATGTTCACCGGCCGGTTCTGCGAACACACGTTGACGATGAAGTTGGTCTGGCGCACCAGGAACGCCGGCGTCTGCAGCACGTCGACCACGGCCGCCACTTCGGCGAGCGGCGTGTCTTCGTGCACGTCGGTGAGCACAGGCAGCTGCAACTGCCGCTTCACCTCCGACAGGATCCTCAATCCCTCTTCCATGCCCGGGCCACGGAAGCTCGAACGCGAGGAACGGTTGGCCTTGTCGAAGGACGACTTGAAGATGAAGGGAATGCCCAGTCGGCCGGTCAGCTCCTTGAGCTTGCCGGCCGTGTCCAGGATCAGCCCTTCGCTCTCGACCACGCAGGGGCCGGCGATGAGGAAGAACGGCCGCTCGGGACCGACGTCAAAGTTGAGCAGTTTCATGGCTGGTGTACGACTCGGCTAGGCGACGCGGCTCGATGACATTGTCGATCTTCGCGACCGCGGCCGGCCCTCACGCATTCACCGCGACCGGAACTTCGCCCAGGCGGTACGCACGCGCCGCCTTGATGAAACCGGTGAACAGCGGATGGCCGTCACGGGGCGTGGAACGGAACTCGGGATGGAACTGGCTGGCGACGAAGAACGGATGCGCCGGCAGTTCGATCATTTCCACCAGGCCGTCGCGCGAGAAGCCGGAGAAGCGCAGGCCCGCGTTCATCAGCTTCTGCAGGTAACGGTTGTTGAACTCGTAGCGGTGACGATGGCGCTCGGCGATCACATCCGCACCGTAGATCTGGTGCGCGCGCGAGCCGTGCGACAGCCGCACTTCCTGCGCGCCCAGGCGCATCGTGCCGCCCATGTCGGATTTTTCCGTGCGCTGCTCGGTCGTGCCCTTCTGGTCCTGCCATTCGCTGATCAGTGCGATCACCGGATGCGGCGCGGCGCGGTTGAACTCGGTGGAGTGCGCGCCTTCCAGGTCGGCCACGTTGCGGGCGTACTCGATAATGGCCAGCTGCATTCCCAGGCAGATGCCCAGGTACGGGATCTGGCGCTCACGCGCATAACGGATCGCCTGGATCTTGCCGTCGACGCCGCGCTCGCCGAAACCGCCGGGCACCAGCACCGCATCGACGCCTTCCAGGCAGCCGGTGCCGTGCTTCTCGACGTCGGTGGCCTCGATGAACTGGATCTTGACCCGGGTGCGCGTCGCCAGGCCTGCGTGCGTCAACGCCTCGCTCAGCGAGATGTAGGCGTCGCGCAGGTTCACGTACTTGCCGACCATGGCGATGGTGACGGTGGTGTCCGGATTGCTCTTGGCTGCGACCACGCGGCGCCATTCGCTCAGGTCCGCCGGCTTCACTTCCAGCCGCAGCTTGTCGACCACGATGTTGTCCAGGCCCTGCTCGTGCAGCAGCATCGGGATCTTGTAGATGTCGTCGGCGTCCACCGCCGAGATGACCGCGCGCTCTTCCACGTTGGTGAACAACGCAATCTTGCGACGCTGCTCGTCCGGGATCGCATTCTGCGAGCGGCACAGCAGGATGTCGGGCTGGATGCCGATGGAGCGCAGCTCCTTGACCGAATGCTGGGTGGGCTTGGTCTTGATCTCGCCCGAGCTCGGGATGTACGGAATCAGGGTCAGGTGCATGTAGAGCACGTTGTTGTGCCCCAGCTCCACGCCCAGCTGGCGGATCGCCTCCAGGAACGGCAGCGACTCGATGTCGCCCACCGTGCCGCCGATCTCGACCATGCACACGTCGGCATCGCCCGCGCCCATGCGGATGCAGTGCTTGATCTCGTCGGTGATGTGCGGAATGACCTGCACGGTCGCGCCTAGGTAATCACCGCGACGCTCCTTCGCGATCACGCGCTCGTAGATACGGCCCGTGGTGAAGTTGCTGTTGCGCGAGGTGGTGGTGCGGATGAAGCGCTCGTAGTGCCCCAGGTCCAGGTCGGTCTCGGTGCCGTCGGTGGTGACGTACACCTCACCGTGCTGGAACGGGCTCATGGTGCCTGGATCGACGTTGATGTACGGATCCAGCTTGACCATGCTCACCTTCAGACCGCGCGCTTCCAGAATAGCGCCCAACGAGGCGGCGGCGAGGCCTTTTCCCAATGAGGAAACGACACCGCCAGTCACACAGATATAACGAGTCATCGGAGGCACCGTCGCTCGAAGAAGATGGAGAAAAAGTTCGGCTGATGCACTGCGTGGCAGCATGCAATGCGTGCAACGCCGTGTTCACGACGGGAGCACAGTCTATCGGAATCGCTCAGGTGATGAAAGGAGGAAAAGCGCTCGTACGCGCTCCGGCAACAACCTCCACGGGCGTTTGGGATTTGCTCGTCACTCCCGCGACGGCGGGAGTCCATCGGAACGACTCGGATGGATTCCCACCGGCGCGGGAATGACCTGGAACGAGTAAATCAAGCCTTCTCTACACGCTCCGTAGCTACTTCCTGCACCGCTGCGATCGGCGGGCGGTCCTGCCAGACGATCCGTATCCCTTCCTCGTCGCCGCGTGCCGCGAATTCCTGCGCTATCCACAGATCACCGACGGCAACGAGTTCGTCCCCGGCGTGGACCAAAGGCAGCCGGCTGCGCCACCACGGCAGGATATCTGCATCCTGCATCAGCTTTTTCAATTTGCGATGGTGATTCCGGCCCGCGGTTTGCAGCGACTCGCCGCCGTGACGGAAAGTCACGCCCAGGCGCAGCGGCAATTTCGCTCGTGCCAGTCCGGCACCATGCGCCTTCTGCATTCGCAGCAAGCCCAGCCTGTCGGGCAGCAAAAGCTCCTGGCTCCAGTCCCAATCGAACGCCGTATCTCGCGGTAGCGCCGGCGACAACTGCGGGGCCGCGTACAAGAGTCCCCGATGGCGGCGCACTTCAAAGCCATCCCATTCGACGCACGGCAGACGATCTTCCTGCGCCGCCAGCATGTCGTGCTCCAGCGAGAGCAACTTGCGTGTCGAAGGCAGCCGCGCACCGTGCAATCGCAGCCAATAGCGCAGCAGGTTGCGACGACGCTGGCCGTCCAGCGTTGCCAATGCTTCCACCCGTAGACAGGGACCGACGGCAGCGACAGCGTGATCCGCAGCGGCCAGCCTATCGAGCAGAGTGCCGGCCTCGCCGAGATGCCCCGCCGAACGCACCGCGCTGTGCGCAATACCCGGCCAGCGCTGCCGCAAAGCCGGGATGACTTCGTGGCGCAGGTAATTGCGACTGAAGCGGCCCTCGTCGTTGGAGGGATCCGCGATCCAGGACAGGCCCTGCGTCCTCGCCCATTCCTCCAGCTCGGCGCGGGTGAATTCCAGCAGCGGCCGCAAGTGCCAGCCCTCGCCGAAGGGCTGGCATGCCGGCATCGCCGACAAGCCACCGACCCCGGCGCCGCGTGTCAGGGCCAGGAGCAGCGTTTCCAGCTGATCGTCGGCGTGATGAGCCGTCAGCAACGCTTCGCCGGGCTCGATCAGTGAACGCAGCGCCTGATAACGGACGGTCCGCGCCGCCGCTTCGATTCCCATCGGGGGATCTGGCGGGACCCGCACCTGCCGGAAGGCAAAATCGACGCCCGCTTCGGTAGCAACGTCGGCGCAGCGTCTGCACCAGTCGGCCGAGTGCAGCTGCAATTTATGATCGATATGAACGGCACGCAGCGCATAGACACCCGCGGGGTGCTCGCGAATCGCAGCCGCGAGCGCGTGCAAAAGGACCGTCGAATCCAGTCCGCCGCTGAAAGCGACACAGAACCGACCGCTGGCCGACGCCGGCAGCTGCCTTTGAATGCGGGTAAGCAGCGCTGCGGGGGAAAAAGGCATGAAACCTTGACCAATCTCCGATCTGCCGCCGGTCCTGCAACCGGCAGCGGCGAACCTTGCACTGCTGCTTCTGCAACCTTGCCCAGGGCAGAGGTCGATCGCAGCCGGCTACCCTTCGCTGAAGACGCCGTAGCCGCGCAGCCGCTTCTCGCGCGTGCTCATCAGCTGGTCGATGGGCATGGATTGCAGTTCGTGCAGGTGACGCAGCAAGGTGTCCTTGAGGCTGTCGGCCATAGCCTGCGGATCGCGATGCGCGCCGCCGAGCGGCTCCTTGACGACTTCATCGACGACACCGAGCTTGGCGATGCGCTCGGCGCTCACGCCCATGGCTTCGGCCGCAAGGTCTTTCTTGTCGGCGCTGCGCCAGAGAATGCCAGCGCAACCCTCGGGGGAAATCACCGAGTAGATGCTGTACTGGAGCATCAGCAGCCGATCGCATACGCCGATGGCCAGCGCGCCGCCGGACCCGCCCTCGCCGATCACGACGCTGATGATCGGCACCTTGAGATTCGACATCTCCAGCAGATTGCGCGCGATGGCCTCGCTCTGGCCGCGCTCCTCGGCACCGACGCCCGGATAGGCGCCGGAGGTGTCGATGAAGGTGATCAGCGGCATCTGGAATTTTTCGGCCAGGTGCATCAGGCGCAGCGCCTTGCGATAGCCCTCGGGCTTGGGCATGCCGTAGTTGCGGCGCACCCGCTCCTTGGTGTCACGGCCCTTCTGCTGGCCGATGATCATGATCGGCTGGCCGTCGAGCCGCGCCGGACCGCCGACGATGGCATGGTCGTCGGCATACATGCGGTCGCCGTGCAGCTCCTGGAAATCGGTGAGCATGGCGCTCACGTAATCCAGCGTGTAGGGGCGCTGCGGGTGGCGCGCCAGCTGGGCGATCTGCCACTGGCTCAGGTTGGAGAAAATGCTGGTGGTGAGCGTCCGGCTCTTGGCGCGCAGGCGCGCGATTTCCTCGCCGATGTTCACTTCGGCGTCGTTCGAGACGAACTTCAGCTCGTCGATCTTGGCCTCGAGCTCGGCGATCGGCTGCTCGAAATCCAGAAAATTCATTGCCATACGGCGTGGGGTCCACTCATTGAGCAGCGCGGAACATAAAGGGAGAACCGGCCGCTGGCAACTGCTGTAAGCGGCCGGGCTGCTCGGGCACCGCCCTGCTGCGCCCGCCGTTTGGCTGGTCGGGACCACCCCTGACCCCGCATATCCGAACCCGCATGGATAGAGCAGCGGACTGAAAATCCGCGGCTCCAGCTCGATTCCAGGCGCATGGCGCCGACCCCGCGTCCGGGCCGACCGGCCCTATTCCGCGTCCGGCGGGCCGCCGCTGCGGGCCAGGTCCTGCTGGTTCACCTTCTCCACGTTGAAGCGCCCGGCACGCTCGCTCATGGTCTTCAGGACCTCCTCCAGGGGCGGCGGCTCATCCTTGATCCAGCGCAGCGGGTTGATTCGCGCCACCACGAAAGCACGCAGGTAAGGGCTGACCAGCCCGCGTTCCTTGAGCTTGTCGATCACCTTGACGATGAGCTGATCCAGCTCGAACAACTGGTCCGCGCGCCGTTCGTGAACCGCGATCGACTTGCGCAGCGGCTCGCTGGAAAACTCCATCAGCCGGCGCAGGATCGGGTGATAGGCGCCGCCGGAGAAGTTGCCTTTACGCTCGTAGCACAGGCCGAGCGTTACCAGGGCCGGATCCTCCAGGTAGAAGGCGAAGTCGCTTTCGGGACGGCTCGCGTCCTCCTCGATCAGTCCTTTGTAGATGCGGATCACTTCCAGCGAGCGCTCGCGCAGGTTGTGGGCCTTCTCGGTATTGAGCGCCAGGATCTGCCAGGCGATCTCCCGCTTCGGCACCACCAGGGCGATGATGGATTTGCCGCCGAGCCGCCGCAGCGCCTCCAGGCGGTGGCGGCCGTTGGGCGTCCAGAAGCCGCTGCCCGGCGCGGTGATGGCGATGACCGGATCAAGGAACAGACCAGTACGGTCGATCACTTCCGAGAGCTTCTTGTGATGCGCGTCGGACAGGTCGCGCTGGAATGGCGTGGGCTCGATGCTGTCGATCGGCAATGCGGCCAGCAGCAACGGATTGCGGCCGAGAGGCTCGTAGTAGCAACCGATAACGACCCCGCCTTCGTCCTGCACGCGCTGCGCCACTTCCGCAGCAGGCGCCGGCATTACATCGATGCGGCAATCCTCAGGCTGGATGCCACGCGTGCGCGGCGCAGCCTTTTTCGGCGTCTTGCGGCGAGCCGGCGCACGCTTCTTGCCGGACGATTTCTTCTTGGCGGTAGGCATGGATTACTCGTTCGTTGACGAAAACGGCCCCCGATCCTCGCCATGAAGAGTAACCGCGCAAGCCCGGTTCGGGAAACCGCGGCGAGGGAACCGGCAGCCACTGCGGGCGTTGATTTCAAGTAACGACGTAAGTCTTACCTGACCTCGGCTGCTCAACTTTTGGAGGCCCTGCCATGAGAAACGGCAGCGCATTGCGCTCACCGATGAGGGATTTGCACAAAGACCTGCGCGCCGTGGCGCGCGATACCGAAGCCCTGCTCAAGGTCACCGCCGAGATGACCGGCGATCGTGTTCAGGAAGTCCGCTCGCGCGCCCAGGAATCGCTGCGCAACACGTACGATCATCTGTATGACCGCCGCATGCGACGGCGAGTGCGCCGCATGGCACACGATGCGGATTCATACGTACGCGATCACACCTGGAGCGTGGTCGGCGTAGCGGCCGGCGTCGCGCTGCTGGTCGGGCTGCTCATGCGCCGCGATTGACGCGCCCGTCATCGTATCGGAGTGAACATGACCACTGACCCACGCATCGAGGAAATCATCGCGGACCCGACCCGGCGCTACCAGTCGCCGCAGCAGGTGCTGGACGATCCGACACTCGACCTGGACGACAAGCGACGCATCCTGGAATCGTGGCGGACCGATGCGCAGCTGCTGTCCACCGCGACCAACGAGAACATGACCGGCGACGACTCGCCGCTACCGGTGCTGCAGGACGTGAATCTGGCGCTGGAGAAACTGCAGAAACTCAGCGGCCAGGTGAACTGATCACTCGCGCACGTTCAGCAGGTTCGCCGGCGAGTACTGGTCCGTGAGCAGGCGCGCTCGCGGATTCCAGTCCGGTCGCGTCGCAAACAACGGCAACAGCTTGTCGGTCTCCACGCCCATCGGCGCCAGCTGCGCCTGGTGGATACGGCTGTTGGCCTCGAGCTGCTGCGGCGTCGGCAGCGCCCCATTGGCCCACAGGATCACCCGGTTGTCGCGTTTGAGATTGAAGAACGTACCGAACACCGAGGCGTAGGTCACCGATTCGTGATCGTACAAGCGGCTCGATGAGAACGTATTGGCCGCCAGCACCCCACCCGGCGCCAGCAGTGTCTTCACTTCACGCAAGAACTCCTGCGTCAGCAAGTGCTCCGGAATGTATTCGTGATCGAAGGCGTCGAGCATGACCAGGTCGTACTGGCGCTTTTCGCGAATGGCGCGCTTCACGTAGACCCGGCCATCGGCCTCGATCACCCGCGTGCGCTCGCTCGGTGTGAACGAGAAATACTGCTGCGCGACCCTGACCACGGCCGGATCGATCTCGACCACGTCGATGCGGACCTCGGGCAGGATTTTCGTCAGGATGCGCGGCAGCGTGCCGCCGCCCAGGCCGACGATCAGGACCGAACGCGGCTGCGGCTTGAGGTACAGCGCCCCCAGCATCATGCGCACGTAGTTCAGCTCGATATGGTCCGGCCGGCGCATGTCCATGCACGATTGCCGGCCGATCCGGCACTGGCGCGTGAAGCACATGCAGCGTTGCGCACCGGTTTCATAAACCAATACTTCGCGGTACAGCGAGCGTTCTGAATGCAGCAGTTTCTGTGTCTCCGCATGGGCCGGCGCCAGCGCCAGCAGGAACAGGAAGGTCGCAAACGTTCTCAGCATCGGCGTCTTCAGCATGATCACTCCCTGACCTCGCTGCCGGCGGCCATCGCCGTCACCGCGATCAGTGTCGAAATCCCAATGAGCGTCAGCAGGATCTGGTTCACTTCCAGCAGCAGCACCAGATAGAACGAAGTGAGCAGCGTGCCCGCGGCGCTGCCGAACGTGGACACGAAATAGAGCTGCCCCGCGTGCCGGCCGGAAGTCTGCTGATCCGGCACCAGCAATCGCACCGCGTACGGAGAAATCATTCCCGAGAAAAACGTCGGCACCAGGAACAGACCCGCGGCCGCCAGCAGCGAGCCGAAGCGCGGATCCGGAACCGCGATCGAAACTGCATCCAGCAATGAATCGCCGAAGAACAGGATCGGCAGCACCGTAATTGCCGCGACCAGCAACAGAACACCCAGCCGGCGCACGCTCGGTGCCAGCATCGAATAACGCCCACCCGCCAGATAACCAAGCGACAGCGCCAGCATGAATACGGTGATGATCGCGCCCCACACGTAGATGCTGCTGCCGAAGGTCGGCGCCATCAGGCGTCCGCCCAGCAGCTCCACCGCCATGACGAAGAAGCCGGACCAGCCGGCGATCAGGTAGCACAGAAGAATTCGCAAATTTGGCTCGCTCTCGTCAGGCCCGCGGCACAAGCGCCGAAAGTCCCGCAGCTTATGCGCCACATTGCGTCGCGGCAATCCACTCGCGCCCGTCCGGTACCGAGCCGGCACCGCTCGCAGCTGCGCTGTCTTCGCAAAATTACGGCTTGCGCCTGTCGCAGACTTGGGTCCAAAGTGGCCGCGTGAATACCCAGGAGCTCACAGAAATACACCAGGCTCTGGCGGCCGTGCACGACGCGGTCGGTACGCTCACCTTCCCAGGCTGCGATCGGGACGACATGTTCGAGCTGATGGACCGGGTCGAGGCGGAGCTGGACGCTGCGCATCCCAACACCCAGGTCATCGGCACGTTCCTCAACTCGATCGCACGCAGTCTTCGCAACCAGCCCGAAGCCCGCGAGGCTTGCCTGCGCATCGAAGACGTGATGGAGCGAACCGGCCTGCCGAGCACCTGGCAAACCGGACTCTGAGGTAACCCGCCCCTCACAGCCGTGCCCCGCACGGCGCGCAGTTGCGCATCCAACAAATGCGCAAGAAGAACCCGGATCGCTAGCTGTCTTTCCCTGCTTTCCCTGCTTTCCCTGCTTTCCCTGCTTTCCCTGCTTTCCCTGCTTTCCCTGCTTTCCCTGCTTTCCCTGCTTTCCCTGCTTTCCCTGCTTTCCCTGCCTTCCCTGCCTTCCCTGCCTTCCCTGCCTTCCCTGCCTTCCCTGCCTTCCCTGCCTTCCCTACCTTTTCATTCTTCTCCGTCTTCCTCAATTTTCCCTTGTGTCTATTCTTCGTCCTCGACCGATCCTGATCGAGCGCCACAGCCCCGACAAAATGCCGCGGTCGCGGTCAGGTCCCTCGTTTCGGGACCCTCAAAAACAGGATGTTTTTGCGGGAGCCTACAGGGACGTATTCACGGCGGTCCCGGAAACGAGGGACCTGACCGCGACCGCACGCCACCCAACGAGCGCCGCCGCTTCTTGCTTCTTGCTTCTTGCTTCTTGCTGCCCACCCGCCACTGCACGCTCACCGCCCCGCCGGCTCCCCTTCCGCCGCAATCACCTTGATCTCATCCTGAACCGTGCCGCGCACCCGCGGCACGTCACCGCGGGTCCAGAACGCATTGGAGAACTCGCGGTCCTCGCCAGGCGCCAACGCCAGCTCCACCCATTGCTGCCCCTGCCACAGCACCACGCAGCCGCTCGGATCGAGCGCACCCTCGTAACAATCGCGTCTCGCGATCGTCACCGTGAAGGACTTGAGCCGCATGTCGGCCGACCGGTTGGCAACGTGCCCTTGCAGTTCGAACGGCGCACTCCCCGTCAGCCGCAAGTTCGTGGCCTCGAGCTGGTCCACCGGGAACGGGCTGACGACAGATGCAGGCGACGTCGGGCTGCCCCGCGCCGGCAATTCCGCCGGCTCGTTGCTGCGCAGACGCTGCAGCACGCCCCAGCCGAGCATCAGTCCGAGCACGACGCCGCCGGCGATTGCGATGGGCCGCAGGCGCGGCACGGTCAGAGCGATGATCAGCAGGACGGTCGCCAGTACCCAATACACGATAAGGATCCGCAACGCTTCGCACGACGTGAATGTCGGCCCCCACCTTACAACAAGTCGGCCACGGAAACGGACCAACGGTGCCGGCGTGCATCTTCATGGCCGAGGCGCAGCGAACGTCGCGGATATGAAGGAGCCCTGCGCGTCATCCGACCCGCCTGCCTATCGCTCCCCGACCGGGCATTGCGGATCTGCAACGGGCCGCGGCACGCCACAGCTTGCGACCCGTACCAAGCACCGTAGCTGTTGCACGGCCGCGCGGAAGTAAGGAACACTTCCGTCATGAAATCTCCTGCGAACAGGGTCGCCGACGGCGGCGGCATCGTCTATTCGACCGGCGTCGGCGAACGTTGCCCGAACTGCCTGCGCCCGGTGCGCGAATGCGTCTGCAAGAAAGGCACGCCTGGAAAAACCAGCTCCGACGGCATCGTCCGTGTCAGCCGAGAAACCCAGGGCCGCAAGGGCAAGGGCGTCACGGTGGTGACCGGCCTGGGACTACCGCCCGCAGAGCTGGAAACGCTGGCCACGGAGCTGAAGAAACGCTGCGGCAGCGGCGGCAGCGCTAGCGACGGCCGCATCGAGATCCAGGGCGAGCACCGCGACCGTCTGATAGAAGAACTGACCCGGCGCGGCTGGAAGGCCAAGCGCGTGGGCGGATGACCGCTTCGACCGCCGATCATCAACCATGCCGATACCGATTTTCGCGCCCGTCCCACGGGACCGGCCGTCATGCGCACCGCGCATACGACTTCGCCGGGGCGCACCGATTCCAATGCCCGGCCGGATTGCCGATGATCCGGCCACCGTCGATTCGACCCTCAAGGAGCCTGTATGAACCTCATGTCCGCGATCCGAACTGCCCTGTTTGCTACGACGCTGGCTGGCGTCGGTGCCGCGCTCGCCGCCCCGGCGACCTACAATGTCGACCCGGCACACACCTATCCCAGCTTCGAAGCCGATCACATGGGCGGGCTGTCCACCTGGCGCGGCAAGTTCAACACGAGCTCCGGCACCGTGACCTATGACAAGGAAGGCCAGGCCGGTACGGTCGACATCAAGATCGACGTGGCCTCCATCGACTTCGGCAACGACAAGCTCAACGAGCACGCGCAATCGCCGGACATTTTCGACACCGCGAAATTTCCCACCGCCAGCTACAAGGGCAAGCTCGCCGGCTTCAAGAACGGCGCGCCCACCGAAGTGGACGGCACGCTGGAGCTGCACGGCGTGAGCAAGCCGCTCAAGCTCAAGATCAACCACTTCCTGTGCAAGCCCAGCCCGATGACCAAGAAGGAAGTCTGCGGCGCCGACGCGTCCGGCACCTTCAGCCGCGCCGACTTCGGCGTCGACTATGGCAAGGCTTATGGCTTCAACATGGATGTGAAGCTGCAGATCCAGATCGAGGCGGGACGCGCCGACTAAGATCGCACCCGAGTACGGCGGCCCGTTCAGCCGAGCGCGAACGGGTCGCCCGCACTAGCCGTCGAAACTGCGCAGGCACTGCACGTGGAAGCCTTCGGCACCCACGAGCTGTGACAAGCGCTCGGTCAATTCCCGCCGCGGCCGCACCATCCATTCCTCGGACAGCACCAGATCCGCACGCGCCGCGGAGCTCGCGTACTTGATCACGACCGCGCAGGAGCCGCCGCGATAAGGTCGCAACACCTGCTCCAGCTCCCGCGCAAAGCCGTTGTCGGCATTGGCCGGCCAGCGAAGGTACAGCCGGCGCCCGTAAGCCTCGCGCACCTCGTCGATGTCCTTGACGCTCTTGGCATTGAGCCGCCAGCCGTCGGAGAACTCATCGAAACGCAGCAGCCCCTCCACCAGCAGGATGGCGCCTTTGCGGATCTGCGTGCGGTACTGCTGGTAGACGTCGTCGAACATGGAGGCTTCGACGCGGCCACTGCGATCGTCCAGCGTGAACACCATGCGCGGCCCGCGCTTGCCCAGGTCGAACACCATGCCTGCGGCAGTGACCGGCTTGCCCTTGAAGCGGAAGCCTTCATTGGGCGTAACCGCCGGCTTGTCGCTGGTGAAATCGGCAATGGGCCCGCTGGTGAGCGGCTTCATCTCGCGCTCGAAATCCTCGAACGGATGGCCAGTGAGATACAGACCGAGCGTGTCGCGCTCGCCGTCGAGCCGCACTCGGCGGCTCCAGTCCGGCAGCGTTTCGGTCGCCACTACTACCGGCGCGATCGGCGTCGGATCCATCAGGCCGAACATGTCGTTCTGTCCGACCACGCGCGCCTTGATGGTTTGGTCGGCCAGCTGCATCGAAGCCGGCAAAGCGTGCATCAGCGTCGCCCGATTGGCGCCGAGCGAGTCCGCCGCGCCGGAGCGGATCAGCGCCTCCAGTACACGTCGATTCAGCTTGCCCTGGTCGCTGCGACGGCATAGATCGGGCAGATCGCGATACGGCCCATTGGCCTGCCGCTCCGCCACCAGCATCTCGACCACGGCCTGGCCGACGCCTTTGATCGCACCCAGCCCATAGCGGATGCTGCGTTCGCCAGACACCGTGAACATGTAGTGCGAATGGTTGATGTCCGGCGGCTCGACCTGCAACCGCATGCGCCGCGCTTCGTCGATCAGCGTCACCACCTTGTCGGTCTTGTCCATGTCGGAGGACAGCACCGCCGACATGAACGCCGCAGGGTAATGCGCCTTGAGCCACGCGGTCTGATACGTCAGCAGCGCATAAGCAGCCGAGTGCGACTTGTTGAAGCCGTAGCCGGCGAACTTCTCCATCAAGTCGAAAATGTGCGCGGCGGTGGCTTCCGGCACGTTGCGCGCGGTCGAGCCCTCGATGAAGATCGAGCGCTGCTTGGCCATCTCCTCGGGCTTCCTCTTGCCCATCGCGCGACGCAGCAGGTCCGCGCCGCCGAGCGAATAGCCGGCCAGCACCTGCGCGATCTGCATCACCTGCTCCTGATACAGGATGACGCCGTAGGTCGGCGCCAGCACCGGTTGCAGGTCCGGGTGCAGATAGTCGATCGGCCCGCCGGCCTTGTCGTGCTTGCGCGCGATGAAGTCATCGACCATGCCGGATTGCAGCGGGCCGGGGCGGAACAGCGCCACCAGCGCCACGATGTCCTCGAAGCAGTCGGGCTGCAGGCGGCGGATCAGATCCTTCATGCCGCGGGATTCCAGCTGGAACACCGCGGTGGTCTCGTGACGCTTGAGCAGGTCGTAGGCGGCGGCGTCCTCCATCGGCAGCGCCGCAATGTCCAGCGGGCCCTCGCCTTTCGCCTGGCGCTGCGTGTTGATGATCTTGATCGCCCAATCGATGATGGTGAGCGTGCGCAGGCCGAGGAAGTCGAACTTCACCAGGCCCGCCGCTTCGACGTCGTCCTTGTCGAACTGGGTCACCACGCTCGTGCCGTTCTCGTCGCAGAACAGCGGCGCGAAATCGGTGAGCACCGAGGGGGCGATGACGACGCCGCCGGCGTGCATGCCGGCGTTGCGCACCAGACCTTCCAGGGCCATCGCCATCTGGATGACCGAGCGAGTTTCCTCCTCGACGTCGTAGCGACGCTTGAGCTCGGGCTCCTTCTCCAGCGCGTCCTTGAGCGTGATGCCGAGTTCGAACGGAATCAGCTTGGCGATCGAGTCGGCAAAGCCATAGCTCATGCCATAGACGCGCGCGACGTCGCGCACCACGGCCTTCGCCGCCATCGTGCCGTAGGTGATGATCTGCGAGACACGCTCGCGCCCGTAGTGCTCGGCCACGTAGTCGATGACGCGATCGCGGCCTTCCATGCAGAAGTCGACGTCGAAGTCGGGCATGGAGACGCGTTCGGGATTGAGGAAGCGCTCGAACAGCAGGTCGTACTGCAGCGGATCCAGATCCGTGATGGCCAGCGCATAGGCGACCAGCGATCCTGCACCCGAGCCACGGCCGGGGCCGACGGGCACGCCGTTCTCGCGCGCCCAGCGGATGAAGTCCGCGACGATCAGGAAGTAGCCGGCGA
>Ga0182738_1002852_pt1 | contig 20222 bp, 12 predicted proteins | sample eDN5th30CBELigMG_FD_128876 | JGI IMG/M metagenome (GOLD analysis project Ga0182738, IMG submission 128876) | Enriched Miracle-Growth compost microbial communities from Emeryville, California, USA - eDNA 5th pass 30_C BE-Lig MG (version 2)... ... | reverse complement strand
CCGTATAAGAAGAAAGATCATGGCTGATGTTCCTTTTGATAAAGACCAAATCAAAGAAGCTGCCAAGGCTTTGATCACCTACCACAATGCTTCCAAGAAGCCCAACCAACTCCTCGACACCAACGACGATTTCCTCTACGTCGAAATCATCCTTTCTGAAGTCCCCGACAAGCACTCCATCCGTCCCGTTCAAGTGTATGTTAGATTACTTTGTCTCTTTTTACTTAATCCAATTTATTAGTAAGCTTCCCGTCCCCATTTATGGCCCTGAATATCAATCCAGATTCTGCGTCTTCAGTCGTGACCCTCAAAGAGCTTATAAGGATAAGATCCAAGACTTGGAAATCCCCTCCATTGCAAAAGTTATTGGATATAAAAAGCTCGTCAAGAAGTACCCTCAATACGAAGACAAGAGAAAGCTCTTCCACGATTACGACTTGTTCTTCTGCGACTATAAGCTCTACAACTTGTTGAGAGAACACACCGGAAAGATCTTCTACGAAGGAAAGAAGTAAGAAAATGAAAATTGAGAGTCAAAGTTAATTGTTCTTTTTAGGATTCCTTTCCCCATTGACTGCACTGATGTCCCTGAACATTTGAAAGAAGAATATAAAACTTATCAAGAATACTTGAACAGTTTGGCCCAATGCAGTTATTTCAGCATGGGTAACGGCCCTGTATAGTAATTCTTTTCTTCTAAACTCTCCCCTAAATAATTTCTCTTTAGTACCGCTAAAGTTGCCAGAGTTTCAATGAACCTCAAAGATATCGTTAAGAACATCATCCACGGTATCTACAACACCATCCCATACATCATCAAGGACAACATCCAACACACTAAAGTCAGACAAATCTCCATAAAGACCGCCAGCTCTATCTCTTTACCCATCTTCAATCAACTCACTGAAGACGAACTCAAGGCTATTGCTGAAGTCGAAAAGCCCGTCGTCCAAAAGAAGGACAAGAAGGCTGCCAAGAAGGAAGCTGCTGCTCCCATTAACGGTAAAGCTGCCCCCAAGCAAGCCCAAAAGCCCACTGAAAAGGCTGCCGCCCCTCAAAAGCAAGCCCAAAAGCCCGTTGAAAAGGCTGTTGCTCCTCTAAAGCAACAAGCTGCTCCCCAAAAGCAAGCTGCTGCCCCTCAAAAACAACAAGCTGCTCCTCAAAAGCAAGCCGCCCCTCAAAAGGCTGCTCCCCAAAAGCAAGCTGCTGCTCCTCAAAAGGGATCAAAGAAGGGAGGAAAGATGCAAGTTGAAGAATAAATAAAATGATGAGCTATGTATAAATGATAAACAATGAGTAATTAGGTAAATTGGGCTCTATGGTTTATATTATTATTATTGTTAGACAATTTGTTTTTGCATATTATGATTTATTAATCAAAAACTCATTTATTTGTTTTTAAAAGTTTGTTCATCGATTAGGAAAAGATAAAAAAGGAATTTGATATTAATGGATTATTATATATATCAAAAACATTTCAACGAATGGTGAATGGTGAGTAAAAATAAAAAACCGTACTCTTAGAGGAGGTATATGCACTGTAAAAACATTCAGAGGATTAAAACGTTTTTCTACCGAATTTTATACACAAGTTGTTTCAATTCCTCTTATGAGGAAGAACTGGGTTCAACAACACTTCCTCCTTTTGAGTCTTGACCTTCTGGTTTATTATCAGGACTTTTCTCATTATTTAAATTAGCTTGACTTTGATTTTGGCCTTGAGTGTTGGGGCTTTCAGTTTGGTTTGGGCTGTCATTATTTTCATTAGGAATTTGTTGGTTGGTGTGATTGGCATGGGTTTCTTCTTCAACAGGAACTTCTTCCTTTGGCTCTTCAGCAACATGTTCCTCAGACCTTTTAGTTTCAGAAGTTCCTCCAACGACTGTCGTCTTCCTTTCATCAACTTCCTTTGCTTCGTCAACTTCAGGAATTTCATTCTTTTTAGCTAAAGAGGAAAGGTGAGATGGAGCCCTTCATAAGAAGAATTTTTACTTGGTCTCTTTTGTTTTTCAGCTCTTTTACCTTCGTTGCTTTTAGGCTTTTCAAAGTCAGTTGTTCTGAGAGGTGGTAATTTAATTTTTCTATGCAAGAGATTTAGGGATTCCTCTAGAATTTATCAATTACCTGGGAGAGTATACAACCAATTTTTGCATATTTTTGACGCGGCTTTGATGTTTTTCAAAATCAACTTCGAGCTTTCTTCGATTGAAAGAAGGTTGTCTATCCAAAATATAACTATAAATTCCTCTTGACCATTTACTGTGAGAGTAATCTTCTAGCAAAAGCTTCGTTTTCCATGGCTATTCTATCCTTTTCCTTTCTACGAGAAGGTCCATGAAGAGACTTTGGCAACGCAGCTTCAATTTTTGTGTTTTTTGCAGGGAAAAGATTGGGCTAAAGAATTTATAAGCTCTTTCTGAAAAAATAAGTCAAGCTTACCTTCTTCTTTCTGGAGATTTCGACAAGTCTTCCAAGCAAGAGCTCGTTATCTTTTTCAATGGCGAATTGTTTTTCTGATAAATCCATTAACCCTCAAGATTCAAGGGAGAAAAATTACCGCTGTTGTGGAATTTAAGACCTCGTTCTCTGGTTTCAAAGAGCTTGGCTTTTGTCTGGGTATCTTTATCCAGAACCTTCTTTCTTTTATCAAGTCCACGGTGGATCTCCTCAAGTTTTTTATGATGTTTGTAAAGTTCACTATAAAGGGAAGAGTGAGCAAATGGGCTGAGAAAGGATCAAGGTTACTTTTCTTGGTTGATGAGCTGAATAGCAGTAGGAAGATGACGACCTCCGAGCATTTTTTTTAGCGCTTAAGGAGTTTGTTAATGTTTGTAATAAGTTGTATAATTAAATCTGAAACTTTATTTTAGTTATGTGCATTGCGCATATCAATCAAACCCCTATTTTCAACCACGAGAAAGGACTAGATTCAACGCATAGAGGAGAGAATATATTTGCTTTGGGGATAAATTTGGGGGTTCCAGGAAATAGAGCTCATAAGGAGAGAGGAGGAACTGTAAGGAAGGGATTTTGAAAGATGAAAAGAGAAGGACTTCTTTGTTGAAAGATAAAATTTTGCCAAATAAATAAGTACCTCAACTAAAAATTAGGGATTAATTTAATTTGTTTATGCGGAATCTTTTGATTCACTAGAGATTAAATCAATTTCAATGGGAATTTGGTGTTGTAATTTAATGGGGAATGATTTCCTCTCTGTTTTGATGAATGAAATATTTGGAAGATAACTTGCTCTCAACCTTATATTTTTATCATAAAAGAATTTCTGCTTAAAAAAAGGCATTATAATGGGGATCGTATCCAAAGCTTTAAAATGGGTAAATAGGGGAAATTCAAGGCGAACCTTCACTATCACGAGATAAGATAAGCAACCGTATGAAAAAATTGTGAATAAATCGTTGCATTGTTTTATCATGATTTTTCGTTCTCTGAGAACTTTTGTTCAAAAAATTTTACTCAGAAAAAAATCAATAAATTATCTAAAAGTCTCAGAAGAAAAGAGAAGGGAAAACCTCAAAAAGGCAAGAATAAAAACGGTGATAATTTTTGAATTCTGAGAAAATTGATAAGTTTTGAAAGAGTTAATCAAGTTTTTATTTAAACCCGCTCTTTAATCAGTTCATTTTCCGTTTTGTAATTAAAAAGAGTGGGAAACTACAGTAACTTATTTTAGCTTTTGCCTCCACAATTATCCCGCATTTTAGTGGCTTATTCATCAACTGTTTCTATTGAGAATAAATTGTCTATGATTGAGTTGGAAAATATTATTTTTTCTGCAGTTTAAAGATGATGATTCTTTACTTAAGGAGGCTTTAATATTAGCTGAGAGATAAAATTATCTTTTGAGAGGATTAGGCTTGGGAGATGGTAAAGAGTAAAATTGAAGGATAGTGATATGTTTTGAGTAAGAAATTTCTTCTTCATTTAAGCATACTCTTTTGGGGTAAAAAGCTCAGAAAAATAAAATTTCCTTTGAGAGGGAAGAAAATTGAAGAATTTCAATCAGGAGGAGTTTAGAAAGAGTTTGAAAAGAAAAATTGAAAATTTTTTTGGATTGAAATATTTTGAGGAGGAAGAGCAGAAAGAATGACCTGTGGGTCATGAAAGAATTTTTTGGGTCAGGGAGCATCAATTGTTTTCTTTTATTTTTTCCAATAGAAAAAGATCGAAAAGGGAAAAGTGAAGAAAAACTTCGAGAGAAAATCTGTTGTGTTAAAAAAAAATCAAGAAAAATTTTCCCCCCTAAAATCCAGTTTAGAATGTCAATCCATGTTCAGAACTTTTGGCATTTTTCTCAACAGAAAAATGAGTCTCATTGAGAGTTTACAATTATTCTTTTGATATGATGAAAACTTCAAGTTTTTTATCTTAATTGACTGACGGAGCTTTATAAATTTTTAATGACAATATAATTTTTTATCCAGATCATAAATCGAAATCTATTTCTCCTAATTATGTCATTACTATTTTACTTGAACCATCTAACAGTTCTAACAGTCAAACCATCGACAACATCTTCATCTTCATTCAAGCCAGACCAATATTCTTCAACCTTCTTTCTATCTTCTTCTTTAGTATGATCCAACTTGGTGAATTTATGGAAATCATAAGAATCATGTTCCTTAATTTCATTGGGGATTTCAGTTCCTCTCCAGACCCAAAGACCTCTAATTTCGAGGTTGGGTTCATCACCATAGACACCATGGACAGCGAAAGCATACTTTCTGAAGTGTTCAAGTCTTTGAAGGAAACCATTCATGAGATTGTTGGTCAAGAACAAGATCCTTCCTTCACCTTCAGCCTTGTCATAAGAAATGTGCCAGATGGAGTATCCTTGAGGATCGAATTGTTCAAAGAAGGTCTTGACGGCGTCCTTTTTATTGGGGGCATTTACGATAAGAGTCTTGAAGTCAAACAAGTTGAAAGAGCTGGGAGGAAGAGAGTCAAGGGGATTAGCGAGCTTCTTTTCCTTGGGTTCTTCTTCTTCTTCAGCAGCAGCCTTAGGCTTGGCTTCTTTCTTTTCAGCAGGCTTCTTTTCTTGGGGCTTAGCTTCCTTCTTCTCGGCTTTCTTTTCAGCAGGCTTGGCTTCCTTCTTTTCAGCAGCAGCCTTCTTGTCTCCCTTTTCAGCCTTTTCAGTCTTGGGGGCTTCTTCCTTCTTGGTTTCTTCCTTGGCTCCCTTCTTCTTCTTGGAAGCAGCGGCGGCAGCAGCAGCGGCTTCCTTTTCAGCAGCAGAAACATATGGCTTCATTGCAGTTTTGGTGAGGAAAGGTCTGCCGAGGACATCCTTGACATTGGGTTCGTTGGCAAGGTTCAAGTAGTATTTGGCGAGATTGGGATAAGGCTTTCTACCCTTTTCATCAAGGACAAATCTGAACAAGAAGTGGATGTATTGTACGAGGTAGATATCAGCAAGAGTGAAGGTGGCTCCGATGAGGTATTGGGTGGTCTTGAGGGTGTCTTCAATTTGCTTGAGCATTTCCTTAAGAGCGTCCAAAGCCTTATCATAAACGCCTTGGTTGTAAGGTCTGTTTCCGGTGATGGGAAGAGCAATATGCAAGTAAACAGGTTCGAAATAACTGATGAACCAGTCAAGTTGTTGGTCGACTAATGCTTCTTCGTAGGTATTGTTACCGTAGAGCTTAGCTTGCTTGCTGATGCGAGCAATGTATCTCAAAATGGTGTTGGATTCGAAAAGAGCTCCTTCTTCAGTGACAAGAACGGGGATTTTGCCATTAGGGTTGATCTTGGTGAACTCTTGCTTTTCGGTTTCAGAGGCAGATTTAGGCCAGAACTCATCTCTGTCAAGAGTGATGCCAGCGTATTTAGCAGCAATGAGGATTTTGACAACACGTCCGTTGCAACTAGGGCCAATGAGCTTCATCGAAATAATGATACTTTTGGTTAAAAATTATTTATATATAAAATTATGCCTTGATTTAAAGGCCTCAAAGTCTGAGAGCAGAAAAATTAAATTTACAAATTAATCATTGAAAAGAACTTTTTTCATCAAATCGTCAAAATCTTTTTTTCTTTGTCAGTCGACCAGAAAGTGGAGTTTGAAAAGTAAAATAAACTGACCAAAAAATGGAAAGCAGACATTTTGGGTGAAAAAAGAGTGGAAAACTAGATATCAATTTTTTTTCATATCAGCTCGACCTGAATGATGTCAAATGAAAATAAGCCAGTTTTTGACGTGAAATTATTTTCACCCTTTTGCGCCTATTTGCACTGGAGTTCAAAAGATTTTTCACTTTTAAAACTACCCACCAGAAAAATTATGAACTATCATCAGTATTATTGGCCTTGGACTGTGATTTCTTTAGAAAAAATTGTCTTTTACTTGAGAAAAAAAATATTCTTCTCAATCATATTTTTTAGCAAAAGTTTTTTTATGCTCTTAGATCATACACAAACAAAACAAGCAAATATCATAGAATTTATTTACTTTCAATGTCAAAATGTATATTTATATAATTAATAAGTAACGATTTAAAGCATATTAAGGATTCTTTCAACGGCAGCTTCAACATTACCGCCAGTAGCTTGTAAAGCTTGAAGGTTAACTTGCTTATTAGTGAAGCCCATAGCTTGTAATTGTTCTTCTTGAGTTTTATACTTTTCTTCAGGTGGGGTATTATCTTGAGGTTGGTTTCCACCTCCCATACCTCCAAAGGCATAGGGGTTGAATCCGCCAGCACCGCCACCGAAGCCACCAAAGCCTCCCATTTGGTCTAAAATCATATTAACAACTTTTCTCAATAAGAATAGAATATACTCATCATGTTTTGTATATTGGGGTCATTAAACATATCGAAAAGATTTCCTTGAGGGTTGCTTCCAGTAGTACCAGTGGTGCCAGTAGTACCAGTAGTTCCAGTAGTGCCGGTAGTTCCAGTAGTTCCAGTGGTACCGGTGGTGCCAGTAGTTCCAGTTCCAGCTTGGTTTCCACCTAAGATTTTGATTAGAATCTTTGCGAAATTATCAAAGATAAATACCGAAACTGCCCATGCCGCCCATCATGGAAGCGAAGGGATTTCCTCCCATACCGCCCATGCCGCCGGCGCCGCCCATCATGCTGAGGGCGCTTTGGATGACTTGAGGATTAGCAAGCATTTGGAGCATAGCAGGGTCGTTCAACATAGCAGCAAGTTGAGGGTTAGATTGAACCATTCCTTGAAGCATAGGGTTGGAGTTAACCATTTGTTGGATGGCTTCAGGATTAGAGAGCAACTAGAGAAAAATCAGATTTTTTCGGAAATTCAAAAAAGTTCTATACGCCTTGAAGAGTTTGTTGAAGAGCAGGGTCACTTAAGCCTCCAGCGCCACCAGCACCGCCAAGGCCTCCCATGCCACCGAGACCACCGAAGCCTCCAAGGCCGCCAAACCCGCCCATACCACCTAATCCAGCGAAGGGATTGTTGGCATTTTGATTTTGGCCTTGGTTTTGATTAGTAGTAGTTCCAGTTGTGGAGCCAGTAGTTGATCCAGTGGTGGAACCAGTAGTGGAACCGGTAGAAGGAGCATCATTAGCTTTAGTTTGAACCTAAATAGTAGAAAATTAGAAGAAAAACGCACGATTTGAAGCTTACGAGATGCATGGCACTTCCGTTTTCAACCTTGAAAGTGGAGAGAATGTCAGTATCCTTGAGCATTTTTCCTGAGAAGATGGATTAGAAGGGGAGGGGATCGAAGGGTACCCTTGAAGATGAGTTTTTGCTCATTGGTGGGGATATTAGTTTTTTGTTGAAGGAGTTTTTTAAGATCAAGGACAGAAGATTCAGGGTCGATTTCGACTTCATGAACGTTGTCGGTCATATGTTTAATCTTGAGGGTGACTTTGTTGTTGCCTTCCATTGTTTTGGCGTGTTTCTAGATGTATTAAAGTAATTATTTTATATAAAATTAATATTTCCTTCGATTGTTTAGCTCTCCTACACATCAACAGCGAAAAATATCGATAAGATTAGCCCTGTATTAAATTAAATCAGGTATGTTTTCTTCGATTTTTCTGTATTGGAGTTGGGCTTTTGCAATAGGCAACAGGCGAAAAATCTGAATGAATTAGTTTCTTTTTTAAAAAGGGAAAGATGGTAATCCTTTCTTTTTTCAATGAACTTTTAATTTAAATAGAAAATACGTCTATCATGTATACCGCATAAAAATTAGATGACATTCAATTTTTTACCAGCTTTAATAAAGGCATCAACACATCTATTAACTTGTTCTTCAGTATGAGCAGCACTGAGTTGGACTCTAATTCTAGCTTGTCCCTTAGGAACGACGGGATAACTGAAACCAATGACATAAATTCCTTCTTCCAACAAAGCATCAGCAAGGTTAACAGCCAATCTAGCATCACCCAAAAGGACAGGAGCGATAGCACTTTCATTATGACCAAGAATCTTGAAACCAGCTTTATTCATTCTATCTCTAAACAATCTAGTGTTGGCTTGCAATTTCTTGGGAAGATCAGAATTCTTCATAAGTCTTTCAAAGACTCTAATGGAAGCTCCAGCAACAGAAGGGGCAATAGCATTAGAGAAGAGGTAAGGTCTAGCTCTTTGTCTCAACAAATCAACGATTTCTTTAGTAGAAGTGATGTAACCGCCAGTGGCACCGCCCAAAGCTTTACCAAGAGTTGAGCAAATGGCATCAATTTCGTTGGTAACTCCGTACAATTCGGGGGTTCCGCGACCAGTTTCACCAATGAAACCAGTGGCGTGGCATTCATCAACGTAGATGTAAGCATCGTATTTTCTAGCGAGTTCGACAATTTCAGGAAGAGGAGCAAAATCACCGTCCATAGAGAAGACACCATCGGTAACAATGAATCTAAGTCTAGCGCTTTGAGTGGCTTTTAATTTTTCTTCTAAATCAGCCATATCAAGATGGTTATATCTATGTCTGTTTGCTTTACAAAGTCTGATACCATCGATAATACTGGCATGATTTAAAGCGTCACTGATAACAGCATCTTCATTAGTCAAAATAGCTTCAAAGAAACCACCGTTGGCATCAAAAGCACTGGGGAAGACAATAGTGTCTTCCATTCCGTGGAATTGAGAGATTTTGTGTTCAAGATGTTTGTGAGTTTCTTGAGTACCGCAGATGAATCTGACAGAACTCATACCGAAACCGTGGGTATCCAAGGTCTTTTTAGCGACTTCTATTAACTCAGGATCGTTACTAAGGCCGAGGTAGTTGTTAGCGCAGAAGTTAAGGACTTCTTTGTTGCCAGAAGTGATGACGGCAGCTTGAGAAGAAGTGATAACTCTTTCAACTTTGTAAGTTCCAGCAGCTTTGATTTCATCAATGTTTCTGGCAAGGAGAGATTTAAGAGCGTTTCTACGGCTAGAGAAGAATCTTCTACTGAAGTTAGTGATCATTAGGTTAGGCTAGGGGAGATTGGGGATATTTTGTTTATTTAAATAATAATATATAACCTAGAAAGATTTTATTTAAAAAGAAGATATTTGGTTAGTTAATAAAATAAAAACAAAGTAAAGTGGAAAGCCACGACATAAATCATAAAGTTAATTTTCCGCGCGCTAACTATTAGAATTCTTAATTTTTCATATTTTGAAGGATTTAGTTTAATTTAGAATCAATTACAATATGAAGGATTTTTTGTTTGACGGATTTTTTCTCCGAGAGAAAATTGGAAATATTTGTCACATCAAAAAATGACAAAGCATAAATCAGAACAAAGAAGGATTCTCTTCCCTGATTGAGAAAATGAGGAAAAAATAGTTTTGATTCTCAAGGAAATAAAAGCTACTATTTTTCATATTTCTTGAGTTTTCATAAATAAATAAATTTTTTCAAAGGAGGAAAAATAATGAAAGTGTGCTGATTCTAAAACTTTGTCTAAAAGTCGTTCACGAAAGAATTGAGCTTCAACCTCGTTGTTTCCTTGGGCTATTTGAAATTTATTTTTGTTTTCAGATGAAGAGGAAAATGTTGAATACAGATTGAAAGTCGATGGAAGTTGACTGGTAATGAAGCAAGATTTTTTTTTTTTTTCAGTCACATTTTGGGGAAAATTAAACTAGCATCACACTCTTAGAGAATAAGGATTCATGGTTATCAAGCTTTGATGATTATAATAGCTCAATTTAATTTTATTTTGTTGAAAATCTTCAGTAAAATATAAAGAGAAGATCCCTCTTTGAAAGAATAAAATGGTTGACAAGAATGGTATTTTCATTCATTTTTCTCATTCCATATAAAGCCTTGAACCTTGATTAAAATCTTTTCACACAAATTTCCCAATTTGAGATCCACTAAAGAGAAGAGAATAGTAAAAGACAATGCTAAGTAATATAAAAATCAAAAGATACGATGGAGGTTGATATGATCAATCAGAAAAATAAAATTGTCACAAATTGAAATTTTTTTGAAAATAGGGCTTTAGATGATAGCATTACAAGCTGCTTCAAAAAAAAATTTTCCTTGAGGAGATAAACCATGAAAAAGTGTTTATCTCAAGTTAGCTCCTTCCTCTTGTCTCAAGACAGAACCCATTTAATTCTGTAGCAGTGAGAAGCTACGTAAAGAAGAGAGCTTGAAACTTTATTTTTAGCTTCCGATTAACTGATAGAAATAACTGAAGAAATTCTCGTTTTTCAAATTTCAAAAAGATGGGAAATCTTTTAAAATGAAAATTAACCTGTTTTTGTCAGATTTTTGAAAAGCAGATAAGAATCCACTTTTCTTTTCAAAATTTCGAAGAAAAACTTTTTCTTGGGTTAATTTTATAAACCCTCTCTCAAAGATGACTGAACAATTTTTCTTGAAGTCTCATCGATTCTAAAGAAGAGGAAGAAGAAGGGCAGAGCATTCTTCAATTCAGTTGATAGTAGAAATAGATCGATCTCGATATTTGAATGTGAGGGTGAGAGATTTTCTAATTTGATTTTCTTAATTAAGAAAAAAAATTGTTTGACGTTGAAAAATTCAATTTCAACGTTTCCAAAGAAAAAAATCTGTGAAGAATTTTTCGTTTGAAAAAAAAAAATGTCTTTCATAGAAAATTCTCTTTAATCATTCCTAACCCTCAATCCCATTAATGCTCCTTTAATCACCCCCTTTAAATAATTTCTCACTAAAATGCTTTTTTCTCACAAAAATAGTAGAATTTAGTGCCGAAAATATCACCCCCGAATAGATTAGACAATTCTTTAGAAGAGATCAGAAACCCAGAAAAATGAAGACTTCTGTATTTTTGGGGGATAATAGGAGGCTTTCATAACCCCTCGATAGGGAGAATTTAAGAGAATCGAGAGTTGAGTTTAATTTGCCAAAGGATGGACACCAAAGGAGAAAGGAATGATTAACGTAAAAACGATAAGAAAAAGAGGAAAGATTGTTAGCATTTCGAACGAATTTCTAACTATAAACGTACGATATATTTTCAATTTTAGATCAAAATTTTGTTGTGTGTAATGAATTACACGGGAGAATTCTAAATAGAATTTCATAATTCAATTCAAAAGAAAAGAAAAAGCTAAAATAACTTATTTAATTACTTTTGAAAACTTTCGAAGGATTTGATCTTTGAAGGAGAGCCTTTGAAGAGGTTTCTATCAAAGAAGCAACAAGAAACATTTGAAAAATTGGAAATTTAACTGGTGAAAAGTTTTGATTAGGTTTTTTTCAAGTTAAGAAGAGGAAAATTTTTTTTGTTTTGGTTGTTAAAAAAAAACGTATTAACGGATTTATTAAAAATATTAAGTAGTTCTGCAATTTTTTTCGTACTTAAATTCAGCGAATCTATCTCGAAACAAAAAAATAAATTTCTTTTGAAAATCTGTTAATTTTCATTCATATTATTTTTCCTTCATATGTTCCAATTCCATCAACCCTGCTCCTTCAAAATCGACACTGAATTCCCTTCTTCTTTCCAAGACTGTTCCCAAACCTCCCAAAACTCTTTTTGCGACAGTCAAAACATCTGTCCCAATCTCCCAAATTACCAATCCTCATCTATGAAGTTTGAGTCCAAGTCTAACAAGATCAGAAATACAATGGTGAGTTTGATTTTCAAGCTTCTTCTTACTAACATTTCAATTAGGGTGATCGTTTTATTCCTTTGAGAAACACCAAAAGAATGGAAGTCGGAAGCTATTTATTGGCATCCCAAGAACAAGACGACTGCCTTGAAGACGACAGCTACTCCAAGCTTATCACTGAAGGTCTCATCAAGACCCCCGCTAAGGCTGAAATCTTCACCAGATCCGACCTGAAAATCAACCAATACAAGCAACACTCCAATATGCCCTCTAGCTTATCTGACCAAATCACTTCTATTTATGACAAGACAATTCGCGGTATTGAAATCAAGAAACCTCCCAGAACTCTCCCTCAAAACCCCGAAAAGATCTTGGATGCTCCTGAACTTGTCAACGATTACTACTTGAACCTTCTTGACTGGGGCAACAACAACGTTTTGGCCGTCTCTTTGGGCCAAAGTGTCTACCTCTGGAACGCCCAGAATGCTGAGATCCAACAACTTCTCAGCTTGGAAGAAGAGGAGAGCTACATTTCCTCTGTTTCCTGGTCCCAAAGATCCAATGTCCTTGCTGTGGGAACCTCCTTGAACACCATTCAGGTCTGGGACGCCGAAAAGGGCCAGCCTATCAGAAACTTGCATGGGCATGACCAAAGAGTGTCCTCTTTGAACTGGAACGGATGTATCCTTTCTAGTGGAAGCAGAGATGCTACAATTATGAACCATGATTTGCGTATGGCGAACCCCATTATCAGCAGATTCACGCATCATAATAGCGAAGTTTGTGGGTTAAAGTGGTCTCCTGATGGAACTCAGTTAGCCTCAGGATCAAATGATAACACATTGATGATCTGGGATTTGAATTACGGAGTTCCCAGACATATCTTTAGAGAACATACTGCCGCTGTGAAGGCTTTGGCTTGGTGCCCTTGGCAAAAGAATTTGTTGGCTTCAGGAGGCGGAACAAATGACAAGACAATGAAGTTCTGGAACACCGAGAATGGCAGTTTGGTACAATCTGTGAATGTAAACACTCAAGTTTGTTCCTTGATTTGGAATCCTAATGAGAAGGAGATTTTGTCTTCTCATGGATTTTCCAATACAACCGAAGATAGCTCAAGAAGTTATATCAGACTTTGGAAATATCCCACAATGAATGTGGTAGGAGAATTAAAGGGACATGAGGACAGAGTTTTGCATTTAGCTTTGAGCCCTGATAATGAGACTGTGGTTTCTGCTGGCGCTGATGAAAGGCTGTGCTTCTGGAAGTTATTCGAAGCTCCCTTTACCAGAAAAAAGATGAACAAAGGAAAAATCTTCATGAGTGATCTCAGATAAGATTGAGGGAGGCTTCAGAGAGCGACAAGCGACAAAAACAATTATTTATTTATTTCTGAAAAGATAAAGATAATGACAGGTTAGTTAGTTCTTTATAAAAAAGTTTCAATCTACTGCCATTTTTTGACATGTATTGGACAAAAATTGGATTAATTATTATTGTATAAAAAAATAGCATAGTGTAGCTATTTCTTTCTGCCTTTTTGTTTATTTCCTTGTACTATTATAAAAATTACTCTGAACGAATTAATGTCTCTCTCATACAATTGGAAATAGCCTTCTTTCTTTGAAAGATTCGATTTATCGTTGAGTTTTTTTCGGTTAGAGATTTCAACGATCTGATCTGGCCGAATCAAATTAAATTAAATCAATAATTCTCTCCAAGCTAAAATTGATTTTTGGAATTTGGGAAACGAGTTACTGACATAAAAACCAGTGAGAAAACCTGTTTGTGCAAAATTTTTGATTCGGGTTTTGATGGTGCAAATGTCATCTTCTCAACTATGTCTTCAAGAAGATTAAGGGGACATGAAATCTTTTCAAGTAAAGAAAAGCATTGAAATAAAGAGCAATTTTGAGTGCTTTTGGATTGACTTTGAGGTTTTTCATTTTTTTTTGAAAGTTAAGAAATTTTATGAGGTAAAAGATAGGGCAGAGAGGTGGATTTGAAGGTTGATTTCCATTTAAGAGAGGTCGAAACGAAAGGGAAGATTTTTCAACATATTTTGAAAATTTTTGGCAGGAAACAAAAACCATTGCATTGTCTGATGATGATTCAGGAGGTTTCTAGATGTTTCTGATGATGAGAAGGGATTTATGTGCTGAGGCGTTAATTTTTATTTCTAATTAAAAATAGTAGGACTTATTTTTTTAGACCCTTGATTCTTTCCAAAAATACACGTATGAGTGTATGAGTGATTCTTATTGTTCTTAAAAGCCAAAATCCTTCTTTCAAAATTCACAACAGACCTGATAGATATCACTCCTTTACATGATTGGATCAACATTCGAGCTATTTTCATCACAAAAGCATCCTCGAGATGAATGTATCAATTATTTTTTTAAAACCAAAAATATTGTGTTTTCTGAAGGAATTCATTTTTATTTTGGAAGAAAATATAGATTATAAACTGTCTCGATATGGCTCAATATGAAAATACAGGGAGAGTTGTGAGTTGAAAGATGAAAAATTATTGAGAGGGAAAAGGTATAAAAATTTTTCTTTCGACATTTCCCTCCTTAATGAACCATTTTTACAATTTTTCCACCATTAATCAAGGCAAATCGCAAGGTGAGCCCCGAAAATAGTTGAGCTTGGCTCAGAAACTGTTTGTAGGGAAATTTGAATTTTTGAGGATTGGTGATATAACAGAGAAAAAAGGTAAAGTTTAAAGTACAATTTTTCTAGATTATTTGGAGTTAGAAGGAGAAACAATTTTTACACAACGCCAATAAATTTTTCAATTGACCGTTGACTCAAAAGTGCACCTCAAATTTGTAATTTAAAATCCTTGTATTCTCATCGTTAACAATAGCCTTTCCCATATTTTCTTCATCAGAAGAGATAGAATCTCAAAGCAATACTCCCTTGATAGGCGATTTAAAATAAAATAATTAAGAGTTACTTTCCAATTAAAAGACCTGAAAAAAAACCTTTTTCCAAATACCAGGAGAGCCTTAATTATCTTAAACTAGTCAAGATCCAAAAGAAAAACCCACTAAACTGTCGATTACAAGGTTAGATTTTGGAGATTAACCAAGGTGAGAATTGAATTTGGTACAAGAAGTAAAAATGTAGAGGAGATAATTCTATTAATTGAGCTGAGTCAAATTTTCTCTATAACTTGCTATTAATAGGAAAATTCCCTTTCAACCTTGTTTTAATTAAACTTAACGTCGACTGAATAACAACTCCTTTTGTTTTTTCCCTTTGATGTGTAACTTCCATAATTTACTTTAATACTGAAATCGTCTAGCTCCCTGGTAATAGCCCAAACTGGCCTGAAATCACTTGAAAATTCAAGGGTAGTGTTGATGCTATGAATTAAATTTAATTTTGTAGAAACCAAAAGGAAAATAGAAAAGAGGGAATTTGAGAGAGAAGAAGGAGAACATTTAGAAAACTCCAAAGGAAGAAAATCAATAAAAGAGCAAAACTGTATTATAGTTGAAAAGGGACGGAAAATGCGATAATTTTGGCTTTTTTGATTTTGGTTTGTGAGGTCTTTTTTTAAAATTTGTTGCTTTGTTTTGCATTTTTTGAATTTTGTCCTTTATTTAGGAGAAAGAAAGATTATGCTCTTTCTACATTGATATAGAAATCCTTCTCAGAATGTCTCAAAATCAATCAAAAAGAGAAAATTTCAACTTGAAGTAACGCGGAATAGACTATACTAAATTAAGGAGTACATTAGAAAGAAAATTCAATTGAGATGATGTGATCTGAACATTTAAAAATAAATATTGATAAAGTTTGATTCAAACCTTTTCTTACACTTTAGCATTAATTTTGTTAGCTTCAGCTTAATTATAATTTAATCACACATGGAATCCATTGATAAAAAAGCAAAGTCTGTTAAGGCTTGCGAAACTTGCAAAAAGCCCTTTGGATTGTACTCCTAGCACTCCTTCCACCATCCTAATTCCCCTTAGAACCAGAATCAGACATACATGCAAGAGATGCAACAAAATCATCTGCGCTGACTGTACCAAAGGCAGAATAAAGGTAACGAAATGAGATTTCATGGTTTTTATCTTGTCAGATTGTCACCTATGACCTTAAAAATGCTCATAAAGTTTGTATTGCTTGTGAAAAGGAGCATGCCTACCAAGTGAAATTTGCGGCTTCTGTAAAAAATCTCTTTTTTCTTCGAATGTCAATAACGGAATAGAATCAAACTTCTTGGAATAAATTAAGCAAAATCGGAGCTAAATGGCTCGAAGTCTGCAACCCCAAAAGGTAATCTTTGCTTTGAAAATCTCAAGCCTCAACATTCACTAGCGCATTAGCCAAATCCGAAGATGGTTCTGAAGAAACCTACAAAGGCCTTTTGGCAATTGCCAACGACCCCAATACCAGCAACCCCCACTTCATCGCTATAAATACCGATATAACTCAGGTATTCCTTTGAAAAATTTGAATGGCTCTGACCAATAATTAGGGCAAAGCTGACCGTGAGAAAACCAACTACTCTCTTCAAGGATTTCTCTACTCTAACCAAGGTCCCGCCAAGCCTGACCAAATCAGAACTGCAGTTTCCAATGTTTTGAAGGCCTTCGCTGTGAAATTCCCCTCTATCGGTTACCAACAGGTAAATTTCTTCTAATACTAAAATTAGTCTAATTTCTTAAAAGGGCATGATTAATGTCTGCATTTTCTTGCTTTCTATGATGGACGAAGAATCAGCCTTTTGGATTCTTGGTTACTTGGTGACAAAAATCTTGCCTAATGGATTCTATGGTCAAACTAGCGCCACTGGAGCTTCTTTATCAGGATGCCAACAAGAGAAATTTGTGTTGGGCAATTTGATGAAAGAAACTCTGGGATTGAGTCCCGAACTCATGGGAAAAGTGAATGGGATTCTTGATATGAGCACTCCCGCTATGTTGTTGACCCTTTTGATTAATTGTACAAATTTTGAAGTCTCATTTGAAGCTTGGAACAAAATGTTTACTACCAAGAGCGTAAAATTGAATGAAATTAATTAATTCTAAAAATTCAAAATTAGTTTAATGAAATCAGGAAAGTGGTGATTCAGGTTTTTAAGAGTTTTCTTCCAAGAATTAAAGAGAGTGGAGCCATGAACATTATCGAATTTAAATTAATGGTCATTGGCTTATTTAGTGGAGAAGAATTCAAGGAAGCACAATCTATCAAGATTAGTGACGAACAAATCAAAGATCTGGAGACCAGATTCCATACTGAATTCGAAGGCTCTGCCGCTAACGCTGGCGAAATTTACGATGCCATTGTTGAGCTCACAAAATTCAACAAGCTTCAAATTATTTCTCTTCAACAAGGATTCAATAAGCTCGCCATGGGAAGACTCCGCAGACCCAGCATGATCAAGCCCAACCAGTCCATGTCCATGACTGAAGAGTCCCACGGTATCAACAGGGACGAATTTAAGAAGGTTTTGACTGAAGAAATGAGCGGAAACGAAGAGAGCAAGCAGTTGTTCGATGCTTTGAACCTTGACCAAATCTATGATGCCTTTGATAGAAACAAGACTGGTTCATTAGATTTCGAGGAATTCTTGTTTGTTTTGTCAATGATGATGCAAGGCAAATTCCAAGACAAGATGGAGACCGCATTCTACGTATTTGACGAACAAGAAAGAGGCCATTTGAGCACTGACGAATTTGAACAATTTGTCTTTGTCCTCACACAAGTCATGACCAGAGCTAACCAAAACAATATGCCTGCCTCTTTCAATGATGATCTTGAAAAGTTTAGCGAACAAATGACCAAGCTCGCTTCTGACGCAGACAAGGTTAACTTTGGACAATTCTATCAAAGTCTCATTCACAGCAATTTCGCTAAATACTGCGCTGATCTCGCCAAATCCAGCCAGCCCGAACCCGACTCAGATTTTGCCAAGCCACAAAAGGAAGGAGTGATGACTGACAGTTCAGTGGTTTATAACAATCAGACAATGATGGAATCTACTCAAGATAACAGTCACGGCTTCCATTTGAACAGAGATCTTACTAGAATCTTTGATCAATCCACTGTGCAAGAAGTGGAAGGATCAAAATTCGAAGAAGATCAATCTCAAATTGAAGATCTCTTGACTGAAGAGCAAAAGGAAAAGATTCTCGGTCTTGAACAAGAAGGCACTGACAGTCAAAACTACCTCGGCTCCAAAGCTTCCGTCCCTGAAGAACAGCAATCTAAAGATGCCACTCCAGTTGTCCAAGGGGAAAAACCTGAAATTAAGTTGGAAAGCAAGGCCAAAGTTGACTCAGACAGTGACAATGAAGAAGCCATGATGGCTTTGATGCAAAAATGGAAGAAGTCCCCAAAGAAGGCCGCCAGCCCCGAGCCAAAAACCATGACTGAAGCTGTTGAAAATGAAGGTTTGGCTCTTAGTCCCCAGAAAGTGCCTGTTGAGGAGCAAATTTATGAAAACTTTTTGAGTCCTTTGGATGCTACTTTGGATAAGGTCGATATGAAGGCTGATCTTTTCTTTAACTTTGAGAAAATGGACGAATGCTTGAGTGCTCATTCAACTGTTGAATGCACCAAGACTATTCCTTCTTGCTTTGCCTCCAACTTTTTGGCTCCTTTGTCTTCTGTTGAAAAGGATTTCCAGCCTGTCTTTGACGATTCTATTTTCGAAAAGACTTGTGCTGCTCTTGAAAATCCTCAAAGTGTTGTTAACTCCCAACTTGTCGTCAAAAAATTGACTATTTCTGAAGGATGCCAACCCCTTAGTTTGGATGAAGCCCCATCAAAGCTAATGGGATTAGTCCAAGGATGGAAAGAAGGCTGTTTTGAAGCAATGGAAGTTCCCGTTATGGCAGTGGAAGTGGTCACAAGAAGCGTGACAATTGAGAAACCTTTCTTAAGCAACAGCTGCAAGGCGATTATTGGTGAACATCACGAGCCAAGAGAAGAAAAGAGTAATGGCTTATGGAATTTGGAAAAGGTTGAACAAGGCGATCAAGTTGTTGAGCCTCTTCAACCTGTTCTTCCATCAAAAGCCGTTACCAAGCCCACTTTTGGCTTTGGTCCTTGTAAAGAAATCGCCGCTGACCCTTTGCCCCAAGCTCTTTCTCAATCCATTGATATCTTTGCTAAAACCGATATCTCCCTGCCAGTTGAGGCACAGCCCATTTCCCGTGTGATATCTGTGCCCAAGCCTTTTATTGCAAGCAATAAGAGCGCTCAGCCCCTTGAGCCTGCCTCAGTTTTGTTGGAGAAGGCTTCTTTGGAAGTTTCCAAAGAAGGCTTTTTCGAAAATCTTAATGAAGCAAGTCAACCAATTGAGGTTGTTACAAGATGTGCCGTTATTCAGAAGCCTTTTGCTACTGATTGCGGTCTTGCTCCTTGTCAACCCGAGAGTTCTGACAGATCAAGACCCACCCTCAATTGGAAAGAAGCTTGCTTTGAAGTTGTAGATGCCAAGCCAGTTTCTGTTGAGCCTGTTTTATCAGGCCAATCAATAAAGAAATCTGTTGATTCTCAACCTTGTGATGTCTTGTTACCCCATAGAAGAAACTCCCAAGCACCAATTCTCACCTGGAAAGAAGATGCTTTTTGTTTAATGGATAAGCAGGCGGTACCATCGGACGTCTGTGAAAGGGATTTGCCTTTGAATGGACCTTTTGCCAGCAACATCTGTCGAGTTCTGAACCAAGATGTCGAAGAAGCCTCTAGGTTGGTTCAATGGAATTATTCCCAAATGTTTGAAAATGTTGACAAGGGAGTTGTTTTGACACAAACCCAAGTCAACGCGCACCAAACAATTCCTAAACCCTTCTATGATGGCGGAATGTGTTTGCCTATGGTCCAAGAGAGCTGCTGCGAGGCCGAATACCACACTCTTGAACTTAATTTTGGATCAATTAATGCTTTCTCTGTTCCTCAAGGTGCTGATTCTATCAACACCCAAACGGAAAAGATCGAAAGAGCTGTGGTTGAAGAATGTGCTCAACCATTAGAAGCTGACAGAGGAGAAGACGAAGAAATGATAATTGCATTGGAAGAATCTGTCAGAGATGAAGATGTTCAAGAGAAAGTCGAGATCCAAGAAGCAGCCACCATTAGCAAAAACGCCGAGAAAATCGAAATGCCCCTGTATGAAAATTACTCTTTACCTGTGAATCCTGATGAGCCTGATTTCAATACCTG
>Ga0182738_1002851_pt1 | contig 20226 bp, 17 predicted proteins | sample eDN5th30CBELigMG_FD_128876 | JGI IMG/M metagenome (GOLD analysis project Ga0182738, IMG submission 128876) | Enriched Miracle-Growth compost microbial communities from Emeryville, California, USA - eDNA 5th pass 30_C BE-Lig MG (version 2)... ... | reverse complement strand
ATCTTAAAAGAAGCATTCTCCTGATTCCAGATTTGATCAGCAAAGATTTGGTTATTCTCAGCCTCGCTGAAAGGATAGTTCTTGGATTGTCCCTTGAAGTTAGCCTTGCTATAAAGGACCAATTTACAATCGCAAGTTCCATTAAAATCAAGCTCATAGACATTTCCATCCGCTACCTTTAAGTGCTTATTGGACTTATCAACAATAGCAATAGAAGCAGCAGGTCCTACAGCATAACATTCAGTTTGTTCTTGGCCATTTTCATCAACATAAGTGTTGCAAACTGGAGGAGTAGGAGGTCCGTAGAAAGACAAGGTACATTGGGCATCTGGAGCGCCTTTAAGGTTTCTTGCACCTGCCAAGGCAGAGAGGCCAAGAAGGCAGACGAAAGAAAGAATTTTTCTCATTTTGGAAAGGTTAAATTATTATTGATTTGGTTTGTGATTATAAATTTGGGGGAAAGGATTTGGTATAAATAGATGGTGAGTTGGCGGTTTGAGTGTTGAAAATGAGGTTTAAAGTTGTTTTCTATCCAAATCTGGAGATCCAGAAATTATCAAAATTCGTTAGATGATTGGGGCTAAAATTAAAGGCGATTTTTAACTTGGCAAAAATAAGAGAATAAATTGGGAAGTGGTGAAGACTGTGAAGATTAGAAGACTCAAAAGGGTCTTGGAAGGCTTTTTGAGGGATGTCAGATTTGAGTTTTGGGTCTCTAAGTAAGTTTTTTTGTGAGGATGGGCCTCAGATGCAAGTTCTGGATAGAAAAAGAAAGACAAATTCGAAAAGAAAAGAGAAGAAGGTTTTTGATTAAGATTGAAGGCTAAATCAAGATTTTTATCTTGGAATACTCAAGAGTCATCCGAACTGAAACGGACTTTTGAAGAGAAGGAATTTTTTTAATAGCAGATGAAATGGAATCTGATTCCAAGAAAAAGAGATTCGAAGGTCGGTCTTTCTTCCTTTGTTTGAGACATTGGAGAGTCTTGACTTCAAGAAGGTTGAAGGAGGTTTCTAACTCTGGCCTGAAATCGATTCAGATCGTTTGATCTCTTTCTCAAAAAACCTCTTCTGCTTAATTATATTATTAATAATTCACCCCATTAAACCATATTTTATCTGTTTTGCGTACAAAGAGCCAGAGAAAAGATTGAGAGATTGGATTCCAAAGACAAATATGGAGATTTCTTTGAAGAAAATACATATTAGAATTCGATAACAATTGATTTATGAGAAGGAAAGATCAAATAGGTTATGGAATTAATTCAAGAACAAAAGTCTAAATTTCAGAGACAAAAGTTAATTTTAGCCGAATGAAGCATTTCACACGTTGATATGTTGATGTTTTTAGTAGAAACGAGATCTTGATCCCAAATCTTTCTTTGTGAAAGAAAAACAAGATCAACTTTCAGAAAAGAAAAACATTCTAAGCGAAATTTTTTTAAGCTGAAAAAGAATTATAAAATACAGAACAAAAGTAAATTTTCATTCCAAAAATTTCTTTACAATGAGAAACCCAAGAGTTTCCATTTAGCTTTGTTTACAATGCATAAGATTGATCAATTATTTTATTTCATATAGGCCTCAAAATCCACTCCTTCACTTCACAAAGCCCTTCCTCTTTACTTTAAATTACAAGAAATTTTGAAAGACTGGACTTTTCTGTTGAAAATTTCCTTCAGAACAAGCTCTCCTTTCTTATTAAATCTCATTGGATATTGCACATAAAACCCAGTGAACCTTGGGCTTGTATACACCGTCAAAGAGCATCGACAATCTCCAGTATAATAAATCTCTGACAACTCAAACTCAGGAATCATAAAGTCCGGAGTCCCCTTCTGCATAATCAGCTCAAAAGGTGAAGGCTCAATTGACGTACAAACTTGCTCTATCTCTCCATTAATATTCGTCCAAGCAGCACAGAGAGGTTTTGGATCTGGTGAATAATAATGTATCAGGCAAGAAGATGGCCCTGGTGAGATTGGAACAGGGTATCTGTATTTGTAAGTATAAGCTGATATTCTGAGGAGACAGAAGCTGAAGGTGACTAAGAGAATCCAAGCAGAACGGTTAGACATGAGGAAAGAGCCCGTTAATTAAAGCATTATAAGTGGGAAGTGTTTTGGAGGGATTTCAGAAGAGAAAGAAGTGTGGAAAATGGTTGAAGATGGGGTGTTATGGTGGGGTTGTTTTAAGCCTTTTTTTGGCGGATTGTGTTAGGTTTTGATAAATAATGAGAATGAGAGCTTGGTTTTATTAAGGCCATGGCGCAATTTAATTAAAGACTAAGTTTTATAATTGTGGATCTGGAGAAAAGGGATAGGTATGAGTGTGAGATTTGAGATGAAGTCACCTTGAATGAACAGAAGAGTGAAAGTTCTTTGGGAACGCAGGGGTTGATCTTTCAGTGAGAGCATTTTTTGTGAGGGTTAAAGTTTTCGAAAGATTATGATAAAGAAAGAGTGATGAAAGAGCTAAAATTATAAATATATAAAATAGCTCCAATTTATTAATTCGAAGAAAAGTTATTTTGAAGGAGCTTTCACGATTGTAAAAATTGCTCAATGTGCTGAGGGACTCTCATTTAAAGAAGTGATGACAATACCTCAAATAACTTCTTTTGTAAAAAAGCCTTTTCGTTCATATTTTCAATAGAGGTTTGATGATGAAAATTTCGGTTTTTTGTGTTTGATGATAGAAGTGTTTCTTTCGGAAAAAAACTTGAATGGCTGAGATGCTCAGGGTCTCAGATTTTATTGCATGATTCCATTCGAAAGAAATTTGGAAGACTTTCTGAGAAGTTTGACTTGATTTTGGAGTCGAAATAATCGACAACCTTCAAAGATCAAGTCACCTCCTCGCGAACAAACATTTAATTTCTAAAATCAACCCAGTCTTTTGATCTTCATAAGAATTGATTTTCCTAGCCGAGATATTCAAGAAAGAGACTTCTTTATGTTTAAATTGGAGAAATATAAGCTGTATAAAAGAGGTTATACAGTCTATAAAATGTACGATAATTACTCAAGCTAGAATGTACACTTAAGTTTAAATGAGTTATTCTTGCTGCGCCAGAGTCTGTTGGGGAAGATTTGCTTAGCTTTAGCATACAAATATTTGAAGCTGAATGTGTAACCAGCGAAGTTAGGCTTAGTGTAAAGGTACAAAGTACATTTGCAAGTTGCATCAAGCAAAATTTCATTCACATTAAAGTTGCTTCTCTGAATTGAAGAAAGAACAGAATCGAGAGTAACATGAGTGGCAGGTGCATTGAGCATAAAGCAGAGATCTCCATCACAAACCTTGGGTGGGTCTGCTCCATAGTAAGTGACATTGCATGCTTGAGAAAGACAAGCAAGACTTAGGAAGCAAAAGAGTAAAATAAGCTTGGACATGAGGGAATAAAAGATTTGGTTATCTTATATAATATAATTTTGAGAAAGGGAAGTTTATAAAGGGGTCAAGAGCATTTTGGAAATATTGAAAAGCTAAATTTAATAGTTGGAATTTAGTCTTTTAGGGATTTAGAATCTGTTGTTGGGTATTTGGGAGTTGACAGGAAATGAAGAATTGGGATCGGAAATTGCTGAGATATCGTTTTTAGAGTGGGTTATATAGGTGATCAGTCAGGAGGAGAATAATTCAGAAAGGTAAATAAAGGGAAAGAAAGGATTGAAGAAGTGAATAAAGTGAAAGAATAAAAATATAGATTTTGATCGAAAGGTGAAAATTTTGAGAGAGTAAAAAAATAAATAAGTATTTTTGGGACCTAACAAATGAGATTTAATGGGATAAAATTATGCAAGAAAGTTTTAAATAAAAATCTTGGTTTAGAAATTCGGGAAAAGGAACTTTATACTAAAATTAAGTAGCATTAGTTTTAGCTCAACTTTCATCCCCTAAAATGAAATTTATATATTCGCAATATGGAGATTTTAACAACAGTATCATGAGTGATTTTGTTTGGTGAGGGGGTGAACTCAAGGAAGGAATCTCACAAAGGTCTATTTTCTTTATTCTTTCCAAAGAAAATTGTTGTTCGAATGTAAAAAAAAAAATTTATATATGGATCTCGGGGAAGTTTGCTTATGAACCAAGAAGCAAAAGCAGAGGGATAAAGTTCGAGCTGATTGTTTATTCTTTGAAAGAATGAAATGGAAGTGATGCTAGTTGAGAATAAATTAATCAAATGAAGAATGTACATGCCTAAGCACTAAGAATAACATCCAAAGAATTTTTTTGGCTCAATTTTCTAAATTCTAAAAAGAGAAAGCAAAATTAGAGAAGCCTTCACAGTTTCACTTTCTTTGCTGATCACAAAAACAATCATTTTTCTCAGAAAAATATATCTTGAAGATTCTATTTAATTCTCATCAGTCATCTCTATCCTTCAATAGAATATCTAAGTCAAGTAGCAGGCAAGAAAGCAAGGATAAAGAGAGATTTAGAATGCTGGTTGGTGAAAGACTAATCTTGAAGCCAAAATAAAGGTTAGCATAAAAGAGCAATTTTGCTATTTAATAAACTAAATCCCTTTCAGATCGAAGGGATAAAATGATTAACTCAAACAAAAATGTCCTTTTTGTCAAATAATTTCTATCTTTTATTCCGCCCTCTTTGATGAGATTTTTCAGTCTCTCTCCCTCTTAATTCATTTATGATCTTTGATAAGCTTTCATAAACACCCCTCTTTTGGAGAAAAACACTTTATAATGAAACCTTTTTAGTCTCCAAGTGATTCACTTGGAATACCGATCGAAAGGAAATATACATACATGCAAGTCTGATAACATAAATAACAGAAAAGATGATCGTAATGAATATAAAGCTCAACAATTATAGAGGAAAAATTTACAATACAATACGCACCTTTTATGTTGTTTAGAAAGAGTAATTATACAGTTAGATCAACAACACATGCATTCAATAGAAAGAGGTTTTATTTGCGGCGAAGATCCCAGATTCTGAAAGTATCATGCGCAATAGTTAAATAGAAAATGATGATTTTTACAAGAGATTGAATTGCCAAAGACCCTATACTCATCCCAAGACTCAAGCCAATTCTGAAAATTTGACTGAAATAAACCAATATAAGAACCACTAGAATTCCCTTAAGAGCAAAGGCTTTTTTATCTGTATTAATCCAGCCTTTTGTTAGGATTTCTCCATTATTATGGAGCAATAGACATGGAATACTAATACCCATCGCCTCCAATGAAAGAAAAGAGCTTCTTAAATAGATGAGATAAGCTAAGTAGATGATCTGAATGGCAAAATAAATCCATAGCTTTGTTAGGCAACGTCGGAGATCTTTAAGTCGAGTCCTTGGGATTCTATGATGATTTCGTTGTGAAAAGTCCGAGCTAACTGACTCGGAAATTTGGTTCTCAGGAGGCTCAGATTGTAAGGGCTGGTTGTGGGAGGTCTCTGAACTGTAAGTATGACGGTAACGAACCATAAGAGGGAAAGACCTGTGAGGTTTGAGAAGTGATAAATATTTTAATTTATCCTTTTAATTCTTCTTTTGAGTATTGATCAAAAATAACATCGAGCTCGATGTATGGAACGGAACCCCCATTGTGTAACTTTGGGAAAAGTTTTAGGAGTATTTTTGAGGTCAAGAGATTTTTTATTCACGGAATTTTTTTCATGAAGAAATGAAGCTTATGAACTCCATCTTTGAAGAGAAAATATATATTGAGAAATATTCCGGCTTTTTCTTTCTGAAAGAATCTTCTTAAAATATGGTAAATGCAAGTTTTTGCGGATTTTTGACTAACGGATGATTTTTCGTAATGCCTCGAAGAATTTTGTCTTGCACTAACCACATTTTAACTTGTCGATCTCGTCTGAATTAGAATATTAAAGGTGAAATTAAAAGAATCACTTAAGTTTACGAAGAATAAATTGCTTCGTAAGTTCAGAAAAGAAGATGAGCTTTCAGTGTTTCCTTTGGATTCCTTAAATCTGAAAAGCTACTTTCAATGAAAATTTGAGAGAAATTTAAGAGGAAAAAAATTTTTTGTGCGGAATTTCTTTTTCAAAATTTGAAATCAAGTGGCTTTAAAAAGGATTTGTTGCAAGTTTTTACAGTATTTCGGGTTTGGCGCTTCTCTAAAAAAGATATTAACAAATCTTGCTTAAAGACTCTCTCCAAAGATGATAGTTGAGAACAAGATAAAGAGGATTTTTCTTTTAAAAGATTTATTCAAGAATCATGCCATGCTAGAGATTTACGACTGAAAAAAGAGGAACTTGATTAGATTCGGTGGATATTTTCCAGGTTAATGCAGTTAGGACAAGCAATAGATATTCAATTTACTCATCACAAAAATATCCATATTCAATATCATGAAAAAAGTGTTTCATACCATAATTACTCAATATTGCTTGAAGGAAATAATTAAGCAGTGACATTATTTTGGGTGACGTTGTTGTTGATGTTTTGATAACCTTCACCTTGAGGTTGATTTCTCTTGAGGAGTTGGTAAACCTGGATGGACCCAATAAGGACACAAATAACAAAAGTAACGATGGCGACAATAGCATTAGTGGTAACTTGGGAGTCAAGATATCCCAAAATAACATAAGAGATACCAAAGTTGAAGATTGGCATAGTGAACATGTAGCAAACGAAACCAGTCAAGGCCAATTTAGCTTTCTTGATATCTCTATTTTGGATAGCTTGGAGTTGGACAATGATAAAAGCAAGAAGGAAAACTTCAAGGATGATAGCAATGATACAAACGAGCACGAGGTTGCTGTATTCAGCCATAACGGAGAAATTGCTTGCAATACCAAGGATTCCGAAAACAAGGTAGATATAGAGGACAATCTTGTAGCATTGGAAGCAGCCTTGGTCAAGCTCGGCCAGGTTGTTGGTTTGAGGCATATATACGGGGTTTTGGGGCTGCTGAGCATAGGGAATGTACTGGATGGTGTTGTTGGGGTTATATCCAGAATAGGAAGTGTTTTGGACACCAGGGTTGCCTTGTTGAGGGTAAGGACCTTGGATAGGAGGATAATAAGCTTGGGGTTGTTGTTGAGGAGGGTAGGTAGGACGGTTAGGGTCGTTGTAAGGGTTAGAGGGATCCATACGTTGGGGTTCTCGTCTGTTTTATTCGGTGTAATTAAATTAATTTTTATCCTCAAGGATTTTGGGTTAAATAGGATTGGAAATGAAGAGAAAAATTAGAGTACTGTATTCTAATAAATTTTATTTCAGGAGAGTTAAGTTGGATTCAAATTTTTATTCAACAAAAAATCTATAAGTTTGAGTTTTATTTTGAAAGGTCTAAGGATGAAATAAAACTTTAAAAAGGAAGCCTAAATGGAATATTTAGAGGTTTAGATTTTCTGAGAGCACTGAGCTTCAAAAAGAAGGGGATTAAGGGGTCATATGGAGGGATAAGGGATCTAGAGGCCAAGATTTCATCGGGAGAATTTCGAGATGTTTATTACTTGAAACGCACCTGAACAGGAAGACGGAGATATTCTGTCTGAAAAAATAATTTGAATCTTTAATAGGAATAAATCTATATAAATTTACTGTATGTTTTTGGATACAAAAATACAAAGATTGAATCAAAAAGGTCTTCTGGGGGATATAGTGATCAGATGATATCTTTTTCAATAATAGAAATACTTTTATTTTATATGAAATTTTAGTTAGGAGAAAGTCAAGAACAATCAGAAAATTTTGTTTAATAAAGTATCAGAATAGAAGTGAGTTTTATCAGATATCATCTTTTGATTTGAATTTGAAGAAATGAGAAAAACAGGGCGTATCAAAATCAGAAATAAAAAGTTATGTACATAAAAAGTTGAGATAGATATTCACTTTACTTTACTTTTCAATAAGAATATAGTAGAAAGATCATCCATTACAATTAGGCAAAGAGAGGATTTTGGGTAAAGTTGTTCAGATTCTGATAACTATCAGAGGGATTTCTTTGATTTCTTTTGAGGAGCTGATAGACCTGAATCGACCCAAATAAGATACAGATAGCAAAGCCAAGGATCGAGAAAGCACTTTGGATGGCTAAATCAGTGGGAATATATCCTATATCATAAAGGGAAAAGCCAACTACATAAACTGGGAAGAGAATTAAATATGCAACAAAGCCAGTTAAAGCAATTTTTGCTTTCGAAAGATCTCTTTGGTGGATTGCTTGGAGCTGAAAAACGATAAAAACAGCAAGAAACAGGTTGAGAAGCAAAGCGCTGGTAAAGTCTCCAACATTGACTCTATATTGAAGAGAAACGACAACTATATTGGCAATTGCGATGATTGCGATGGCAAGAATGATGTAAAGAACCACCTTATAACATTGGAAACATCCGTGATCAAGCTTATTTAGGTTATTCTCTCGAGACAAATAAACTGGATTCTGAGGCTGTTGAGGGTATTGGAAATTGTTATTAGGATCATATGTAGAATAGTAGGTGTATTGGGGACCAGGTTGAGGGTAAGGTTCTTGGAGAGGAGGATAATATGCTTGGGGACGGTGAGAAGGGTTTTGAGGAGGGAGAGGATGATGATTAGGGTCGTTGTAGGGATTATGTAGCTCCATTGGGCTGAGAGAGAGCTTGCTATTTGAAGAGATTATTTAATTAATTTTGGTCTTAAAGGAGTTTCGGTTCGATAGAATAGAACATTAAGTCAATGTTGTGTGAAACTTTTCCAATCTTAAAAGTTTTTTTGGCCATTTTCTCATGAGATTTCCCAGAAGTGAAAAGGCAAAAATAAGACTATTTAAAACTTTTGTATTCATTTCTAATGACTTAATTTCAAAATTTTCTGTATAGAGATAATTTAGTACAGTATATTTCTTCGCTTTATACACGTTACTTTGAAGAAGTACACAATTAAGGGGCCACATGGTTCATATTTCGGTAGCCGCCAGATTGATTTTTCTTGAGGAACAAATAAACCTGAACAGATCCAAAGAAAACACAAACAACAAAAACACCCAGCGAGGCACCAGCCTGGATGGTGAAATCTGATTCAAGAGACCCATAAGCAGCATAAGAGACCCCAAAAATATAGAGAACAGTGAAGACAAAGTAGATAATGAAGCCAATCAGAGCCTCTGTTGCCCTGTTCAAATCTCTTTTTTGCATTGCTTCAAGTTGCCAGATTATGAAGCGGAGAACGGTAACATTCAGCATGATGTTGACGGTAAGGATTGCGGGATTTCCTCCAGCATGGATGAAGAGAGCAACCAGTAAAATCATACCAAGCATTGTAAGTCCAAGATAGATACCCAGGACAATCTTGTAACAATGGAAGCATCCTTTATCAAGCTGATCCAAGGGATTGCCATTGTTGTGAGGAATTGAGTTCATTGATTTGAGGGAAAATGCGATGAGATATTAATTTTGAGAAGAAATATTTATGGTAAAAAAAGTCACGTTTAAATAGGATCTGAAGAGATGAAGTTGAGGTTCAATAAAAAGTACTATATTGAGATAAAATTTATTGCTTTTAATTCTGATAGTGATGTCTTTCGACTATCGAGAAATGTGAAGGTCGAAATCTTGTCTCAGAGTGCTTAATGGAAAGAAACCCGAGGCAAGGACTGAATTCAGGATCAAAGAAGACAAACTTTGGTGCACGAAAAATTTCAAAATTCCGAAGATAAATTTCATCCACAAATAAAATAAAAGTTAAATTAACTTTTCTTAAAATCTATTGAAGAGAGCTTTGAAGGTGAGAGTTTTCGTCAAAAAGTGATAGAACCAAAGGGAGGGGTTTGAGAATAACCTTTATGGGGTCAATCTACCGAGTGGCTTCCTCTCAGGGACTTCAGAACTTGAGAAAGGAGGTTGATTTTTTTCGAAAGAAAATTATACAAACCGAGGTATTGTTTGGTATCTTTCTCGAATATGTTTGTTCTCCTCCTCAATGAAAGGTTTGAATTGTGCGAAAACAGACTGAGATATGGAAACTCAATAAATTCCTTTTTGGAAAAATGGGACTTGAGAGAAATGAACGAATTTTGAAAACTTCCTTTAGGTTTTTGAGGGAGTTTGAAGATTGAAAGGAATACGAGAATGTTCAAATGGAACAACAGAGATCGCACACTGATTTGTGATCTCCTGACAGGCAACAAAATTGCTCTTTTATAAATATTATCAATACCGCTTATTTCCACTTAAATCCATTAGTTTGCATTCGAATCAAAAGTGAGCGGAGAGTTTATCTCATACTGTGAACTAAAAACTTTTTCTTCGATAAATCTCTGCTCTTTCTTTCAAATCTACAGAGTGGGTTGAGATTTTGAATTTTATTTCACAGAAAAGTTTTTTTGGGATGGGAGCAGAGGAATCACGAAAACATTTTGAAAAGATTTCTAGCATTCGATCATTTCAAACAAGCTTTTGATGATAAACTCTTTGATTGATTAGTGTCTCAGGTTTGAATTGTACAAACTTTTTCTGATAATCAAAATTCGAAACCCTTGAAAGTTTTATTGGTAGCTTATCAACCCCAAAATTTTCTGAGCAAAAACCAAATCTGATATTACAATATTTCTCTTGAAACTACTCTATATCGATTGAAAAAAATGACTTACGATATGATTCCTGAGAAATCTCAAACTTTACAGTATTTTCTTGAACAACCAACAGTTTCTTTATTTTTTCTTGAATCATGACCAACTCAAAAAGAAACTTTACTATCTCCGCCTTTCAAGTTAGCTGCCTGGGGAAGCTATTCTGGCGTTTGAGAATCTGATAAAGAAATTTCATATGATTTCAGAATCAATAGAGTAAAGTTAAACTTGATTTGGTTTGTGTCCTTGCATTTTTAAAGAAACTTTACAGTATTTCAAGAAGTAATCAACACTCGTTTTCTTTGTCGGGTTGATCTTCACCATAAATTCATTTGAATCTTTGAAAGATATTCATCTTTTTCTATCCCTTGAGTTTTTCCTTGAATATTGATATGTAAAAGGTCTCATCATAAAAGCTGGACTACGAAAGAGCCAGAATTTTCAAGGATCCCTCCAATATTGCAATCTCTAGATTTTTATTGTTATTTTATTCAAAAATGAATTTCTTGCGTCGTCCTTTTGATGTTAAGGATGACTGTTTGATTCCTGATCATTGTTATATGGAGAGATTTGAAGGATCTACGAGAATGCATGAAGAATGAGATTTCCATTGTGGAGAGCTTTGATCGATTTATGTTCAGCTATTGAAGTTCAAAATATGCTCTCCATTCGAAAAATGACCAGACTTTTTCAGGTTATAACGGCAAATAACATTCACAAATTCAAGTTAAAACTTTATTGTGCTGAGAAATGTCTTTTGAATTTTATTTCTGACCAAGAATTTTGGTGGAAATAGGATATGAATGAAATTAAGAGAGAGTACAGTATTTCAATAAAATTTATTTGTTCGACGGTCAAAATAAATTTTAATTGGAAGATACATAAAGAAAAAATGGATAGAATTAAAGAAAGATCATCAAGAAAGAATATCAAGATTGGAAGAGTGAAATGAACAATCCCTTGGGGAGGGCCAAAACTGGGAAAAAAAGGGCTTTAGAGGTTTTGTAAAGAGCAATAAATTGTTTTTGAGAAAGGAATACAGTAAATTTCGAAATTGCCTCGGACTGAAAAAATCAAGAAGAAAATCAGTGGTTTTGATCAGAATAATCATGCTCTGACAGTGTTATTCCTAGATTTTTTTTTCAATTGTCCCGTTTTTCCTAAGTTTCATTTTCAGACTTTTGAATTACCCAAAAATTCATTTTCTATGAGAATTTCTATTCTCAATAGACTGATGAAGACATTCACTTTATTTATTTAATATTCTCTGGAATTTCAAATCTTAACTCATTATTCTCTCTTATTCTCTGTTTTGCCTTTCAATGCAACAAAGAACCATTAAAAAATCTTAAATTGTACTTTTTTTTTCATAATTTCTTTTTGAAAAAAAGGAAATTTTTTTTTGTGATGATTATTCTGATTTTCACGTGATTATAATGTTCTAAGAATGGTGTTGAATTTTTTGGCAAAACTTTTTTTTGAACTGCCCAAAATTTCAAAAAAGAACTGAATTGCCCAAATTTTGAGCAGAATTTGTTAGAGTTTTGCCCCTAGGAAAAACACTGTGCTCTGAAAAATCTATAAAATGGAAAGAAATTCAAATAAACAAGGCCCTATTGGCTTTCTCGAAAGATTTCTTCATTTTTATTTTCTTTTCTCCTTCGAAAATTTTTTTAAACAGTTTCACGATTTGAAAAATGATCGAATAATCATTCTTCTCTTCTCTTTCTTGACTCTCCTCATTTCTGATTATTCACTTATTTCTCTTTTTCTATTTATTGTCTCAAATCAACAATATTGCTTCATTCTTTTTGAATTTATTGTATACAACACATGCTCATGACGACAGTGATGGACAAGAAAATCAGGCTTGATTCATATGTTGATATTGATCGGGCAGGTTCTTCTTGAGGAGACGATAAACCTGAATCGATCCAATCAGAGCAAATCCTAAAAGAGTAATGAGCGCCACGCTCGCGTGAATAGCAATCTTCGTCTCACTCTGTCCTAAGGCAATATAGGTGACGCCAAATGCATAAAATGGGGAGACAACTATCGAGAAAAGAAAGCCAATCAAAGCCAGTTTTGCTTTCTTCAAATCTCTGTCGTCAATCGCAAATAGTTGGATAAAGATTATGACAAGAAAAATGAAATCAATAATGCAACGAATTACAGGAATTGCGATCGTGCCTTCAAATTGGGTCCAAGCGTATATCAGCTGAATAACGCAAGAATTGGTAAAGGGAGGTATATTCTGCAAACATTATGATAGCATTTGAAAAATCCTCTGTCAATGTCATACAAGTTAGAGCGATTCACGGAGTTCATAGGTTTGAGGAGGATATTCTATGGTTTGAAGAGGCTTATTTAAACTATATCTTAGTGAAGGAACTATGGACGTGAATAGGATATGAGATCGAATTTGAAATTTAATCAAAAGGTTTTGATTTAAATAAAATTGATTTATCAAATTATCAGATTATTATTCAAAAAGAGAGATGCACAGAATGAGAGGGGGAGCGTAGATACTTCGAAAGATTCAGTTCAAAATATCCTTGAAATTGCCTTCTTGTCTCTTGTCTGGACTTCAATTTGATTAGGAAAGGAAAATAAGGAATTTTACATGATCTAAGGAATAATAGTTAGGAACAGCGTTTTCTGCGATCATTTTGATAATTAAGAATCTGGATAAGATCGGTGAAAAACATACAGCAGTGTGAAATTGCACAATCTGAATTCATCTTGAGAAATAAAATTTTAATTGCTCTTAAAATTTAATTTTTCATGTGATTCATTCACATTGAGGGACTTCAAAAATTAAAACTTCTGTATATTTTTCTTTGTGACAACTAGAAACGTCTTGATCTTTTTTTTTTTAGGGTTCTTTTGAGAGATCTTTCAACTATATTACTTCTCTTTGGGTTTGCTCCCGGAAAAAGGTTAATTTTAGAGAGAGTAAAACCAAAGGACCTCAAGAAGTACTTTCTTAACTGAATTCAAGGGATTCAATCTTCTGACTCTGAACGAGAAAAAGACTTCCTTGTAATGATAGTTTTCAAAAGTATTCTCAGATATTTCACAAGATTTTGAACAGATTTTTGAATAGAATTTGATCAATGATTCAAAACTCGAGCTGTAAAGACAGCCATATATTGATATATTAAAGACAAAATTCATGTTAAAACATAAAATAGAAATTTATGAACAAAAATGGAATGTGTGAAACGGTAGTCATCTTCACTCACTCTCGGATTCTGACTTTTGCTTCGCTTCAAAAACCTTGTTTGTTTATGGAAGAGTGCCGTTATCTCTGGTATAATTGGAATTCTGGTAGTTGCCAGCAGTGCTTTGGTGATGTTTCTTGAGAGCAAGGAAAACTGTAATTGATCCAGGTAAAACCAAAACAATAAAAAGGCCTATCTCAACCCAAGTGTAACCGTATATAACGGTTCGAAAGGATCCAAAGAAATAGATCAAGTCCAAGATCAAATAGATGGTAAATCCAGCTAAAGAGACCTTTGCAATTTTCAAGCTTTTCTTGTCGATTGCAACTGATTGGAATATGACAAGAACGAGAGAAATAGTTGTCAGAATAATGCCAAGAATATGAACTAGAGGATTTTCAAAGTCAATATCACCATGACGAATGTAGTCATCAACTCTTATCCATAAGGTCAAAGCGCCTACAAGAAAGTAAATTGTGAGTCCAATTTTTTGTGGCAAGAAGGATCCTTGATAAGGCTGAGAGTTGGTGGTAAAATGGGTCGTAGTTGGAATAGTATGATAGTCTTGTGGGGATTCTGGCTTGTAAAAAGGCCTGGAGTTTCCTTGGAAAGTGTTTTGCTGAGTTTTTGGTGGATAATAAGAAGGATTCATCTTGAATTTTGCTGAGGTTATGAAAGAAGAAGGAAGTTTAAATAATTATAGGTTTGGAGAGAAAGTGGAGCTGCTAAATAGAAAATCTGACGAATTAAAATCAAGTTCGCAAATATCGAGAGAGAGTTTTGGGTGCAAGAGCAAGAAGAGGAGAGAAGGAAGCAGAGGAGAAATAGTAAATGGGGAAATGCGATGGTTGGAGTAGGTGTTTCGAAGAAAAGAGAGAAGGCTATTGGAGGTTCTGGGTTCGAAATCAAGGATTTAACAAAGGAAGACGGAGAGATTTTTTAATTAATTTGGTATGGGGATTGAAATATGCTGAGATCTGTTGAATTAATGAATTCTTATCAGATTTGAAAGTTAGTGATTAATTCTAAAAAGCTTCCCTCAATTACCATGTCATCTCGAGAAACATTATCGTTTTCATAAATAGATTGATGTAAACTTTGAGGCTTCTTGAAAGGAAAGTTGACTGTCTTTTAAAATATGGGATTCCCGCTTAAAGTTACTTTCATTGAAGTTGATTCAGATTCATCTTGCTTCAGCCCTGAATCCTGAATAAAAGATTTGAGATCAGAAGCAGATTCTAAATTGGAACAGAAATCTTTAATAATTTCTTGATAGGATCTTCATTGAATAAAGAATAATAAATCTTGATGCTCCAAATAATCTTTCAGTGTTTCTGAACGGTGAGAAAGCACATAAAGAAAAGATTATGCATATTTTTTTATCATAAAATCGAATTGTTTAACATCATGACCTGATAACAAAGAAAACAAAATAGAGGTTAAGGCGAGAATACAAAAATACAATGGCTAAAATACACACCAGGCAATTTAAGCTGAAGTTAGATGCTGGGATTCATCGTTGAGAGCTTGATACTTATTATCAGGGTTCTGGATCTTTTTAATGAACTTGAAAACACAAATTGATCCGACAAGCAAGTAAAAGATTGTCAACAAAATGCAGCCTTGAATAAGAATTTGCGCAAGGGCTAATTCATCTATACGAATTGCAATAATTGCTGCATATCCAATATACACAGCTAGGTAAATGACAAAGCCAATCATAGCTACTTTTGCTTTTTTAAGGTTTCTTTCCTTCATTGAACGAAGCTGAACTGAAATAAAAATCAGAAAGATTTGATTTGTAATGATATTAATAAGGAAGATGCCGGTATAAGGCTTGTACTTTGTGAATTTTGTTAGATCGGACCAGGCAACGATAATACCAGCAATTATTGCAATATTATAGAGGATAGTCAAGACCACGTAGGTTTTTAAGATGATACGATAACAATAATACCATCCATTGTCTAATTTTGCATATTCATTATCAGTTGGGACAGAAATTTGGCTTTGGACCATCGGGTGGTCCTGAGGGACTGGGTGAGAAGGCTGAGGATGAGAGTTAAAGGGAGGAATTATTTGTGCGGAAGAATCTGCTTGTTGGAAAGAAGGATAACGATTCTGAAGAGGTTTTTTGTTGCGATCTTTGAGTGGGAACTGAGATTCCTGGAGGTCAGATTTGATTTCAAGAGCCTCTTCTGATGAAGGAGAATAGTTCATATTGGGAAGGGTGGATGTTAAGGAAATATAATGTTTGTTGTTAAATGAGAAGTGGAAATTTTATTTATTAAAAAAGAGGTTGAAAAGTCTGTATTTATTAAGGTATTGATTATTGAGTGAAATTTCAGTATTAAGTTGGAAAAACAACATTTTTGATTCTTAATACTGTCTTTTTCTCTTTCGAGGGAGATCGTAAAATGACTCCCAAAGATATTTCAAATTATAATGTCAAGGATGAAAAATAAAAAGAGGGAGAAGTTTTGGAGCTTCGCTAGAGTGGTCGTCAAAATATCACAGTTTATCGGTGATGAAAGAAAGAGAAGATTGTTCCAAGTGGTAAATTAGATGAGATAGAGAGAAAAACATAATAGAATATTGAGAAAACTCAAATAACCATGTGCTTTATGATATGTACTTTTCTTCTCTTTATAAATATATCTCTTCTATTCACTCATACTTTAAACCCCTCTAATGACTCTGTATGCATCATCATTTGCAATAGCACGAACTGGTTCGCGAGGTTTTAACGCTTTATATACCCTGAGAGCACCAAACACAATACAAAGACAGAAAACTGCCAAAGAAAGGATTGATTGAAGGATGAATCTGGCTGTCATACCTGCATCTAAATTGGCCATGGCGGCAATATACACAACAATAGCAACGTAAAGGACAACATAAATTGCGAAGCCAGCAAGAGCAAGTTGAGCCTTTTTGAAATCTCTCTTGCGCATAGCGAGGAGTTGTAAGACAACAGAAACACCAAGAATTAAGGGCGAAATAACAAAGACAAGATATATGAAAATGTTTGATGTGAGGCCAACAAAGGTAATAAAGTTATCAATAGCAGTAACTATTTGTGAGATTGCGTAAAGGCCGAGGATAACCTGGTAAACAAGGTACCATCCAGAATTGAAAGGGTTGTTGTCGCCGTTTTGAGAGTCGGTAGGTGCCAAGATATTTTGAAACATGTCAGTTTTTCTTTGTTTTTAATGAATTAATTAATTATTAAGTAAGGAGTGTGAGGTGGATTTATAATGTGCTCCTAAATCCTGAGAGAATAAATATTGAATGAGAAATAAAATTTATCAGGCCCTGATTTCAATTAAACCTATCCTGTTTGAAAAGAGAAGAGTTAAAGGGATAAAAAAGGTGAAGCTTGGGAATGAAGTTATAAGAATGACAAAGGAGAAGGATTTCGTGAAGTTCAATTATTTTAGTGAAGCTGAACAAGAAATTTCAAAAGCCTTAAACTCTTCCTGATTGAGAAATTGGATACTCAACGTTCAGTTGCTAGTATGGAAAATGACAAGAGGTACATGAACAAGACTCTCATGGTAAATTGTTATTCAGCTGGAGCGAGGGATATGATCTGAATAGAAAGGATTTTTGCTTCGGTAAAGCTGACGCAATAAAAGAAATATCCGTGTTGAATTTAACAAATAAATTTTATTAAAAAGATTGAGAATCAAGTTAAAAGAGTTTTTTTGCGGGTTTTAGTGCTTTTGACGGAGCAGAAGGCTGACATGAAACAGATCGATTCATGAAGTGAGAGATCCATGGACAGTTTGGGAATGAGGAAGAAAATAAAAGGGTTCATCTTTCAGTATGAAGATGAATGAGAATTCACAATTGAGGCAAAATATTTTAAAGCAAAAATACCTTTTTAAAAATGTTTGATTAATTCTGTCATCATCAAATTCATAATCAATGAATGGGGTAAAATTATTCTTGAGAGACAAGCTTCTTTTTCAATATCAAAGGGGGAGTGAGGCTATTATTTCTCTCTCATATTGAAAGAGAAATGTGGCTGAGAATAAATTGAAGGTTTTATTGATCAGTTTTTATTAAATGCAAAGCTGTATACTCAATAGAGAGGTTTTTCTGCTGCTGTTCTCCATCCTAGTTTGTTTGATTGGAAAATGAAGTTTTGATAATATGAAATCTAAAGAACCTCGAGAGAAAGCTTAGATAAACTATTCTCTTGAAATTAAAAGGAAGAATAGGGATGATGTTTAGGGTTCTCTTCCTCTAAACTGACCTCTTGAAGAGGACTTATATCGTACTTAGTGCCAAGTCATTATATAGTATCTATGGAAAACGTACTGAAGCATCATAATTTGTACCATTGTGAATACTGTATGATCTTTGTGAACCGAGGATGTGGAAGAATCACTACCCTCTTAAATAAAAAGGAAGAATATTTTTTCAATTTAATTTTTAGAAAATACAAACAGAACAACGATAAATCTACCACATACCCTTACTTAAATAGCCAAACTTTTGTCGAGCTTTCCTTACTCTGTTACCAAAGATCTTAATCGACTTGAAAGTACCGACATTGAACATGGAGCGGTAAATTAAATCAGTTTTTATACCAAAACGGAGTTTGCTGAATGAAATAACAAGCAAAAGAGCGATAAAAATGACCATGTAGGCACCAAAGCCAATCTGGGCAAATTTAGCAACTTTTGGGCTTTTCTTCTGGATCGCAATGAGCTGGAGAGTGATTGTCACAGAAGTGATAGAGGCCTCAAGACTCAAAACAAGAGAGACCAAAATGCTTGTTGAGGAGTCTTTTAAATTGGCCATGTTGTAGAAGGAATAAGCCATCATCCCGGCTGCATACAAGATGAGAGTAAATTTACAAAGAGGGAACCACCACTTTTTGTTCAAGTCATCTGAAATATCTGAAATTTGCATGATGCTGAGAAGGATTGCAAAGGTTTTTTGAATTATTATTATGAAATTGTGAGTGGTCTAATTTATGACTGGGAGAATTATGTTTTTCCTTGAAGGAATTAAATTTCGGATCTGTTCTGATTGATTTTATTGGGAAATGTGATAATTTAGATATGGGCTCAAATGGCTCAAGGATTGTGAAACAAGAGCTGGATAAAGAGAAGCTCAGGGCAAGGCAACATTGTTCAATATTTCAACTAAAACTCCAAGAAGAAAAGAAAAGAGACAATCTGATGAGTCTCAGATAAAAAGTTTTAGAAAGTTTAGGGTGTGGACTTTTGGAATCAGTTTCGATGAAAGAAATGAACATCGAAGGAGGATTTATTTGAATCAGATGTCTTTGATTCATTTGCTTCAGATTGTAAATCTCAATAGGAGTGACTTCAAGAAGAGAAAGAAGGAAATCTTTTAGGATAATTCACTCTGAAGAAAGAGAGGTTGTAGATAAGAGTCCTTGGATCTACTTTAAGCCGTAAAGGGGTTCTTGTAGCTTTTGGGACATCTCACTTATTCTCTGCTCCAGTCATGAGATACAGTGAATTTGGTTGAGCTTGATCTCATTTAGTTGATCGCAAACATAAAAGATGTCGAATAAACAATCAAAATCTTTGGCATATAAATAGATATCAGAATTCACCAGATAGGGGCTCCTGTCGTCTCAGCCTCGAAAAATGATAGATAAATCTCTTCTGAGTCAATTATTCCTAAGGTGAGGAAGGTAAAAGGAAGATTATGTGAGAATTTCGGTTGGTATAGAGATTCCTTTTGAGAGAAAGCTTTTGGGAGGAGGCAAACAAAATTTGAATAACAAAATTTATGAGTTGACAATTTTTATGAAATCTCTTTGAAAGAGCTCTGGAGAGCTTTATGAACAACAGACTAGAGAATTGAAAATAATGTTAAAAAAAGACTTTGAAGGGCCTCTTAAATTCAGCATCACGCCTCTCAGCATCGAAATTAGAATGGTAATGATCAAAAGCTATTTTATTTTTTCATATTCGATTGAATCATCTGAATTTAAATTTATTTTGGATACAAAATTTAGATTTGACTTCAAGTGATGAGATATTTGAAAATGTTTTTGTTTCAATAGGACTGGGGGATTAAAAGCTCAAGGTAAAAATTTTAAATATTTCAACCAAAGCTCCTAAAATAAAAATTAAAAGAAAATCAGAAGATCAAATCTCTAAGAAGACATCAAAGATAAGAAGAGCAAGGCTTGGAAAGTTTTGAATGGAAAAATGTCATTCATGAAATGGGAATTTGTTTCAATTTAATTAAGGCTTTAGAACTTCTTCAGATTGTAAATCTCAATATAAAAAATATATATCAAAGAACTCCAATGTCAAGTTCAAACAATAAATCATATACTTTATTCTGACTATTCTCTTTATTTAAGCATTCATAATGCCTTTGAAGAGTTCACTATTGGAACTACCATGGGGTTTCAAAGCCTTAAAGACCTGGAAGGAGCCAAAAGTGAT